>Ga0315547_1000040_pt1 | contig 160226 bp, 134 predicted proteins | sample SalMarSW160240MG_2_FD_202542 | JGI IMG/M metagenome (GOLD analysis project Ga0315547, IMG submission 202542) | Salt marsh sediment microbial communities from the Plum Island Ecosystem LTER, Massachusetts, United States - Salt Marsh Sediment SW1601-240 ...
CAAAAAAAGGAATTTTGCTCACTCTGAATAGTGTATTTCTGTTTACCTTTAATAGTGCACTTCTGCTTACCTTTACCTATGTATTTCTGTTTACCATTGGGTGTGTATTTCAGTTTACCCTTTCCAAGTGGGCTGAAACAATGACGGAAAAGGGTATATACAATGCGAGTACTGCAACAAATCGAATAAGATCACTTCAAAAGATTTCTTCAATTTTGGGGAAAGATGAACCTAAAGATCCAGAATCACTTCTGAAAGGACTTGACGATATTGCAGACCGATGGGCAAGAAAAATGAGGGTGATTCCTACTGATTTGAAAACTACAAAATCTCACACAAAAAGTCTTCTTTCGAATTACATAGAATATGAAAAAGATCCAGCTGGCTTCAAACCACACACACGGGGCAAGAAACCTAAAAAGGAAAAAGTAAAACCCAAAGTAATTGCTGCTGAGAAAAAGAAAACTAAAGTTGAACATGAGGAAACTTCAGGATTAGAGTATCCTTCACTCAACATCAATATTCAAATTCATATATCAGCTGAGACAGCTGAAAAACAAATCGATAAAATATTTGAAAGCATGGCAAGATATATTCCTTTCAAAAAAAACATGAAATAAATGAAAATTCATAAGTTTGCATATAACATTGCTTCAAATATTCAGAAAGAGATTAAAGAGGAAGGCTTAGTTTGTATTGAAGAACCAGAAATACCTTCGATACAGATTATTCCTGAAAGTCTTACTAGGAATTGTAAAAAATATATCCAGATAATAGTGAGGGAAATAAATGGTTCATACGAAAATGGATTTTTCTCGGGCTGTGCTGTAATGACTCGTCGTTTAATAGAAACCTGTATGATTGAAGCATTTGAGCACAAAGGTCTGGTATCTGTGATTAAAGACCCCAATGGTGAGTATAAAACCGCAGATGAAATAAAAAATGAGCTTTTGAAAAATCCTTTTAAAAATCTATCCAGAAACGTGAGGCGAGTTTTACAAGATAGAAATATCTTGGAATTGGGACACAAATGTGCTCATGACCGTTTTTTTACTGCTCGAAGACAAGATGTCGATGGCATTAATAATGGAGTAAGAAGTTTGATTGAATATCTGATTCATCAGTTCACCTGAAATTTTATTAATATAAGCATAATAATTAGAAGAGCGCTTGAGACTGGCAGTCAAGAGGTCGGGGGTTCAAATTCCATCAGCTTCACCATCTGTTACCCCTCTTTATCCATGGTAATCTCTTGATCTTTAATTTTTTCGGTTTCAATCCTGTTACTGTATTTTCAGCGTAATTCAACAATTTTTGTTAGAAATCTGTGAGATGGAGATAAGTTTAGTCTTTATTCGTTTGACATCAAATTTTTCCTTATGTTATAAGTGAATCGTATGATGGGAAAAGAAACCTGCGTTTATTGTTTAAAAAAGAAAGAGCCTAATTTATTCTATAAAGAGCATGTAATACCAGAATCTTTCGGTAAATTTACGCCAAATAACTTGACTTTAATAAATACAGTTTGTGGAGAATGCAATTCATATTTTGGCAGAGAACTTGAGCTTTTTTTAGGGAGAGGTTCGTTAGATGGAATAATGCGCTATAAATATGGATTAAAAAAGTTCGCTGGTAGAGATAGGAAAAAATTCAAGAGCAATCGTGTTAGGATTAAAATAGCTACTGAAGGAGCATGGAAAGGAGCTTTGTTAGAGCTTTGCCCTCCTCAGGAAGAGAATAAATCATCCCCTGATACAGTCCTCATCCCTCAAGCTGCTTTTTATAAAGCAACTTCTCAAGAAAAAGTACATTTCCCTTTAGACCAAATAACAAGCAAAGAGGATTTAATAAAACAGGGTTTTGATTTAAAAAAAGGATGTATATTGATTGCCCCTTCAGATGAGGAAATGGCAAAAGTAAAGGCCAAAATGAAAGATATAGGATTACAAACGAAGGTAAAAGAATATAATATTGAAGATAATTCTAAACCCGTAAAAGGGCAATTGATAAAAGTTTTTATTGAATCCACTATTGATAAAATAATATTACGTTCAATAGCAAAAATTTCCTTTAATTACTTAACAAAAACTGCTGGAAAATACTTTGTGCTTTCATCAAATTTTGATGAAGTTAGAGAATATATAAGATATGGGAAAGAAGGTACAGGAAGTTTAGTGAGGATTATAAATGAGCCAATTCTTGCAACCGATATTCCACATTTCAAAAGTACAGATGGACATTTAATTTTAGTTAATTGGGGCGATACTTACAATCTTAGTATTATAGGAAAAATCAGTCTTTTCAATCGACTTACATATCGAATTACTCTATGTAATTTTTTCAAAGGTATAATAAGAAACATAGCCAGTGGTCATCATTTCAATATCCATTCAAAAAGAATATCAAAATTAAGACATCATCATTATTAATAGTGAATATGAAGAAATTTACAAATAGATTGAGCCAACTGGAAGCCAAAGACCTCAAGGCCCTGGCTTCCCGAAGACTGAAAAGACAGCATAGCTGAAAATATCGCCTCATTTAGAGACGGATGAGGGAAAATCTCGATAACATAATATTTTTAGAGTAAAAATGTCTAGAAGTAGTCATAGTAATAAGAAATTACCAAAGCCAGAATATTTTTCTTGGTTGGTTGAGTATAAAATAGAAAATTTAAAAGAAATGGTGTCGTCATTAGAATTGGATTTGAACGGAGTAAGAAATAGCATAAAAACCAATATAGAAAAGGCTAGTCCTGAACGGTATGATTCAGAACATGACTATCTTACTGATATGGATTTTCTCAATGACGATATTCTGCAATTAAAAGAAGTCGAAGATATTTCTAAAAAGCTTGCAGTTGTAGGACTTTATATGGTTGTAGAAACTTTTACAAAACAAATTATGAAATGTTTATATCAAGATTTAGATGAGAAAACGAGAAAAAAGAAACTCAGTTTTTTGCATAGAGTGGATGTGCTGAAAGCTGAATTAAATAACCTTTGTGGTCTTGATTTATCTGAGGTCTCAGAATTTTCTGTTATCGACGAGCTCAGATGTCTCAATAATGTTATCAAGCATGGCGGTTATGTTGATAAGACTCTCTCTGCATTTTTAGGTTGGAAAGATGACATAGAAGAAGAAATTGACGTAGATAAAATTGAACTAGAAAAATTTTATATCTCAATTCCTAAATATATCCACGATACGGCAGAAAAAATAAATGATAGTTTCATAAAAACTGAATGAATTATATCGGTGCATGTGGAAGCCAAAGACCCTGAAGCCCTGGCTTTCAGAGGATTGAAAAAGACAGAGGAGTGAATCAGTTGCACAATGAGATAGACAAATAATAGAATGCTTCATAAGGAGATAAAATGAAGAACAAAACTAAGGTCATTTCAATTGGTTTATTTCTTTTAGTCTTCATGATGCTTGTTTCCTGTGGAAATCAAAAGACTGAATGGAAAGGGGTGATAGAAAAAGAAGATGGAGTTAAAATCGTTAAAAATCCTAAAGAACCTTTTCATGGTGAAATCTATCTTGATTTAGAAGAAGACTTAAAAATAGGAAATGAAGTAGATGAAAATTATCAATTTTATCGAGTAAGAGATGTTGCCCTTGATAGTCATTTAAATATATATATACTTGATGCTGGTAATCACCGAGTGCAGAAGTTTGATAAGAATGGAACCTATCTTCAGACAATCGGAAGAAAAGGACAAGGTCCAGGTGAATTCGTTGGCCCTTCTAATGTTTTCATTAATAGTCAAGATAATTTGTATGTTTCAGAAGGAAGAAGAATTCAAATTTTTAACAGTTCAGGCAATTTTATGAAAAGCATCCCTTTAGAGAACTCTATTTCTGATTTTCATGTTGACTCCAGAGGTGATATATTTGCTAATGCTTCTTGGCGTAATGAAGAAGGAAGGAAGAGAGTGATTGTAAAAATAAATTCAGAAGGGAAAACAATAAAAACCATTGCAGAATTTTCAGATATTAAACAAGTCATAAAAAAGGACAGTGAAAAAGTTGTTGTTATTCAAGCCCGGCACTCCTATACTCCTAAGCTTTTGCTATCTGCTGTTGACGAACAAGCTTTTACATATGCCTATTCTCTTGAATACAAGATTTTTATCATTGATAAAGATGGGAAATTATTATCAAAGATTCAAGCAGAGGAAGATTCCCATTCGATAAGTCAAAGTGAGAAGAAGCATATAATAGGACAGCTTATGGCAAGTGCTTCTCGAAGTGGACAAAAATTTCCCCTAGATGTCGTAGAAGAAACATGCAAGTTTCCTTCCATCAGACCTTTTTTTTGGGAGATTATTGTTGATGATTTGCAGAGAATATTTCTCTGGAAAGTAAAATCGGTTTTAGATAAAAGTGAGGGAAATGAATTTGATGTAATCAATAAAGAAGGTTATTTTCTGTACCGTGCAAAAATTCCTGTTATGCCAAAAATAATTAGAAAGGGCTTTCTTTATGATATTAAAGAAGACGAGGAAACAGGCGAAATTTCTATCAGAAGGTTCAAAATCAAAAACTGGGATCAAATAAAGGTAAGTATTTAATTTTAAATCTTAAAAGAAGCCCAAATTTAATTGAATCGGCTGGAAGCCAAAGATCCTGAGTCCCTAGCTTCCCAGTTCTGAAAAACGACAGCATAGCGAATTAGTGGCTATAGACGATTAGTGAGAATGGGAATTCTCATGCCACTTCGATTTTGACCTAAAATTTTTCCTATGTTATAAGATTGTTGAAGCTATTTTTCCGTAAGGCAATGTCTAGAGAAATAATCGGTCGGCTCAACCCCATGTTGGAGGCTTTAAAATCTTCTCCATGCCGTGTGAATAAAATATTCATTCAAAACGGAACGGGAAAAGGTAAGATTCAAGAGATCATTAATTTCGCCAGAGATAGGCGAATTCCTCTTTTTTTTGTACCGAGAAAAAAGCTCGAGGTGCTGGATAAAAATCATCAGGGGGCAGTTGCTTTATTATCTCCAAAAGAGTTTTCCTCCTTGGAATCCATCTTAGAAGGTTCGAAGCTTCCTTTTCTTGTTTTACTGGATGGAGTTGAAGACCCTCAGAATTTAGGTGCAATTATCCGGACTGCTGAAGGAGCAGGAGTGGACGGAATCATACTGCCCGAAAGGAGGTCTGCAGGGTTAACACATGTTGTTTCTTCTGTTTCAGCAGGAGCGCTTGAACATATCAAAGTTGCAAAGGTCACTAATTTAGCGCGTACTATAGATGATTTGAAAAAAGGGGGAATTTGGATAGTTGGGGCAGAAAGTGGAAGCAGGCAGTACTGGTATGAATTTGATTATACAGTTCCTCTCGGGCTGGTTTTGGGCTCGGAAGGCAAAGGGCTGCGGCCCATTATCAGAAGAAGTTGTGACAAAATTCTCTCAATACCGCTTCTTGGGAAATTGACTTCTCTTAATGTTGCCGCTGCAGCGTCTGTTTTCCTTTATGAGGTTGCACGCCAGAGGATGGGACTATCCCAGGATTCATAGCACCTTACTCGTGAAGATTTGCTTTATATCTTGCAATTGCAAAAGTATTATGATACGAGTATCGGGATTTTTATTGAGGAGGTGAGCGCCATTCCTTTCATATGGAAACCTTTAAACAAAAGGCTGGAGACAGGCATAGGTAATGACAGCCGTATATTTGTCATTTGCAATCCCCATTCGAACCGGGACCGACACCGGAGGTTGATTCCACGCGAGATTAAACTCCTTAAGAAAGAAGGGCTCGACTTCATATACGCGATTACAGATAACCCGATGGATGAATATATCATCGCTAAGGATGCAGTCGAGGATGGATTTAAAACAATTATTGCTTCTGGCGGTGACAGCACCATAAGTAATATTGCTGATGCAATATTGACAACTAATCCGAAGATTAACTTTGGGATAATCCCTAACGGGACAGGCAATGATTATGCTACAGGGAACAGCATTCCTCGGTCTTTGCATGAAGCAGTAAAAATCATTAAACAGGGCAGGGTTGAGAAACGGGATGTTATAAAAATCGGAAATCGCTACGCTGTGAGCCTCGTGGGATTCGGCTTTGATATTACAATGAGCGAGGTGCACCTTAAAAATAAAATACTAAAGGGGTCGCTGCTTTATTTTTATGCCATTATTGTTGCGATTTTTCGGCATAAAGGGTTTGAGATAACCGTAGAAATGGATGAAGGAAAGGAATTTAAAGGGAAAGCAATGATGCTTAATCTTGGTAATAATAAAATCTCGGGCGGAGGTTATATGACTTGTCCAGAGGCTGATATGAATGATGGTAAAATGGATGTAATGTTTATTGAGGATTGTCCGCCCATGACCCGCCTGAAGCTGTTACAAATGGTTAAAAGCGCCACTCACCTTCGCCACCCGCTTGTCCATTATCAACAAACACGGAAAGTGGTTGTTAAAAGTGAGCTCCCGATAGCCTTTCATACAGAAGGGGAAATGTTTTATACTGAGCAAAACAGCATCGGTGCAGAAGTAATTCCAGATAAACTCAACCTTATAGTTAGATAATAGAAAACGGATGGAGCTTAAGCTTGGCTCTTACCCTCCAGTTGAGCAATGCGAGCTTTGTGAATTCTGTTGTATTCCTTCCGGACCCAGTTTTCTATTTTTTCACGCAGCTCGTTCCAGTCATCTTTTTTAAATCCTTTTGTAGCTAACGGGGGAAGAATGGTAATCTTTACTCGTCCGGAATGGTACCAAAAATTGTCCTTTCTTTTTATTTCTGCGGTACCGTCAAGGACTATTGGCAGGATGGGTTTTTGTGCGTTGGTTGCAATATGCAGAAAACCCTTTTTAAAACGTCCGATCTCGGGTTTTGCATAACGAGTCCCTTCAGGAAAAATCAGGATGCTGGCTTTTTCTTGTTTGAGGACATCAATGCTTTTATCCAGTGATTTGTATGCTTCCTCTGCGTTGGAACGGTTTATCGGCAGATATCCTGCCATTGACATACACCACCCGAAGAACGGAAATGAGAATAAGAAGCTGGATGCAAGAAATTTAAAATGGGTAGGAAGTATCCGTGCGAGAATAATTATGTCGACAGAACTTTTGTGATTGGATATTATTAGATATGACTTTTTGCGGTTAAGATGTTCCTTTCCTTCAATGGAGATTCTTATCCCGAGAATAAGAGATAACATTGTAAAGTACCATTTAATCATATAATGGGCAATTTTCCCCGACCGGTCTATGATATGGATTATTGCCATTACAGGAGTTCCTATAATCATTACAGCCACACCTATAAAGAGGAAGCCGAATGTTGAAATGCCGGATATAATCATAGCAGTATTTTAGCCGAACAGGATGTATCCTACAAATTTGATATGGATTTTGCAAATGATTTCAGTTATTCTTTATGTGACTGTTGCATGATTTACAGGTCATAATTTGAAGGAGCAGTAGTCATAGAAAGCATCTAGTGGCAAAATGTGAGGATGTGATGAGTAAAATGAAGCTTAAGAAACCTAACAAAGAAGTATGGAAACTTTATTCAGCTTCTCTGTATAACCGTCTGGAAAGAAGAATGTGCAAGAAGATATTGCTCTTGATTATTGTTATTATCTTGTTACCCATGTTTTTCTTTGTTTATTCTGCATCTTTTAAAGAAAAGATTGAGAGCGGGACTCTTTCCATTTATTTCATGGATGAGAAAGTCGGCTACGAGGAGTATACATGGCAGTCAGATGAGTTAGGTTATATTCTCACTGTAAAAGGCCGGATGACAAAACCGGTTGCCATGGAGATTGAACACCTTACAATTCGTCTGGATGAAAGTTTTATCCCTGCCAAATTTGTTTTTAAAGGCTCAGTAAATGGGGTAATACAGGAAGTGTCAAGCTCCATTATAGAGGGGTATGTAGAGAACAGGATTCTTGTTGCAGGCCAGGAGCAAAAGAGTTCTGTAAATGTCAAGCGCAATGCTTTTCTTTTGCCAAACCCGATTTTTTCTCCATATATGGTCCTGACTAAAAAATTCCGATGCACCCTTAAAGAAAAAGTTGATCTGTCTGCCTATATTATTCCACAGCTTGAGACTCCGTTTACTCTTGAGCCTAAAGAAGATGATTTCTGTTTCCTTATCATGCAAATAAACGGCACACAAATTAACATTGAAACAGATGGTAACGGGAATCTGAAAAGCCTTCATATCCCATTCCAAAACTTGAGAGTGATTCAAGATAACATCTGATCTGGAATAATTCAAACATGAATTACTCATAAAAATTGCTGATAGAATTATTATAATGCCAAAAATCAGATGAATTTGAGGGGATGGAAGAAGCGACATTGAAAGATTTAGCCTTTACGAGTCGATCTTACCGCATTTGCTGTGTTACAGCACATGCGTGAATAATTTAGGTTATCTTGTAGAGAAAACTCTTGACATTGGGGGGAGATCAATATACAATCATGCGTACACTGTCATTTGTAATATGGAAGTATGCGTAGAGAGATAAGATGAAAAAAGTCGTATATTCAAAGGATGAGCTTATAGTTAAGGCAAAGATAACAGAAAAAACTCTTAGTGAGTGGGGAAAAATAAAACTGTTAAAGCCGGATGGTATGACAAATGGTAAAATTCCTTTCTACAAGGAACATACATTTGAAAAGGTTCTTCATATCAAGAAGCTGCTGGATATAGGGTATGAATTGGGTGATATAAATAAGATCATAAGAAAAGTCGGGATGCCTCAGATAGAAAAACCAAGCAGAACTCAGACAAAGTCGAATGAGTTCCTGACCGTTGGAGGCCTTGCGGAACGTGTTGGTGTTAGCCCTCGTGCGATTAAACACTGGGAAACTAAAGGCATCATAGAACCTGACATGAGAAGCGAGGGAGGTTTTAGACTGTATTCGGAAATATACATCTATTTGTGTAATCTCATTAAAGACCTCCAGCTTTTCGGATATTCACTTGAAGAGATAAAAACTATTTCGGATTTATTCAGAGATTTTCTGGAAATCAGGACTAACTTGTCAATATACTCCAGGAAGGAAAACGAAGTAAAATTTAATGAAATGTTTCAGGGGATTCAGGCTCTTTTTAGTAAAATAAGGCTCTTGAAAGAAGGAATGGAACGATGGGAGGATTTATTAAAAAAGAAGAAAAAAGAAGTAATGAGTCTCAAAAATCAGAATAAGAAGCGCAGTGATTTGATAAGGAGAAAAAAATGAGTAAGATGATTTTTATTGAACCAAAAGCTCCCAATTTACATATATTTTCACAGTTTCCGCTGCCCAGATTAGGAAGTTATATTTTGGGAACTCTAATGAAACAGCGAGGATGGGATGTTGAAGTGATCTATGAGGAAGTAAGAAAGATAGATTTTGATGACGTTAAATCTGCGGATATTGTAGGCATCTCGACGATTACTTCAACTGCACCGAGGGCATACATGATAGCAGATAAAATCAGGCAGATGGGGATTCCGGTTATCATGGGAGGCCCTCATGTCACATTTTTGACCGAGGAGGCACTTGAACATGCTGACTATGTTGTGCGTGGAGAGGGAGAAAAGCCTCTCATGGCGTTTATTGATGCATGGGAGAAAGGGACTGATGATTATTCTTCTGTCCCGAGTTTGTCCTACAAGATAAATGGGGGAGTTGCACATAATCCTCTCGAACCATTTCTGGATGATTTAGATCAAATTCCATTCCCTGATTTTTCGAAGTTTAAAGGAGCAGATAAACATGTTGCCGGCCACAGGACTATTCCAATCCAGACTTCCAGGGGATGTCCGTATAATTGTTCTTTCTGTTCTGTGACTGGGATGTTCGGGAGGAAATACAGGTTTCGTTCGGTACAAAGTGTTATCGAAGAACTACGCCAGTACAATGATAAGAAAAATATTATATTTTTTTACGATGATAATTTTGCGGCTAACCCCAAGCACACAAAAGAATTGTTGAAGGCTATGATACAAGAAAAATTTGAATTCAAGTGGTCGACTCAAGTGAGAGCAGATGCAGCCAAAGATGAAGAAGTAATCAGGCTCATGAAAAAGGCAGGCTGCCATACCCTGTATATTGGATTTGAATCGGTAAACCCTCGAAGTTTAAAAGAGATGAAGAAAAAACAGACAGTCAAGGAAATAACTCAGGCGATAAAGGTAATCAGGCGCCATCGGATCCATATTCATGGAATGTTTGTATACGGTTTTGACGAAGATGATTGGAAAACAATTAAAAAGACAGTGAGATTTTCCATAAGAATGAAATTAACATCCACACAATTCCTTATTTTAACACCTTTGCCAGGGTCTGAATTTTATAACAGGATGAAAGCTGAAAACAGAATTTTATTTAATGATTGGGCATTATATGATGCCCATCATGTTGTTTTTTGGCCTTCACGCCTTTCCCTTTTTCGTTTGCAGTGGGCTCAAATTTTCAGCCACAAAAAATTTTATTCCTGGAGAGAGACGGTAAAAAAGTTTTTTAAGTTAAGATGGTTTGACCTGGCCATTGCTCACTATGCACGAAAATTAAACCGGATGTGGAAGAGAAAAAATAAAACATTTCTCAAAGTTGTAGATTTGTTGACAAACAAGAAAAATGCGAGGATTGAAATCGATTATAGACAAGATATTGCCCTGGACAAGTAAATTGTCAAGGCAGCCGTAGAAAGAGGTTTCCAAATCGGGACAAAGTTTTAGATCAAATCAAAACATTATGTTTGACTTCAGGTTATAAATAAGTACAAATCGGTTGACTTTTATAACTTACAGTGGATTTTTTCTATTGCAAAAGATATGTCCAGGCACGAAAAATCTAACCGGAATGCATCTTAATTTCAGTATCTTAATGCTAAAAAAGGATGGAATACTTATCTTGACATTGATTCAGGCAAATCTATAGAATAGACGAGTAAAATCAATGATTTGTTAAGAAAAACAATGGCTGCAAGAAAAGATTTTTATCAGTTAGAAAAAAACATTATCCTTTTAAAGGAGAAGATAGACGATCTCGAAGAAAAAGAGGAAGCTGGATGGGGAGAAAAGGTTAAACTGTTAAGAAAGAAAATCGAACAGCAGTGGTCTGAGATCAAACCGCAGCTGAGGCCGTTTAACATTGTCCAGATTGCACGGCATCCAAAAAGGCCGTATACACTGGATTATATAGAGTATCTGACTGAGGATTTTATGGAATTCCACGGGGACCGCCGCTCTGGAGACGATCCTGCGATCATAGCTGGTTTTGGATCTTATAAAGGCCAGACAGCAGCTTTCATCGGCCATCAAAAGGGCAGGACAACCCGATTAAGAATTGCCAGAAATTTTGGTCAGCCTAATCCTGAAGGCTATCGTAAAGCACTGAGGATTATGAGACTTGCTGAAAAATTCGGGTTTCCTGTTATTACACTGATCGATACACCAGGGGCTTATCCTGGAATCCATGCTGAGGAAAAAGGCCAGGCTGAGGCGATTGCATATAATTTAAAGGAGATTTCAAAGCTGAGGGTTCCTGTGGTTAATGTAGTTATTGGAGAAGGAGGAAGCGGTGGGGCTTTGGGTATCGGTGTAGGCGATGTACTTTTGATTTTGGAGTATTCATTTTACTCTGTTATTTCCCCTGAAGGATGTGCGGCAATCCTCTGGAAAGACCAGAGTGCTGTTAATCAGGCTGCAGAAAACTTGAAGTTTTTGGCCAAAGATTTGCTGGAGCTGGGAATTGTTGACAAGATTATCCCGGAACCTCCGGGAGGTGCACATATAGATTATAACCAGGTATTCAAGAATGTAGATGAACAGATAAACATGTCTATGAAAAAAATAAAGCAGAAGTCAATAGAAAACATGCTGGAAGATAGATACCAAAAATTCAGGAAGATAGGAGTTTTCGTCGAGAAATGACACCAAAGACAAAGAATAAGAAAATTTTTGCCATAAAGGGTACGAAAGACATCCTTCCTCAAGAAGCGAGGAAATGGCAAAAAGTGGAATCAGTTGCCAAGCGAATTTTTGAACTCTATGGTTATCGGGAAATACGGACACCCATATTTGAAGCTACAGAGCTTTTCGAGAAAGGTACTGGACAGACAACGGATATTGTTATCAAGGAAATGTATACTTTTACTGATAAAGGGGGACGTTCTCTAACGCTGCGGCCGGAGTATACCCCTTCGGTAGTGCGTGCCATCATTGAAAACAGGTTGTATCTTCAACCTCAACCACAGAGATTTTATTTCATGGGCCCTATGTTCCGGTATGATAAACCTCAAAAAGGGCGTTACCGCCAGTTTCATCAGATAGACATTGAAGTTTTCGGTGAGAAGGATCCGGCTATTGATGCTGAAATAGTAGAGATGGCAGTTCGCCTTTTTAAAGAATTAAATGTTCTTGACGTGAAACTCCTGGTTAATTCCGTTGGCTGCAGTAAGTGCAGGCCCCCCTATCTTGAAGCATTAAGACGTAAGGCCAGCGAATACAGCGGCCAGCTTTGTGCGGACTGTCAGAGGAGAATCGTAACAAATCCTTTAAGAATTTTTGACTGTAAAGTTGAACTCTGTAATGAAATTTCACGCAGCTTTCCTAATATCATTGATTATCTCTGTCCGGATTGTAATGAACATTTCAGAAAGTTTTGTTCTTATCTGGATCTTTACGGAATAAAATATACTGTAGCGCCCCGCCTGGTTCGTGGGCTGGATTATTACACAAAAACCACGTTTGAATTTGTTTCATCGAAATTAGGGGCCCAGGATGCTGTTCTTGGCGGAGGCAGATATGATGATATGATGAAAGCATTTGGGGGTCCGGAAATCTGCGGAATCGGTTTTGCCATGGGGCTGGAAAGATTTATTTCGGTTGTCCCTTTCGAGGAAGAGAAGGAGGATTTCCTTTATTTAGCCCACATGGGTGATAAGGCAAAAAAAACGGGAATGGAATTAGCCAGATTCTTGAGGCAGGAAGGGATAGAATGCCTTATTGAGTACAAAGAGCGGAGCCTTAAGAATCAAATAAGCCGTGCCAATAAGCTGGGAGCAAAATGGGTCTTGATTGTGGGAGAGGAAGAAGTGAAAAAAGGCTGTTATCAGCTTAAAAATATGGCTACTGGCTTACAGGAAGAGATTACTAAGGAAGAAATGCCTAGCATTCTTTTAGCTTAGTAAAAGGATAGAACAAATGGGGTGCGACACATTGTCAGATTGGAGGCGAACAGTCTATTGTGGTGCTCTGCGGAGGAAAAATGCCGGCAGGGAAGTGACCCTTCTCGGTTGGGTCAACAGACAGAGAGACATAGGGAATTTAGTTTTTCTTGACCTTAGGGACAGAGAGGGGTTGGCCCAGATTGTTGTGACTTCTGAGAACACAGGGCTTTTGGAGAAAGCAAAGACAATCAGGATGGAATATGTGATTGGAATAAAGGGAGTTGTGAGGAAGCGGGAGGAGTGTTCCATAAATCCCAATCTTCCAACAGGAGAGATAGAAGTTGAGGCAAAAGAGCTTAAAGTTCTGAGCGTATCTAGAGTCCCTCCTTTTGTGATTTCTGACCCTCCTAATGCGACTGAAGAGCTCCGTTTTAAGTACAGATACCTGGATTTGAGAAGACCCTCCATGCAGCGCAGTATAAAGCTGAGGCATCAGGCAGTACTCTGCATCCGCAATTTCCTGAGCAGCGAAGGTTTTTACGAGGTTGAGACTCCGTTTCTTACTAAATCGACTCCAGAAGGAGCCAGGGATTACCTTGTGCCTAGCCGGGTGTATAAGGGGAAGTTTTTTGCTTTGCCTCAATCTCCCCAGATTTTTAAGCAGATCCTTATGATTTCGGGGCTTGACCGTTATTTCCAAATTGTGCGCTGTTTCCGGGATGAAGATTTAAGAGCAGACCGCCAGCCCGAGTTTACTCAGATCGACCTGGAAATGAGTTTCATAGACAGGGAAGAGATTTTTCAAATAGTAGAAGCCATGATGGCTTCGGTTTTTAAAATTATCGGCATAAAGGTTGATGTGCCATTTGCCAGACTCACCTATAAAGAGAGTATGGAAGCATACGGGACTGACAAGCCTGATCTGCGTTCTGGGATGAAGATAGAGGACTTAACGGAAATTGCTGCCAGAGTCGATTCAGATGTTATAAAAAGCTCGCTCTCTGCAGGCGGTGTATTAATGGGAATAGCCGTGGAAAAAGGAGAAAGTTTTTCCAGAAGCCGGCTTGAAAAGCTCAATCAGAATGTAAAAGTCCGTGGAGGAAAAGGTATTATCTGGATAAAAAAGCCAGAAGGGTTTAAGTCTTCCTTGAGAATGGTAGAAAAAGACATCGATTTGATCTGGCAAAAAATGAATGTGGGAAAGGAAGATTTAGTTTTGCTGATTGCTGATAAGAAAAAGACCGTATTAAAGATATTGGGGGAAATCCGCCGGTCTCTTATTTCTGAGCAGTACAAAGAACCAGAATTATTTAAGTTCGCATGGGTGACAGACTTCCCGCTTTTTGAATGGAGCGAAGATGAAAATCGTCTTGTCTCAATGCATCATCCTTTCACTTCTCCTTGGGAGGAGGATACGGAGTTCTTGGAGAAAGAACCTCTTCGTGTGAGAGCGAAATCATATGACCTTATTCTTAATGGGATAGAAATAGGAGGGGGATCGATCCGCATTCATAACTTTGACCTTCAAGAAAAGGTGTTCAGGACTCTCGGCCTAGATGAAAGGGAGGTCCAGGAAAAATTCGGGTTTTTCCTGGAAGCTCTTTCTTATGGGACACCTCCTCACGGTGGAATTGCTCTTGGAGTGGATCGTATTGTCATGTTACTTGCAGGCCAGGATTCTATCCGCGATGTCATTCCTTTTCCCAAGACAACGAGCTCGTTGTGTCTGCTCACAAATTCTCCTTCAGAGGTTGATCCAAAGCAGCTCAAGGATCTCGGATTGAAGAAATCTGACAGATAAGAAGAAGAGGAAAAGATGAATTTGAGAGTATGGCTGTGCTCCACTCAGATTTTTTAACGCCATCTCCTCAAATTCATCCACTCTCAGATGTTCTATCTAAGTCCTGATTATTGTGATAAGCCGATCAGGGCTAATTATTCAGGAGTGGTTTACTGCGTTGTCTTCAGGCGCCTTGTTTCAGTTATGAACGTCCCGATCAAGGCAGCAAATGTGAATAAAAAGACTCTCCATAGAGCTGTGACTGCAGTATTGCCCAGAAGGGCTGTAAGCAGCTCACCTTCTCCTGTGAATACAATCAACAGCACTGTGCTTACTACGGCATGAAAGAGACCTGTTAGGGCTCCGCTGATTGCCCCCATTGTCATTCGTTTTGAGAAGGCAGCACCTCCTGCCCATACGGAAGTCCCAGCAGCCGTGAAAATAGGGAACCAGAGAGCAATCCACCAGATATTGCCGAATTTGGGTAGATGACCTGTACATTGAAGGTATACTACTTCGGTTAAAGCTAGAAATGCAGTTCCTGTAAGCACACAGAGAGGTAAGTGCCAGGTTCTAGGTTTTAGGCCGGATCGAAGCTTGCTGCGCTGGCGGATGCGCCGGCCTATAGTCAGAGGATAATTGTAGAATAAGTCAAAGAAGGTATGTTCCAGAAGAGCCCCTCTCTCCCCAAAGACAGGCACGATATGTGCGGCTCCGGTTGCCCAATGCCCAGCCATGAAACGGGCGAGGTCTGGATAGCGGTATGCCATTTGTATCGGGAAAGCAAGATAACCGATATATTTGAGGAAACTTAAATAAAATGCGATGTTGTAATCTTTGAAATTGCGTTCGTGCAAAACAAGAAAAGACACATAAAAACCTCGAACAAGCGAGCCGGGCGATATCGGAATAACCTGAAAAAGACCCAGAATAATGCCTGCGTGTACAGAAGCCGCCTGCCACGAGAGTTCCGGGTGCAGCTTTACATAAGTAAATGCAACGATAATTGAGACTATTTGTGTTACAGGTACTGTGCAGATATGAACAGCTAGGCTTTTAAGGTATTTCTGGATAAAAGGTTCCTTTATCTGGGAATTGATTCTTGCTGCTTCTTCAGTGCTCAGGATTCCGTTTTTATGTCCTGAAGAGACCAATTCACGCAGCCATCGTTCTCGGGCATGGGCTTTGAAATAGAGCCGTAAAGGTCTTGCAAATATGTAATCAAGTGACTGTAATGCAAAACGGCGGTCTGAAAAAAATCGGTGCATCTTTGCAGGTAATATTGAAAGCGGCAGGTGTCCAAGAAATCTCGCAGGATGTCCGGCCAGCTTTTTTGCCCGTTTGGCATCGACACGTCCTGTCCTGTGCCAGCGGATTAGAATCTCAGCAATGCGGCTTCTTCCGGCGCGCCGGAAATAGTCGAGGCTGGTAAACAAACGTGCTAAGTGATGTCTGTAATTTTCTTTCCCCCACAGCCTGCGCACAAAATATCCAAGAATTGGAATAAGACCGAGGAAGTAGAAGATCAGTGTGAGAAACTTATTATGAACTAATCTGTTTAGAGTTTTTTTATCGATTATGTTCCGGATCTTCCAGCTTTTTATACTGCTGTCCATGATGGATGCCCACAGTTTCCTGCTGTAGATCAGTTTAAAATGATGATGTGTGATATCGGGTAGTGAGCTGCGGTAAGACTTGTCTGTCTCTTTAAGCTCCTCCAGGGCATCTTGCATTCCTGTAAAAGTTTCTGGATTGTTATTCACAAAATTCTGCAGTTTGTCTATGCTTCCGCGGTCAAACTGAACTAAACTGCCCCGGCCGATGCCTTTGAAGATGAGTTTAAAGTCAGCTGGGCACATAGGAAGAAAAGGAAGAATGGCAAGGCCGGCACGGAAATCCACTGCCACTAGCCCAGCTTCAGGAGCAGGATCGCTCTCAGTTTGCTTAAGTACATTAGGCTGGCTTTTGAGTGTCCACCATTCATACTGGCGGGCCAGTTCTACAGCGCCCATTTCATGTAACAAATCAACAAGCTGGGCCATAAAAATCCGTTTTGAGTGGTACTCTGGGGAACCAGCCCCTTCCCTAAAATCTCCTGCTTTCCATTTCCGCCTGGCATCCAGGTTGTCGTCTACCTCGAGATGCCAAACGCGGCCGTCGATCCACTCGCTGATTTCTCCACAGCTCCCGAGAACAGGGTCAATGAAGGTTGCCAGAATATTGACTACAACCTTTTCTGAACCAAAGTATGTTTTCGCTCCCTGCCGGATAAGTTTCTGCCAAAGAGCACCTGCACGGGCAGCGTCAGGGTTGACCTGGAGGGAAAATGGGCCCTGAAAGCCAAGGGCATAAATCACGTTTCGGTATAATTTTGAGAACCCAGTCGGAGGAATGAGAATTTTCATAGCATAGGTATGGCCCGGATGAATGCCTTCAAGCTGGCCGTCAGCAGATTCAATACTCAGGATTTTTGCCTTGTAAACCTGGCCTGCATAGCCCCCGCCTATAAATTTTTCTACTTCTAATTTTAAATGTCCTGTGTTTGCGGGAACGATTCCTTTGACTTCATAAGAAAGCTGTGTCCCTGGTTCGTATCGCTGGACATGCATGGGGAGCAGGATTTTCTGCTCCTGGAAAAACTCTGTTAATTCCAGGATAGTCTGAATCGAATATTCTATTTCCATGATGTTTTCAATCGTGTAAGCTCATTTTCGTTTTTTTCGTTTGTCAGTTGGTGTGAAAAGCAAGATAATTTTCCATTCAATATTAGACTCTTTTCCATGTTGTCTCCTTCAATATTTAAACATTCAATTGAGTATAAATCAAATTGTTTAAGGATGTAACATAACAAGTACTTGTTATGTTTGCAGGCAGAGATCCATATTTTGTTTTTTCTTGAATTTGAATCTTGTATTAAGTATAAGTATTTTATGAGCCGTAAAGAAGATAGGTATAAATGGGGCTTTAAGAGCACTCCTTGACGTGGACAGTGAGAACCCCGGTGATTTTGACCAGACGGACAAGCAGGGATTAGAAACTATTGCCTCCTTACTGTCATCAATATGGACTTAATATGAAATTGCAGTGCTTCCTTTGGCCGTTTAAAATGAGATATAATTGGAAAATGCTGGGAAAGGTCTCGTGATGAAAAGAAAAATAACTCCAGTTTGTGTGTTGATTTGTATTTTGATCTGGGGAAATTTTTCGTTTAGCCAGGAGGATTCTATTTCTGGGGAAATTATATTAATAGCACATTATAAAGAGAGGCTTAAAGAGTGGATTATTGCAACTGGCAATGTTGAGATTCATTACAAGAGCGTTAAATTATTTGCCGACAGCGTTAAATTGAATACAGAAACTAAAGATGTAACGGCTGAAGGCAATGTAGTGATTCAATTGCCCAACGAGAACATTAGTGGCGAAAAGGCCAGCTTTAATTTAGATTCTTCAATAGGAGAAATTAAAAAAGTCCATGGTATGGTGCAGCCCACCATATTTTACGAAGCAGAGTCTCTCGAAAGGAAAAGTGAAAGTGTCTATTATTTTCAGAAAGCATGGATAACATCTTGCACTCAGCCTGTCCCGCGATGGAAATTTTCCTGTTCTAAGGCAGATTTCAGGAAAAATGATTACGTGGCAATGTGGAGTTCTGTATTATTTATAAAGAAAGTTCCGGTTTTTTATTTTCCTTATATAAGATATCCTCTCAATGAGGAAAGGGCAACCGGTTTATTGATGCCTCAATTGGGATATTCGGGTATAAAGGGACTTACTTATTCGCAGAGCTTCTACTGGGCGATAAGAAGAAACATGGATGCTACCTTAAATTTAAATTATTACTCAGAAAAAGGTTTGGGAGGAGGACTCGAATACCGTTATCTATTTTCTGAGGGAACAGGCGGCCAGTTGAACCTGTATTATTTCAATTTTAAAAACACTCTCGATCAGGAAGAACAGCCTAATGCTTATATTTTTCGCTTCAATCATAACCAACCTCTTCCTCTCGACTTTAAGCTTGTGGCCGATGTTGACTATCAAAGTTCTTTTGATTTTTTAAGACAGTTCGATAATAACTTCGTGAGGGCCGTCGTTTCAAATAGAAGCTCCCAGGTATATCTGTCCAGAGCCTGGTCTTATTTTAATCTGAATGCCAGGGCTTCAAGGTTTGAGACTTTTTTCATGAAGACGAATAACTCAATAATCAGACATTATCTGCCGCAGATAGGGTTTAGTTCTTCCAAAATAAAGATCCTTTCCCCCTTGTATTTTTCTTTTTCTTCGTCTTTTACGCGGTGGGAATATGGATGGGAGTCTGATTATGAAAATAACACCCAGAGAAGTTCGCAGGATTGTGCATTTAATCCTGCATTCACAATCCCTTTTACAGCAGTTCCCTGGTTTACACTGAATTCTTCGATTTCTTCCAATATTAATTATTATTTTAAGAGTTATGCACCTAATACTAAAATAATAGTAGATGATCCGGTTTTAAGCCACAAGCATGCTGTCAATTTTGAATTTATTGGGCCGGTCTTTTATAAAATTTTCTTCGGAGCCGATAAAACGCCAAAGCTGAAACATATTATTGAGCCATCTGTGGTGTACCGCTATGAGACTCCGAATGCATTATCTGACAGGATTATTACTGCAAGCGGCTACTATTTTCGATATCACAAAGTCACTTACGGCTTAACAAACCGTTTTTTACTCAAGCAGGCTAAGATGACAAAGGAGATTTTTACTCTTGGGATATCACAGACGTATTATCTGCTGCCAGAAGAGAGTCCGTTAAGCCGTTTCCTGGTTAACAATGAAATACCGCGGTTTACAGATATAAGCAGTTATTTGAGATTTTACCCCAAGCAAAAATACAGCATTGATGTCTCTGCTGGCTTCAACCCCTATTATAAGACTCTTTCGAGCATTCGAATGGGAGCCAACTTTGGAGTGCCAGAGGATCCGGTATTTCTAAGTGTAAATTGGTACAAAAGCATCAACCCTTATTACAAGAATATACTGTATGACCGTCACCAGATAAGCTGTTTTAGCGGTGCAAATATCCCCCGGCTTTCCATGGAAGCTGTGGCTGAAGTGGATTTTAATATTAAGGAGAAAAAGCTTCTTTATTCAGCTTTTTCTCTGATTTACCATTATCAATGTTTTGATTTTACCGCAGATGTTAGAGTATTTTATTTTCGTGAAAAACCAGAAACGTACTTCAGAATCTCTATAGGCTTAGGAAACATTGGAAAGACAACAGATTTTCTTGGAGGCTTGGGATTCTGAAGAACCGGGAGTGATCCCCATTTTTCAAGGAGGATAAATGAAAGTATTAATCACTGGGATTACAGGATTTGCAGGAAGCCATCTTGCTGATTACATTCTTGAAAATCATCCTGATGTCAAAGTTTTCGGAGTAGTGCGCTGGAGAAGCCGCATGGAAAACATACTCCATATTAAGGACAGAATAACGCTTTCTGAGGCAGATTTGAAAGACTTTGTTTCTTTAAAAAAGTGTCTGGCCGAAATTAAACCTGACCTCATTTTTCATCTTGCGGCTCAGAGCTTTGTTCCCTCCTCCTGGAGATTGCCGGCTGAGACGTTTTCTATCAATGCGGTTGGCCAGATCAATCTTTTCGAGGCAGTCCTCAGCCTTGACTTTTCGCCCAAGATTCAGATTGCTGGTTCAAGCGAAGAGTATGGATTAGTCAACTCGGATGAGGTTCCAATGAAGGAAACGAACCCATTACGGCCTCTGAGTCCTTATGCTGTAAGCAAAGTTGCACAGGACTTGTTGGGATACCAGTATTTTAAGAGTTATGGATTGAGAGTGGTGAGGACACGGGGATTTAACCATACAGGCCCTCGAAGAGGCGAGGTTTTTATCTGCTCCAATTTTGCAAAGCAGATTGCTGAGATCGAACACGGCAAGAAGGATCCGGTTCTTTATGTAGGCAACCTGGAAGCAAAAAGGGATTTTACAGACGTCAGGGATATAGTACGGGCTTACTGGCTGTCTCTCGAGAAAGGAAAGGAAGGTGACGTTTACAATATCGGTTCAGGAAAGACTTATACAGCGAAAGAAATCCTGGATATTCTTATTTCTTTAAGCACTGCCGAGTTTAAGATAGAGGTCGACCCTGAGAGATTAAGGCCTTCTGATGTACCTATCCTTTTATCTGACAGCACGAAATTTAGAAAGATTACAGGATGGAAGCCGAAGATTCCTTTTCAGAAGTCACTTCAAGATTTGCTTGACTACTGGAGGGAAAGGGTTTGAGTTTAAAAGTTTTTATCAGCGGGGCTACAGGGTTTGTGGGACGCCATCTTATCTGCCGGCTGAATTCCCCTCAGTACACTATTTATGGCAGTTCTTTTCCCGAGAAACCGGAAGTTTTTGAAGGACTTGGAGGAGGGGAGATTTTTCACCTGGATATAAGAGCCGAAGAAGACATCTTTGAGGTCATAAGAAAAGTCCAGCCTGACTGGGTTTTTCATCTTGCGGCCATATCTAACGTTAAGCATTCCTGGGAGGAGCGCAGAGAAACTCTCGAGACAAACATCATGGGAACTCTTAACCTGTTCGAAGCTGTAAGAAAACATGCTCAGAAAGCGAGAGTTCTTTTTGTCAGCTCTTCTGACGTTTACGGGATTATATCACCGGGGGAAAGAGTTTTGAAAGAGGAAGATGACACCCGGGCTGTAAATCCTTATGCATTAACGAAGATTGGCGGAGAAATATTAAGCAAGTTCTATGAAGAAATTGAAAAGCTTGATGTCTTAATAGCTAGGTCTTTTCCCCATACAGGTCCTGGTCAGGGGCCTGATTTTGCATGCGCTGATTGGGCATGTCAGATTGCGCTGATTGAAAAAGGATTATCTGAGCCTGTGATAAGAGTAGGGAACATCGATATTCAAAGAGATTATACAGATGTAAGGGATGTGGTCAGAGCATATGTTTCTCTTATGGAAAGAGGAAAAAAAGGGCAGATATATAACATATGTTCAGGAAAAGCTGTCGCTCTTAGGAAAATACTTGCATTTCTTTGTTCTTTATCTTCTAAGAGCGTTAAGGTTAAGGTTGATTCGCGAAAATTGAGGAAGACAGATATTCCATTTCTTGTTGGTGATAACCGGAAAGTAAGAAGAGAAACATCCTGGAAGCCGAAGATACCGCTGGAACAGACCTTAAAGGATTTGCTTGAATACTGGAGGAAACGAGAGGGCAGCACTTGAGGCAGTCGTAAGATTCTCTAAAATTCAGAATTGAGAATATTTTCAAATTCTACTTCTGGGGAGATAAAGCTTCGATGAGTTCTCCGGTTGTAACTGTGGCTGTCCCGATTTTTCCTACTGCGATGCCAGCAGCAGTATTGGCAATTACTGCGGCTTCCAGAATCGAAGCACCTGAGAGAAGCGCAAGGCAAGCAGAAGCAATCACTGTATCTCCTGCTCCAGTGATGTCATAGACTTGCCTGGCTATCGTCGGAATGTGGAGGGGCATTTTTCCCCTTTCAAATACACTCAGCCCAAGTTCGCCCCTTTTGAGTATGAGATATTTTGCTTCAATTTGGGAGAGTATTTTCTGACCTGCCTTTTCAACCTGAGTATCAGTAATGCATGGATGATGGACAATTTTTTCTGCTTCAATGTGATTGGGATTGATGAGTGTTACAGGTGAAAAGGAGAAGAAATTTTCGACTTTTGGGTCTACAAAGACAGGGATTTCTTTTTTCCGGGCGTAAGGCAGGATTTTGTCCATGAGGGATTTTGAAAGAATTCCTTTATTGTAGTCTGAGATAAGAATTCCATCGTATTTTTCTTGCTGGATGAAGTTAAATATTTGTTTTTCAATTTGGGAAGAGATTGGATTCTTTTTTTCCTGGTCTACTCTGACAACTTGTTGCTGGTGAGCAATGATTCGTGTTTTTACAGTAGTGGGCCTGGTAGAGTCGGTAAATATGCCATGATTATTGGAAGTTACGTTTCTAACCCATTCTCCATCCTGATCTTTTCCAACTACTCCCACAAGAATAGAAAGGGCTCCGAGGCTTTCCAGGTTGCGGCTTACATTGCCTGCACCTCCAAGGCAGTATGTATCTTTTGTTACCTCAACAACAGGCACAGGAGCTTCGGGAGAGATGCGAACGACATGACCCCATAAGTATTTGTCAAGCATAAGGTCTCCCAGGACAAGAACTCTTTTATCGTTAAAATTGTCGGTAATAGCTTTTATCTTTTTAAGGTCGACTCCTTTCATTGTTTTTCCTCCGTTAGAAAAATAGGATTGGAAACAATCCACGGGACTTTTTTATTCAGTGGTGTTCTTTCCTTGAGGTAGACTTCGACCCTGTAAACGCCTGGCTGTGTTGGCTTATATGACAGCATTTCTTCCCGCGAATGATGAATTGTATTTCCGTTGTGAATAAGAAAAGCTTCCTTAGCAAATGGAAATGGAGTTTTAATATAGAGAGTGGTGACGGAATCAAGCGAAGTTATTCCTCCCATTGGGATCTTTTTTTTGCCTTTTTCAGCCCAAAACCGAAATCCATCTGCTTGAGCAGCAGAGTCCACAGCATTATAAAAATTTCCGTGTTTCAAAAGGTCATAAATCTGGCGTTTGGCAGTTTCAAAGTCCGCTGAAAGAGGTTTTTTGAGAGGGAGATGAAGCCTGAGTAGGAAGAATAGAGGTCTGTAAAGAAGATGAGCATCCACGCTAAAATAGCCGTAAATCGGATGCAGCTTGTTGAGCGCATCCCATTTTTTTATATTTTTTTCCGGTCGGACCAGTATTTTTAGAAGAGCATATTGGGGTTTTATGAATAAGGCTGGCATATGAGGCAGGGAACGGATAAAGTCCTTTTTCAGCATACTGTCTGCATTTATTATTTCAATTCCTGAATAGTCGATAAACTTGCCCCACGACCAGCTAACTTTTGAGTAAGGATGAGCTATTATGGTAAATCCATGTAAAGCTTTTATTTGATAAACAGATTCCTCTGCATTTTGAGAAAAAGAATGCGAAGGAGTCTTGAAATCCAGTGCAACAAGATGGCCTCTGCTTATAGAAAGCTCGGATCCGGAAAGCACAAGTACTCCTTTTTTCCAGCCCTGGCAGGCAAGTGCCTCGAAATTTGGTTCTCCATGGTCCGTAAGAATAATGAAATCGAGTGAGGCTGATGAGGCAAGTGCTGCGATTTCTTCGATATTTTTTCTCCCATCTGAAAAGGTAGAGTGCATATGATAAGCCCCTTCTACTTCCCGGAGAGATACATCTTGAGAGGATGGTTTGTATGTTTTAAACCTGAAGAGGTTAAAGCTCAGCCACAGGGAATAAATCAGAAATATACCCAGCAGGATGTACAGGAATGATAGAACTAAACGTTGTGCTTTTGAACGAGGTGCCTTTTTATTTCTCTTCATTAATCTGAGTTTTATTTTTAAGGATACGTTCCAGAGTGAAAGGAACAGCCATCATATAGAGAAAAAGCGAAGTAATTTCTGAGTCTCCGAAATTGTATTCAAATATGCCTGCTGTTATGAGTGCTAAGAGTGCGGCCAGAGAAGCCGCGGCAAAGGGGAAGACAGAGGAATCTTTGGTTTTGATAAGCTTGATAAGTGAAATAAATATCCAGATCATGAATACAAGCCAGGCAAGCAGTGTTGGAATCCCCCTTTCTGCTGCGATTTGTGTGAAGTTGTTGTGAAGATGAACATTTCTCTTCGCCTCTTCGGAAAGGCCGTATTTAGGGTTTTGGAATACCATGTCCACTGTGTCGGGGCCTGTACCAAAGAGAGGGAAATCCTTTATTATTTTAATTCCGGTATGTAAATATTCGATTCTCTGCGTGTTGGAGTAGCCATTCAAGCTGAAGGTGCTGAGAGCTCTCTTTTTTACATTCTTGGGGCTTAGAAGAAAAATTAGTCCCACAGCGAGGGGAATGATGATTAAAGCTTTAGGTTTGTAAAGAAAAAGGAGCACGAGTGAAGCGACAATGATTCCAATCCAGGCACATCTTGTTAGAGTAAATATTAGTGCGATAGTGGAAAGGAGAAATCCCAATCCCCAGAGGAACCTTACCCTGTTGCGGTAAAACAGAAACATACTCAAAGCCATAGTGCTGAAGAGAAGCAGAAGGCCGGCCTGTGTCATGTAATGTCCCATAAATCCTGCCACTCTTTCTCCCGGCGAGGCCTTAAATATGAAATAGAAAATAGAACAGAGAATAGTAATATATCCCGAAGCCAGAAGAGCCAGGCTGGCATTTTTAATATCTTTTTCCCTGCTAAATCCAGTGTAGACCATTGGGATTATAAGGAAAAGGAGGAGCTCCCTGCAGTCTTTTAAACTGACCTCAGGATTAACCGATAAAAAGGAAGAAATAAGTGAAAGGATGCAGTAAACGGCCATGGCCCAGAAGAAAGGGGGCACAAGAAATTTTTGTTTTTTAGTTAGGAGCAGAATAAGCCAGCAAAGAAGAGAGATGGAAAGGAGAACCTGACTTATGCTTATGGATATCATCGAAAAAAGCAGATAGAATATAAGGGTTACCGGGAGAACGGCTAAAATTTTTATTTGATGGCTTTTTATGCTCATTATGAATAATAGGATAATATAATAGAAGGTCAAAAAGTTCAAATAGCAAATAAATAGGATGGATTCAACTTGTATTCCAATTTAACTTATTGAAGAAAAGTAAGGCAGGCTCGATAAACTTCTTCAGGAGTGATGTTTCTTAGGCACCTGAAATCTCCGTAAATACAGTGTCTTTGTTTGCAGGGGCGGCATTCAAACTCCTTTTCAATTATAAATGCATTTGCCTGCCATGGGGCGAAATTGGCAGGGAGAGTAGGTCCAAAATAAGCCACTATAGGAGTAGAAGTAGATGCGGCAATGTGCATAGGGCCGGAGTCAGGGCCTACAAACAGGGATGAACGGGATATGAGCTCTTTTAATTCCCTTAGATTAATCCTGTCGACAAGAGAGAAAAGAGGCACAGTGCTTTTTTTCAATATTTTTTCTTCAGCACTTTTATCTTCACAGTCACCTACCAGGACAATTTTTACATTTGGAAATTCAGACAAGAGATGAACTAATTTGGTTATATTATCTGTTCCCCAGTCGCGAAATTTATTTCCGGCGCTGATGTGCAGTATTATGACTCTGGAGTTATTGAGATTGTTTTTAGATAAGAATGTTTTTACTCTTTTCATTTCTGCTTCTTGAGTTTTTGGGAGGAATAACGGTGCAGAATATGTGGTGGTAATCCCCAGGGCTTTGACAAGGTTGATGTGGTTTTCAACGCTGTGAAAAGTGCCTTTTTTTGGTTCACGGGGGAGCTTGATGTCATATATAAAATTCTTGTATTTTATCCTGTATCCGATTTTTAACTTTGCTTTGGAAAATAAAGCAATAAGAGATGCTGTTGGCCCTCCGTGAAAGTCGATAGCCACATCATACTTTTCTTGTCGGACCTTACGGATATGTTTTATGAATTCTTTTGTGCTTAAATTCTTTGGTAATATGATGACTTTGGATAGAGCCGGATTTCCCTCGACGAGTTCCTTGTAAGGCTCTTCTATGATGTATGAAATAGCAGCCTGGGGAAAGCTTTCTTTTAGTACAGAGACTGCAGGGGTTGTCATGACGACGTCTCCGATTCGTCTCAGCCGTATAAGAAGAACTCTTTTTATTGAGGACGGATCAATCTTTAGTTGCCCTGTCTGGTTCAATGGTTGCCTCGTCGATTAGCATGACCGGGATGTCGTCTTTTATAGGGTACACACGAGAGCATTTTACACACTTAAGACCTTTCTCGTCGGATGTAAGCTTGACTTCTGCCTTGCATTTTGGGCAGGCAAGGATTGCAAGAAGCTGGGGGTCTATTGTCATCTTTTTTCTCCTTCTCGATATCATATAAATTATTTGTTAGCCAGTCAATATTTTGCTATGTTAGGAGATGGCAGACGTTTCGTTGACATCAAATGATGTCTGTGGTATTAATTTTTAGGTAAGGGAAAAATAAATCCGATGAAAAATCAAGATAATAAAGTTTCCCCTCCTAAGACCCGTATCAACAAGATTATGCTTGGGTCTCTTGAGCGCCCGGCACTACACTGGATGGCAAAACATTTACCATCATGGGTGCTTCCTGACCATCTTTCGCTTGTAGCCATCATTTCTGCCGTGGTTATTTTCATATCCTACTGGTTAGCGCGTTTTAGCCTGGATTGGCTTTGGCTGGTCAATTTTGCCCTTATAGTGCACTGGGCAGGCGATAGTCTGGATGGAACCCTTGCCAGAGTCCGTCATATTGAACGCGAACGCTATGGTCTTTTTGTTGACCATAATTGCGATACAATCGCCATGTTCTTAATCTGTGTGGGAATGGGTGTATCCCCCTTAATGGACTTAAGAATTTCGCTTTTGGTTCTTATCGCCTACTATTCTATGTCCATATTAGTTTATCTTGTCTCAATGGCGCGTGGGGTTTTTAAAATTTCCTTTGCTGGATTAGGTCCTACCGAAGTAAGGCTTGCAATTATTATTGCTAATATCATTATTTGGTGTCTTAAAAACCCTGTAGTTGGTATCGGCAAAATTAACTTGACTATTTTTAGCTGGATTGGACTGATTGCGGCGATAATTCTGTTGGTAATTTACTTAGTTTCTTTTGAAATTGAACGGAGAAAACTGGCGCGTTTGGATCCGATGCCAAAGAGAAAATAAGTCTTGGGAGTCAAATCTGTATAACAATTTTATAATTATTATTAAATCTGGATCATTCAGTTCAGTATCTCCACTTCTCTTTTTCCTTCAACAATCTCACCTATAACCCATGCTTTCTGACCAAGTTCTTCAAATAAGGTGATTGCTTTCTCTGCACTTCGTGTGCTTGAGACAAGAACCATCCCAATACCCATGTTAAACGTCCTGAACATTTCCTTTTCTGCTATTGTTCCTTTTTTCTGAATCTTTCTAAAAATTGGAGGAATATGCCAGGACCCTTTCTTTATCCTAGCTGCAAGGCCTTCCGGGAGGACTCTTGGGATATTTCCATAAAAACCTCCTCCGGTAATATGTGCCATGGATTTAATACGGATTCTCTTCATGACTTTTAGTATTGATCTTGTATAAATCCTGGTTGGTTTAAGCAGTTCTTTTCCTATCTTTCCAATCATTTCTTCATGGCTGAAGATTTTTCGAACAAGCGAAAAACCGTTGCTGTGAATACCACTTGAGGCAAGCCCCAGGATTTTATCTTCTTTTCGGCAGAGATGGCCATCGATTATTTTCTCCCGGCTCACGATGCCGGTGCAAAAACCGGCAAGGTCGAATTTATCTTGTGAATACATTCCTGGAAGCTCTGCAGTTTCCCCTCCAACAAGAGCGCAGCCTGCTTCCTGACACCCTCTGGCAATACCTTTCATTAGAGAATAGAGTTTTTTCTTGTTAAGCTTTCCGCATGCTATGTAATCCAAAAAGAGCAGCGGTTCCGCACCTGCCACTACGACATCATCCGCACACATTGCTACAAGATCGATTCCTATAGTGTCATATTTATTTAAAGCGTCTGCCAGCAGTAATTTAGTGCCTACGCCGTCCGTGGAAGAGACTATGACGGGATCTTTTATTCCTTTGAGACATGGCATGAAAAGTCCACTGAACCCCCCAATTTTTCCCAGGACTTCTGGACGCCGTGTTTTTTCTATGAGGTGTTCAATTTCCTTAATAAACACTTCAGCCCCATCGATATCAACGCCGGCTTTTTTATAGGTTAGAGCTGACATAATTTCTCCTTTTGTTAAGGGACTTTAAGCTTTGTCCAAGTTATATCATCCTAATATGATTGAGTCAGACCTTGACAATATTGATGCCTTTTTTCCAGGCTAGTGTATCATACACGTTGATGATTTTGTCGGCCATGGACTCGGCCGAAAATTTCTGATGGACAACCTCGTATCCTCTTTCTCCCAGGCGTGATGCAAGTGTTCTGTCGTTGTAGAGCTTAAGGATGGACTTGGCTAAAGCTGAAGGCCTGCGTGGGGGGACTAACAGGCCTGTTTCTCCTTGAATTACAACTTCAGGGATTCCTCCGACTTTAGTAGCTACAACGGGCAGCCGGCAGGCCATGGCATCCATAAGGATGCTTCCCATTCCTTCCATATGAGAAGAGAGTACAAACAAATCAAGAGATGCGAGGATCTGAGGAACATCTTTTCTGAATCCGAGAAAGAACACCATGTCTTCTACGTCGATCTCTTTTACCTGCCTGTTTAATTCCATCTTTAAAGGCCCCTCACCTACTATTATAACTTTAATCTTAGGTGCGACTTCTTTGAGGAGTTTTGTAGCCTGGATTAAATATTTATGACCTTTATGGTCTGCAAGATGCGCCACTATCCCTACAAGAAAATCATCTGGAGAACAGGATATCTCACGACGCAGATAGTCGCTTGAAACAGCCTTCTTGTATGGAGTAAAGTCAATCCCATCAGGAACGACTCTGATTATTCCTGGATTTATTCCTCCATCAACAAGGACATTTTTTACTCCTTCAGAGACAGCAATGATGGCATCGATATGTTTCATATATTTAGCACGGGATAAATAATTGCTTTTTAGCTGGAAATCTACCCGCCTTGAAATGATTCTCAGAGGAACTTTGGCCAGGGATGCAGCTGCGGATCCAACCGTTATGGAATGTGCGTCGTGGAAATGGACCAGACGGCATTTCCTGCGCTTCATGGCACTTGCGAGCCGGAGCACGGCTACAATGTCAAGTTCATTTCCGATTTTTATAGGGATGACAGGAAGGTTTGCCTCTAAGGCTTTGCGGTGAAGTGGGCTGCTGGGCTGGACACAATAATGAAAGAGAAAACCTTTTCGTTTCAGCTCTTTTGCCAGGAAGAAAGACTGTCTCTGTCCGCCTCTCCATTCCTTGCCCGCATCAATTTGAAAAAGGCTCAATCTTCTCTCCTTTCTTCCATATCTCTTTGAGCTTTGCGTATCTGGCGAAGACAGAGTAGCTGTGAAGGGCAGAAATTACAAAACCGGCATATCCATCCAAAAACCCGGCTTTCAGGAAAAAGGATTTTTTGAATTGAAAAAGAGGAAGGATTGCCAGATTGTACCAGTGACATTTCTTATTCTGTGCATATATCTTTTGTGCAGCGAGATCGGAAAACTTGTTGATCCGTTTAAGGTGATCATGTATATCACGGTATGTAAAGTGATAAATAACACCTTTTAATTTTTGTATTTTTCCTTCAATATTCAGGTTTTCATGGATATACTCACCTTCCCAGGTGGCCTTATCTTTGCGGAATAAACGGATTTTCCTGTCGGGATACCAGCCGGAATGGCGTATCCATTTCCCCAAGTAATAGACTTTCCGTGGGATGGAGAAACCAGAACAATCCGGCTGCTCCTCCTTCATCTGGAGTATTTCCTCGCGCAGTCCTGGCGAAAGCCGTTCATCTGCATCTAGGGAAAAAATCCACGGATATGAAGCTTTACTGTTAGCGAAATTTTTTTGGTCAGCATAATTGGTCCATTTCCGCTGGAAAACGTGCTTTGAATGGCTTTTAGCAATTTTGAGAGTATCATCCGTGCTGAAACTGTCCACAATGATGATTTCAGAGGCAATGTCGGAAATGCTCTCTAGGGCAGCTTCGAGGTTTTTCTCTTCATTGTAAGTAATGATTACGGCTGAAATTTGCATTTCTTCCATATTAGCACAATTCACATCATTTGTGGATTATTCATAATTCTTATGGTACCTGGTACCTTTTAACAAAAAAGCTGCTGATTACTCAAAAGGTACCAGGTACCTTTTTGCTGGGATTAAAAATCTTAGTGGAGCGCAGACATGCCCTCAAATTCATCTTATCCAAACATATCGTCCCCGGAAAAGTCAGCTTAGTGAAATTGGGATATTTTTATATTTTTTGTATCGAGACTTGTCCCTATAACCTGTTCTAACTTGGCCAGAGCAATGCTGTAATCAACCAGGGCTTTAATCTCCATGGATTTTGCATTAGCTAATTTTTCTTGGTACTCGAGGACGAAATAGTTGGTTGTAAGGCCTACGCTAAGTTTTTTCTCTTCTGCTATCATTCTTTTCTCAGCAAGTTCCCTTGCAAGCCCGTAGGCTTCAACTCTCTTTGCGTTTGTGTCAATCTGTCTGACTGCATCCCTTACTTCCAGAAGGATTTGTTTTTCGCTGTTTTTAAGCTCCAGGAGGCTCTGTTCCAATCCCATTCTGGCCCTGACAAACTCGGTTCTTGTCAAAACATTACTAAGAGGTACGGAAAGAGTGACTCCTACTGTCCAGTTCTTGTAAAGGAATTGAAAAGCATCTCGAACTGAGTCTCTGGCGCTGCCCTGTTCCTTGCCGATGACAGCTCCATAAAAGACATCGTTGCCTTCATAAATGAGCCTGTCTCCTGATATGCCTGGGCTCCAGTAAGAAAAACTTAAGTCGAGCCCTGGCAGCATCTGATTTTTTGCTACACTCAGGTCTAAATTTTTGGATTCCACATTTGTCTGATTCACCTTTAAATCTGGCCTGTTTATAATCGCCTGTTTTAAAGCATTGTCAAGAGAGATCTTTTTTTTCACAAAACGGGGTTCATCAAGTGGGACAATTTTTTTGATTGTGACCTCTTCTTCTGGCAAATTAAGAATGTTTTTTAGAATATCTTCACTGCCTTTGATCAGAGCTTCTGCTGCAAGAATATCAGCTTCACGTTGGGCTACGACCGACTCTGCATTGAGGATTTCTATTGGTGCTAATTTACCGAACTCGACTTCCTTTTTATTCTTTGCCAGTAAGTCCTTGGCAAGCTGGAGAGATTGTTGTTTTACTTTATAGCCTTCAATAGCATAGACAAGGTTCCAGTAGGTTTCCTGGACTTTATAGATTGTATCTTGAAGAATTCGTTTGAATTGATTACGCGAAATATCCAGGTTATTCTGGGCAATAATGATTTCTTTTCGGCTTATTTTGTAACCGAAGTTTTTTAAGAGAGGCTGTGTAAAATCAAACTGGATGGTGCTGCCATAACGCGGATTGATTAGCTGGAAGCCCTCATTTGTTTCGGATCTATAATTGGTCATGGATAAAGAAAAATTACCTCCGGTAGGAATCTGCTGAACCAGAGCTATAGAGTAATTGGAATACTTGCTTTCAACTGTGCCTGCACCCTGGATCCACCAGTATGAAGGGTTTTCATTTTGGCGGTTGCTGTAGCCTATGTCAAAACGCGGCATAAAAAGTCCTTTGGCTTGTGTAACAGATACGTCAGCCATCTCAGGATTATAGACCTCAACAGCTACTTTAAGGTTATTCTCCATTGCCTTGACAATACAGTCTTCGAGAGATAAAGAAAGGATTTCTTCTCCTGTACAGGGTGAAATGATGCTAAAGTAAAACAGAATAATGATTGGAATACCAAGAATTTTAAATTTCATATTTATCCTCCTCTTTGCATAATTCTTTTTTAACTTTTCATTCTAGCAAATAATGTTAATAAAACCTAAAAATTCTAATTATGATTTTAAACTCTAGATCTTTATACGTTATATCCACTAAATTAGTTCAGCATTATGGGTGCTTTTCTTACTTGACAATTTATTGTATTTTAATATCAGCAAAAAAATAAGATGAAAAGAAGGCGGTTCATTTTCTTTCTGCTTCCTTTCCTACTATACTCTTTTCTTCTCAGCATGGTTTTTCTTTTTATTGGTCAGATAGGTGAATTTTCTATTAAAAACCATTCCTTTCGTCCGAGTGCTTTTCCTGTAATATTACTTTGCCTTCTTTTTTTTCTCCTTATCCTCGGAATCTGGATGCTTTATTCAAAGATAATATCTAAGATCTTCCTCGTCGATTATAATGAAGTTCTTGCAAAGGATTTCCTGAGTTATATCCCTGTTGTCTTTTTTCTCTTTCTTCCTTTTGCAAATACTAATTACTTGTCGTCGGAGGACCTCCTGAAACGCTGTAAACTTCTCATCACAGCAGTCATTTTTTCTTTTCTCTACTTGAAAACAGCTCACATCTATCGACTGTTAAAGGAGAAACCGTCATTGTTTAAGAATTGGGCAGAGCGGTTTTCATCGATATCACTCAAAAGAAAGTTAGCACTTCTTTTCATTGCTGCTGTTGTTCTTTACAATGCAGGAGCAGCGTTGATGGTTTCCGAGGGGGCTGCCTTTGCCGGAGATGAACCTCACTATCTTCTTATTTCCCACAGTCTTACTGCGGACGGCGATTTTGACCTTGCAAATAATTATTCCAATAGAGACTATACAAAATTTTTACTGAAACGGGTCAGAATCAAATCACATGTCGCTCCGGGCACAGAGAGCCGATATTCTTTTCATTCACCCGGAACATCTCTTGTTATTCTTCCCTTCTGTTATTGTGGGTCTTTATTCGGTGGAAAGCTTCTGGTCATTATTGTGCGTTTCGGCATGAGTATCTTCGGAGCCCTGCTGGGGCTTCAGATTTTTCTTTATGCCCGCCAGGAATGGGAAAATGAGAAGATTGCATTTGCCCTCTGGTTTTTATACGCTTTTTCATCACCCATATTTTTTTATTCAATACACATCTACCCGGAAATCATAATCGCTCTTTTTTCCCTTACCGTCTTTCGGATTTTTCGTTTCTCAGAATCTTTCTCAAGGCTTTCGCTGCTCTTTTGTGGTTTTCTTCTCTCAACATTTATCTGGTTTCATACACAGAAGTACATATTCATAGTGGTGCCTTTATTTATTTACGGGCTCTGGATTCTGATAAAAAAATGCAGGATAGGATGGAATATTATATATTTTCTTGCTTTTCCATTTGGACTTACCATATTCTATTTTTTCTTTCAATACAGCCTGTACGGATCTTTTTCCTTCTCTGCAGTATCCACTCGGGGAGCTTTGTCGGCCCGGGAATCTCTTGCTTATTTGAAGGCTTTAATGCTGGATATTCCTTTCCGTTACAGATGGGAAAGCCTTGCCGGCTATTTTTTTGACCAGAGAGATGGACTTCTACTCTATGCACCTATCTATTTTTTCTCCTTTCTGGGAATGATAGAAATGGCAAAAAGAAAATCCAGAGATTTTATCCTTCTACTTTTTCTTACAGTTCCTTATGTGATTAACTATGCTTTCCTGACTCAGAGAACCGGATATGCCCCTCAAGCCAGGCCGTTAGTTTCTGTTTCCTGGGCACTTGCGATTTTTGTTGGCTTTTTCCTTGCCTATAATACAAAAAAGATATTTTCCACTTTTTTTTCCTGTGCTGTCTTTTTAAGCTGCCTCGCAGTTTTTCTCCTGTTGAAAAATCCTCTGGCACTATATCAGCTTACGACTAGGGGAGAGACAGAACGGGCTGGAAAGTTATTTCTTTTATTGAGCAATCTTCACTTTTCTCTTCCCAAGTTTCTGCCTTCATACTTGAAGGTAGATAATTCCAAATGGATTCCAAATTATATCTGGGCAGGGGCTGTTCTCCTATTCGCAGCCGCGTATCTGGTTGTAAAAAGACGCAGGGTTTTCTCCAAATTTTCCTTCCATGTTGTTTTCTCGTTTATCGGCGTAACCATTTTTTTCATCTGGTTTGTTCTTTATCCAAGAACAATCATCAGTTATCCCGAAAAGGCAGCCTTCCCTTCCGGGGAGAAGATAAATTTTTATTCTATAGGGCGAGTGGCTAGAATGATAGAACCCGGGAAATTTCATTTGCCGGAAGATGATAGAGCTTATATTTTCAGTTTCACATCCTGGCGAAGGATAGAAAAAATCCGGCTCGATTTTGGCTCTCTAAAAGAGGACTATTATGTAAAAATAAAATATTTTGATTCAGAGGTTTTTCAAGGGTATACGAAAAAAGAAATAAAGACTCTTTATTTTTCTCCTTCTCCATCTTATCGCCTAAAAAGATCGAACATGTATCAAATCAGTATCTACCTGGAAAAAAAGCCGGGACCTGTGACCTATGAGGAACCTTATGTTTTTTCTGTCTTACCTAGCAGCACAGACTCTTAGGATATTTTCTTGACATCTGTCACTAATTTTACTATCTCTCAATAGAATGAAAAAATCCCAAGGGTATCTTTCATTAAGCTTATTCTTATTACTTTCCATTGCTATTGCTTTATACTTATCTCTCTATTCCCAGTCATCTTCTTTTACAATTGTCAATCATTCCTATGTTTTCTCGCCTTTGCTCTTTGTGATTCTTATGGCAGGGGCGTTTTCCATACTGGTTTTAATCCGGCTTTCATTGAAACGTTTTGATAAAAAATATTTCAATATAGATCAATCTTCCCATGGCATAGGAAATCTTCTTCCTTATCTTCCTCTTTGCTTTTTCTTTCTTGCCCCCATTCTTCTTGAATATTATCTGAATAAGAATGACCTGAAAGTTCGATTGAATCTTTTGGCTTTCTCTTTGCTTTGCTGTTTTGTCTATTTGATACTGGTTCGATCGAATCGATATTTGATAGTCAAATATTTTCTTGAGAAGACAGTAAAAAAATTTAGCGGTTTATCCATCAAAAAAAGGCTTTTAGTGCTTTTTTGCCTGGCTTTTGTCATTTACAACGGCTGTACTTTTATCCTTGTATCAAAAGGAATTTCTTTTTCCGGAGATGAACCTTACTATCTCCTGACAACCCACAGCCTGCTTAAAGATAAAGATATTAATGTTGCCAACAATTATGCTAACCGCGATTATTACTCTTTTTATTCCAAGGAAGAAATTCCACGCTTCAGATTAGGGATGTATGCACGGGCTGGCAGAAAAGGTGGGGAATATATATATCCCATTAATTTGCCCGGGGTTTCATTCCTGATGCTTCCGTTTTACTGGTTAAGCCAGTTTTTTAGTGGAAAGGTTCTTACGTTTATATTGAAAGGAAGCCTCTCTATATGGGCAGCTTTGCTGGGTGTACAGCTCTATCTTCTCTCAAAAGAACTGTGGCAGAAGGAAAAGGTTTCTCTTATTCTTTGGTTCTTCTATTCCTTTTCTTCCCCAGTGCTTTTTTATGCAATTCATCTCTATCCTGAAATTCCTATTGCTCTTTGCTCGATTATCATTTACCGCAAAATCCGTTCAGAAAAGCATCTTTCCATTTTCAACTATTTTTTTCTTGGCTTTCTCCTGTCATCGTTTTTCTGGTTTGGGTTGAAGTACAACATGATATTCTGGCCTCTTCTTATTGTGTCTGTGTATTTTCTTTTAAAAAACCATAAAGCCCGGCTGAAAATCATCTGTTTTCTGGCCTTCCCTCTGTTGTCCCTCGCTCTTTTTTATTTATATCTGTACGAGATTTACGGCAGTTTTTATCCTTTTGCTATCTACGAGGGTGTTATGACCCCTGAAAAGATGCATGCATTCAAGCAGACAGCCATGAATGTTCCGATATCGATGAGGATTGATACCCTATTAGACTATTTCCTTGACCAGAGAGATGGGATTCTCCTTTATGCCCCGTTTTATTTTTTCGTATTTCTAGGGTTAGTTGAATCCTTCCGCAAGGCGAAAAAGGACTTATTTATCCTGCTTTTTATCACACTGCCTTTTATCCTAAGCTACGCCTTTTTCACACATCGGCAGGGGTATTGTCCTCAGGGACGGATATTGGCCTCGATCTCCTGGGTTGGAGCTGTCTTTATCGGCTATTTTATCTTTCATAATAAGAGAAAAATTTATTCTTTCATTTTCTGGGTTTTTTGCCTAATAAGTCTTGGCACTGTTGTTATTCTCCTCGGGCACCCGGACTTTCTTTACCAGCCCACAACTCACGAGTTTACTTCCAGGCCCGGAGGGATGTTTACCTTCCTCAGTAATATCAATATTTTCCTTCCTAATTTTCTTCCATCTTTCATTAAGGTTAAAAACACAGGATATTTACCAAATTATTTATGGGTCCTGGCTGTTATTGCCTTTGTTATAATTTATGTTTTTATCAAAAGGAAAATTCACCTTAATTCTTACTTCCATTTTTCTTTTTCGATTGTTCTGCTTGCCGTTTTTTTCTTTCTCTGGGTCCTTTACCCTCGACCTGTTCTTTATCCCCACCGCACTTTTCATTATTCAGTTCGGGAGTCTCTGGGCTTTTACTTTTTTCCAATGGGGAAAGGAGTAGTGGCAAATGATAGGGGAGAATTATACCTTCACAGGGAGGGTGCCTATAGAATCCTTTTCACTTCCAGGAGAAGGCTGGAAAAGGTCAAGCTGGTATTTGGTTCAGAGAGTGGCGGCTATGATGTCAAAATGTCTTGTTTTGATATCTCCTTTTTTAATAAAAAAACAACTTATGAGAAGAAAGAAATAACGCTGGAACTTCCTGCATACTATCCGTTTAGAAAACTCTATCTTTATGAGGTCAATCTTAACCTGAAAAAGCTCTCTTCTGAATCAATGCTCAAGACTCCTTACTTTTTCAAGATTTTCCCCAGTAGATAATGGGGATAATACGGTGGTCCTCATTTTCCCAGCCCGCTTGACAACATGAAATAAAATTCTATAATTGTTTCATGCTTAACCGCAATGAACTTTGTAGTGTTGAAATAAAAACTTTTTTAATCAATAAAAACCATAATAATAATTGGGCGGTTTCCTCCGCCCAAAAGTCCATTTAATCCCCACTTCAATTTCTATCAAAAATATTAATGGAGAAAAATGATGAAGAAGAATTGCATAATTCCAAAAAATTACCAGCCTCTTCTGGATATTAAGGAAACAGAGAAAGCGATAAAGATAATTAAAGACTTTTTTCAGGTGAGCTTAGCAGAGGCATTAGATTTGAGGCGTGTCACAGCTCCTTTGTTTGTTAAAGCAGGGACAGGAATAAATGATGACCTCAACGGTGTGGAGAGGCCTATTTCTTTCCATATAAAAAACATAAATAACTCAAAGGCTGAAATCGTACAGTCATTGGCTAAATGGAAAAGACTAACCCTTGCTAGTTTAAATATCAATATGGGCGAAGGTATATATACGGATATGAATGCCATCCGACCAGATGAAACCCTTGACAATTTACATTCACTTTATGTTGACCAGTGGGACTGGGAAAGAGTGATCTCAAAAGAAGAAAGAAATTTGAAATTTTTAAAAAACATTGTGAGAAAGACATACAATGTATTGAAAAAGACAGAATATTTTGTATGTAAGAGCTATCCCAAAATCAAACCTGTTCTCCCTGATAATATTTTATTTATTCATTCAAAGGAGCTGGAAAAAAGATATCCAAAAATGTCCCCAGAAAAAAGGGAAGATGCCATATGTCATGAATTTGGAGCAGTTTTTATCATTGGAATCGGTGCGCCTCTAAAAAACGGCAAACCTCATGATGGCAGAGCACCTGACTATGATGATTGGACAACCCCTACAGAAGAGGGACCGGGTCTCAATGGAGATATAATTGTCTGGTATCCGGTTCTAGAAAAGGCCTTTGAAATATCTTCTATGGGAATCCGGGTAGATGAACAAACATTGGAAAAACAGCTTGAAATGACCGGAACAACTGAAAGAAAAAAATTATTTTTCCATCAAAAATTACTGAAAGGAGAATTGCCTCTTTCCATTGGTGGTGGTATTGGACAATCAAGGCTCTGTATGTTTTCTCTGAGAAAAGCTCACATCGGAGAGATCCAGGTGAGCATATGGAAAGAAGAGATAATAGAAGAATGCCAGAAGAATAATATTTTTCTCTTATAGGAATTCTTCCGAAAGTCGTGTAGAATTGTTGAATAGATCAATCGTTTCTGATAGCCCGTCCCCATTTTCCTCTCGTAGATAATGAATTCGGTGGTCCCTATTTCCCTTAGATAAATCGGGGATAGGCATTTAAATCCGGCGAGAAACAGCTTTTTTCGCCGCTTTTTATTTTTTCTAAAGCAAGAGCCGCAACCATAGCCGCATTGTCAGTACAGAATTGAGGGGATGGGACATATGATTTGAGCCTGTGCTTTTGAGCAAGTTCTGCAAGATGTTTCCTTAACTTTTTGTTGCTGGCAACTCCTCCGCAGAGCAATAGTGATTCAGGCTTGTAATCCTGGATAGCCTTAGACATGTTTGAGAGTAGAGCACGTATAACGGCTCTTTCAAAGCTGGCCAGGAAGTCAATGAAAAGGGGGTGGTTTTTCGTAATATTATGCTCTTTGATTTTTCTAAGGGCTGCTGTTTTGAGCCCGCTAAAACTGAAGTCGAGGCTTTTGTCTGTCATATGTGGTATGGCAAAGCTGAATTTTCCCGGGTCCCCACTTTCTGCCAGCCTGTCGACAATTTGCCCGCCTGGATAGCCAAGATCAAGAAACTTCGCAATTTTGTCCAAAGCTTCTCCTGCAGCATCATCCCGAGTCCTTCCAATGACCTTGTAATCCAGTTTTTTCTTCAAAAAGTAAAGGGACGTATGACCTCCTGAGACCAAAATGGCCAGAGAAGGGAATGGAATGTTACTGTGTTCCAGGAAAACAGATTGGATATGAGCTTCAAGGTGATCGATAGGCACAAGGGGTTTTTCGAAATAATAGGATAGGCCCTTTGCAAAAGAGAGTCCTACCAGAAGGGATCCGATCAAGCCCGGCCCCTGTGTTACGGCAAAAGCATCAATGTCCTCAAGCTTAAGATTGGCGCGTCTCAAGCTCTCGTCAACAACGTATGTGATGGACGTGATGTGCTGTCGTGATGCAAGCTCAGGCACGACACCACCGTAGGGTGCATGAATTTTATCCTGGGACAAGACAACCGAACTCAGGATTTTAAATCCATCTGTTACAGCAGAGGCTGACGTCTCATCGCAGGATGTTTCAATACCTAATATTATCATTGCCCTAAATCTTTTTTCGTATCTCTTCCAGGCTTTTTTCAAAAGGAGGCCAGGCAATTCCTTTCTCTGTTATTATAGCTGAAATGAGCTTCGCTGGCGTTACATCAAAGGCAGGGTTGCGCACCTCTATATGGGGCAGTGAAATACGGCAGCCCCTGATATTCCTTACTTCACTGGGATTTCTTTCTTCGATAGGAATCTCACTTCCATTTGAAAGGTCAAAGTCAACAGTGTTTAAAGGAGCAGCAATGTAGAAAGGAAGACCGTGCTCTTTGGCTAACACAGCCAGAGAATATGTCCCAATCTTATTTGCTGTATCCCCATTACGGGCAATCCTGTCTGCCCCCGTTATAACTAATGAAATCGTCCCTTTTTGCATGAAGTAACCGGCCATGTTATCGGTTATTAAAATCACAGGAATATTGTCTTTATCCAGCTCCCAGCATGTTAGTCTTGCCCCTTGAAGAAGGGGCCTGGTTTCATCTGCATAGACAGTGATGTCTTTCCCATCATGAAAGGCTGCACGGATAACCCCGAGCGCAGTCCCGTAGCCCGCAGTCGCAAGGGCTCCGGCATTGCAGTGCGTAAGGACAGATTGACCGTCTTTTATCAACTCTTTCCCCAAAAAACCGATCCTCTTATTGATTTTGATATCGTCATCTTCGATTGACAGGGCTTTTTGAACTAGAATTTCTTTAAGTTCAGAGAGACTAAGATTACGGTTTTTTAAAAATGTCTCTTTCATGCGTTCGAGGGCCCAGAAAAGGTTGCGTGCAGTTGGCCGTGTTTTCTCGAGGCGCTGATAAATTCGGTTGAATTCTTCATCGAGGTTGGTCTTCTCATTAATGTTCATTACACCGATGGCCACTCCGAAGGCAGCAGCCACTCCTATAGCTGGAGCCCCTCGGATAACCATGTTTTCTATAGCCTCGGCAACCTGATTAAAGTCCGTGCATTTTACATAGACTTCTTCATCAGGAAGTTTTCTCTGGTCTATTATAATGACTTTATCTTTTTCCCATTGAATCGTTGGCAGCATTCTCTACCTCTTTTTCCAGCTAGGAGTCTCAGGTCCTTCCCAGTTCCACTTTTCCATCCATTTAAGATAGAGGGAATTAAAGTATTCCCAATCTTTGGGGGATAATTCTTCTTTCAATTTGCGATGGCAAAAGATGATCTGATTATCATTATCCCTCAGTGTCTTTTCTGTTGGAAGCCCGAGTTCTTTCGCCATAACGGCCTCTTCAAAGCTCTTCCTATAGTCTTCAATATGGCTGTATACTTGAGATTGGATATAATGATAGAAACCGCAGCTTAGGTCCTTGTTTGTAAGCTTTTCAGCAGTCTTGAGAAGATCTGCCAGTATTTTCCCCCTTTCTTTACCTTTTTTCGGGAGCGCTTTTTTTAACATGATATCTGAATATCTCTGGGCGGCTAAGAGGCAGACTTGTTTAAAATTTGACTTGTTTAATAGATAAACATAGATCTTTAAACAGGAGTCTTCAAGGCCGGTTTCCTGAAGCGAGACCCCCAGCCCATAAAGTGAAAGCTGTTTAGCCCAGTCTTCCCCCTTTTCAAAACCGTATGAGAAGGCTTGTAAAAAACTTTCCTCGGCTTCCTCCCTTAACTCCATGTTGAGTTCCGCCATTCCTTTTAACATATAGGCCTGGGCAGACGGATGTTTTGCCACTTCGAGTTTTGCTTCAATCAGTGCTCTTTTAAAAGAAGCCAGAGATTTCTCTTCCTTATAGACGCGGGAGAGTTTTTCTCCCTGGGTATAATAAAACTTGGCTTCTCTAAGATGGGAAACACAGGAAGAAAGAAAAAAAAAGCATATCGGAATATACAGGAATGCGGCAGTCTTTGCTGGACAAAAGCGTCTGTTCATTTCTCTTGATTCTTTTTTTTAACAAGTTCTTTTATAGCTTTCTGGACATCTTTGCTGGAAAATAACTCAGAACCAATTGACACCATCTCATCAGCAAATGTCTTCAAGCCTTCAAGAAGCCGTGTCTTTGCTTGGATTGTTTCAACGTCTTCTCTGGCTTGACTGACTTTTGCATCGACTTCTTTAACGATTTTTCTAAATTCTCCGGTTTTCAGCTCTTGATGGAAAAAGGCCGAAAGGAAGGGGTCCTCAAGACCAATAACTGGGTAAAGGCGGCTGAAAGCCTGCCTTAATGTACTAAAATCCCTTCTTTTAATCTCATCTCTGTATGCCTTATCCAGAGCAGGATTATTTTTAAAAAAACTATAAATAAATTCCTCAGACTTTACCTCTATAATTCCCGGGTCTGGCCAGACTTTCCATGAAAAAATATTCTCTTTCCACTCTTTTGTTCTTTTTATTGCCCAGCTCAAAGAAGAAGAAAGAAGAGGAAAATATAGATAGCTTTTATTAGGCAGTAATTCTGAGAGCAGATCAACGGCATTGCTGAGAATTGTTTCGGCACGGGATTTTATCATTTTTCTATAATATAATCATTAACTTAAAAAGAGTAAAGTTTAATATGATTCAAATTGTTTCAAAGCAGACAATCTGATGTTTTGACTGTGTGATTAGCAAGAGGATGAACAAGCAGAGCAGTGTTTGCGGCTTGACTTTTAGGCTGGACTAAAGTAATTTTTAGGATAGAGAGATACAAGAAATAATAAGTCCTCAAGGAGATTTAAATGTTTTTGTTTGGACCGGTTGGACCGACGGAACTTATTCTCATTGTCCTGATTATTGTAATTATTTTTGGTGCTCGGAAACTGCCAGAATTGGGAAAATCCATGGGAGAGGGCATAAAGAATTTTAAGAAATCTATAAGCTCGAAGGAAAAGGATGAAGAGCTCCCTCCCGATAAGCCAAAACCTCCTGATAAGGAATGATGAAACGCATCATTGAGAAACTTACTCTGCAGAGAAAAGAGAAAGAAGGGGATTTTGAGAAAAAGCTAGAAAGTGTCAAAAAAGAGTTTGATGATTTTTACGATGTAAAAAACGTTCTCAAACTCCAGGATCTTATCTCCCGCCTCGAAGAAATTATTCTTTCACTATTTGACCTTATCCGGATTCAGGCTGAACTTGTCGATGCAAAGGATCGAGAGTGGGATGCTCTTGGAAGCAACCATGTGGGTATGATTTTTAAAAGCATGGAATGGCGGGTGGATAAATTGGCCGCCGAGTACAAGGATGCAAACCTCCTGATGAAAAAGTTCATTCTTCTTAAAGAAAAATTGAATCGACTGCTTGCCACCTTGGGAAAAAATGAGGTTCCTACACAGGATCAAGTCAAAGATGTTCTTGTTCCACTGGAAGACTGGCGGTATGCAGGGTTTGAAAATCGTTATAGAGGTTCAGAAGAAGAGGTTAAAAAACAGCAGAGAGATTATGTCCAGTTTTTTAAAGGAAAGGGGAAAGTGCTGGATTTGGGCTGCGGCCGCGGCGAGTTTATAGAGCTTCTTGAAGAAAACGGTATAGAATGTGAAGGCATCGATGTCAACGACCAGATGATTAGCATTTGCCGTGATAAAGGCTTTAACTGTAATAAATCCGACATCTTGGAAAAGCTAACTTCCTGTCCTGATAATTCACTCGCAGGTATATTTTCATCCCAGGTCATAGAGCATTTAGCCCCCTCATATTTGAGAAGAATGATAGAGATTACTTATTTCAAGATTGCTTCGCCAGGTTACATCGTCCTTGAAACAATAAATCCGACCTCTGTTTTTGCCCTTGTTCAGATTTATTTTTTGGACATAACACATCAGAAACCGATCCATCCGCAGGCGCTTAAGTTTTTACTCGAAAGTGCCGGGTTTGAAGATGTTGAGATTAAATATTCCGCCCCACTGGAACAGGAGAAGCTGCAAATACTGCCCGGTGCGGATGAAATCACATCTGTTCAGAATAAGAACATCGATAATTTAAATAAGTTACTCTATTCTCCACCAAACTATGCAGCCATTGGGTGTAAAAAAAACTAAATTATTATTTATCAATCAGTTCTGATGGCCCGTCCCTGTTATCAAAGGTACCTGGTACCATTTTTCAGCAGGCAACTTGTAAAAAATTTGTATTATTGCTAGTATTATTAGCCAGATAACGTAACTGAAAAGAGTAATAAGCTCAATATAAGATAATAATCTCAATATAAATAAGAAAGGTGAGAAAAGGAGACACGAAGTGATGAAAAAATTAATCAGGAGTTTTTTTCTTATATATCTTCTAATCTTCTTGAGCTCAATGGCTGCTGCACAAAGACAAACTGGATGCATAAAAGGAAAAATTGCTGATGTTGAAGGATTTCCTTTACCTGGTGCCTCTGTTTATATTGATTCGCCAAGCTTGTTAAGCATTCAGACTTACACGACATCAGCTTCAGGAAAAATCAATTTTCATGCCCTGCCCCCAGGCCGGTATAAGATCACTGTTGATATGCCTGGATTTAAGACAGTCAATATAGAAAACATCATAATTCGAGTGGGGATGACAGTTTATATTGATGTTGCTATGGAAATGACAACAATCGAGGAAGAAATTCCATTTAAAATTCCATCTCCTACATTGGATTCAGAGTCCGCAAAAATATCTGTAATTATTGAAGATGACCTTTTAGAAAAAATTCCCTTTAGAAGAGATTTGCACGATATTATCAACTCTGCTGCTGGTGTAATATCGGATTACACATCCTATCCTCAAGTCCATATTATTCACGGCTCAACTGCAAGAGGGAACATCTATGCTATGGATGGTACGAAGATGAATGATCCGGCAGGAATGAGTCTTCTCACAAACATCAATTTTGATGCTATTGGGGAAGTGGAATTGGAAACAGGAGCTCATCCTGCAGATGTTGGCAGTATAGATGGCGGATTTATCAATGTTGTCACAAAATCGGGGGGCAATGGATTTAGCGGAGGAGCTACTATTTACCATACTAATGATAAAATTGCCAAACAACTATATTCTGAAGATGAAATAGCTAAGCTAGGAACTTCTCCTGCTCCAATGGATAAAAGCCTGTGGGATGTTTCATTTTCCTTGGGAGGTTCGATATTAGAAGATATGCTTTGGTTTTTCACCAATGTCCGAATGATAAACCAGTCCAGCACGACTTCCTTTATTCCATGGACAGATCCCCAAGGTAATAATCAGAAGGAATATTATTGGGATAATAAGGATAAATTGGGATTTTTCAAGTTGACATTCCAGTTTCTTTCGAAATTTAGAGTAACAGGCTTATTTAACTTTGCTGATTACTATCGACCTGCACACGCATTTCATCTTGACTGGAACCTCCCTGAAGAGGCAACGCGCATCCTGGATCATGCAAGGAATTACAGTACCATTGGAATTTTAAATTATTCACTTGATCAAGATACATTTCTTGACCTGAAGGGAGGATACGTAGTCGACAACTTCCCTTTACTCTTGAATGAAGATACAAGTAATAATCCGCGGTATTATGATGAAAGCTCCGGCTACATTTGGGGGAGCGGAATGTTCAATGAGGTTCAACGCCGAACAAGGCTGCAGGCTAATATGTCCATAACTCGAGTCCAAGATGACTTATTTGGAGTTAACCACGAGTTCAAAGCAGGTGGAGAGTATGAATATTGCTTTGGAGAATGGAACGTGTGGAAGGAAGACAATTTAATGATCCACTACAACAATGGAAATCCCTACTTCTTTAGTATGGCCGAATCCCCTGTGACCGGAAGCACAGTTGGTAAAGGGAAGGTCTCTTTTTTTACTGTAGGAAAACTTGAAAGCGAATTGAAGCCAAGAAATGAGCTTAGAAGAATTGCTTTTTTTGTCCAGGATTCGATGTGTTTTGGGAGGAGGTTGACTCTGAATCTTGGGCTTAGATTTGACAGAAGTTTAGCAAATCAACTTCCTAGTATTACAAAAGAAAGTGGTAATCCGGTCTCTCTAAAAATTGGAGAAGAATTAATTGAACCAACAGCAGGGATAAACCCTTTTACTGAACACACGATTCTAGCATGGGATGACTTAATAGCTTGGAATGCATGGTCTCCACGCATAAGCTTAATATTTGACGTTTTTGGAAAAGGAAAAACACTTCTTAAGGCTTCCTTTTCTCGTTATAAAGAATTTCTGATGCTCCAGTATGCATATGATTTATATCCATTTTATAGCGGCCGCTCTCACCAATTCTTCTGGTATGATGAAAACATGGATGGGAATGTCGATGTTGATGATACCTACGTCTCGTATGCTGAAAACTATCGTCTGTATGCAGAGGGCAATTATAAAAAAAGGATAGACCCTGAAATCGATTCTCCATATACTGACGAATATATAATCGGACTTCAAAATGAGCTGTTTAATGATTTTTCTATTAAAATAAATTATATATACAGAAATAAAAAGGGCATTTTTGAGAACGTTCCTTATGATCCTGACCTGGATATGGAATGGTATGAAATCAACGAGGATACTGAATCATATTGGGTGCCATTTCATACTTTTGTTCCAGAGGTCGATGATTTTCCGGACACGAGTGTTTCCCTCTATTTTCCGTCTAAAGATTCTCCTCTTTTCTTCGATCGTTTTAAAACTGTTTCTGAGTTAAATAGAAAATACCGGGCATTCGAGTTTGTTTTTAAGAAACGGATGTCAAATAAATGGCAGATGAATGGCTCTTTGGTTCTAAGTAAATCAACGGGAAATATTAATTCGGGTTATTACGCGAGTTCGGGAAATACTAATGCAGCAAACAGCCCAAATTACTTCGTCAACAACCCGGGAACTTCGCGCCTGGACTATGACAGACCTCTGGCCATAAAGTTGATGGGAACATACGAGTTCCCTTATGATTTTTTCCTGAGCTTCTACTTCACTCATATGAGCGGTACTCCATGGACAAGAAGCGTAACAGTCATTCCTCCTTCGTCGTGGGTCGAAGAAAACAATACTTATGGCTATTATGTTAATGTTCTTCTTGAGGAGCCAGGCCTAAGGAGAAACCAAGCCTTTAACAATCTTGATATCAGGGTTGAGAAGAAACTCAGATTTGCCGGATTTAAAAGCATAAATGCTTATCTGGATGTTTCCAATCTTCTTGGAAACAAATACAAGACTACAATCCGGAACGATGGCGGTTATTGGTTTCCTGAAAAGGAAAATTCTAAAGAGGGGACATATATATTGAGTCCCAATTATGATAAAGTCACCTCTCTTTATGGAGTAAGGGTGTTCAGATTTAGCCTTCGTTTCGGTTTCTAACTTTAAAGGTTAAACCCAAAACTTTTTTCTGTTCATCTCCTCCTGTCTTGTTTTTAAGGGTTGCAAAAAGTTTGTTTTGTCCCTTAAAAAGCTTATCCACATCCTTTTCTAACACAAAAGGAACTTCAATCTTGAAATTATTTTCTTTGTTTGCTTCAAGGTCGGTTTCGTCTATTTCGACTTCATAGGAATCTTCATATTCCCACACCAGGTAATCTCCGGCATCGATTAATTTAAGATGAAGTTCCAGTGTTGTCTCCAGTTTGTTTTCTTTCTCCTTAAGCCAGATATTTGTAAAAGGAACCTCAATGAATATGATGCCCTCAATTCTTTCTGCATTGACTAAAGTGCTTTTAGCATGCCAGGTGAAATTGAAAAACATTTTTTCTCCTTGTATTGTATCCTGCGAACTGGCCTGGGCTGCGTTAAGGCCCTGCATATATGCAATGTTAAAAGAACTGATAGGACTTAGATTGTATGTAACTAACCGGTAAGTCCCTGTGCAGCTGGGATCAACAAAAACAACGGGAAAGCTTCCATAATACCAGATCTCCGAACAGCGTCCATAATAGCTGTAACCCAGTGGGTGGACTATTCTATCCATAGGTGGTCCGAAAAGAACATATATACGTCCACGGTCTGTCCAATATCCTTCTTTCCCCTCACCGAAAAAAAGTTCGTTTGCTCTTTCTATCCGGTTAAAATATTCCGTCTTGAACTCATTTTCTTCTGTATCCGGATTAGGATCCCGGCGTTTCCAGAATTCTTCTTTAAATTTTTCCTTTTCAGAATCCGGGAGATCGAGAAAAATTCTTTCCTCTTCTCTTGTAATAATGTATCTGACTTTGGCAAAGAACTCGGCATCTTCGGGATTGAGCTCTTGTGCTAACTTGTAATAATGATAAGAGCAGGAAAAAAACGAGAGTGCAAGGCATGAAGTCAATATAAATAGAGCAAACAGCCTAAATAAATATTTCTCAGTCTTTTTTTTATTTAATATAAATGTGCCAGACATTTTATTTCTCCTTTTTTTCAACAAATAACTCCTTACTTACAAATCTATAGTGAGATGAAGATAAATTCAAGTTTTAGGGGTATGAAATGCGGAAGGTGGGACTCGAACCCACACGGCTTTTAAGGCCATAAACTCCTGAGGCTTACGCGTCTACCAATTCCGCCACTTCCGCAATCGCATTATCCGCGCCTTTCTTCCGGAGTAGGTATTATAATCTTACTCAAAAAAAGAGTAAAGTCTTGACAAATCGAAATTCGGTTCTTATCTTAATGATAAGTGGCAAAATTTCTTTATCTTCAATATCTCATCAAAGGTCTTTTTTATCCTGAATTATTTACTTTATTTAAAAGGGAGGTTAAATGAAACTTTTGAACCGGCCGCAAATTGAGAGTCTGGCTAAATTTAAAAGCAGGGACTTTCTGACGACTTCATTCTATCTCGACACCAACAAAAGCAGGATGACGAAGAAAGAAGTCAAATTATCTTTGAAAAATCTTGTCAGCAGCGGCAAAACACGGCTGTCTCAGATGAGTTTAGACAAGGCGAAAAAGGAATCACTATTCAAGGATTTGGAAAGCATCTATCGATTTTGCTCCCACGAGCTTGCCTCTTATAATTTTGCTGGTATCGCGGTTTTTTCATGCAGCAGTCAAGATTTCTGGCAGGTTTTTAACCTGTGTAATTCACCCAGAAACAGGATTATTTTCGACCAGAACCCGTATGTTCGTCCACTCTCTGCAATTCTTGACGAACACCACAGGATATGTGTTCTCACGCTCGATAGGAAAGAAGCCAAATGGTATGACATCTTTATGGGAGACATCACCCTTATTAAAAGCATAATTGGAGATGTCCCGAGTAAGGTCAAGGAAGGAGGTTGGAAAGGTTACGAATCCAAACGCATCGAAAGACACATATCCGGCCGTCTTCGTGAACATCTTAAGAAGGCAGCTAAAGTAACGTTCGAACTGTTCAAAAAAACTAGTTTTGACAGGTTCTTCATTGGCTGTCAAGATGAATATTATACGGAGTTAGAATCCCTTCTTCATTCATATTGTAAGGATAGATTGAAAGGTCGGCTCAGAATAAAACCATCCGATCCTCCTGACAGGATTCTTAAGAAAGCGCTGGAATTGAAAAATGAACTGAAGATACAGGAGAAAAAGGATCTCGTATTAAGCTTTATTTCAGAGCTGGAGAAGGGAAGATTGGCTGTCTCAGGATTAAAAAACACACTTAGAAAGCTTAATAATGGAGAGGTTCAAACACTGCTTATCACCCGGAATTTCTCCAAGCCCGGGAAAATCTGTCCTAAGTGCGGCTTTTTGTTTGTAGATGAGACACAATGTCCGACCTGCCATAGCAAAACAGAACCTCTCGTTGATGTCATCGATGAAGCCATTGAACTGGCCATGGATAAAAGATGTAGAGTGAAACATATTAATCCCCCTTCCAAGCTGAGCAGGTACGGAAATATTGGTGCATTCTTGCGCTACAAAACTTGAAGCGCAAGCAGAAAAACTTCAGCCGCCATAAATCTGTTCATAAGTCCACCACCAAGGCGGTATGGCCTGTGATACGGGCTGATTTTAGATACCCAAGATGAGCTTTTGCAGTTGTGAAGTAAATAAGCAAGCCAGTGACATCCACGATAGTCGTTAGTGCTGGGATGGGGCAACTACAGCAGGGTCGAGCTTCATTTTTGCGGGAGAGTTAATTTTTCTTGACGCAAAGGTTTAAGCTGTGCTATATGCAGATTGAAGATAAAAAAAATAAACCTGGATTATTCACGAGTCGAGGCTGCTGTAGATACGAGGGGTAAAGGATGAAGCTGTGGTATTTCACCGCAACTCCTTCGCAGCGAAGCAGATACAGTAAGATCGGCTCTCCTGGGAGGTAGCAAATGTCGATTATGATTAAAAGAAAATTCAGCCAAAAAAGTGATTCCCTTGATCTTCCTAAAAAGTCAAGTCAAAATCTTGATATGAATATTGTTATTCTAAGTATCTACATTTTTTATGAATAGTTAAAATAGAGAAAGGCCATGAATAAAAAAACAGAGGGGAACAAACTATTCAAAAATAATAAAAGAGACAAATTCCAAATGAAAGTATTAGGACCTGTTCAGGATCTTGAAGAGCATGTGGATCCAAATTGGTGGTGGCATATTTTCAATTCCCTATATCTAAAAACCGATGGAGATGTAGTGGAAGACAAAAACATTACGATTGGGGAAGTAGACATGCTTTTATCCATTCTAAGCCTCTCTCCTGAAGATGGAATTCTTGATCTGTGTTGTGGACAAGGAAGACATTCTTTAGAATTGGCGAAAAGAGGTTTCAAATATATTGAAGGATTGGACAGGTCACATTATTTAATTCAAAAGGCTAAAACTAAGGCGAAAAAGGAGGGATTAGGCGTTCGATTCAGAGAAGGTGATGCCCGGAAACTCCAATATCCCCACGATGCATTTAATGTGGTTATGATATTAGGGAACAGTTTCGGCTACTTTGAGACGATTGAAGATGACATGAGAGTTTTAAGAGAAGTGTTCAGAGTATTAAAACCATGGGGGAAACTGTATATCGATGTCGCAGATGGTGAATATTTAAAAAAGAATTTCCAGCCTCGTTCTTGGGAATGGATAGATAAAAAACTCTTTGTTTGTAGAGAGCGCTCCCTTTCCATCGATGAGCAGCGTCTGATATCAAGAGAAGTCGTTACTCACGTAGGAAAAGGAGTGATTGCAGATCAATTCTACGCAGAAAGACTTTACTCCAGCGAATCCATTACTCAGATTTTAAGAAAAGCTGGATTTAGTGATGTTGTTTTTAACGGCCAATTTTCAACGGATTCCCAACGAAATCAGGATTTAGGCATGATGGAAAGGCGCTTAATTATCACATCGGTTGTAAAAAAAGAATGGACAGCTATTAAAAGAAAGTCAAAACAAGGAGTAACAAATGTGGCGGTAATTTTGGGAGACCCGAATAAACCCGACCCATTAAAGCCGTACTTAATCTTTGATGAGAATGATTTATATACAGTTGATAAGTTAAAATCCGCATTAAGGGAACTTGAAGGCAACCATTTTTTTTACTTTAACAATCATGATACTTTAATCCAGGATTTGATGAAAGAGAGGGGAAAAATCGACATCATTTTTAACCTCTGTGATGAAGGTCACTACAACGAGGGCAAGAGAGAGCTTCACATACCTGCTTTGCTCGAAGTTCTTGGCTTTTCTTACACAGGTTCTGGACCTCAGTGTCTTGCTTTCTGTTACGATAAATCTCTAGTGCGCGGAATTGCAAAGGAAATGGAAATACCTGTTCCTGAATCTTTCTTTTTAAAACCTGAAGATACTACTTTTGAGCTTCCCTTCAGTTTTCCTGCAATTGTAAAACCTAACTTTGGTGATGGCAGCTTTGGGATAACTCAAAAAAGTGTAGCATACAATGCAGAAGAAATTATTAATGCTGTTTCAGAAATTAGGGAGAAATTTGGCTATAACAAATTCGTTATCGTAGAAGAATTTCTCCCAGGGAAAGACCTGAGCGTTGGCATAATAGGAAATCCTCCTGAATCTTATCAGGTTCTCCCTATCATTGAAGAAGACTATTCAATGCTTCCGGATACCCTTCCCAGAGTATGCGGTTACGAGGCCAAGTGGCTTCCGGATTCGCCTTACTGGAACATAAAATCCATTCCCGCTGAACTTCCGGAAAACACAGAGAGGCTTATCATAGAATGGTGTTTGAAATTATTTGAGAGGCTGGATTGCAAGGATTATTGTCGGTTTGACTGGAGGTTGGATGCATTGGGGAATCCGAGGCTCCTTGAAGTCAATCCAAATCCAGGTTGGTGCTGGGATGGGCATCTTGCCAAGATGGCAAAAGTGGCAGGGATTTCCTACTCTGAAATGCTGCGATTGATTTTAAATGCAGCCGGAAAACGGGTGGGAGTTCAGACAATGAATGCAGCAGGCAAGAAAGAAGCGCACGACAGTAATCTTATTTGATGATAAGAAAAAACGTAAGACCATAATATAGTAAGATTCATAAAAAAGATTGATAAAAATCCTATTGATATTTATAAAAAAAACATGTAGTCTGGATTATTCACGAATCGAGGCTGCTGTAGATGCAAGGCGTAAAGGATGAGGTTGTGTTCGGCCACCGCAAATCTTTTGCAGCTTAAATGCATTATTATAGAGCCTGAGCAAAGGAACATAAATCTAAAGGCGGATACATAATGAAAATTGCGAAGGAGGGCTTACTTTTTATTCTCCCTTCTTTTGCTGCAGCTGTTCTGTTTTTTATATATGGCCTGTGGCTTCCTTTTGCAATCTTTCTAATCACAGCTTGCTGCTTTTGCTTTTTCTTTCGTGACCCGAAGCGTGAAATTCCCCAAAATAAAAATCTGCTTCTTTCCCCTGCCGATGGTAAAATCGTGAAAATTCAGACTGTCGAATCCCATCCTTTTTTTCCTTCCTCAGTCACAATCGTCAGCATTTTTTTATCTCTTTTTGATGTTCATATCACTCGAGCTCCCATTTCTGGAACTGTCAGAGAAGTTGAATACAAGCCTGGAAAATTCTTTTCTGCCTATAAGGATAAAGCCAGCTTTAAAAATGAATCCAATTCAATATTGATAAACGGTGATGAGACAAATATTCTCGTTAAGCAGATTGCAGGATTTGCGGCCCGCCGAATAAAATGTTTTGTTAAAAAGAATGAAATGATAACGGGGGGACAAAAAATTGGTCTGATTTATTTTGGATCCAGGGTTGATATTTTCATCCCCCAAGGAATACAATTAAAAGTCAATTTAAACCAAAAAGTTAAGGCGGGATGTACAGAAATAGGTGAGAAAAAACATGGAAAATGAAAAGAGGTATCAAGAATTCTATCTGTTACCTAGTCTTATAACAATGACTAACATTTTTTTTGGCTATCTCAGCATATTTGCTACCCATCATGAAAAATACTTATTGGCAGCTTTCTTTATAATTAGTGCGGCTGTTATGGATGCCCTTGACGGATTCACTGCCCGTTTAACCAAAACCCAATCAGACTTTGGTGTTCAGCTCGATTCCCTTGCTGATGTTGTTTCCTTTGGATTAGCTCCCTCTTTTCTACTCTATTCTTGGGGGTTTAGGCTGACTTGTCCTTCTGGCGCTGCCGTCTTTTTTAGTTTTATCTTTCTGATAGCAGGTATCCTGCGGCTGGCTCGCTATAATATTCTTCAGAAAAGTAATAAAGGAGACAGGAAATTTTATACAGGATTAACTATTCCGTCAGCCTCCTTGCTTTTTGCAGCTATTGTTTTATGCCATCCCCAACCTGTCGGGGTAAGACTGTATGCATTTTCCCTTGCCCTTCTTGCTGTTATCCTTTCCCTTTGCATGATCAGTACTATTAAATACAGGAATTATTTAAATTTCAATTTCCGCCAGAGAATTGACCTTAGAACAGCTCTATTCCTAGCAGTCATCTTTAGCAGCCTCGTCATTTTTCCCAGGATTTTCCTTCTTTTTTATATTTCTCTTAACGTTTTATCTGGTCCCGCAATATATGCCTTCAATTTTTTAAATAAAGGACTCCAAAAAAAATTAAGCCGAAAAAGAGCTTAACTCTCCTAGAATTATTGACCCGAAACACTTAATGTCTTTTTACAGCCTTTTTATTTATTCCTTTTCATCGTGAATTAGCCTGGACTTCCAGTATAGAAAAATTAATAGAAAAGTGTGGCTAAGCTGTATAATGCAAATCCGATAAGGATAACTGCTAATCCCGCAATAATCTTTCTAAAGGTTTTTGGCTTGATTTTGTGATTGTGTTTTAAAACGTATTTTGTAAGCATTGTATACCACATGATGCTTCCAGCACCGCAGGATAGGGCAAACACACCAGGATGCCAGCCAACATTAGTCACCCATTGATGAGCTGTAAGCATACCTGCAGCTGCCAGCCAAAAAGCATAAAGAGTTGGATTAGAAACATAAAGAAAAAATGCATTAAGAATGGGGCGAGAATAAGTATTGTTGGGGCTTCTCCGGACAAATTTTTTCTCATCAGGAATCTTAGATTGCTTGATAAGCTGGATGCTGATAGCAGTAAGAAACACAGCTCCGATAAATTTCATTATGGAACCAAACCTGGTTAAGGTAACACTTGCATAGGAAATCCCTTTAATAGCAGCGAAACAATAAATAACATCCAAAAACGAGGCTGTCAGGCCAGGTAAAAAGCTGTGCAAAAAATCATGCTTTAGTGCTTGCGAAATAACAAAAATATTAAGCGGACCAATGGGGACTGCCGCAATAAAACCAACCAACAAACCAAGGAATATAATCATCAGCGTAATCGATATTCTTCCATTTTAGAGAACTATTTTTATAGCAGAATAAACCCGTCGGAGTCAATCTAAAGAAATATATTTTAGTTTTTTCATCCTTTAAATTGACCTTATTCTCTGCCTGTGGTATCAGATATTTAGGGAGAGATAACCATGAAACAGAAAACAATATTCAGAAAATATAAAACAACGTCTATTTTTCCGAAAAAATCTTCTCTGGTTCTGCTGGCCGTGTTAGTACTCTGCCTGTTTCTTGTCATGAGCTGCCGGCCTATAAAAGAAAAGCAAGCCTTTGACTGCAGTTTGGTTGAGCTAAGAGAAAACCCTGACTCCGGATACTATGATGCTGTTGTCAAAGTAGAGCGCATCATGCTGGATGATACCCTGAAAATGAGCTTTGCCGTTTTTACTCCGACCAGCTCTTACGAGATTGCGGACCTCTCTTTTGTGGAAGATGGCCAGGATTTGGACTGCCTGGAAGCAGGGGATATTTTTACTGTCCCTTTGCACAAACCCGATTGGAAATTTTATATCAGCAGGCAGAATGATATCTACTGCTCCTTAAATTTTTGGGAGATGCTGCCTGTCAATGACCAATGGCATCCCACGAAATCAGAGGCGATGGAAGCAGCCTGGAACATTGAAATAAATTTAGTCGGAGGCCTTCCGAAACCTGTAATAATAAATCTTCCTGAAGAGTGGTGGATGGTCGATGAGAAACTTCCAGATATGGATGACTCCTGTGGATATGTGATCTATCAAAAGGTGCGGGCAGAAGAAGTCAAAGAAGAAGTATATATCCAGTACTGCTTTTTAGACGAGTCTAAAATTCAAAGACTTTCTTCAGTCCCAGAGACTGAATTTCTCACCGGTTGGACAGATTGGACAAAGAAATATGGAAGACCTGAAATAATTGCCGGGCATAATGCTGTATATTGGGACATGCAGGAGACGGATAAACTTAGCTGGGCTTTCAGGTATGCTTACATCGATTCAGAGATGGTTATTGAAGTTGACATCGATGCTGATCCCCTGGAATGGGTCAAGACCGAACAGGAAAAGATTCTGGAAGGAAAGGAAAAAAAAGTGTTCCTCCGCTATGGATATGGTCCGGTAGGAGACACTGAATCACAGGTCATGATCGAGATAGGGATGAATGGGCAAGGAACCTTTCATAAAAGGTCAAAGGGAGGAATCATCGTAAATAAAGCATTTCGCCTGGAGAATAGAGAGCTTGAGCAGATACAAAGATCTATCAGCAGTAATCGATTTAAGGAGCTGCGTTCCCGGTCCGGCGTTCCCGGAGGCACGACATCCTTCCTCTCTGTGAGATATGAGGATCAATTCCATACAGTGGAACTGAATAATGTTACAATTCCACTATTCCAAAAGATAGAGCAGACCATAAAAGACATCGTACTGCCTAAAGTGGATGAGACGGAATAAGATGGCAGCATTTAAGAACTGGCTTGATGATATCGTCGATGATATCGGAAGATATAAAGAGAGATTCAGCAAAAAAGACTCTAAAAAGTATAAGCTGGATTTTCTTCTTCGTATAGCAAAAAGAATCGACAGTTTTAGGGCTTTATGCGGTGAGTGTCAATTATTCCAGGGAGAGATAACAAAAATTGTTAAAGACTTAGACGGTTCAGTCCAGTCTTCCGAATATGCACATAAAAGCTACGATAATACGATCAAAAGAGTTGTTGGGCATCTCAAGAAAAAACACAAACTGGTTACACAGGGCACTTATATGGGAATTGGCACAACGATAAGTATGGCAATAGGGACAGTTTTTGGTCTTGCCCTAGGTAATATTGGTACTGGAATAGCAGTAGGTACTGGATTAGGCACTGGAATAGGGAGCGCCCTTGAAGCCAAAGCAAAGAAGGATGGGAAAATAATATAGCAATTTGTATTTAGGCTGCTCTAATTTAAAATAGATCTAAGGGAGAAAGCACAAAAAAATCTTTAAATTCAAGCCCACCTTTGCCTATAAGATATTTTTTATGTGGTTTAAATCTGCTGGAGAATTCATCCAACCCTGGTAATACTAGCCTTTTCTTTCCGCTTTTGACTTCTACTGCTGCAATTTGACCGCTCTTTTCGATAATAAAATCCACTTCTTTGTTTCTCTCTCTCCAATAATATATTTCTATCCCGCAATTTACAGACTCATTAATTAGATGCGCCCCTACGGCAGACTCTATAAGACGGCCCCAAAATTCAAAATCTATTTTTGCTTCCCTAAAACTTTTTCCCGATTGAGCGCTGATTAACGAAGTATTAAGCACTTGAAACTTTGGACTTGAGGCTTTTTGCCTGATATTTTGATCTGAAAATTTTTGTAGTCCAGTAAGCATTCCCGCTGCCGTAAGGAGTTCAAGATAATGAGCCAGTGTGGTCGTATTCCCTGCGTCCTGCAGTTGACCCAATATTTTATTGAAAGAGAGAATCTGCCCTGAATACTGACAGCCAAGCTCAAAAAGTCTTTTTAAAAGGGCTGGTTTATCTACACGGGTCATCATAAAGACATCCCTTGAAACTGTGGTCTCAATAAGTGAATCTTTTATATAATTTTTCCACCTTGCTTCATCTCTAATCAACGGTGCAGCACCGGGGTAACCCCCAAAGTAAAAATACTGGTCCAGATCAAAATTAAATGCTTCCTTCATTTCAGAATAGGACCAATGAGGAATGCGCATTAGTTCAAATCTCCCTGCTAATGTCTCTGTGATTCCTTTCTGAATGAGAAGAGGCGATGAACCAAGCAGAACGACTTTCAGTGGGACATTGCTTATTGTATCCTCATCCCAGAGCTTCTTTATAGTATCTGTCCAGTTGCGAATTTTCTGTATTTCATCAAGCACAAGCAGAAACTCCTTTTTTAAGGACAAGCTTTTAAGTCTCAGACGCGCAATTTCCCACTGTTGTTCTATCCAGAAGGAGGAATTTGCATCTACGGCGTCTGTGGTCGCATAGTGAGATGGGATGTTGATCTCTTTCATTACTTGCTGGATTAGAGTAGTCTTTCCAGCTTGTCTTGGCCCTACAAGAACTTGAATGAATTTTCGCGGTTCTTTTAGTCGGCTGAAGATGTTGTTGAAGTACCTTCTTTTATACATTTTGCTGTCAGTTAATATGCATTTTACTCAATATTATGAGTAATTTTACTCAATCTCTTGAGAAATGTCAATAATTTTTTTGATTTGTTTTTGATTTGAAATAAAATGGACACGATCCTTAATTCTTAGAATTAAGGTCATGTCCCTTCGTAAAATAGATAGCTTGAAGTTTGGGCCAAATTATTCCCCTATTCTTTGACTTTGACGCGCTCGACCAGACTGTAAATTGTGGGAATAATAAACAGGGTAAGGAGCGTGGTGGCAACCAACCCTCCTACTACAGTAATAGCCATGGGAGCTCTCATCTCTGATCCTTCCGAAACACTCAGGGCCATGGGCAGCATTCCCAAGATAGTAGTCAAGGCCGTTATCAGCACAGGACGCAGCCTGACAGCACAGGCTTGAAGAATCGCTTCTAGCTTTTCCATGCCTTTTCTTCTCAACTGGTTGGTATAGTCTACCATCACGATACCGTTATTAACCGCAATTCCCGACAGCATGATAACACCTATGAGCACGGCGAGGCTAACAGTCTTTCCTGATATGAGTAGAGCAATCAATACTCCAATGAGCGCGAGCGGAATGGTGAACATGATGACAAATGGGTGGCGCAGGGACTCAAATTGTGATGCCATGATCATATAAACCAGAAGCATTGCCAGGGCTAATGCACCGGCCATAATCATGAAAGCTTCCTGCATATCTTCATATGCGCCGCCTATTTCGATGAAATATCCGGGTGGAAGTCCTTTTTCGACACTTGCGATTCTCGTTTTAATGTCCTTAGCAATACTGCCGAGGTCTCTGCCGGCGATGTTCGCTGTCACAGTAACAAGCCGGGCCTGATTTTCTCTTGTTATTTTGATGGGGCCTTCTTCTTTTGAGACAGAAGCAACCTGACCCAGGCTGACCATAGTATTTAAAGGAGTCATAATGGGAATACTCTTTATATCATCCAGGGTGTCTCTAAACTCTTCCTTAAGACGGATGCGTATGTCGATTTCATCGTTTCCTTCTCTAAAACGTGTAGCGACTCTCCCCAGTGATGCTGTTTGGACCGTGTTAGCCACCTGACTGACCATCAATCCCATCCGGGAAGCCTCTTCCCTGTTTATTGTAATGTGGTATTCTGGTTTTCCCTCGGAGAATGTATGAGTAATATCCCTTAATCCTTCCACATCCTGGATCTTTTCGACAATCGTATCAGCGAGGACCTTAAGATTGTTAAGGTCACTTCCGAATATCTTTATCTCAACAGGAGCCGCCGCTCCACCTAACATCATCTGGCTCATATCAAGAGCCTCAACTTTAACACCTTTCAATTTGGGGAGTTTTTTTCTGAGTTTTTCTAGAATCTCAGAGTCACTGAGTGTCCGTTTGTTCCTCTCTGCCAATCCTATCCAGAGAGATCCCTCATGAGTGCCTGTAGCACCAAATCCTGATGCAGAGTCAGCAGGGTCATCTTCTGCTTGCGAGCCGACCTGGGCAGTAACTAAATCCACATCAGGTTCTTGAGCCATTAAATCTTCTACCATCTTGACAACGCGGTCCGTTTCCTCAAGAGAAGTGCCGATAGGCATCTTAACCGAAAGCATCAACATATTTCTGTCCATTGAGGGCATGAATTCTGTTCCCAGGAAAGGAATGAGAGCCAGGGAGAGCAAGAATAGTACCAGAGTTCCTCCTAATATCCATCCTCTATGCTGAAGAGTGCGTTTAAGAATTTTTTTATAAAAATTTCTGGCTTTCCCGAACTGTTTTGTCCTTTTATCGTAGAGTTCAATATTTTCCTTTGTTCTTACCTTGAATAAACTAGACGAAACCATAGGAACGACTGTAAGAGCAACAAATAACGATGCTAGCAGGGAAAATCCAATGGCCAGAGCCAGCGCACGAGTCATCTGGCCTGTTATTCCGGATGCAAAGGCCATAGGGAAGAAAACTGCAATTGTTGTTAATGTGGATGCTGTAATAGCCATTCCTACTTCAGAGGTGCCGTCTTTTGCAGCCTCGTTCCTGCTTTTTCCCTCTTCTATATGACGATAGATGTTTTCGATGACAACAACGGCATTATCAACCAGCATCCCGACACCGAGAGCCAATCCCCCGAGTGTAAGCATATTAATGGTATAGCCTGCGATGTAAAAAGCAATAAAAGTTGTTATAATCGAGAGGGGAATGGCCAATGCGATTGTAAGTGTGGGCCGCCAGTTGCGGAGAAATATGAAAATAAAAAGGATAGCAAGAAGACCTCCGATCAGCGCATTGTTTCCGGTCTTTTTGACTACTTTCTGAATCATATCCGATTGGTCCATAGCAGTATAAAAATTTATGTCGGGAGGGATGGTTTTGCGTATTCTTTCGAGTTCTTTTTTTACTGCTTCAGTTGTTATAACAGTATTTGCTCCTGATTGTTTGCTTATGATCATGAAGACGGATTTTTCCCCCTGTACCCGTGCTAAATAGCGGGATTCTTTCATGGTGTCTCTGACATCTGCAATATCCTTCAAGTATATTGGCTCGCCTGTTTGTGTAGTGCCAATGATAGTGCTGCGGATATCATCAAGATTTTTGAATTCTCCCAGAGTTCTCAAAAGGATTTCGGAATGTCTCTCAACGATTCGTCCCGCAGGGAGATTAAGATTTTCCATCCTTAGTGCAAGTAGAATGTTGTCCATAGAAAGGCTGTGAGATTCAAGGGCGGCTTTGTTGATTTCAACCAGTATCTCTCTCTCGTCGGTTGAAAACACCATGGCTGATGCTACTCCTTCTATCCTTTCAAGCCTGGTTGCTACTTCATCTTCTATGATCTCTTTTAGCTCGAAAGTCGGCATTGTTTTAGAGTTAATCCCCCAGAAAATTATAGGGATCTGGGACATATTGAATTTAACTACCAAAGGGTCGGATGCTTCTTCTGGGAGGTAGGATTTATAAAGCCCGATTTGCTCTCTGAGGTCCTGGGCGGCAAAATCAAGGTTAGTCCCCCACTCAAATTCTACCATGATCAAAGAAACCCCCTCAGACGTTGTCGAGTTTACTTTTTTGACACCGCTGACAGTATTAACAACTTGCTCTATGGGTCGTGTAATAGTGTTTTCAATGTCTTCTGGAGAAGCTCCGGCGTAAGCAGTCACCACAGATATTGTGGGGAACTCCATCTCAGGGAAAAAGTCCAGCCCAAGCCTTGTTAGCGCAAGCCCTCCTAATACGACCAGGATCAGGGCCAGCATTGCTATGGTAACTTTTCTATTGACAGAAAATTCTGCTATTTTCATTTGATTACCTCTTTCACTTCTAATCTAGTTCCTTCAATAAGGCCGTAGTTTCCATCGACAACAACAAGATCTCCTTCTTGGAGCCCTTTCACAATCTCAACCAGGTCAGTATTTTGAAGGCCTAAAGTGACTTCTTTTTTCTGTGCAGTATTATTCTCCCCAACCAGAAATACATAATTATTTTCAAGAACAGCCTTTTGAGGGATAGCGAGAGCATTTTCGTGAGTGCTGACTTCCAGTGTGACTTCTCCGAATGTGTTTGGTCTTAGGATCAAGCCGGGATTAGACACTCTAACTTCGACTCTGAATTTTTTAGTCGTAGGATCAGCAGTCAGATTGACTATTGAGATACGGCCTTTAAAGACTTTATTGGGAAAGGCTGTAACTTTGAGAGAAGCAGCCTGGTTTTTCTTGATAAGCACTACATCCTGATAAGAAACATCGATGTAAATCTCTATTTTAGAAAAGTCCATCAGGGTCAAGACCCCGCTGGCCGATGAATATCCTGCCATCATGGGGTTGATTACATCACCGACTTCTGCATTTTTAGAGGCAACAACTCCGCTAAAAGGAGCTTTCATTATAGATACATTCAGACTGTGTTTGGCCAGGTTCAGAGCGGCTTGGGCCTGCTCCTGCTGGGCTTCGGCTGCTTCAGAGGCAAGTTTTATTTTTTCATACTGCTGGTCGGAGACAGCATTTTCCTTTTTTAAGCGTTCCATCCTTTCCATGTTTCGCTGGGCATCTTTGTAGTTTGCATTTGTCACTGCTGCGGCAGCTTCTGCCTGTTCCATCTGAAGCCGGATGGCTCTTGTATCGAGCTCTGCCAGAAGCTGGCCCTCCTTCACATGGTCTCCTTCTTCTACATAAATATGGGCGATTTTTCCGCCGATGTCCGGAGTAATGGTTATTTTCTTCCATGCCTCTATTACCCCAGTATAAAAGAGTTTTTCTGAAATGCTCTGTTTTTTGACTTTAAAAACTTTCACAGATGTGAGTCCGGCACTTTCTTCCTTTATTTCTTCGCTCTGCTTTTGATTCTGGCAAGCAAATAGGAAGGTTAAGAGAACCAGCGCGATTGACAATTTCACTGCTGTAATCTTTTTCATTTGATTCCTCCATGTATCACTATCAATATATCCTCTTTCATGTTGATATATTTCAGCCAACTCCCATGGCTTTATCCAGTTCTGCCAGAGAGACGACATAATCGTAAAGCGCCTGGGAATAGTTAGTCTTTGCCTGAGTCAAGGCGGTCTGGGCCTGGTTTACATCAAGAACGGTTACCATGCCTTCTTCAAAACTCAACTCGGCAATTCGCAGGCTTTCCTGAGCCTGTTCTACGTTCTTTTCTTGCGAAATAAGGGATTCCTTCGCTTCCTCAAGCTTTAGGAAAGCCTGTCTGACTTCAAACTTTAGTGTATTTGCAAGACCTTTCTGTGTAAGTTCTAGCTCTTTGATCATGGCTTTTGACTGGGCTACCCTGGCGGATGTAGCAAACCCGTTGAAGATCGGAAGGGTTAGAACCAGATTGACTGAATAATAGTTTGACCAGTTGTTTTCCTTGAAATTAAGATGATCCGACCAGTAATTATATTGACCAGAGAGTGCAATAGAAGGCAGGCTTGCAGCCCTTGCCATTTTCAAAGCTTCTCCGGCCATCTGTTTCTGGAACCTGAGCTGGCTTATCTCCGGCCTGTTCTGCACAGCCCTGGTCAAGCATTCTTCTAACTCAGGATTGGCGGGTTTATAGGTTAAATTGCCTTTAATTTCGATCTCTGTTGAAAGGTCCAGGCCTAGAAGTGTTTTCAGACTGAGCTCGAGTATTTTCAGATTATTCTTTGCTTTAATCAACTGGGGTTTTAAGTTTGCGACCTGCACTTCTGACCTCAGAAGGTCAAACTTTGAGGCCATTCCTACTTCATACTGGGTTTTAATATTTTTGTGAAGTTTTTCGGCAACTTCGACAGCTTCTTCAGATACCTTGATAAATTCCTTTGCGAGCAGAGCCCCGTAGAATGCCCTTTTTGTATTGAAAACAGTCGTATGTCTGGATTGTCGTACAGCCTCTTCTGTGGATTTTAGGTTATAGTTTGCTTGTCTGTATCCGGAGACCAGCCTGCCTCCGGTGAAAACAGGGATCGTAAGGGCAAGGGAAAACTGGAAATCCCGGGTAAAGTCCACTTCTACTCTCTGTGGGGGCTGTCCGGGAATCATTGATGGGAACTCCAGTTCCATGACTTTTTCATTCAGAGTATGCAGCCCTTGACCGTTAAGAGAAGGGAAGAAGCCTGAGGCTGCCTGCCTGACCTGGGATTGAGCCGCCTCAACTTTCTCTTCGGAAGCAAGATGATAAGGGTTTTGAGAGAGTGCGAGGCGGATGCTGTCTTCAAGTGTCAGGGTTATTTTTTCCTGGGAAAAAGAAAATCTCCCTGCAGTAAACAGCATAAATATTATTAAAAATATTTTTCCTATATTTCGCATTTTTATGCTCCTTTTCTTTCCTTTTTAATGCCGTAAAGAAGAAAACTCATCAGTAAATCTGTGCCTTCATTTAAACCGTATTCTTTAGTTTTCATCGGGCCTCTCAAGAAAAAACCGCGCAGCATAGACCCTAAAATGAAAGATGCATCTGTGACATTGACTTCTCTGAATTCACCGGATTCGATTCCTTCTTTAATGATTTCATGTGTAATGTCAGAAATTTTTTTCATCATTACCATAAATTCATTCGGAATCGCTGGGTGTCCATGTAAAGTTTGAAGCTGCTGTTCTTGACTAATATTTAAAATCTTTTTCATCGTAGATCTTTCTATGAAGAATATTCGAGCTATGTTTCTCTTTCTGCTATAGTAAGAAGTAATATAATAGATAGTTTTCCTCAATTTTTCTTCTGAGCTTATTTTCTTTGTGAGTATTTCTGATAGGCTCTCATGCACTTCTTCGAGAGATCTTAAGATAATTTTTATGAATATTTCCCTTTTACTTCTGAAATATCTATAGATGGTAGCTTTAGAAAATTGGGCTTCTCTACCTATATCATCCATGGTGGCTAGAGTGTAACCTTTATTGGTAATAATTTTTTCTGATGCTTTTAAAATAGACTTCTTATTTTCTTGCAGTCTATGCTCTTTTCTTTCTGCCCTGAGGTCTCTCTTTTTCATTTTATATACTCCTTGGTATTATTGGCAAACTCAAGGGTTTAATAAATAAACTAAAGAGTTACATTAGCAGATGTTTCAGATCTTGTCAAGTATATTTCATCTGAAAAGTTACATGAAAAGCTAGTTGGGGCGTAATTAAAAAACAGGAAAAATTGCTTATGCGCGGGGATGGAATTTGTCATATACTTTTCGCAGATGTCTGCGGCTGACGTGAGTATATATTTGTGTTGTAGTAATCTGGCTGTGTCCCAGCATTAGCTGTACTGACCTGAGGTCGGCTCCTCTTTCCAGAAGATGAGTGGCAAACGAATGACGGAGCATGTGAGGACATATTTTCGTGCCGAGGCCGGCCGTTTCTGCATAGCTTTTCAGCATTTTCCAGAAGCCCTGGCGGGTGAAAGCTTCTCCTCGAATGGTTAGAAAAAGAATACCCGTCTCTTTTTTTAAGAATTTATTCCGAGCTTCTTTGAGATACACTCTAATGGCATTTGATGCGGAATTTCCGAAGGGGACGATCCTTTCTTTATTTCCTTTTCCCCGGCATATGAGAAATCCTTCATTCAGGTTCAAATCTTTAAGTTTTAAAGTGACAAGTTCTGATACCCTTAATCCTGTTGCATAGAGAAGTTCAAGCATAGCCTTGTCCCTTAACCCGTGATGCGCTTTTTCATCGGGTTGTTGTAAGAGGAGTCCGACTTCTTTCACTGTTAGAAATTTAGGCAAGCTGATCCAGCTCTTTGGCGTTGAGAGATTAACTGTAGGATTTTTTTTAATGATTCCATCCAAAATCAGAAACCTGTAGAAAGATTTCAAAGATGAAATAAGTCTGGCCATGGAACGGGCAGATAGACCGGCCCGGCTGGTATGATGAATGAACTTTATCAAGTCTTCTTCTGTAGTGTTTAACCATGTTATTTTTTCTTTATTAAAGAATAAAAAAAGCTTCTTTAAATCCCGGGAATAAGAGAGAAGCGTATTTGAAGATAGTCCTTTCTCTACAGAAAGATATTCGATAAAGACCTTAAGAATTTCCTCTGGTTTAAGGGTCAGATTTTTCATCTAATGAAAGGATTCGAGTCCTTTTCTTGCGCGACAGTAGTGGAAGGGCCGTGGCCGGGAAGAACAATTGTCTCATCAGGCAGGACAAGTATTTTATTTTTAATGGAGTCTTGCAGATCATTTAAGGATCCACCAGGGATGTCGGTGCGGCCGACTCCTCCGCAGAAGAGTGCATCACCGGACAGGAGAAAACTGTCTCCCATTAAACTTATGCTTCCTGGCGAATGGCCGGGAGTGTGAATAACTTTTAAGGATGATTTCCCAATTTCTATGTTTTCACCGTCCTCCAGAAGTTTATCGGGAGGTGGAGAGGTCTTTGCTCCCGGAAGGAAGCTTAGCGCTAACTGCTGAAACACCCCGGACATCTTGCTGTCTAAAGAATGAATATAAAGGGGAATATTGTATTTATCTTTTATGTGTTTATTTGCTCCGATATGGTCGAAATGACCGTGTGTGTTGATAATAACTGTGGGCCTAAGGTTTTTTCTCGATATGACACTGAATATTTTTTCGGCTTCTGCTCCTGGGTCAATGACAGCACATTCGAGAGTCTCTTTGCAGTATACAAGATAGCAGTTTGTCTTGAGGGCTCCGACAACGATTGTTTCATACCTCATGTTTTTTCATATTAATTCTATAGTGTTCTTTAGTCAAGATATCAAAAGAGATAAGGTTTAGCTAACATATAGATATTAATCTATACAAGGCAAAGCAGATGAATTTGAGGGGATGGAGGATGCGACATTGAAAGATTTAGCCTTTCTGAGTCGATCTTCGAGGGAAGCCGACAAAGTCGGGCCTGATGGATGTGTGAGGACTGTATAATCAAAGGGGCGGTGTTAATGATGGCTCGGGGACATCACAGCGTTGCTTAAGATAAACATGCGGAGTTCCAGCAGAGCCGAGAAGATCGGGGAGGAAATGGCGTTAAAAATCTTAGTGGAGCGTAGACATGCCCTCAAATTCATCTTATCTTAATAATTTATCAGCATTCTTTATGAATAATCCAGGAGGACGTGTGTTATTCACGAGCTAAGCTTGCTGCAGATGCAAGGCACAGCGCATGAAGTTTTGGTTTGAATAAGTCTTGTTTTTTATAGAGCAAAAAAATATAATCTTTCTTGATGAATGAACGTCACTGGCAGCTTGAGATTTTTAAGAAATCTATTAAGAAAAAGGACAAGCTTAAACTTATCAAAAATAACATTGACATTGAACCGTCCTTTGTCATCTTGGATTTAGGCTGTGCACAGGGAATCTTGAGTTATTTTCTGCGTCAAAAAGGAGGTTTCTGGGTAAGTGCAGACCTTGATTTTGTCAATCTAAAAACAAGCCAGGAACTCCTTCAAGAAAATCTTATTCAGATTGGCACAGAAATATTTCCTTTTGAAAGCGAGTCTTTCGATATGGTGGTAAGCCTGGACTATTTGGAACATATGGAAGACGATGACAAATGTCTTGAGGAAGTCTACCGCGTGCTTAAAAAAAGAGGAAAACTCATAATCGTCACTCCACATACGGGGAAATTTTTTCTTCTTCACAAACTGCGCTCCCTCATGGGGTTGAAACCGGAAGTTTACGGGCATAAAAGGGAAGGATACAGCTTGAAAGGATTAAAATCAAAGCTGGAGAAAGCTCAATTTATTGTTGAGAGGCATAAAACGTTTACACGTTTTTTCTCTGAATTTATTGAACTGATCATAAACTTCCTCTATATAAAACTGTATTCTGGAAAGTTTACAGGTTCTTTGAGAGACGGACATATCAGGCCGACAACTTCTGGTGAATTCAGTTCGAGAAGGAAGACCTTTAAAATTTATTCTTTTATCTATCCACTCGTTTGGTTTCTTTCCCGATTGGACAAGCTGCTTTTCTTCCATAAGGGGTACTGCCTAACGGTCTGGGCAAAAAAACCCGGTTAAGTGCGGAGTTTGCAGGACATATTCTGTTTTGCGTTTTGGGATTTTTTGATATAATCATTATCAATGGATGTTTATCTTTCCCGTGATGCCTTCCTTTCTATTAAAGCTTTAGGCCTTATTTCGTCGAATTCAAATTTTGACGGGCTGCTTATAGGCCATAAAAGAGGGCATAGATTTTTTGTGAAAAAGATTTTTCTTTCGGTGAAGGGGTTTTTCCCTTCAAAAGAAAAATATTTGTTATTGAACGAACTTTTTGATGACAGCATCATTGGTTTTTTTTCCTTCAATCCTGATGAAAAAAAGATTAGAAAGATATTGGCGCCGTTTGCCTTTGGAAAAGTTTTTTTGGATATACGTTTAGATAGGCAGAAGAGGATAAATATTAATCCTTTTGTTATAGAATACGAGGAGGAATTTTTTCTTTCTCCTATTCAGCTCAAATCATAAAAAAGTGGGAAAAAAATGGAAAGCCAACTGAGTAAAGATCAGCAAGAATTCCTGCTGGCATTAGCACGAAAAGCCATAAAGCATTACCTGGAGACAGGAAAACAGCTCAAAATAGAGACACAGGATAAAATATTTCTTGGGCAAAGAGGGGCATTTGTTACATTGAAGGTAAACGGCCAGCTCCGGGGCTGTATCGGATATCCCCTCCCTTACAAAGCATTATATGAAACGGTTATTGAGATGGCTGTCTCGGCTGCATCCAAGGATTACAGATTCCAGCCTATTTCTATTGAGGAACTTACCGACGTTAAAATCGAAATATCCGTGCTTACTCTTCCTAAACCAGTAAAAGATATTTCGGAGATCGAAATTGGCAAACATGGGATCATTATTTCCAGGGGTTCAAATAAAGGCCTTCTGCTTCCCCAGGTTCCTGTTGAGTGGGGCTGGGATCTGGAAACATTTCTCCGCCAAGGCTGTCTAAAAGCAGGACTTGAAGACAACGACTGGAAAAAAGGGGCTAATATAGAGGTGTTTTCTGCTCAAGTATTTTCGGAATAATACTGAGTGAGCAAGAGAATTAATATCTGATAAATGCAGAAAAAACTGAAACAATTTGGCTTGTTCTTTATGTGCGCCGATTTATCTGGAAGGCCCAAGACTTTAGAACGAAAATATTTCTCTTTACCTCTTACACTCTGCTTTCTATTGTTATTTCAAGGTGTAGGCTATGCTAATATTCAAGAGAAGTCACTTTCTGCAGGTTCAATCCCTCAAAATCATAAACTCACCCCAAGACTCCGAAATAAGCTCTCGACTATTAGCGATATCCGTACAAAATTAAAAATATGGATTTATTTCACTGATAAAGGAGCTATGGCTCAGGCATCTGATGACAAGAGTCTGGCTGAAGTACGGCAGGGCCTGAAGGACCGCTGTGTCTGGCGCCGAATGAAAGTCCGGAGTGAAAGGAACCTGGTTGACTTTTTGGATCTTCCCCTTTTTCCATCTTATACAGATAGAGTGAAGACAATTATAAAACAGGTTAGGATTGCGTCCCGCTGGCTTAACGCTCTCAGTGCAGAAGCTAACATTTTGCAAATACAGAAACTCGAAAGGCTTGAATTTGTACGTAAGATCGAACCTGTTAATTCTTTCCGGCGGAGTGAGAGTTTTATCTATCAAGTAAGTGATTCGGCTGGGAAAAAACAGAGTGCCACCAATACTGACTACGGGTCGTCGTTTGATCAACTCAATCAGATTAATGTCTTACCCCTCCATCAGCTTGGCTACAGCGGAAAAGGTGTTTTAGTCTGCTTGCTGGATGTAGGGTTCAGGAAAAGTCATGAAATCTTTCAACATGCTAACTTAATATCTGAATGGGATTTTGTTAACGGAGACAATGATGTCCAATACGACCCCTTTGACCCAAATGACTATTCTGATTCTCATGGAACAGGGACGTGGTCAATTCTCGGAGGGTATAAACCTGGAGAGCTTATAGGGCCTGCATACGGAGCTGATTTTATCCTGGCAAAGACCGAAACCAATCGATTTGAGAAGCCAATAGAAGAAGATTATTGGGTTGCTGGAATTGAATGGGCTGAGTCTCTTGGGGCCGAAGTAATTTCATCGTCTTTGGGGTATACGGATTGGTATTCTTTCGAAGACATGGATGGAGAGACAGCTGTGACAACATTGGCTGCCGACCGGGCAGAAAGCTTAGGAGTGGTTGTTGTAAATGCAGTAGGTAATGAACGCGGCGAAGCGTGGGGCCACATAATTGCCCCTGCAGATGGATTCGATGTTATTTCAGTCGGGGCAGTAAATATATCGGGGAATATTGCTTCATTCAGCTCTCCTGGCCCGACTTACGACGGAAGGATTAAACCCGAGGTTTGTGCTTTGGGTGTAGACAACTGGCTGGCTGCTAACAGGGATGATGGTAGAGATTACTATTCCCAGGGATCAGGAACATCCTTTGCAACTCCCCTTGTTGCAGGTGCTGCAGCTCTTCTTTTGGAGATACATCGTGATTGGACGCCTGCACAAGTGCGATCAGCCTTAATTAATACTTCAAGCCAGCGTCTGGCGCCTGACAATGACTATGGGTGGGGAATCGTCAATGCAGCCTTGGCTGCCAGCCTGGATGTGAACATATTAAAACTCCAGTCTTTCAGCATAGATGATGACAATAAAGGAGAAAGTTTTGGAAACGGAAATGGAAAGGCAGAAGCGGGGGAGACAATAGAGCTCTTTGCTACTTTGAGGAATGATGGGCAGATGGCTGCCCTATCTCCTTCAGGAACTCTTACATGTCCTCACCCTGAAATTATAATATCCCCTTCACAGGTTAAGTTTACTTCCATCCTTCCTTTCACCGAGCAATCATCAGAGAGTCCTTTTGTGATAAAAATTCCACCATTTTTTCTTGGGCATCATGTTGTCCTGCGCTTCAAAGTTGAAGGAATGAAAATCCTAACACTGTATGAAAGTATTAGAATCACAATCTCGAGATAGAAGCTTCTGCAGGATATAAAACTGCCCCGGTATATTTAAAAGCTAATTTTTATTCCAGCTCTTAAAGAGAGACCGTTTAGATTTATTCTTGCCGGCCTTACCTCGGTATAAAAATATGAGGATGGTTTTTCATCGGAAAAAATGAAACGCGGATATGATTTTCCCGTTTTTTCGCTGTGGAAAGTAACCATCCAGAGTTTTCCTTCAGCCGCTTCTTTGAGGGAGTCTTTATCAGAGTAAGCTCCCCAATAACCCCATGTATGATCCCAACTGAAGCTGTCATTCTTATTCCCTTTCCATTCCTTGAATTCGACCATCCTTCCTGCGGCTTCAACAATTAAATGGATTCCACTCCGTATTTTATATTCTAAACCTCCTCTTAGATGAAACCCAAAAGTTTTACACCTGCTTTCTTCATAATAGCTTCCGGATGAAGAATATTTATCCACAAAGCTCACAGGAACGCCATTATTGTTTTTCTCGTCAATGTAGTCAAAATCGTATTGGTAGTTCTCTCTGTAATTTATTTTTCCAGAGTAATATCCCACACCACAGCCGAGAAAAAAGTTCATGTTATCCCTGAATGGGAATGAATAAAATATGGTTATGGATACTGGAATGGTTTGAAGATGATATTTAGGTTCCTGGAGGCTTTGTTCATTAAGATAAATTGTTCCGGAATCACCTGGAGAGTGAAAATAGTCCTGCTCATCATTCATGCTTGAAGACATTTCTCCATGAGTTGTCCCTTCAAGGAGTTCAATACTCAGCGCAGCACTCCAACGATGGGAAAAATTGTAGGCAAGATCCACTCCCCCTTCTAAAAGGCTGTGAAGCTCCTTCAGGTTGTAATCGAATGTATAAGGAGCTTGATTGCGGTCCTTGAAGTACTCACTCCACCCGTAGATATTCTGGTTTAAATCTCCTCCATGAATCAAGCTTTTACCTGCAAAGATCCTAAAGCTTAACTGGGAGAGTACAGCTTCTGGAAAAGAGAGAATAATAAATAAGAGGCAGATAATAACTTTTTTCTTCAATCTATGTGTTTACTTATTTTTGAATTTCTTGTTCTCCAGCAATTTTTTTGCATCTTCCTTTGCCTCTTGTATTCCTTTTACCCAGAGTGGATCGTCTTCCATATTCAGGATGTATTCGAGTTCCTCTCTTGCTTCATCTATCTTCTTGAGAGAAAGATAAGTATCAGCTAAGTAATATCGTGTTAATGCATCTTCAGGGCCGAGTTCCTTGGATTTTAGCAGGTGCTCAAGAGATTTTTCCTTGCTGCCGCCTGCAAAACCCGGAAGTTCCTTATAAACCCGTCCCAATACTCTGTCTGCTCCTCCATCCTCATAAGCACGGTCTAATTCTAAAACTTTGTTCATTGCCGCTTTAATTGGTTTGACAAGAGCTAAACTTTTAAGCACGCCTTTGACTTCTCCAAATTTTCCATTATTGACGCCATGCCAGTAATGTCCATCCGGCTTTTCAGGTTGCAGGCCAATTGCTTTTTGTGCGTAGTAAACACCTAGAGAAAAAATGACTTTCTTTTCCTTTTTGCTTTCAGAATGTTCTCCGATGTAATACTGAATCCTTGCGATTCGCCAAAAGACCTCGTATTGGTCGACTTCTGTTGCAATAGCTTTCTGGTAGATTGCCAGGGCTTCCTTAGCAGTAGCCATGTCCTTCATCTCAGAAAACAAACTATCCCCTTTAGAAATCGGGTCTTCTGAATCCTGTGAATACAGGATAAAAGATGAAAATAAAATAACAATGAGGATAATTACTGGCTTTAGTTTCATTTGCTTCTCCTTTTTTGCATGTATTTATAGCACAATTTGTATAAAAATCCAAAATCCAAATATCAGATGGATGACATACTCAAGGAATACATATTTTTATGGTTAATTAATTATAATAATGATCTGCTTTATTGTCTAATTCTACCAGTAAATGCTCTATCCGCTGGCGTTCCTTTTCGAGTTCATCGGTTTCCATGTTTGAATCCAAACGGATTGGTTTTCCATAAATAGCTATGCCCTTTGAAAAAGGATAAAACATTAAAAAATTATCCCAGCTGTTGAGATATTTTTTCTTTGATGTTGAAAAGCTGAAAAGAACAAGATATGCACCTGTCTCATGAGCCAGTTTGATCCCTCCGGCTTTCATCTTTCGGTTGGGCCCTCTAGGACCGTCAGGAACGATGAGCAGTTCGCCGCCTCTTTTAAGTTCTTTTTTCATTTCATTCCAGATTTTTATAATGGGGTGGGAACCCGAACCTCTTAATATTTTATAACCCCATCCGGACATGATACTGGCGGCGATTTCTCCATCCTTGCTCGGGCTGATCAGGGACATTATTCCTCGGCGGCGAAAGAAGAAAGGAACAATTAAAATTCTGCTGTGCCAGACAAGAAGAACCACTGGTTTTTGTTCACTTCTCAATTTAAGATAATCTTCTTCTCCCAGAACGGTCATCCTGGTTGATTTTGCCCAAAGCCATAGAATCGCTCTCCCGAAGGTTCCAATAATCTTCCAGCGGATATTTTTTAAAATTGACATTTTCTAAGATGATATAAAAAAGTCGGCTAACAGTAAAGTCCGAACAATTTTTGCCTTGTGCCTGAATTTTTATCTTTTTCTCACACGCAAATCTATTATTGAGCCTGATATAAATCCTAGAAGGCTCAATGCGAGCCCGAACGGCACTGAATAGGGCCAGGAAGGCCACTGAAGTTGAAGCAAGTTTACTTCGCATAAAAAACCGCCAACAGAATAGCCTCCACCCAGAAGGAGGCTCAAAAATCCAGCCGTGGGTAATTTTCTCCTTAGGAAGATCATTGCAACCCCCGGAATGAAAAATCCTTCGGCCATGATTTCTGAGGCCAGGCCAAGAGTTTTTAGAATACTCTGCAGCCTGGTGGCGATCAGAAAGGCCATTGCTCCCACGATGAGAGTTGATAAACGTCCTACTGCAACGATGTTTTTGGTCTTGTTTGAAGAAAAAATCTGTTGATAGACATCCCGCGTCAATGATAAAGCTCCTGTGTTGATTGCCGTATCCATTGTGGACATGACGGCCGCGACGATTGCAACGAACAGGATCCCGCCTAGAAAAGGTCCTGTTTTCGATGAGATAAGGGCTGAAAGAATAGGGCCTTCTTGGGTCCCTGCAGGAAAAATAGGAAGGGAAAGTATGCCGATAATGACTATGCACCAATAAAGGAGAAAAAATGTTATTCCTGCGGCAAATAAACCCTGTGTTGCTTTCCTCTCTGTCCTTGCAGCTTGAATCCTCTGCCAAACAATCGGAGAAATAATCCAGGCAAGAGTAAATGAGAAGGCAATAAGGAAGTTCTTTTTAAGGTCAAATAGAAAATTGAAATAACCCTCTTTTCCTAATAATGATGCATGAAAAGAAATTTCCCCAGGCGCTGAGGTCCCTGCTAAGAAAACGAGAATGCTCACTGTTCCGGCAGCCAGCAGGAAAAATTGAAAGCTGTCTGTAACAACAACCGAAAAAAAACCCCCGAGAATAGAGTAAATAAAAACAATGGTTGTTCCCAATAAGAGACCGTAAAAATAAGATATTCCCAGAAACGATTTTAAAAAATTGCCTATTGCCACCATTTGGGAAGATGCTAAAAGGACCATGTACCACACGATCAACAGCGAAGCAAGATGACGGACCACCCGGCCGTAGCGTTTCTCTACAAGGTCTGGCAGAGTCACTATATTCAGGCGTCTGATTGGCCGTGCAAGAAAAAGTATAAAGACAAAGACGGTCAATACTGCAGGTACTCCCATGATCCAGAATGAACTCACCCCTTGCATGTAAGCTTCATCAACCGAAACCAGCATGGAAGTTGCCCCTAACCATGAAGCAGCAAGTGATAGATAGACTAAAAACGCAGGGAGATTTCTGGACGCAAAGAAAAAATCTTCAAGATTTTTCATTTTCTTGGAGAATAAAAAGCTTAGAAAGAGGACAATAATGATATAGCCAAGAAGAAAAAAGAGGAATTCAAGTTTCATTGAAGAATATATAGCAGAAACATGGCATTATCTCAATGATGGTACGTGTGAATTTGAGGGCATGTTTTTACCTTGCTTCTAATATGTTATAATTCCAGGAGAAATGAAAAACATTGTTTGGCTGTTGCTTTTGTCAATATCCGTTTCTCTTCAAACACCAGAGAATGTTGCCAGAAAGACAGAAGAAAAATTGCGTTCTTTCAAAAGTCTTCAGGCCAATTTTGAGCATAGCTACTATTCTTCTTCTGTATCTACCCCCCTAAAAGAGAAAGGACGCTTCTATTTTAAAAAACCGGGTCTGATGAAATGGGAATACAAGGGCAAAGAAGAAAGAACTTATCTTATTAAAGATGGCTTCTTTTGGGAATATATTCCAGAAGACAATCAAATCACTAAATATGATATGTCAAAAGAGAGTGATGAATCCGAGATTCTTTTAATTCTTTCCGGACAGAAAGGGTTGTTGGACAATTATTCAGTCGAGTTCAGCCCATTCCCTACAGAAAATAAAAAAGCTAAACAGATAAAATTAACTCCAAAAGATGAGGAAACAGATTCATTTATTCTCTTGGAAATAAATGAGAAAACCTGGCTTATACAAAAAACTGTCTTCTTTGACTGGGCAGGTAATAAGACTGAATTTATCTTCAGTCGTATAAAAACTAATATTAATCTCTCTAATAATACTTTTAATCTGAATGCACCTCCTGGGGTTGAAATAATTGAAAATAAATAAGAGCCCTCAACTCTTAACACTCAAAACCTTTTTGCCGAGCATACGTATTAGATTTTGAGGGCAGGATGTCCTCCGTGAATGAAGATAAGGATTTTATAAGTAAAACCCTTAAAGGCGAAAAAAAGGCTTTTGAGATGATAATTCAGAAATATCAGCAACCCCTCCTGAACTATGTTTGGCGGACAATGGGAGAACGCGAAATCGCACTTGAATTTACCCAGGAAGTCTTTATGAAAGCATATTATTCTCTTGACTCTTATCGTCCTCAGTATAAATTCAGAACATGGCTTTTTAAAATAGCATCTAACACTATCATAGATTACTGGAGAAAGAAAAAAATCGATACTTTTTCTATTGACCCTGATAGGAGTAAAGAAAACTATAATATGTCCTTTCAAATCTCCGATGATGAAGTTTCTGTTGCCGAAAAGTTTGAATTATCAGAATTAAGAAAAAGCATAGAAACAGCTTTGGGGAAAATCCCGGCTGCTTTGAGAGAGTTATTTGTATACAGGCATATCAATGGCTTCAGTTATGATGAAATAGCAGAGATAAAAAGCTTGCCTGTGGGTACAGTAAAAAACAGAATTTTTCAAGCAAAAGAGTTGATACGCCGGCATTTAGAGGGAAAAAATTGAGCTGTCTTCGTATCGATCAGATTTATCTTTTCCTAGAGGGAGAATTGTCCTCTACTGAAGTCAGCACTATTAAGGAGCACCTTTCCTCGTGTCCGAAATGTAAAAAAGCCGTCGAGGAAAGAAGAATGCTGCTCAGGGCGTCAGAAAGCCTCCCCGTGTTGGAAACTCCGTCTGATTTTACTCGTCAGGTCATGAGAAAAATTTTCCCTAAAAAGATTTCATTAGGCAGCTTGCTTATTACAGAGGCTGCTGGATTTTCTGCTGAAGCTCTTATGATTTTCGCGTTCTTTTTGCTAACACGAAAGAGTTTATTAAGAATAGTTATTGACTTTAATCATGTAGTGCGGAGTTTTGTGCTGAATCTTTCTGTCGTCTCTGCTAAATTAGTTAAGCTAGTTTCTATTTTTGCAGAAATCATTCTTCTATTGTTTAAGTATATATCTAAAGGATTCTTTTTTCTCACAACGATTCTCAGCACTGACGTTCAGATAATTCTTATTTTCATTACCCTCATTTTATCTTTTTTATTGCTTTACGGAGTAAGAAAAAAAATCTTGACAGGAGAAAAAGCGTGGAAAATCTAAAAAATAAAGCATGTCTATCTCTTATTCTCATTTTTCTTCTTTTAGGATTTGTTCCTCTGAAAGGTCAAGGGTTTGTCATAAAAAAAGATATCTATGTAGCGGAAGATGAAGTCTTGGATAATGTCATGACTTTCGGGGGGAACATCCTGGTTAAAGGCAAAATTAATGAGAATGTCATTGCCTTTGGAGGGACTATTACTATTGAAGGCGAGGTAGGCGAAGTAGTTTTAGGCTTCGGCTCAGAGATCACTCTGAAATCATCTGCAATAATAAAGGGGGATGTTATTGTTCTAGGCGGAGAACTTGACAGGGAATCTGGCGTTGTCATAAGAGGGGATACTGTCTACTTCAATACTTCTGAAGATGTTAAAGAGTTTCTGAAAGAGGGCCTGGGTGGTGTTATTGGGATCTCCTTGATCCCGTTTTTGCTAGTTATAAAATTGATTACACTGTTCATTTGGTTTATCCTAGCTGTCATTTTTGCAGCAGTCTTTCCAAGACAGATTTGTTTAGCATCGGCACAAATAAGAAAGTCTTTCTGGCCAATCATTGGGACAGGCTTATTGAGTCTCATTATTTTTTTTGGGCTGGTTATTTTATCTGTCTTTCTATGTTTTGTGATCATAGGAATTCCAATCCTGATCTCTCTTATTACTATTGGCATAATCATCAAAATATTCGGCCGCGTCATATTGTTCCATTTCTTTGGGGACAGCCTTGCAAGAGCTTTTGGTTCAAAACAGCCCTCCATACTTCTCTCTGTGAGTCTTGGCTTTTTGCTGGTGGGGCTGATAAGTATTATCCCGATTCTAGGCTCGCTATTTTCCTTTGTGCTTAGTATAATTGGATGGGGTGTTGTTATTCGGACGAGATTCGGAACTGTAGGAAACTGGTTTAAGAAAAATTCAGTAACTGAGTTATCTTAAATTTACAGAGCTTTTACAGTTCAAGAATTTCTTTCTCTTTGGCTGTGGCAAGTTCTTCTATATTTTTTATATGATCGTCAGTAAATTCCTGTAGTTTCTCATAGCCCCAGAATTTATCGTCTTCTGTGATTTCTTTGTTTTTTTCTAATTCTTCAATATCTTCTTTGGCATCTCTTCTCATAATGCGGAGGGCCGTCTTTTCTTCCTCAATAATACTTTTAATATGTTTCACTATTTCCTTTCTTCTGTCTTCATCTAAAGGTGGAATGGGAACTTTAAGTGTTTTGCCGTCGTTTATGGGATTAAGACCCAGATCAGCAGTTCTTATCGCTTTATCAATTGGCCCTAAATAAGATGGATCCCAGGGATGAATAGCAATTAAAGTGGGGTCAGGGACGCCTAGGGTTGCTACCTGGTTAATAGGTGTTAGGGTGCCATAGTAGTCAACTTTTATGTCTTCGAAAAGAGTGATATTTGCCCGGCCGGTTCTCAGTTTGCTTATGTCCTTACGGAAATGTTCTACAGAAACATCCATCCTTTTTTTAAGCTCTTTTAAAACATCTTTAACCATGTTTATCCCTCACCAAAATATATATTCAGGAAAACATCATTTTTATGAAAATTAGGATTTATTTCCCGGAAATCAGGGTTCCGATTTCATGCCCTAATACAGCTTTTTTTATGTTTCCTTTTTCTAAAAGGCTGAAGACAATAATAGGAAGGTTGTTTTCCTTGCACAAGGAGATTGCTGTTGCATCCATGACTTCTAAATTTTCTTTTATCACATCTATATACTTGATTGAAATGAACTTTTTAGCTTCGGGATGTTTTAAAGGATCTGCCGAGTAAACGCCGTCGACTTTTGTTGCTTTTAATATTACCTGAGCCTTTATCTCCAGAGCTCTCAATGCAGCCGCTGTATCTGTTGTAAAATATGGGCTCCCGATGCCGGCGCTAAATATAACAATCCTTCCTTTTTCAAGATGCCTATTGACCTTTCTTCTAACAAAAGGCTCTGCAACTGCTTTGATCTCAATGGCAGAGACATGGCGCGTAGTGATGCCTTCCTTTTCGATGGCATCCTGAAGAGCAATTCCGTTAATTATTGTAGCCAACAGACCCATGTAATCTGCCGAAGCACGATCCATTCCGGCCTCGGTTCCGCGAATTCCACGGAAGATATTTCCGCCCCCTATCATTATGGCGATTTGGACGTCTAAATCGTGGATTTCTTTTATCTCTTTAGCAATGGCCCTGGTTGTTTCTAGGCCGATTCCGAAGCGGAGTTTTCCTAAAAGAGATTCACCGCTTAATTTTAGTAAAATCCTCTTGTATGCTGGCTTTAGTTGAGACATGCTAAATCTTAGGGTTGGCCGATTTCAAAACGGGCAAACCTTTTAATTCTTATGTTCTCCCCAAATTTTGCAATATATGAAGCAATAAGTTTTTTAATCGAAATTTTATCGTCCTTAATAAAAAGTTGGTCCAGTAGACAGACCTCTTGGAAAAATTTGTTCAGCTTTCCCTGTACAATCTTTTCAATTATTTCAGGAGGTTTGTTTGAGTCTTTAAACTGCTCAAGGATAATCTCTTTTTCCTGGTCTATAACTTCCTGAGGTATTTCATCTGAAGAGATATATTTTGGATTGGCTGCTGCGATGTGCAGAGTGATATTCTTTACTAGCTCCTGGAATTCATTGTTACGGGCTACAAAATCCGACTCACAATTTGCTTCTATAAGAACTCCTATTTTGCCGTTAAGATGAATGTATGATCCTATTATTCCATCTGCAGTTTCCCGGCTCATTTTGTCTTTGGCTCTTGCATAGCCTTTTTTCCTCAAAATGACGATTGCTTTTTCGACATCTCCACCGCTTTCCTGGAGTGCCTTTTTACATTCCATCATACCAATTCCCGTACGTTGGCGAAGTTCTTTGACTAATCCAACTGTAATTTCCATTTCTTAGTTCTCCTCTATCTTTTTTTCCTGTTCAGCAGAAGTGCTTTCGTTTGCTTCTGCAGGAGGCTTTTCTTCAGAGGGAGGAATCTGGTTTTCATCTGGAGTTACCTCGCTTTCTTTTTCCATTTCCTGAAGTTCGTTATCTATCTTGGTTTTTTTGCCCTCTATTATGGCTTCTGTTATTTTTGATGTGAATAATTCAATGGCTCTTACCGCATCATCATTGCCTGGAATTGGATAATCTATATTTTCAGGGTCTCCGTTTGTATCAACTATTGCTACAATGGGAATGTTGAGTTTCTGGGCTTCCATAATGGCGATCTGTTCCTTACACGAATCTATTACAAACATTGCACCTGGCATTTCCAGCATGTTTTTTATTCCTCCCAAATTTTTAGAGAGCTTCCTGAAAACTTTTTCCTGCCGGGACTGTTCTTTCTTTGACAGGAGTTCCCACCGGCCGTCCGATTTCATCTCTTCCAATTCCAGTAGTTTCTCTACACTTCCCCTAATGACGTTAAAGTTAGTCAGCAATCCTCCCAACCAGCGCTGGTTGACATAGCAGGATTCACATTTTTGAGCATAATCTTTAATGATATCTTGTGCCTGCTTTTTTGTCCCTACCATCAGGACATCTTTTCCGTTTTCTGCGACACTCTTTATAAATTCAAGAGCTTCTTTAAAGGATTTTATTGTTTTTTGAAGGTCGATAATATAGATTTTGTTCCTCTGGCCAAAGATATAATCCTTCATCTTGGGATTCCATCTTTTTGTCTGGTGACCAAAATGAACTCCCGCTTCCAAAAGTTCTTTCATGCTTACTGATATCAACTTTAATCCTCCGCTTATCTCTTGTGATATTGAGGGGCCTTGCGTGCGCCGAGAAGTCCATATTTTTTTCTTTCTTTAATTCTGGAATCTCTCGTTAGAAATCCCGCCTTTTTAAGAGACGGTTTTAATTCCATGTTGAATTCGATTAATGCTCTTGCAATTCCCAGGCGAACTGCTTCTGCCTGTCCGGATATTCCGCCCCCGTTTATACGGATAAACAGATCGAATTTATTCTCTGTTCCTGTTAAAAAAAGTGGCTCCTTGATGATATGCTTCTGTGAGTTTGAATTAAAGAACTCATTAAATGGATGAGGCCTTTTGTTTACATATAAAGTGATGTCTCCTTTTCCTGGCCTTAAAAAGACCCTGGCAACAGCAGTTTTTCTCTTTCCCGTTCCATAATACTGAATTAAGCTCAAGATTCCTCCTAAATCTGGTGTTCCTCTGGTTTTTGTGCTTCGTGTGGATGATTTGGACCACTGTAAACTTTAAGCTTTTTATAAACAGAACGTCCGAGCTTGTTTTTTGGAATCATCCCCCAGACTGCTTTTCTAATGGCTTCCTCAGGTTTTTTTTCTAAAAGGTCTTTGAGACTCTTTTCTTTTATCCCGCCTGGGTAGCCGGTATGAGAGTAATACTTTTTCTGTTCCATCTTATTTCCTGTTACCCTAACCTTATCAGCATTGATAACAACAACAAAATCTCCACAGTCTAGAAAATCAACAAATTCCGGTTTTCTCTTCCCGCGCAGCAAGACTGCAATTTCAGTAGCAAGACGGCCGAGAATTTTTCCTTCTGCATCAATCAGCCACCACTTTTTTTCGATATCCTTTTTTTTAGGGATAAACGTCTTCATTATTATTAACCTTTAACCTTAGAAACAGAAGATGTTGACTATTTTCTACTTTGCATCTCTTAATTCACGCTCTAGTTTCTTTCTTTCCTGTTCCTTTTTTCTTAGTTCCAGGAATTTCTCATTCCATCTGTCGGCTTCGGCAATATATCTTTTTTCTCTATTTGGATAAATTTTCGAGTGTATATTTCTATAAAGCATATTGATGTATGAATATGTGAATGAATAGTTTTTGTCTAATTCGTATGATTTCATCAAGGCCTTTTCACTCTCATCCGCCAACTTCTTTCTTTCTTCTAATGACAGGACATTCTGGAGGCGGTAAGCCTTGGAAAAACGGTTTACTCCTATCGTATAATAGGTCAAGGCATCGTCGGGTTTTAGTTCTAAAATCTTTTTGTGCAAATCGGAGGACTTATCGAATAGAGGCATTGGTTGTTTTTCACCATAGTATTGAGCTAAATAAGCATATCCCTCGGGATTTTCAGGATCGGTTTCAATTCTTCGCAGGTACATTTCTTCCGCTTTTTTCCCAATTTCTTCCTTTTCGCCTGCATACCTTTTATAAAACCCGGCAACAACGTAGTAGTTATCCATATGTGTTGGCTCCATTTCGATTATACTTAGATATAGAGCCTCAGCATTATCAAAATCGCCCAATTTATCGTACAGGTCTCCTAAAGAGAAAATAATATCTTTATTAGTGGGATCGATTTCAAGTGCCTTTTTCAAAGTATCCAGGGCCTTTGTTTTTATCTCTTCATTTTCCTCGCTTTCGTCTCCTGGCTTATAGAGATTCTTATAGCTTTCTCCTAAAAAACGGTAAGCTTCAACTATATCAGGATTATAGCTTAGAGCTAGCTCATATTCTTCTATAGCCTTTCGGTAAAGGTTATCACTGAAATTGTTATTCGCCGCAGTAAAATGATAGTTTGCCTTCAGCTTGTTTATGCTGAGTTTCTGGCAGCTTGTAGAAATGAAGATAACGGCCAGTGCAAGAAGAATTAATAGAGCAGTATTTATAGCCTTTCGAAACATCGTGACCTCCTTAATCATCGAGTCATCTATTGTCAAAAAAGATTCCTCTTAAAACTAGATTTATAAAGGAATACAGCATTAAAGTCAAGGATAAAAAAGGCAGAGTTGTGGTTAAGAACAAGGATCTTAGTTCTGTTTCAAGAGCAGACGGATTGGTGTTCCAAGGTAATCAAATTTTTCATGTATAAGGCGAATAAGAAACTTCTTGTATGAAGGAGCAAGAGAACATTTTGAATGGGTAAAAAGAATAAAAGTAGGTGGAAGAATTTTCTTTTGTGTCATATATTTTATCTTAATTCTCCTTTTTTCCCTTGAGACCGGTGGGTGATTCGAATTTATCCAGGATAAGAAATTATTTAGCTTAGATGTTGAAACTTTCTTGCATGCATTTGAATAAACCTGTTCAGCAATGTCAAGAATCTTTACTACCCTCTGGCCGGATAAAGCGGAGATAAAAAGAAGTGGAGCATAGGAGACAAAATCTAACTTTTCAGAAATTCTCCTCTTAAATTCTTCAGACGATTTGGAATCTTTCGGGATTAAGTCCCACTTGTTCAAAGCTATTAGCATGGGCTTTCCTGATTCCTGTGCTAGGTGAGCAATAGCTGTATCCTGGCGTGTAGGGCATTCTTGTGCGTCTACGATCAGGCTTATTACATCTGCTTGAATAATATCTTTCTTTGCTTTGATAATACTGGCTTTTTCTCTCTTGTCACGTGTGCGGCTTAGCTTACGGATGCCTGCTGTGTCAACAAGACAAAATGTTTTTTTGTTCCTGCTAATCAGAGTGTCGGTGCTGTCTCTCGTTGTCCCCGGGATTTCGCTTACAATCAATTTTTCCTGCCCGCATAAACGGTTGACTATCGAGGATTTCCCCACATTAATACGGCCGACAACTGCAATTTTTAAAGGATCGGTGTCATTCTTTTCCAAAGAAGGTTCGGGAAGGACATCTATGATGTTTTCCTCCAAGTACTCAAGGTTTCTTTTATGTTCGGCTGAGATAGCAAAAATTTGTTCTTCTCCCAGCCGAAAAAAATCCCCGAGATTTTTCTCTTCGTAAGGGGAATCTATCTTGTTGACAATCACAAATATGGGTTTATTCAATTTTTTTAATGAAAAAAAGAGATCCTCTTCTGCAGGCAGCAGTTCTCTCTTTCCATCGAGAACAAAAAGCAGAATATCGGCCTCCTTTGATGCTTCCCAGGCTTTCTTTTTTACTTGAGAAGAAAGCAGGTCTCCCTTGGAGTCAAAGAACCCTCCTGTATCGACAAGAACAAACTCTTTATTATCCAATTTGCATATTGAGGAAACCTGATCCCGTGTCATGCCGGGTAGTGAGTGAACGAGCGATTTCTTTCTTTTTAGGAGCCTGTTAAACAGAGTGGATTTTCCCACATTAGGAAAACCGACAATAGCGACTTTTTTCATATAAGGAAATACTCCATTTTGTTATCTAGGAAAAAAATTAGTCGGCGATTAAATCGTATCTTGGCAGTAGAGGTCGGCTCAGGTCAACATGTCCTGCCAGGGTTTCTCTTTCGTTCCCTTCGATCAAAAGGAAGACTCTTTTTATAGATTTAAAATTATATGCAAGGGAATTAACTATTGAGAAAATTGTCAGTATTTCAGCAGAAGATCCAGAAAGGTGTTTTTCTTGAATCTCTCTTGAAAAATCGACATATACAATTCCCTCTTTAGTGATAAAAAGTTCTCTAAGTTTTGTTTCCGGGGGCAGAGGTAAGATATAACTGTTTTGGGACCCTTTAATGAGTTCTTTAATTATTTGTTTTGCCTGGTGGGCAATTGATGAGTCTGAGAGGATATCTCTTTCCTCTGGATGTAAAAACGTATCATCTTCTGAGGCGAAAAAAAGTATAATCTTTTTGGAGTCTTGAACTTCTCCTGGTAATTGATCCGATGCTGGAGAAGTTGTCGCATATGCTTCTTTTTTGTATTTTTCACCTCCGCTTCTAAAGAAAATCACAATCAAGATGATAAGCACTATAAGAAGCAGTCCGAGAAGAGCAATTCTTTTCATTTCCATCTTTACGTGTCATTATTGGGAATATTTTCTAAGAAAATCAGTCAAACCACGATAAATTGCCATGGCAACTTTAGTTTGAAATTCTTCGTTTAACAATTTTCTCTCTTCCTCAGGGTTGGAGATAAATGCTACTTCCACGAGCACAGCAGGGCATGCCACTCCTGTCAGAACTTTAAATGGAGCCTGTTTAATCCCTCTATTTATTGTGCCAAGGAGTGAATTGAGTTCTATCTGAATGCTTTCAGCAAGCTGGCTGCTGTGTTGGAGATAGGCTGTCTGTGCCATGTCCCACAGAATCATCATGATATTATCCTCATCTTCGCTCTGGATCTTCTCCTCGATTGTAGCAGAATTATTTTCCATGTAAGCAAGGCGCCTTGCTTCTTCGTCAGTTGCGTTTAAACTGAGGAAATAGGTCTCTGAGCCCAGGGCTTTTTTCCTGGGGGAACTGTTTGCATGGATACTGATAAATAAATATGCCCTATTGTTATTGGCAATAGCCGACCTGTTTTCCAGTGAAACATCGATGTCTTTATCTCTTGTAAGGACGACACGATAGCCCATACGCTCTACAATAGCCTTCAATTTAAGGCTGACTGCAAGAGTGATATTTTTTTCTAATGATCCAAATTTCCCTTTGGCTCCAGTTTCAAGACCTCCATGGCCAGGGTCAATAACAATGGTTTTTATTCCTTTTTTCTCTACGCTTGACTGAAGTGGAAAAGAGGACTCGATCAGTACACGACTGTATCCAGAAAAATCTATGGCAGATAATTTTATAAAAGGCAGGTTTTGCGAGAAGAAAAATATTGCAAGAGAGAAAAACATCAATGAAAATATTAATATTCTCTTTTTAAGGCTATGCAATTTGATCCTCTCAGATTGACAATATGGAGGCGGCGGGAATCGAACCCGCGTCCGAAGATATTCAACATAAGGCTTCTACACGTTTATCCTTTTCTTGAATCTTATTCCACAGTTTCTGAAAAGGCAAGACACTATGAAACCAGTCCCGATACTGTTTCGCTTACCAGGTTTAGGACCTGCCTGGCTTGCTATCCTGCTTGTCGACGCTTCCCAAACACCACAGGAAAATGTAGGGGAAACGGCATGCCTACTTATTAGGCAGCAACTTGCAGTGGTTCTGCATTTACTTTGTTCCACCTGTTTATCGAGGTGGGTGGGACCTCGACATGCAACCTTTGTCTCACTACCTCCGTCGAATCCAGTTCGCCCCCAACTCCTAGATATAAATTATATTTTAAATTAGCAAATCTTGTCAACATCTCTCTGAATTGAAATAGAAAATGGAGGGTCTACTGCTATGTAAGCATAAGGTAATAATTTTGACTGAGTCAAATTGATTTATTATTATACAATTGATCAAGCGGATGAATTGTTAAAAGAAGCTTATATTGGATTATTGAAAAGAAATGAATAAAATGAATAAAAGGAAATAAAAAATGCGTGATACTATGCTGAAAAATCTGGCTAGATGGCATGCAGATCATCCCTGGCGCATGCTGATTATTGTTCTTGTGCTGTCTCTGATTTTTATGGGCTTTGCGACTCAGTTAACCCTAACTATGCGCTGGTCCGACCTTTTGCCTACAGGAGACAAGCATACTATTTCATTTGACAAAGTAGTGAAAGAATTTGTAACCGCTTCTAGTATTGTTATTGTTGTGCAGGGGGAGGAAGATCGGATAAAAAAGTTTGCTGAGACCGCAGTCCCCAGGATATTGGATGCTAAGGATACGAGTGAAAATGCTGTGAATACGAGGAAGATTAACAAACTGAAGGAAAAAATTGCAAAACTGAAGGCTGACGAAGAAAAAGAGACAAAAATTAACTCCTTGGAGTCACAAATCAATGAGTTGAGATCACTGATAAACAGGAAGCTTGTGCAGCGTATTGACTACAAAACTGAAGTCGATTTTATGCGAAATCACGGCCTTATGCTTATGAAAGCCGAGGACCTGAAGAATATGAGAGATGTATTCAAAAACCCCAATCTTACAGGTTTACTGACTAACATCAATAACAGCATGGAAAAAGAATATGTTGGACGTGAGGAGTCTATTTCAACGAGGGAGAAGGAGGATCAGGCCTTTATTTTTCTTGACAGCATTGAGAACTGGATTAAGTTGATGCAAAAGTATGCAAAAGGTGACACTGTAACGGAGAAGGAAGCCCGAAGGAGCGTGGATAAACTGCTGCTGGGAGAGCCTTATTTTCTTTCTTATGACAAGAAGGCTCTTATCTTGAATGTCATCCCGAACTTCACGGTTTTTGATGTAGATCTGTTGGTTTCTGGAACAGACACGGTGCAGGCTATTGTTGATGATGTGCTTAAAGCCTTCCCTGATGTACGAGCTGGTCTTACCGGCATGATTCCACTCGGGCATGACGAAATGGTTTATGCTGAGAAAAGTATAAATATTACCAGTATTATTGCCCTGATGGCCATCCTGATCCTGCTAATTGTATCGTTTAGAATGTGGGTTGCTCCGCTGCTGGCCGTATTTAACTTAATAATCGGTACTCTCTGGGCAGTTGGAGTGGCAGCTGTTGTTGTAGGGCAGTTGAATATCATGACTTCCATGTTTGCTGTAATCCTTCTTGGGCTTGGAGTAGATTTTTCCATCCATATTATTTCCGGTTTTACTGAAGGCCGCGCTGCTGGGAAACCAATCAGAGAAGCCATGGAAGGGACCTTCTTAAAAAGCGGCAAGGGTGTTATGACCGGCGCCCTGACCACAGCTTGTGCGTTTCTAACCATGGTTATCAGCAGCTCACGCGGCATGAAAGAGATGGGGCTTGTCACCGGCACAGGACTTCTTGCAATTCTGGCTGCGACTTTCCTCTTGCTGCCGTCACTGCTTGTGCTCCGAGAGCGCAGGATCTACCGCAGGCTTGAAAAAGGTTTAAAGGCTGTACGATCCGTTCAACGAGATATTTCCTTCCGTTTCCTTGGCCGTACTGCCATAAGGCTAAGCCGAGGCTATGTATTTACTATTGTAGCCTCGCTAATAGTGACTGCACTGCTCGTATGGTCTGCATTAAATATCACTTTCGACCAGAACTATATGAATATAGAGGCAAAAGGCCTGACTTCGATAGCACTTCAGGATATAGTGCTTGATAAGTTTGATTTAAGTATGGCATATGCTTTGGTGCTGGTCGATAATGTTGAAGAGTCCAGAAAAATTGCAGAAGAGTACCGCGAAGTGGGTACAGTAGCTATGACCGAAGACATGTCTTTTTATGTTCCATCGCAAGAACAACAGCAAAAGAGGATGCCTTATTTGAGTGAAATACGTAAGACAATGGATTCTAAAGCAATTCGTTCAGTCATTGAAGGCGATGAAATGCCTGTGCTGGAACAGGAAATCGAAAGGTTGAAGTTAAACGTGATGGAAATGCAGGACATGGCTTTTCTTGGCGGTCAAGACAAGGTGGACAGCAAATGTAAGGAAATCGTTGGCGACCCTGACAAAACAGATGCAAGAAATATTATTGATGAGCTCCTTGATAGGCTGAAAGAAGACCGAAAAACTGCTTCTGTCAGGCTGACAAAATTCCAGCGCCACTATGCACCTTATTTCAAAGAGTCGGTGATAAAGATGTGCTCTAATGAACCGATCTCTATGGAAGACCTACCCCCATCAATACTTGATCGCTTCAGCAACAAAAACCGCTCACAGTTTCTGGTTACTGTGTTTCCGGCAAGCAACATGTGGCAGGATGCCGAGTTTTTCTATCGTTTCACCGATGACCTCGAGCGAATAAGCGACAACGCGACTGGATTCCCTCCGGTTTTCCGTGCACTCATTGATATTGTAGGCCGCGATGGAAGAAATTCTGCCCTTCTTACGCTGGTTATTGTGTTCTTACTCCTTTGGCTGGACTATCACAAACCCCGCTACGCCATGATAGCATCCATACCTCTGGTTATTGGTGTCTTCTGGATGCTAGGCCTTATGCATTTGCTTGGAATGCAGCTTACAGTCGTCAGCGTAATGGGTCTACCCATGATTATTGGGATTGGTATTGACGATGGAGTGCATATAGTACATCGCTGGCGCATCGAGGGCAGGGGGAAGATCAGGACTGTTTTTTCCAGTACCGGAAAGGCTATTTTACTCACTTCTCTGACGACGATGTTAGCCTTTGGTTCTATGGTTTTCTCCGTATATCGTGGATTTGGGCAGCTTGGAAGCGCTCTGTTTATCGGAGTAGGGGTCTGTTTCCTGACAACAGTCATAGTTCTTTCAGGAATAATCGGTATTATAGAAAGAAAAAGAGAGTAAAAATATAGGGATTTGAAAAAAAATATACCGGGAACTCACTATTGTGATGAACCTGACTATAAAATGAGCAGTCTAAGGTAAAAAATTTGTCTATTGTCGTATTAATTTCGATATAATCAGTCAGTTGCCGAAGCCAGGACTGAATTATAGGCAAAATCTGGCGGGGCCGACGAGACTCGAACTCGCGACCTCCGGCGTGACAGGCCGGCGTTCTAACCGACTGAACTACGACCCCGCTCAGGGCGAAAGAATTATAATCATTAAGTACTAAATTTTCAATAGTCTAAACGGATTAAGCTGCCTTAACAGATTTACATCTTTTCAAGAGCGGCGATACGCTCTTCGATAGGGGGGTGTGTGCTAAACAGCCTGCTTGCCCTTGCCCTTTTTTTAAAATCTTTGAGCGGATTCACAATATAAAGATGGGCAGTCGCCTTGTTTGCAACTTCAAGAGGTTCTTTATCTGTAGCCAGCTTTCTTAGAGCAGAGGCCAGCCCAGGAGGATATCTTGTGAGTAAGGCTCCGTTTGCATCTGCAAGAAACTCTCTTTTTCTGGAGATAGCCAGCTTCAAAAGCTGGGCAATAAGAGGAGATAGAATAGCCAGGATAAGCCCCACAATGATCAGAATGGAACCTGCATTTCCTGAGCCCTTGCTGTTACGCCGCCTTCTTCCTCCACCCCAAAAGAAACTTCTAAGAATCCAGTCACTAAGAAGGGCTATGATTCCAACCATGACAACTGCCAGTGTCTGAACGAGAATGTCATAATTCTTGATATGAGACATCTCATGAGCAATCACGCCTTCCAGTTCTGTACGGTTCAATTTTTGTAGGAGGCCCTTTGTGACTACGATAACGGAATTCTTCGGATTGCGGCCAGAGGCAAAAGCATTCGGAGCTGTATCATCAATGATGTAACAACGAGGCTTTGGAAGACCTGCGGCAATAGCCAATCCCTCCACAACATTATAAAGATGAGGATAATCCTCCTTTATAACAGGTTTAGCGCGGCTAACGGCCAGGACAATTTTATCGCTGGAATAATAACCGCCCAGAGTCATGACGCAGGCGATAATCGCAGCAAGCACCAGTCCCCCAGGCCCCCAATCTGTCAGCTGTTCAAAAATCCACGCCAGGAGGAAGATAAAGCACATAAAGAACAGGATTAGAAAAAAAGATTTCCTCTTATTGCTGGAGATCTGTTCGTACATTTTAGTTTTTCTCGGTTCTGGTGCAGAATGATATCTTGCTAAAACTTAACACTCACAGGCTCTTTGGCTTCGGCTTCTTCGATCTCAAAGTATTCTTTTTCTTTGAAGTTGAAAAGATTCGCAATGATGTTGGAAGGGAAGACCTGCTGTTTTGTGTTAAACTTCATGACTGTATCATTATAGAACTGCCGGGCGTATGCAATTTTTCCTTCTGTGCCTGCCAATTCTTCCTGAAGCATCAGAAAGTTTTGGTTAGCCTTGAGTTCAGGGTAATTTTCGACGACTGCAAAAAGTGATTTTAGGGCGCCTGAAAGCATATTTTCTGCTTCTCCCTGTTGTTTAACTGTGCCTGCATTAATAGCTTTGGCTCTGGCATCTGTTACTTTCTGGAAAGTCTCTCTTTCATGTTTAGCATAGCCTTTTACAGTCTCAACCAGATTCGGGATTAGGTCATACCTTCGCCTTAGCTGAACATCAACTTGGGCCCAGGAATTGTCAGCCCTGTTACGTAAGTTAATAAGGCCATTATAAATTCCAATAAAAATGACCAGTAAGATTCCTAGTAAGATAAGTAAAATCCATAAGGCTGCCATATTTGTTCTCCTCTAACAAAACTAAAGAATTTTATTACTGATAATAAACTATTTTAGACACGAAATGTCAACATTTATGAATAATTCAAGCTGGAAAGAAGTAAAATTATTATTGACAGGAATTGATGACAATGCTATATTGTCGTATTGTTATTTTATTATATTATAATAACAGAAATAATATCTTAAAAAAGCTAAAGGAGGCTTTTTAATGTCAACAGTAAAGGAGAGATTACAATCAAAAATTGACCCCATGCGGTCAAGAATCAGAGGCATCGTCAAAGAACATGGAGATCAGAAGATCTCAGATGTAACAATTCGCCAGGCTTATGGTGGAATGCGCGGTGTCAAATGTATTGTCACAGAAACCTCGGCTCTTGATCCGTATGAAGGAATTCGTTTTCGTGGTTTTAACATCCCGGAACTGAAGGGAAAACTTCCCAAGGCCCCTGGTGGTGAAGAACCTATCCCCGAAGGAATATTTTACCTTCTTCTTACAGGTGATCTGCCAACAGAAGATGATGTTAAAGAAGTAAGGTCAGAGTGGGACAAACGGTGTGAACTTCCTGATTATCTTATTGACATACTAAAATCTATCCCTAAAGAAACTCACCCCATGACCCAATTTTCTCAGGCCATCCTGGCACTCCAGAAAGATTCTGTTTTTGCAAAAAGTTATAGAGAGGGCATGAGCAAAATGGATTACTGGGATCCCATGTACGAAGATGTTATGAATATTCTTGCAAAGCTTCCCAGGATTGCAGCTTACATCTACCGTAAAATTTACAAGAACGATGTGCACATTCCTGCTGATCCTAACCTGGATTGGGCTGGCAATTTTGCTCAAATGCTTGGAGTTGAAGGGGAAGGATTTAAGGAACTGTTGCGACTTTATCTTGTAATTCACAGCGACCACGAAGGAGGTAATGTCTCGGCCCATACCACACACCTTGTTGGTTCTACTCTTTCTGACGCTTACTACGCTCTCTCTGCAGGCTTGAATGGATTGGCTGGCCCCCTTCACGGTTTAGCAAACCAGGAAGTTCTACGATGGATCATGGATGTTAAAAAAGATTTAGGCGGAGTTCCTACAAAAGATCAGCTGGTAAAATATCTGTGGGATACCCTGAATGCTGGAAAAGTCATTCCAGGATACGGTCATGCTGTTTTAAGGCAAACAGATCCAAGATACGCTGCTCAGAGGGAATTTGCATTGAAGCATTGTCCTGATGATGAGATCTTTAAAGTTGTCAGTGCCATTTATGAAGTTGCCCCTGACATTCTTAAGGAACATGGAAAAGCAAAAAATCCATGGCCTAATGTAGATGCTCACTCCGGCTGTCTCCTCCTCCATTATGGTATTACAGAATATGATTTTTACACAGTATTCTTCGGAGTTTCACGCGCAATGGGTGTTCTTTCATCATTGATTTGGGATAGGGCTCTTGGCCTCTCCATAGAAAGACCTAAGACTGTTACAACTGACTGGATTGAAGAACAGATTAAGTAACCTGGATTTTTATATCCACTCCTCTTTTTATTTTATGATACAGTCGGGGAGTTTATGAATTACGACAAATATTAATCAGGTCTATTAGCATGCTGTAGCCTGTTTCTTTTTTCCCTGCGCCTGGCCCAACTACAGTAATGTCTCCTAGAGTATCAGTAGTAATAGTAATAGCATTTGTGGCTCCCATAACACCGGCCAAAGGATGAGTGATATCTACTTCTTCCGGGCTCACGGATGCCTTGATATAAGGTGCTTCACGCCAGACTTTTCCAATGAGTTTGAAACGTTTTCCACGGTTCTTTGCATCGGCAATAGCGCTTGCTGTGATGCCTGTAATCCCTTCACAGGGATAGTCAAAAGGTTTCCTGTCCGCATCAAAGATCACTTTTGCTAGGATGGTTACTTTGGCAAGTGCATCCCATCCTAGAACATCAGCATCCGGGACAGCCTCGGCATACCCAAGTTCCTGTGCTTTTTTCAAGGCTTCTTTGTAAGATAATCCCTCTTCCATCCGAGTAAGTATATAGTTTGTTGTCCCATTCAGGATCCCCTTTATTTCTTTTACAGTGCTTGAAGCAAGAGTTTCCCGAAGAAGATTGAGGACTGGGGTTCCGCTCATAACTGTACCTTCAAAGAGAAACTTTACTCCCTTTTTGCGAGCAAGTTTTATAAGATCCTGGTAATAAAGAGCCACAGGTCCTTTGTTTGTAGTAATAACATGCATCCCTTTTTCCATGGCTTTTTTTATATGGGATGTTGCAGGTTCTGCAGTCTTTATATCCGTGTATGTTGCTTCCAGCATCACATCAGCGTCAGCATCTTGAATCAGATCTAAAGCATCGCCTTTGTACTCAATGTGTGGAAGCTCAGAAAGTGAACCTCCAGAGCCTAGCTTTTCCAGTACTTCCTTGAGATTTATCCCCTGAGGGTTATGAACACTGCCTTTTATTTTGTCCGAGATTCCGATGACATTAATATCTAAACCGTATTTTTCAGAAAGAGAATTCTCTTTTTCAATCAAGAGTTCTGCCAGTCCTTGTCCAACGGTTCCAAAGCCTATAAATAATAAGCGCATAGTATTCCTCCTAAAAAGGGCGGTTGGATTTATCAAAAAATTGTTCTTTTTTGCCGCCGATAATATATGTTTTCAAAACATAAAATGCCATACAATACAAAAAATCGCAAGTGAATAATCCAGGCGAGCCGACCCAACCTACCCCGATCTTACTGCATCTGCTGTATTACAACATATTAGGCTAGAGGTTGAATTTTGGGATATATTATTTTAAAATTAAACAGCATGGCAAAAATCAGGATTCTCGGAAGACATAACCTTCAGTTAAAGGGAAAAGTTAAAATCAGCGGAGCTAAAAACTCTGTATTACCAACAATTGCTGCCAGCCTTCTTACCGAGGAGAAAATCCAGTTAAAGAACGTTCCCCTTGTGAAAGATGTTTTTACAATATTAACCCTTATGCAGGAGCTTGGGGCAGAATATGAACTCGATAACGACTCTTTGTCGATCCAGGTCAAGAGAATTCATTCTGAGGAAGCTTCATACGAACTAGTCCGGGCCATGAGAGCATCGATTTTAGTGCTGGGTCCACTTTTAGCCCGCCATGGTAAAGCGGTTGTCTCTTTACCTGGAGGCTGTGCTATTGGATCCAGGCCTACAGATCTGCATATCCATGGGCTGGAAAAGTTAGGAGCTTCTGTTAATCTTGAACATGGCTATATTAAGGCAGAAGCAAAGAGTCTTGAGGGAACAATAATAGAATTTGAGAAAAAAACTGTTGGTGGAACTGAAAATTTGGTCATGACAGCCTCCCTCTCTCATGGAGAGACAATTTTAAAAAATTGCTCTTTAGAGCCAGAAGTTTCAGATCTCTGTGAGCTATTGTTAAAAATGGGAGCTAAGATTGAAGGAATAGGCGAGGAGACTATCCGTATAATAGGGGTAAAAGAACTTGGCGGGGCATCCCATAATATTATTCCGGACAGGATAGAAGCCAGCACTTTCCTCATTGCTGGGGCATTGACCGAGGGAGATATAGTACTTACACATATTAAAGCAGAGCACTTTGATACGATTGTCGAGAAACTGAAATTTTCGGGGGCAAAGATAGATAAGCTTGACGATAATTCTCTGCGTGTTATTGGAAGCCAGGAGATCAAAGCTCAGGATATTACAACTTCCTCTTACCCAGGTTTTCCTACCGACATTCAGGCGCCATTTACTACATTGATGACACAGGCTGAGGGAACGTCAATAATTACAGAGACTATTTTTGATAGAAGATTTTCACATGTAAACGAATTACTGCGCCTTGGTGCAAATGTTGAAATATTAGGAGACAAAGCGATTGTTAAGGGAAAATCCTTACTTTCAGGCGCAGAAATAATTGCTACGGATCTAAGGGCTGCAGCGGCTCTTGTGTTAGCAGGATTGGTTGCAAGTGGGGAAACAGTTATTAGTGGTGCTGGACATCTTGACAGAGGCTATGAAAAATTTGAAGAAAAGCTTAACTCTCTTGGTGCTGATATAAAAAGATTAGAAGAATAGAAACAATTTTTAAAATGAGTAAAAGGGTAAAAAATGGAAGATTGTATTTTTTGTAAAATTATCAACAAGAAAATTCCTGCCAGTATTATCTATGAGGATGAAAAGATTATCGCTTTTGATGATATAAAACCTAAGGCACCGGTTCATGTTCTTCTTATTCCCAAAAAACATTATGCATCTTTAAACGATGTCCCCGATGGGGATAAGAGTATCCTGGCACATCTTCTCTTAAAGGCACGTCAGATCGCATATGACAAAGGAATAGGAGAAGATGGGTACCGGCTTGTCCTTAATACAGGCGGAAACTCAGGACAGGAGGTCTTTCACATTCATCTTCATCTTTTAGGAGGAAGGAGGATGACATGGCCGCCTGGATGATTCAGGAGAACGTGGATTATTTACAAGTCGAGGTTGCTGCAGATGCAAGGCACAGCGCATGAAGTTGTGGTCCTTCACCACGAATGAGCTGTAACGCAGCAGATGCGGCAAGATCGGCTCGCCTGAAAGGTAAAGAATGCCTTATTTAATCGACGGCAACAATTTGATAGGATGCATTCCTGCCTATGACCTTAAGGACCCAAGAAGCAGGTATAGGCTTATTGCTGCTTTGCTGATTTTCCAGAGCATCAAGAAGAAAAGAATTATGCTTGTTTTTGACGGGCCTCCTGATCCAAACATTACAGATTCAGAATTCCGGGAGAAGTCTTTCTCCATTATTTATCCTTCTCCAGAAGAAAATGCTGATAGCGTAATAAAAGATATAATTTCAAAGCAGACAGATTTAAGAAATTTCTTTGTAGTAAGTACTGACCATGATATTAGAAACTACGCTTATATGAAAGGAGCGAAGTCATTGACCTGCAAAGAATTTTCCCGGCAGCTAAATGAGACAAGGAAAGAATACAAAAAATTATTGGAAATGGAAAAAAATGTTACGCTGCCGTCGCCCCTTGAAGTTGATTATTGGAAAAAAATATTCAATACAGAGAAATGAAAAACGTATGCATAATAGGCGCAGGGAATCTTGGAACATCACTGGGGTATGCTCTTTCAAAAAAAGGATATAGGATTAAAGCGCTTTCTTGTAGAAGAATGTCCTCTGCAAATGAAAGCAGTCGGATAATTGGAGAGGGAAAACCATCAAGGGATAATATCAAAACCGCCGGGTGTGGTGAACTGATAATCCTTTCTGTGCCTGATGATGAGATTGAGAAGGTTGTCAGGGAACTGGCTTCCTCAGATATAGAATGGGAGAAAAAATTTGTTTTTCACTGCAGCGGCTTGCTATCTTCTGATGTATTAAAACCTCTGAAAAAAAAGGGAGCCATAACTGCATCCGTTCATCCTGTTCAGTCTTTCGCCCAGAAAAATGCAGATCCAAAAGCATTTGAAGGTATTTATTTCGGCCTTGAGGGATGCAGGGAAGGCGTGGCTTTAGCGCAACAAATTGTCCGTAAACTGGGAAGCTGTTACTTAATTATACAGCCCGAGGACAAACCTCTCTACCATGCTGCCTGCTGTATAGCATCCAATTTCTTAATAGTGCTGTTGGATGCAGCAGTATTCCTTCTTAAAATGCTTGGCCTTGAGGAACATGAAGCATCTCAAGCCCTTCTTCCTTTAGTGCAAGGAACTTTACACAATGTAAAAAAATTTACTATCGCAGCTTCTTTAACCGGACCTGTTGTAAGGGGCGACCGGAAATCGTTAGAAAAGCATCTCGATGCATTAAAGGACTTCCCTCCTTATTATGAAATATACTTGAGAGCAGTTGCCCAGGCTATTAAAATCGCAAAAAGAGAAAAAAAACTTTCTTCAAATAAAATTAAGGATTTGGAAGCACTGCTGGGAGAAAAAGGACTTCCTCTTTGAGATCAATCCCAAAATTTTTTTTCACCTTCCTTTTAAGTTTAGAAGCCAGGTTAAGAACATCCCGGGCAGAAGCATTCTCCCGGTTAATGATAAAATTGGCGTGGCCAGGATAGACGGCTGCCCCTCCAACTTGGAGTTTTTTTGCTCCAACTTGGTCTAAATAAAAGGCAGCGGGCACTTTTTTACCGCTGGGAAGTACAAGATTCTTAAAATAACTTCCTGCACATGCTGTATCCGCAGGCGGGTGCTTTCTTTTCCTTTTCTCAAGGTTGTTTTCGATCATACTTTTTATATTATCTTTGTCCTTCTCTTGAAGGCTTAAAACAATCCTTAAAAGCACAGTGTGTTTTTTCTTCAGGAAGCTCCATCGGTATTTAAAGTCAAAATATTCCCTGTCAACTTCTGTCTCATTTCCTTTATCATCAAGAATCAAGGCTTCCTTTAAAAAGGCCCCGATTTCCTGGTTAAAAGCCCCTGCATTGCCAAAAACAGCTCCTCCGACAGTTCCTGGTATTCCTGCCAGGAATTCTAAACCGCCCATTCCTTCTTCAAAGCAAAAAAGAAGTAAATCCTGAAGGGATGTTCCGGAGGAGACTTCAATTTCCTCTCTTTGCCTCCGGCTGATACTTTTCACGCAGTTTTTAATGATTAGACCCCGGAAGCCCATGTCATCAAATAAGAGATTATAACCCCCTCCAATAATATAATACGGGATAGAACATTTTTTGGCCAGATGTACAGCCTCTACTATTTGTTTGTGTGAAGATGCTTTGAAGAAAAAATCTGCGTTTCCTCCAATCCTGAAGTTGGAATGTTCTCGAAGAGGAACAGATAGTTTCAGGGATTTACCGACCTTGTCTGAAAAATGAAGGGAAAAATATTTTCTATCAGAACTCACTATCTAATTTTATATGATATTGAAATAAATGTCTAAACCTGGATCATTCATAAAAATTGCTGATAAGTTGTAACAATTAAGCCTAAATTTCATCGTTCTCCATGAAACCCTCAGAACTAGTTTATTCTCTATCATATTGATAATATAATTTAAATTTATTATCGGCAATTTTTACCTTACAGGCGAGCCGATCTTACCGCATCTGCTTCGTTACAGCGCATTCGTGGTGAAGGACCACAACTTCATGGGCTGTGCCTTGCATCTGCAGCAAGCTTGGCTCGTGAATAATCCAGGTTAGGTGCGCATTATTCTAATGGTACCTGGTACCTTTTAACAAAAAAGCTGCTGATTACTCAAAAGGTACCAGGTACCTTTTTGCTGGCGTTAAAAATCTTAGTGGAGCGCAAACATCCCATCAAATTCATCTTATACAAATCTATTATCGGCATTCTTTTGAATAACCTGCGTCCACTTGGATTATTCAAAATAACTAAAAAGACTTTAGATTTGGCACATTGTTTGCTAATATATATGTATATTGCTTATTGTGTCTTAATATTGACATTTTAATTTGAGCGCGATATTATGCAAAAAATTCCAATGAGAGGTCGAATATGAAAAAAATAGTCCTGACTTCCTTCATGCTTATTGTTGTTGTCCTTGCTTCTTTATATTCTCAAGATATTTCGGCAAATGATGCTTATGTTAAAGCTGTTACAACCAAAGACCCAGCCCAAAAATACCGTCTCCTTAAAGACTTTATTGCAAAATATGCAGGTAAAGGGATCCAAAATGAGAATTATGCCTATGCCCAACTATGTCTTCTTCCTTACAGTGGAAAGACTGCAAGCGAATCCATTCAGTATGGAGAAAAGGCCTTGGCCTTAGGTGGGTTGGATGACATAATAAACTACCAGATTCTTGTTGCCGTTTCTAGTATTTATTGTCAACTTGGTCAGAATCTGGAGAAGGCAAATAAATATGCCATGAAGGCAATTCAAATTGCAAAAGATAATAAGAATAAAAATCTCGGGTCATCCAATCCGGTTCAATGGAATCAGCTTATTGGGGCTGGTTATTTTGTACACGGCCAGATCCTTGAAAAAACAAAAGATTTAGAAGGCGCAATGAATTCGTATATAAGTTCCTATAATATTTTAAAGAATAAACAGATCGCAGTCAGCTTAAGAAAAACAGGAAAATTTCTTTACGACAGAAAATCCTACAGTGATGCAGAAAAAGCATTTAAGATCTCATACGAGGCTTTAAATGATTTTGCAAGCTGCAGATACTATGCAAAAAGCCTTCATAGATGCGGGAAAAAGGATTCGGCTCTTAAGTATTATAAAGAAGCCTATACGAAGCAAAAAAACGGGGAACTGGCTTACAACATCGGGATCATTTTAGCTGAGAAAGTAAAATCAAATTCATCTGTTGCTGACGAGGCAATGAGATACTTGCTTGAGGCGAGTTTCTTATCTGCCTCTCATTCTGAAAAGGCCATGAAGCTAGCTGAAGGAATATACTTCAATAAAAACAAAGAATACAACGAAAAAGTCAAACAGATTAGTGAAAAAAGCAAGAAAATAGAAGAACTTACTAATTCTTTTAATAAAAGATTCGGCGATAAAGATGAAGAAGACCTGTCTGATGACGAAAAAAAAGAGATGGAAAGCATGCTTAAGCAAATCGAATCAGAACACAAAGCAATTGAAAAGCTAGAGGTAGAGCAAAAAGTCATCCTGGACAAATTCAATTCGATTATCGAACAGACAAAGCAAAGATTAGGTATTTAATAAAAAAGATCTTATCCTGTTTGCTGTGAAACCAGGGGAGAAGTTGATGGGGAAAAGTATTTCTCTCAGGCAAGCTGAACAAAAAATCAAGAATCTGAGAGAAAAGATTGTGTGCCACGAAAAAAAATACTACGTTGATAACAACCCCCAGATTTCTGACTACGAATTTGACCTTCTCGTTAAAAGACTGGAGAAATTGGAGAAACAGTTTCCAGAGTTAATTTCTCCAGATTCCCCAACCCAGAGAGTGGGGGAAGAAGCTCTTGAAGGATTTGCATCTGTCAGGCACAGAACTCCTATGCTTAGTCTGGACAACTGTTATAGCATTGATGAATTAGTTGAATTTGAAGAGAGAATAAGAAAAGTTTTTCCAGTAAGAAAAATTGAATATGTCGCGGAATTGAAGATAGATGGGTTAGGTATTTCAATAATATATCATGATGGGAAATTTGATCGGGCAATAACAAGAGGAGACGGCTATCAGGGTGATGATGTTACTGCAAACGTCAAGACTATCAGAAGCCTTCCTCTCTCAATAAATACCAATAAGGCAGTAGAAATCAGGGGGGAAATCTATTTGCCTTTCAGTTCTTTTAAAAGAATAAACAAGGAAAGAGAAAAAAATGGGGTCACACTTTTTGCCAACCCCAGGAATGCTGCTGCAGGCTCTATTAGGCTTCTAGACCCAAAAGAAGTAGCGATCCGTAAGTTAGACATATTTCTTTACTCTATTTTTATTGATGGCGTCGAGCAGGATAGTCAGTGGGATAATTTGAAAAAATTGAAAGAGCTTGGCTTCAAAATAAATACGTGTTCCTCTAAATGTAAGTCCTTAGAAGAAGTGGTTTCTTTTTATAAAGAGATGCTCGAGCAAAGAGATAGCCTGGACTATGATATTGATGGAATAGTTATGAAAGTTAATTCAGTTGAACAGCAAAAGCTGCTTGGCAGCACAGCTAAATTTCCTCGATGGGCTATTTCATTTAAGTTCCCTGCGAGGCAGGCTACATCCAGGATAAAGAACATCATTATTCAGGTTGGAAGAACAGGAGCACTCACTCCTGTAGCTGTTCTTGAGCCTGTTAAAATCTCGGGAATAACAATAAGCCGCTCCACACTCCATAATGAGGATGAAATTAAAAGGAAAGATATACGGATCGGAGATTATGTTCTTATCGAAAGGAGCGGAGATGTCATTCCAAAGATAGTTTCTGTAATGAAAGAAAGGCGTACTGGGAAAGAAGTTGAATTTGTTTTTCCAAAAACATGTCCTGTTTGCAGCTCATCGACTTTCAAACCCGAAGGGGAAGCTATTTCCCGCTGCACAAATCCTTCTTGCCCGGCGAAATTGAAACAATCCATTCTCCATTTTTCCTCTCGTCGAGCAATGAATATTGAGAACTTAGGGCAAGCTCTTGTTGATCAACTTCTGGAGAAGAAGCTGGTTGAAATGATTCCTGATCTCTATTCTCTAAGACTTGAGGATATTGCAGCTCTTGAGAGGATGGGTTTGAAGAGTTCCAGAAATCTATTGGGCGAGATTGAAAAATCGAAGCAAAGAGGCCTGGACAGGTTAATTTATGCCATTGGGATCAGGTATGTAGGAGAAAGAACAACCCGGACTTTGTCCTTACATTTCGATAGCCTGGATGCTTTAAGCAAGGCATCTTTAGAGGAGCTTATAAAAATTGAGGATGTCGGACAGAAGGTAGCTGAAAGCATTTCCTTCTTTTTTCGACAGCCTGAAAATATTGAACTAGTAAATAAACTGAAAGAAGTCGGCATAAACTTTTATTCCAGAAGACTGAATAAAAACAAAGGAGCCCCGCTTGCGGGCCAAGCATTTGTATTTACAGGGAAACTTTCCAGTCTGACCAGGGAAGAAACAAAAAGAATGATCGAGGATCTTGGAGGTAGAGTATCGGCTTCGGTCAGTACTAAGACAACCTACGTAGTTGCTGGGGAATCACCTGGAACAAAACTTTTGCGTGCTCAAAAACTTGGGGTCACTATTCTCACTGAGCTGGAGTTTTTGAAGCTTGTAAATAAGTTTATTTGAACCACTCCTGGCAGTTCTTATAAATATACGAAATGGTTTTTAATTATTTTTTCTTTTTGCCAAACAAATCGAATGAGAATATTCCTTTTAATCCTTTTTTCTTGCCATCTTTACCCGTTAAACCAAGTTCTTTAAGAGCGATTTGATGCTTCGGTTCTATATCCAGAGCTTTTCGAAATTGCTTACTTGCCTTAAATTTAAGTCCTTCTTTCTTATACATTAAGCCTAACCCAATATATGATTCCGCGCTCCAAGGTTCTAATTCTGCAGCTTTCAGAAAGTTCTGCTCGGCATTCTTTACATATGAGGGAATCTTCGATTCTGCCAGGGCAAGAAGCAAATAATAATTTGCCTTATCCTTATTCAATTTTACTGCTTCCTTTAACAGAAACCGGGCCTCTTCGTATTTACCTTTGTTATAAAATGTCTTTGCTTTTAGAAACTTTACATTTGCTCCCTCTTTTGAACCTTTTCTTCCATTTCCGCTTGGAATATTTTCCTTTTCATTATATTCCCTTCTCATAATAGGATCATTAAGCGTGCTGTAAGCTTTAGTAATTTTGTCAAAAATGTCTGATATTATATCTTTTGTTTCAGATGGAAGATCTCGGTCAAAGAGATCAGGGTGATACTTACGAGCCAAATTAAAATAAGCGGTTTTTAACTCGCTTGGTGATGCTATGCGCGGAATATCTAATATCTCGTAATAATTCATATTATGGAGCCTACTGTGAAATGCAATCAAGTCATCCAGTTCTTTTTGCGATTTTTTGGCTTCAGGTATGTCAGAAGTTGCTTTCTTTTCGTCAGTTGGAACATCAATAAGATCCAGGCAATAAAAGAGATAAAGGCTTTTCCAGAAAAACTCAGGATTTAAGCCAGACGAATGTAGAATGGCCTCAGGAGTAGAATTTTCTTTAATTATTTCTAATATTTCCTTTTCTTCTTCTGTTAAGCGGTAAAAAAAACTCTTTGACTTACAAAAAAAAGTCTTTTTCTCCATAAACATCTTCAGGTGAGGGTCATATTTCATTCGCCTTATTCCATCCTCGATTAAAGCGGGAATGCCAATTCTTACTTCAAATTCCTGTTCAATAGAGACCTCTTTCTCTTGAAATTTGAAGTTTCCCTCAAATTCGGAGAAAGTATTTAGAATTATTTCTCTCATTTGATAGATCAAGCCCTCTCGTAGATCCTCTTTGGATATCAAATGATCTTCAACTAGGCTCCGTCCAATATTTTTCTGCGGTTCGATGTAATCATCAATTCGAGTAAAAGCTTCATCTGAAAGCTTCCCTAATTTAAAGAGGACTTCTCCCAGTAATTCTTCTTGCTTGTTTGTTTTTGCAAAGATCAAGTACCCATCTTGAAAAAATACGTGTTTAATAGTCTTTTCGTGCCGGAACGTGAGTTGGCCCATTTTATTTTGGGAGTAAATATTTTTGAGGTACCAGGCGATATGTTCCATATGATTAATTTTTAATGTTATGTTATTCCACTATTAAATATATTACAAACTTAAATAAATTTTCAATTACTTGTTCTTATTTTAATTCTAAATGACAGAATTGCAAAGTATTAAAATTTGTGATAATTTTTTAAATCATGAAGATTAATGAAGCGTTTGTTGAAAAAATCCTTATAAAGTTTATACAGGAAGAATTATCCAGATTCAATTATAAAAAGGGAATCCTGGGTCTTTCAGGAGGGCTTGATTCTTCTGTATGCGCAGTCATCGCAGCAAAAGCATTAGAGCCAAAAAATATTATTGCTATGATCATGCCTTGCGGGGATTCCTTCTTTGAGGATGTCAAGGATGCCAGAGAACTGGTCCAGTTGTTGGGCATCCATTCAAAAACGATTGATATCTCTCCTATGGTCGATTCATATTTTGCTAGGTATCCTACTGATAACAGAGTCTTAAAAGGAAACAAGATGGCAAGGGAAAGGATGTCTATTCTTTATGACTTTTCTGCTAGAGAAAAAGCATTGATCTTAGGCACAAGCAATAAAACAGAGCTGCTCTTGGGATATGGAACAATCCACGGAGACACAGCCTGTGCGATTAATCCTTTGGGTGACTTGTTCAAGACGCAAATTCGGCAGTTTGCCGTCTATCTTGGGATTCCGCAAAGAATCCTTAAAAAAGAGCCAACCGCCGGCTTATGGAATGGACAAACAGACGAAAAGGAACTCGGGTTTACTTATGACAAAATTGATAAGATCCTCTTTCAGCTTGTTGACAAAAGAATAACAAAAGAAGAGATTGTTACCTCAGGATTTAATAAAGATGATGTTGAAAAGATTATCAAAATGATAAAAAATTCTGAATTTAAAAGGAAACTTCCTCCTATTCCTAAATTATCAGAGCGAACGATTGGACATGACTTTCTTTTCCCTTATGACTGGGATAAATGAGCCATGCAAGAGGGAAACCTTGGCCAAAAATCTTGTGGCAAACTCTATATTGTTGCTACTCCTATAGGGAACCTGGAAGATTTAACTTTTAGAGCGCTAAGAATTTTAAAGAATGTTTCTTTTATAGCATGTGAAGATACACGGCAAACCATTAAGCTTTTAAATAGGTATAAATTTAAAAAAAAGCTTATTAGTTATTTTCAACCTAGAGAAAGACAAAAAATTCCCTTGATTATCAATCTGCTTAAGGGAGGTAAAGACGTGGCTCTGGTCTCGGATGCAGGAACTCCCGGGATCTCAGATCCAGGCTTTTTACTTATAAAAGAGGCCATAGCATCAGGTATAGAAATAGTGCCGATTCCAGGTCCTTCGGCAGTAACAACTGCTCTTTCTGTTGCCGGACTTCCTACTAATAGATTTCTGTTTTTAGGATTTGCCCCTCCTAAAAAGGCGGCAGTAAAAAAGCTTTTGGGTTCTCTTAAAAATGAAACAGCGACTCTTATTTTTTATCTTCCGGCCAGAAAGCTTCTTGCTTTTCTTGAAATTACCAGGGAAACATTCGCTGAAAGACAGGTTGTTATTGCAAGGGAAATAACAAAGATCTATGAAGAATTCCTGAGAGGGACGCCTGATGAGCTGATAAATAAACTTGCAGCTAGAACCGTAAAGGGGGAAGTAACAATCCTTATTGGGCCAAGCTAAGCCTGGGCAATAGTAAGAGCTCTGACATCCTTTGCTCCTGCCTTCCTCAGGACTGAGCTGCATTCATAGATTGTAGATCCTGTAGTAAATACATCGTCGACTAATAGAACAATTTTTCCTTTAATTTGTTCCGGTTTTGAAACTTTATAAATTCCTTTGACATTCTTTTTTCTTTCTTCTGCTGCAAGAGAAGTTTGAGGTGGAACATTTTTTAATTTAATCAATACTCGTTCAATCACTACTGTTTTTTTGAGTCTTGCCAGTTCCCTGGCGATTATTTGAGCCTGGTTAAATCCCCTTTGTTTTTTTCTTTTTGGATGAAGTGGAACAGGAATTATAGCGTCAATACCCCACCATATTGCTTCCTCATTGCCTAAAGTTTGATAGGCGAATTGGGCCAGTCCTTTACCCAGAATGTGCAGCTTCCGGTATTTATATAATAGGATTATATCTTTCAACTTCCCCTCATATCGGCCGCAAGAACGGTGACAGGAAAAATGAGGGATTTTATGTAAGCACAGCCCGCAGAGATGAAGCTCTGTTGAACTCTCAAAAAAACGTCCACAGCATAAACAATATGCAGCCATGCGAACTTTTAGACTTTCCCAGCATGAATTGCAAACTATTTTTTCGTGGGGGAATTCAAGCAAGGAGGAGCATATCTGGCAGAAAGATGGGAAAAATATAAGCTCGGCTAATTTTAAGAAAGTCGAAATATCTTTGTGAAAAGAGTAAGTCAAAATGATTCTTCCTCTTCCTTTTCTTGGCACTTAATACAATAAGGTGTCCATGGAATAATATTCAATCTTTTTTCATTGATTTTTTTATTACACCTCTGGCAAAGCCCGAAGGTATTTTTTTCAATCCTTTTGAGAGCTTCGTCTACCATGAGAAGCTGATTTCGATCTTTATTGGAAAGGCTCAAAAGAAATTCTTTGGTGTAGGAACTTTCGGCTTTGTCAGCGACATCCTGTGCAATTCCTGTCTCAAGTTCTTTGCTTTCGCTGTAAAATTCACTCAACTTATTTTTTATCGCTTCTTTCTTTTCTAAAAGTATTTTTTTGTATTTTTCTTTCTCTCTTTTATCCAAGATTTTTCCCCCTAATTAGAGTATTGTCTTCCTTCTTCTTATGTAAAAAGCCATTCACTAAATAAAATTACTTTCAGATCCTTATGTTTTGTAAATTTTGTTAATAAAAAATAATATTTAGAGAAAGAAATGTCAACAATTTTTTGAAAATATTTATTTAGCCAGCCTGGTCCAGACCCAGCTATCAATAAGAGGTTTTTGGTGCATCGCCCCATAATTTTTCCAGTGAATAATATTCACGTGCTTTCTTGGAAAAAATATGGATAATAAAATCTCCGTAGTCCATTAATATCCATTCGGCATTTTTCCTTCCTTCTATGCTCAGGGGCCTGATTTTTTTCTTTTTTAATTCGCGTTCAATATTTTCGTAAAGCGAGATGTTCTGCCTGCTGGAATTGCCGTTCATAATAACAAAAAAATCAGTAAAAGAAGATATCCTACTCAAATCTAGAATAAAAATTTCCTCTGCTTTGGTAGCGCGACTTGCTTTTACAGAAATCTTGACTCCCTGTGGGAGTTTTTGTTTAGAAAGTACATTTGAAGTCTTATTGTTCATATTTATCACTTGTAAAGCTTCTTATTCTTTATATAGTTTTTCACTGCTTCTGGAACTAATCCATCTATGGAGCCGCCTTTTTTGATTCTTCCCCTGACTTCAGAAGAAGTAATATCCAAGCCAAGTATAGGTAACAGGAAGATTTTAAAAGAAGTAAGGTTTTTCTCTATACACTTTTGAGATTGCGGGAGTTTAAGCATTCTGTTATCGTATTTTCCTTCCAAAATGCCTTTTGCATCTTCCAATTTATAACCGGATCGGCTGACAACAACAAAAAAACATTGATCAAGCACTTTTTCATAGTCTTTCCATGTGTGTATTTCTAAAAATGCATCAATACCGAGGATAAAAAAGATATAAGCATTAGGATAGAGATTTTTTATTTTGTTCAGAGTAATAATCGAGTATGATTTTGTTTTTTCTTCTATTTCAATAGAAGAAGGGACAAATATAGAGGAAGAACAGGCAGCAAGCTTGACCATTTTTAATCGGTTTTTTGGGGAAGCAATGCCGTTAGATTTTTTATGTGGTGGGATATACGAAGGAATAATTAGGATTTTATCTAATGAGAATTTCTTCTGAACAATCTCTATTGCCCTTATGTGTCCAGAATGGATCGGGTTGAAGGTTCCGCCAAAGAGTCCTATCCTTTCCGTTTTCATAGAGTTATTCTGTTTTATTTGTTAATATGTCTAACTTCCTTGTAATCCATAAAATTAGTTCTTTAATTCCCTGTTTTTTCAAAGCAGAAATTGCAAAAAAAGGAAGATTTTCATGTTTTGCCAGTAATCTTACTTTATTCAGACTTGCTTTATTTTCTTCAAGAAGGTCAATTTTGTTAGCGACCAATATTTGGTGCCTTTTTGTCAATTGAGGATTAAAAGCTTCGAGTTCTCTTATCACAGAACTGAAATCCTGCACAGGATCCCTTTGAGAATAAGGAGAGATATCGATAAGGTGAACTAATATTTTTGTCCTTTCCACGTGTTTAAGAAATTTGATGCCTAGTCCATGACCCAAATGGGCGCCCTCGATCAAACCTGGGATGTCTGCAACGACAAAGCTCCTGAATTCATCAACGTCCACAACACCCAAATTGGGACTAAGAGTAGTAAAAGGGTAATCTGCAATAATTGGTTTTGCTGCTGAAATCTTTGAAATCAGGGTTGACTTTCCTACATTTGGAAAACCAATTAGACCTACATCAGCGATGAGCTTTAGCTCTAGGGTTAAGAGCTTTTCCTCTCCAGGCTGCCCTTCCTGGCATATTCGTGGGGCTTGGTGTGTGGATGAAGCAAAACTTGCATTGCCCCGTCCCCCTTTCCCTCCTTCGGCAGATAGAAGTATCTGTTCCGAAGCAAGAAAATCAAACAAGATTTCTTCCTCTCTTTTTACGATTGTTCCTACTGGCACTTTAAGGTATATATCACTGCCACGTTTTCCTTGGCGATTTCTTCCTTCTCCGTGAGAACCATTTCTGGCTTTATTTATTGGATGAAAGCGAAAAAAGACAAGAGAAGAAATATTTTTATCGGAAACAAGATATATGCGTCCCCCTTTCCCTCCATTGCCGCCGTTGGGTCCTCCTCGTGGGACTCCCCTCTCTCTCCGGAAACTTACACACCCGTTGCCACCTTTTCCTGCTTTGAGGGTTACTTTGACCCGGTCTACAAACATATTTTACGTCAGAAATTTCTAACCTGAATTATTCAGGCTAGGAAGGGATGACGGAAACAAATTTTCTTTTTCTTGCTTTTGTTTCAAAACAGACATTTCCTGACACTTTAGCAAAAAGAGTATCATCCTTTCCTCTCCCGACATTCATTCCCGCCTTAAATGGCGTTCCTCTCTGGCGTACGAGGATAGAACCGGCGCTGACATATTGTCCGCCAGAACGCTTTACGCCCAGCCTCTTCGAATGGCTATCTCTTCCATTTTTGGCACTTCCTCCAGATTTTTTGTGCGCCATTCTCTTACCCCTTTGCTAAGGTAGATTCCTTGGTTTTTGAATTTGTATTACTTGCCTTTTTCTCTTTTGCAGGAGTTTTGGGCTTTATCTTTTCAGCTTTGACGGCTTTATCCTTGCTTTTTGGTGTTGCTGTCTTTTTGCCCGATTTTTTTGTTTCCCCCTTTATGGGGCTCTTGGCTTTCACGGAATCAGTTTTTATTTCAGGCTTCGGCTTTTGCTTTTTAATACTTTCTTTTTTTTCTGATTCTTTTACTGTTCTGGCCTGTTTTTTCTGTTGAGAGGCATTTTCACTAGAAATTATTTCTTCAACTTTGACCTTTGTCAAATCCTGCCGGTGACCACTCTTTTTTCTATACTGCTTCCTTTTTTTCTTTTTAAAAACAATAATTTTTTTATCCCTAAAATTTTCAATAACGACAGCCTTGACTTGAGCGTTCTCAATAAATGGAGTTCCTATTTGAGTTTTGTTTTCATCTTCAATAAGAAGAACCTTATCAAAAGTCATTTTTTGACCTTTTTCCAGTCCCAGCTTTTCAATGGACAGGACATCTCCTTTTTGAACCTTGTACTGTTTTCCACCAGTTTTAATTACAGCGAACATTTCTCTACCTTTTTTCCAGATTTTATGGAGTTAAATTTAACATACGGCTGTTCCTATGTCAAACGGAACAGACGTGTTTGTAACTTATCTTGACAAAAATGTTGCTTTTCTCTACTTTAATTATGGTTTTTCGGAAACGAAGCAAGAATCAGGGCGGTTAGCTCAGCGGTAGAGTACCGGTCTTACAAACCGGGTGTCACTGGTTCGAATCCAGTACCGCCCACCAGAGATTATTTCTCTCAATGGTATTCCTCGTAAGCATAATTTTTTACGAGATCAAGTAGATCTAGCTGATTGACCATTGTTGTTGATGTACACCTTGAAAATTGACTTATATGAGTTCTAATGATATTTTACAAAACAAATATGTGATTTTTTGAATAAAGTGATGAATACAAGAGTCCTGGTTGTTGAAGATGAAAGCATTGTTGCGCGTGATATTGGCAATATGCTTTTAGGATTAGGGTATGAGGTGGTTTCAATTGTCTCTACCGCGAAGGAATCTGTCCTAACAGCTAGAACTGCAAGGCCGGATATAGTCCTGATGGATATCCTGCTCCATGGGGAAAGGACAGGTGTGGAAGCGGCAGGACAGATCTATAAGCAGTTAAATATTCCGGTTGTCTATCTTACTGCTTATGCAGATGAGATCACATTACAGCGAGCAAAAAAGACCGAGCCCTTCGGTTATTTACTAAAGCCGTTCGAAGAAAGAGAGCTGCAAACGACAATTGAGATTGCTTTATACAAATTTAAGATGGATTCCAAATTGAAAGTCAGAGAGCGATTATTCTCTACGATACTGAGGAGTATAGATGATGCTGTTATTGCAACTGACCAGGAAGGAATGATCACGTTTATGAATCCACTTGCCGAAACTCTTACCAGGTGGGAACAAACACAAGCTTTGGGGAAACCTGCAAACGATTTTTTTGATATAAGAAGCGAAAAAACAGGGGAAAAGTATGAAATTCCTGTTGGAAAAATCCTTGCTGGGAAGCGAATGAAACATAAGAATGAAGCTGTCCTTATTTCTAAAAAAGGGGAAGAGATTCCAATCGAACACATAATTACTCCTATAAAGGAAGAGAGTGGAAAAATTAATGGCATAGTTTTAACTTTCACTAATATAAGCCGCCGTAAAAAAGCAGAGGAAGAATTGTTCAAGAGTTTCGAAAAGCAGAAGCTGGTAATGGAAGGAACTGTTCAGGCTATGGCTTTTACTATCGAAGCTAGAGACCCTTACACGGCAGGCCATCAAATACGGGTAACAAAGCTTGCTTGTGCAATAGCTGAAGAGATGCATTTTAGTAAAGATAAGATTGATGCAGTGCGTTTGGCCGGAAGTCTTCATGACATAGGCAAAATATATGTTCCTGCTGAAATACTTAGTAAGCCAGGCAAGATTTCTGAAGTCGAACAGAACATAATAAAAACTCATCCACAGGTTGGCCATGATATATTAAAGTCGATAGAGTTTGCATGGCCTATTGCCAAAATTGTACTCCAACATCACGAAAGGATGGACGGAAGCGGATATCCTTCCGGCTTAAAAGGAAAAGATATTCTTATTGAAGCAAGAATTTTGGCTGTAGCTGACGTTGTGGAAGCCATGTGCACTCACAGGCCGTATCGAGCTGCCTTAACTATAGAAGCCGCACTCGATGAGATCTCGATGAATAAAGGTAAGCTTTATGATGTAAAAGTGGTAGATGCCTGTTTAAGACTTTTTAAAGATAAAGCATTCAAATTCGATTAATTCAACCATTACTTCTATATTGAAATATCTAAAAATTTAACCTGGATTATTCAGGAGAACGTGGGTTATTCACGAGTCAAGCTTGCCGCAGATGCAAGGCACAGCCCATGAAGTTGTGGTCCTTCACCACGAATGGGCTGTAACACAGCAGATGCGGTGAGATCGGCTCGCCCAAAGGGTAAAAATTGCTGATAATAGATGAATTTGAGGGCATGTTTGCGCTCCACTAAGATTTTTAACGCCATTTCCTCCCCGATCTTCTCGGCTCTGCTGGAACTCCGCATGTTTAACCTAAGCAGCGCCACAATGTCCCCGAGCCATCATTAACACCGCCCCTTTGATTATACAGTGCTCACACATCCATCAGGCCAGACTTCGCCTGGTTCCCTCGAAGATCGACTCAGAAAGGCTAAATCTTTCAATGTCGCTTCCTCCATCCCCTCAAATTCATTTGCTTTACCCTTTCTTGATTAAGAATTAAATGTTATGCTGGAGGAAAAATTAACGTAACTGGCAGATATAATGGAAAATATATATGGTTTCGGCAATTTTTATGAATAAATGAAAAAATTCTATTCTTGTCTACTATTGGCATCTTCTATATGCGCCTCCCTTGGTGGGATTGCTCTTTTTATTATTCTCTTTATCCCTGAGTTTGATATGTACTGGCTTATCCTCTCTCCAATTATTTTTGCCTTCTACCAGGCACCAGCCGTTTATTTATTCTGGCTCTGGAAAAAAAGAAAAAACCGGGATGACTGACGAAATTTTAAAAGACGTTATTATAAACTGCATCCTCCCTCTTGTGTTATATTGACTGGCCTTTGTTATGCTGTTAATATTCAATGTGATTTATGGGATATCATGCCTCAAAGAAAAGATAATTAAGGGGAATAATATGAAGAAAGCCAAGATTCTTTTAATAGTCATAATTTTTGCTATTACGTGTCCTCTTTTCCTGTACAGCCAAGAGGATGTCCAAGCGAAGATAAAGGATTTAGATACTCTCCTAAATAATGACCTTTCACCATGGAAATTAAAAAATGAAGATCTTCCAAACGGTGAAAAAATTGAGCTTATAGACTCCGGTTGGGATCTGATACAGAATCGGCAGATTATCAGGGGAAAGATCTTATGGCTTCGCTACGAGTTTCGTGTGCCAGAAGTTTATTCGGGAATCAAAACTGAGAGAAGTAAAATAAACTTGAATTGCAGGTTTAGAGGTGTAGGAAAAACAAGAGGGAAATTTTTTATTAACGGAATATTAAATGAATCGTTTGATCTTGAATTTGGAAACCAAACAACTGAGATAAAGAAAGTATTTCACCTGACAACAAATGCCAGTCATGAAGAAAAAATGCTGCTTGCATTCCGGGTAGAAAATTTTGGAAAGTCCCCTGTAATAGAAAGAAATACCCTTGAAGCCGGATGTTTCTTTCAGATTCAGGAATCGCGATTTAATATCGAAGCAGCCCAGGATGCCCACCGCATGATTTCTCAATTTCTATTGGATTTAAAAATCGGGGCACTTCTTTTAGACTTTGCTACGGAAAGAACACGTTTGGCTCAGCAGGCGAGGTCTGTTTCGATGTCTTATCAAAAATTATCCTCATCGAAAAGTTTCCAGAATTTAAGGCAAATTTTTAAAAAAGCTCTTGGGAATTTCCCCCTATCAGTTTTACAGGAGGGCAATTTTGTAAAGGTCAAGGCCTATCTCCATAAATTTTATCAGGAAGTGAGACCAATTTCCCGGTTTGCCAAAAGCTACACTATATTTGCCGGCGGGAATTCACATATCGATTTAGCATGGTTATGGCGCTGGGGGGAAACAGTTGAAGTCGCAAAAGAGACTTTTTCCACCATCATGGATAATATGGATGAGTATACAAAGATTGTCTATATACAAAGCCAGGCTCAGACATATAAATGGATGGAGGAATATTATCCTGATGTCTTTGAGAGAATAAGACAAAAGGTCAAAGAGGGACGCTGGGAAATAGTAGGAGGGATGTGGGTTGAACCTGATTGCAATCTTATTGACGGAGAATCCTTCATCCGACAGATTCTTTACGGCAAGAGATATTTCAAAGAAAAATTCGGTATCGATGTAAAAATGGGCTGGAATCCGGATTCATTTGGCTACAATTGGAATATGCCTCAGTTCTTTAGGAAAAGTGGGATTAATGCTTTTGTAACTCAAAAGATCAGCTGGAATGATACTAATGTCTTTCCATATTTCTTTTTCTGGTGGGAAGCTCCAGACGGCTCAAGAGTTCTATCTTATTTCCCTCCCACTGGATATGTTGGCAGATTGAGAGCCGAAATAATGGCAAGCGGTCTGAAGTATTTTGAAAGGAATACAGGGCAGAAAAACATGTTTGTCCTTTATGGACTGGGAAACCACGGAGGAGGCCCGAACCGCGAGATGCTTAACCGGGTGAATGATTACAAGAAGCAGAGGATTTTCCCGGAAATCGAACACAGTTCGTTTTCTAATTATTTGAAGCACATTAAGAAAGAGGATATCAGGGACCTTCCAGTCTGGAAAGATGAATTGTACTTAGAGTATCACCGTGGAACATATACGACTCAGGCAGAAACAAAAAGATTAAACAGAAAGTCCGAAGTTCTTCTTTCTAATACAGAGAAAATATCTTCCATTGCGTTTCTCTTGGAGAAAGATATCTCTCAGAAAAGTATAAAAACCGCATGGGAAAAAGTAATGTTAAACCAGTTTCATGACATTCTTCCAGGTTCTAGTATTAATCCTGTTTACAATGATGCTAAGGAATTTTACTTGGAGGCTCAGAAATTAGCTGAAAATGAAAAGGATGAGAACTTGATGTATATCACGACAAAAATAGACACAGCTAGAGGAGAAAAGGGGATTCCCCTTTTCGTTTTTAACTCGCTGTCATGGGACAGAGATGGATTAGTTAGAATTAAGCTTCTTCCATATTTTCAGGATGAGGTCACAGTTTTAGATGATTCGGGGAAAATAATACCCTCACAAATATTGAGATCCCGGGAAGAAAAAATTCTTTGTTTTTCTGCTAATAAAGTGCCATCCTTGGGATACAGGATCTACAAGATCCAAAAAGGTGGGAGGGAAATTGTACCTGGCTTATTAAATGCTGGAGAAACGACACTCGAAAATCGCTATTTTCAAATAACTGTTCATCCTGAAAGCGGGAATATCGTCAGTATTTTTGATAAAATCGAAAAAAGAGAAGTCCTGGCTTCATCTTCTCAAGGAAACCAGCTTCAGCTTCTTGAGGACATTCCACAGGATTATGACGCCTGGAATATCCAATATACCGGGCGGAGCTGGCACTTAGATAAAGCAGACTCCATCAAAATTGCAAAAAAAGGTCCTGTTATTGCTTCACTCATGGTTGAAAAAAGCTATCTCGGTCTCTCTAAGAGCAGGCGTAAACCAACTACTAACTTTCCATCTTCTTTTTTCACTCAGGAAATAATTCTTTATGAAGATATCCCTCGGATTGATATTGACATGAGAGTTGATTGGTGGGAGAACCATGTTCTTCTGAAAGTTGCCTTTCCTGTAGCCATTAATAGCGATAATGCGACTTATGAAATCCCGTTTGCTTATATACAAAGACCTACTACTAGGAATACAGATTGGGAGAAAGCAAGGTTTGAAGTGTCTGCAATCAGGTGGGCTGACTTTTCAGATGGAAAATATGGAGTAAGCCTCCTTAATGAGTCAAAATACGGCCATGATATTGAAGGAAATGTAATGAGGCTAACGCTTCTACGTTCCCCTTTGAGTCCTGACCCTGTTGCAGATAGAGGGAAACACTGTTTTTCTTACGCACTTTATCCCCATAAAGGCGACTGGAGAGAAGCCGATACTGTCCGGAGAGGCTATGAATTTAATTATCCTCTGATTGCTTTATTTGTGGATTCGCATCCAGGTGAAATGCCCCCGGAGTATTCATTCTTTAAAGTGTCTGCATCCAACATTATCCTTGTGACAGTTAAAAAAACAGAAGACAGGGAAACTGTTATTTTAAGGTTTTATGAAGCGGAAGGAATTAATACGGATACGCTTGTTACACTATTCCGTAGACCTAAAGAAATTTATGAGCTAGATCTGATGGAAAACAGGCAACATCTTGTTTCTTTTAATGATAAGTCTTTTACCTTAAAGTTCGGAAGGTCTGAGATCAAAACCATCGAGCTTGTATATTAAGAATTTGTATATACAGAAGGGAGCGCCCCCGACGGGATTTGAACCCGTGTTGCCGCCTTGAAAGGGCGATGTCCTAGACCAGGCTAGACGACAGGGGCACAGATGATATTGTGAGCCGTGCTGGACTCGAACCAGCGACACCCGGCTTAAAAGGCCGGTGCTCTCCCTCTGAGCTAACGGCCCCTTCTAAGGAAATTAATATTTATAAAGGAAAAAGCAAAAAGTGTCAATATCAATCAATCGCTTCGAACTTAGTGATAATCAACCTTCCGTGGTGTATGGTGTTTGTTTCTTCGTCTTTAAGAGTGTACTTTCTTAAATAAACTTTATAATTCTTTGTACCAGCATCGCTATTAATCTTCAAATTCGCTTTTTTATAGATAACTTCTCCTGTGAAATTTCTTATGTTTGGCAGTTCTCCAACCCCAAGAGAGAAACTCGAGATTTCTTCTTCTCTTGCTGCTGCTGCTTTTGCTTCATTGTATTCTTTCTGTATGTTTTTGTGGATTGCAAGAATTTCATCATATTTTATTTTTAATTCATCACCCCTCTTTTCTGCAGCTCTTTTTGCAGCTCTTGTGCGGGCTTTTTCATAGTCAAACACTGCATCATCCCAATCGCCCTTGGCGTCAAGAGTTGTCCCAATAGATTCTTCCCTCTTTTTCTTTAGCTCAAGTTCTTTTTTATTCATATCAGGCAATTTAGCAGGTTCGACTATTTCTTCTGCTTCACCGATTATCTTCCAGCTGTTAAAATCAATTGTAATCGGTTCTAATGCCATAGTAGATAATGTAGTTACATCATTTAGGGAAAGAGCGTGGAAATACTTCTGGAGAAGAGTCTTTTCAGGGTTTGATGTACAACTATAGAAAGCAAATAAAAGAAGGACAAATCCTGTTAAAGCAATAATTTTTCTCTTCATTTTTCCTCCTTCTCGAAAATAATTTTTTCTGTTATCTGAATTTTACTTTTTTTTCAAGGGAAAAAGCAAGTTAATAAGCTGAATTCGTTAAAAAGTGTAATTTTTTGTATTCATTTGAAAAAATTATAGGGGATAAAACATTAAAAATCAATCTAGAGGCAGGGTGTGGTTTTAAAGGAGAATTTTGCCTAGTGTTACTAAACCAAGTATTACTGTAAATATTCCAACAATCAATCTTAAGTAATTTACTTTGATTTTTTTTACAGTATAGGCTGCAAGCGGAACAGAAAGAATAGCTCCCAGAATTAAAGAAGGAGCCAGTGTCCATTCAATACTGTGATTTGTGAAAATAAGATAGGTTATGACTCCCACAAGACAAGTCAATCCTTCAGCAAGAGAAGTGATGCCGATAGCTTTTTTTGACTTTACTCCCGAAAGAATCTGTCCGCTTGTAACGACAGGACCGTAACCTCCTCCACTTACTCCCTTGTTAAAAGCGGCCAGAAGCCCTATAGAAACGATTTTTTTCCATGTGAATTTGAATATTCGGTTCAAAGTGAGAAGAATTAAGAGGCCCATGCTCAATACAAGCACTCCGATGTATAATTTTACATAAGAGGTTGGAATATTGAGTGCAATATAAACAGCGGCCAGGGTTCCAAAAATGCTGCATCCAGCCATAACCAGAGCGATTTTTAAATCTTTGCTTCCAACTTTGAAGTTAGTGTTTTTGAACTGATGATGAAAGAAACCCGCACTCAACCCTGTTATTAACTCGGACAGCAAAATAGCTGGAACAATTTGAAGAGGAGTATATCCCATTATAAGGAGGATGGGAGTTAAAGTAGTTCCATATCCCATCCCAAGGGAAGAATCCATGTATTCGCAAAGAAAGGCTAAAATGATGATCAGTAAGGAAAATTCAATCGCGTTCATTTCGCACCTCTTTGTCGACTATGGCGACCGATTATATAATCTATAATCTAAAAATTTTTAAGTCCTTTTTGCTTTCTTGTTTTTTGGGTTTTTTGTCCTTTCAGCCAAGGTCTCGAAAGTGGTCCTCTCCAGAATTTGAGCTGCCGCGTCTCTGACTTCTTTCCACAGCCACCTTAGCCCGCAAAAATCTTCTCTTGGACATACTTCATGTGCTGTGACACTTACACAGTCAACAGGAGCAAGAGGGCCCTCAAGCACACGGATGACTTCGGCAACATTGATTTCAGAAGGAGGTTTGGCAAGATAATAACCTCCGTTCGGCCCCTTTTTGCTGCGCAGATATCCATTTCTTTTCAGTGATAGAAGAATCTGTTCAAGAAAGCGTTTCGGGATATCTTGGCTGTGAGAAATGTCCCTGATATGAACCGGGCCTTCGCCGTAGCGCAGAGACAATTCCAGCATTGCCCTGCTAGCATATTGTCCTCTTGTTGATAACCGCATTTTATTAGGCTACTAATTCAATTGATTAAGTCATGTAATCATATCATAATCATAATGTCAAGAGAATGTTTGCTAAGTTTGACATTCACACTTATCAATGCTAAAAATTCAGGCAAACTGGATTATTCAGGTAATTTATTGAATAGGATTCATTAGCAGTATAATGGAAAAAACACCTCTAAGAATTATCAAGTTTAAAGAATGTCCTGTATGTTCAGGTTGTCGGTTAATGCTTTTTAGAAAAGGAACATTCGATTTTCTTTCTTTAAACAAAGAGCAGATAAAGATTACAGATAGCGACTACGGAAAAATCTGGGATTTGACATTCTGTGAAAATTGCAGCCATGTTTTTGCAAATCCATGCCCTTCGCCTGATTTTATTCATTCGCTTTATGGCGAAATTGAAGATCCTCTTTACGAGGAGGAGGCAAAAGGGAGAGGGAAAAATTTTCTTAGGATTCTATCGTACCTTGAGAAAATCCATCCGGGGAAAGGAAGTCTTCTTGATGTTGGAGCTGCGACCGGGATACTTTTAAATTTAGCTCGTCAGAGAGGGTGGAAACCGGCAGGGGTCGAAGCCAGCGCGTGGGCCGCAAGGTTTGCCAGAGAGAAATATGATATTAATATTCAAGAAGGTTCTTTTGAATCAGCCAAGCTTGAAAAAAGCCATTACACGGTCGTGACCATGGTTGATTTCATTGAGCATATTCCTAACCCGTTTGAAGCAGTAAATAAAGCTTTTAAGGCCTTGTCTCCTGGAGGAACTCTATGTATTGTAACCCCTGATATCGGTAGTGTTGCAGCAAAAATTATGGATGGAAAATGGTGGCATTTTCGCCCTGCCCATATTGGATATTTTTCAAAAGAAAGCCTTGCCTTTCTTCTTCAGCGTGCTGGCTTTCGAATAATAAAATTAAGGAAATATTCATGGACATTCAGTGCCTATTATCTTATTTCCCGCAAGGACCGATTAAAATTTCTTATAAAAAATTCAGATTTGGCTTCTCTTTGGAAAAAAATCCCTATAAAATTAGCTCTTTGTGATTCTTTAGAAATATATGCCATGAAGGCAAGTAAGGAATGAACGCTTATATCAGGGCAATGCGTCTTGGGAGATGGCCCAGAAGCCTTGCTATATTTGCAGGAAGTGCAGCTTTTTTCTTTTTAAATCTGGATTTTTTTAAATCCTTCAGTTTGCTTTGGGTTGTGTCTCAATTTGTTCTCTCATTTTTATTAACTTGGGCAATATCAACAGCCAACTACGTAATAAACGAAATAGCAGATGCTCCCTTTGATATCCACCATCCAACAAAGCGGCACCGCCCTTTAGTCATGGGAGAGATAAAAAAAACTCCGTTTTTGTGCGTGGGGATTATCCTTGCTGTTGTTAGTTTACTTATAGCTTTCGCATTGTTTTCCAGGCCTTTTTTCCTGTCTCTTTTTGCGCTTTTACTGGCCGGATTTATTTACAATATTAAGCCGGTTCGGACAAAGGATATTCCTTTTTTGGATTCTATTTCTGAGTCAGCCAACAATCCAATACGCTTCTTCATCGGTTGGTTTGTCCTGTCTTCATCTCAAGGCTTGCCTCCTGTTTCTCTTTTACTGAGTTGGTGGGCTTTCGGTAATTTTTTAATGGTGGCAAAAAGGCTCTCAGAGTTCAGGTTTTTGAAAGAAAGAGCAGGAGATTATAGGAGTCCTCTCAGAAGATATTCTAAAAAATCCTTGTTTTTTGGTGTGATTTCAAGTGTTGTTGTATTTTTTGCTGCATATTTCTATTTTGCTGCTTGTTTTAAGCTTCAGTTTTTTATTTATCTTTCACCTTTTCTATTCTTTTATTTTTTTCTCATTTTCAGGAAGACCTTGAGGGAGGACGAGGTGATGGAAGAACCGGAAAGACTGTTAATGCACCCCCTGTTTGCTATTTATACTCTTTTTCTTCTATTAGTGTTTTTAATTTTTCTTCTCATATAAAAAAGTTGCCTATTTTATTTTTTTCATGATACATTAGTAACATGTTTAAGCTGGGGGAAGAAGAATGAACATCCTAGAAGTTACATTAAAACTTCTGTTGGCTATTGCGTTGGGGGGTGTGATCGGCCTTGAGAGAGAATCCAGCCATAAGCCTGCAGGATTCAGAACAAATATACTTATCTGTATTGGTTCAACAATGATGATGATTCTCTCGATACTTTTGCTGCAGGGAAATGAGACAGGTGCTGACCCCTCACGGATTGCTGCAGGGGTAATCACTGGAGTAGGCTTTATCGGTGCAGGGACTATTATCCAGGCTAGAGGAAGCGTTGTTGGCTTGACTTCGGCTGCAACAATATGGGCGGTGGCAGGGCTGGGCCTTGTTATAGGTGCCGGTTATTATTTGATTGCGATTATATTCACGGCTATTACTATTATGACTTTGGTCTTATTCAGGAGATTTGAATTGGAACAACCTGAAATTCCACTTTATAGATATTCTCTTAAAACAAAATACTCCGACAACATGCTTCTTAATATTAAAAAATTGGCCATTCATGAAGGAATAAAATTTAAAGAATTTGCCCATAAAGATGCCGGAAATATCACCCTTCTTGATTTTTCATTTCACGCGCCGGAAGAAAAAGAACAAAGATTCAAGTGGAGCCTTCTTAATTTGGACGGTCTTCTAGAGATAAAGATTGAATAAAAATGGAATTCTTCTAGCAACTACGAACCATGGAAAAATACTCGAAATAAAAGCACATTTTGCCAATCTCCCTGTAACAATTTATTCTCTTCATAATCTAAATATTGGCAATAATTTTCTTGAAAAGGGGAAAACGTTTGTAGAGAATGCCAGGGGAAAAAGCCTTTTCTACAGCAAAAAAGTGGAATCCCTCACTTTGGCAGAAGATTCAGGTCTTGAGATAGAGTGTTTGAATGGGGCTCCAGGAGTTTTTTCTGCCAGGTTTGCAGGTCCTTATGCGACTGATGAAGAGAATATTCAAAAGGTTCTGGGTTTAATGAAAGGAATCCCTCGCCCCCTGAGGAAAGCCCGGTTTGTTTCATATATGGTCTTGTCCAAAAAACAAAGGATTATCACAGAGGCCGAGGGAATAGTTGAAGGCTTTATAGGGCTTAAGATAGAAGGCAAGTTAGGATTTGGGTATGACCCAATATTCTATTATCCGCCCTTAAGAAAAACTTTCGCAAAACTTCTATCAGGGGAGAAAAACCAGGTGAGCCACAGGGGATGTGCCCTGAGAGAAATGAGTAAATTTCTCGAGAAATACCTTAGAAGAGGGGGAAATCCCCCTCTCTTATTTTGATTTGGCTGTACTTCCCACAGTAATCAGGGATTTTAAGTTATTGAATGTTTTTTCTCCTATCCCTTTAACCTTCATGATTTCTTCGATCTTTTTGAACTTTCCGTTTTCTTTTCGAAAGTCAATGATTCTCTGGGCCACTTTAGCCCCGATCCTTGGGAGTTTTTGAAGCTCTGCCAATGAGGCTGTGTTAATGTTAATCTTTTGGTTGGCTGGCTTTGTTTCAGCCTGAAGTTGAAAAGGATTAAAATACAAGAACAAGAGAGAGAAAACAAGGCTGAAAACCATGCCTTTCATAATTAAGTTTTTCATGATGACCTCCATTTGCCTATTCTATATGCAACATCGAGGCCATCATGTGAATACACATAACATCTTTATTATCAACTAGTTACAAAACGTACGTTTAAAGATAGTAAACAGGTGTTTACATACAAGCAGTTTAAACGACAACAATAGTTTCCACTTTTTTGCAGTTACTCAGGATCTTGGATGACTTTTCTTGTATACTTCAAGCAGGTGTCTTAAATCAAGGTGGGTATATTTTTGTGTTGTTGCAAGACTTTCATGTCCCAACAGTTCTTGAATAACCCTCAAATCAGCCCCCCTACTCAGAAGATGAGAAGCAAATGAGTGCCGAAGAGAATGGGGGCTGATTTTTCTCTTGGCTGCTGAGAAGTGGATATATTTATTTACAATCCTTTCTACGGAACGAGAGGAAATTCTTTCCCCACGGTAGTTAAGAAAGAGTGCTTTATCATCGATTTTTGTTTTGTTGATTAATTGTCTAGCCTTCAGATAAGAATAAAGGCTGTTTTCTGCCATTTTGCCGAATGGTACAAGTCTTTCCTTTTTTCCTTTGCCTCTTACCCTGATCATTTTTTCTTCAAAAGTAATATCTTCAATGTTAATACCGACGAGCTCACTTACTCGGACTCCAGTGGCATATAGAAGTTCGAGTATAGCCCTATCTCTTAAAGCCAGAACCTTATCCGATTTCGGGAGATCCAAGAAGTCTGCCATTTCCTCTTCTGATAGAAAAGAGGGTATGTATATTTCCTGTTTTGGAGTGGCTACTACTTTAGCAGGATTATCATCAAGCCACATTTTTCTCATGCAGAATTGGAAAAACGAACGTATGGCAGCCAATTTACGGGCAATAGTGGATTTTTTCTCTTTTTTTTCATAGAGAGTAGCCAGGAACCCCCGGAGAATAACATTATCGACATCTTTCAGCCTGTATTTTTTATTATCCATGTACGCTGCGAGCTGGGTCAAATCTCTTTTATAACTTGCAATGGTATGAGGAGAAGCATTTTTCTCATACTTTAGGTAGGAAAAAAATTCGTTCAGTTCTTTTTTCAATTTTGTTCCCAGATTTTTTTTGGTTCCACCTTCTCCTTATAATTGCAGTTTTCATTGCTGCAGTAAAGATATGGTTTTCCTTTCATGGAATTTTTACGGAGTATAAATTGACGACTGCATTCAGGGCAGGGCTGATTGATAGGTTCATCCCAAGTGGCAAACTTGCATTTTGGGTAATTGCTGCAGCCGAAGAATATTTTTCCTTTCCTAGTTTTTTTCCTTAGGATTGTCCCGCTGCATCCCAGTGGGCAGGAAATACCAGTGTCCTTTTTTTCCTTTTTTATGTACTTACAGCGGGGATAATTCGAACACGCAATGAATGTTCCGTATTTTCCCTCGCGTATAACCAGAGTGGAACCACACTGGGGGCATATCTCTTCGATGGGTTTTGCTGCTTTTTTAGTCATACTTTCCCGATACTTACACTCGGGGTAGCCAGAACATGCGCGAAACCTGCCGAACCTCCCTTCTTTTATCACAAGTTGACGGCCGCATTCCGGGCAAACATCTTTTAAAGGAATACCTGATACTTTTATTCCATCGGTTTTCTCAGCTTCCCTCAGATCTTTATCGAGTAAAGTATAGTAGGATTTGAGAGAGGCCAACCAGTCCTGTTTTCCTTCGTTTATTAAATCGAGTTCATCCTCTAGCCTGGCTGTAAACTTAAATTCCATTAAATCCGGAAAATTTTTAATTAAATAGTCGGTAACATAAATGCCGATTTCTGTAGGAATAAACTTTCCCTTTTCTTTAATGACATACTCCCGCCCTTGAAGTGTGGCAATAATTGGAGCATAAGTGCTTGGACGCCCAATTCCTTTGGCCTCCAGCTCCTTAACAAGGCTTCCTTCAGTATATCGAGGGGGAGGTTGAGTAAAGTTCTGCTTGGAATCAAGATCGAGCAGTTTAAGGTCTTCACCTGTCTCAGCTTTGGGCAGTAATTTCTCGTTCTTTTTCATGCTGGGGAAAAGAACTAGATATCCATCAAACTTGATAACTTCTCCTTTGGCTCTGAATTGGTATTTTGATGCCTTTATATCAAATTCGGTCTCCTCAATCAGAGCCGGGTTCATCTGAGAAGCTATGAATCGGTTCCATATTAAGGAGTAAAGCTTGTATTCCTCTTTATTAAGATAGGGACTGACTTTCTCTGGAGGCAGATCAAATGAAGTTGGGCGGATAGCTTCATGGGCGTCTTGAGCTTTCCTTTTGTTTTTAAATATTTTTGGTTTCCTGGGAAGATATTCTTTGTGATAATTTTCTTGAATATAGTTGCGGGCTTCAATTAATGCTTGGTTTGAAACACGGACAGAATCTGTCCTCATATAAGTAATTAGGCCTATCAGCCCTCGATTGCCAATTTTAATCCCTTCGTAAAGCTTCTGAGCAATGAGCATTGTCTTCTTCACGGGAAAACTAAGAAGGCGGAAACAGTCCTGCTGGAGAGTGCTGGTTATATAAGGAGGGCTTGGTGTTTTCTTTTTTTCCTTGACTTCGATCCCTTCAAGAATAAAATTCAGTTTATTAATCTCTGAGACTACTTCGTTAGCTCTTTTTCCATCAGTTATTTTTGCTTTTTTGCCGTTAATCTTGACAAGGTTTGCACTAAATGGGGGAGGATTAACAGCATGAAGCTGTGCTGTTATAGACCAATACTCTTCGGGCACAAAATCTTTTATCTCTTTTTCTCTCTCGCAGATTAATCGTAATGCTATTGACTGCACTCTCCCTGCGCTCAGTCCTCTTCCGATTTTTTTCCATAACAGGGGGCTGATACAATATCCAACCAGCCTGTCCAAAATCCTCCTTGTCTGTTGGGCGTCAATCTTGTTTTGATCAATCTGTCCTAAATTATTAAATGCCTCTTTAACAGCAGTTTTTGTTAGTTCGTGAAATAGAACCCTGTAAAGATTATTATTGAAATCTTTGAGGATAGCTGCAAGATGCCAGCAAATTGCTTCCCCTTCTCTATCGGGGTCAGCGGCAAGGTAGATCGTATCGCACTGCTTGGCGGATTTCTGCAGTTCTGAGACAAGCCCTTTTCTAGCAGGAAGGATTTTATAATCAGGCTTGAAGTCATGCTTAATATCCACACCCAGTTCTTTCTTGGGCAAATCTCGGATGTGACCCATCGAAGCTCTGACCAAAAAACCTGCACCAAGATAGCGGTTAATAGTATTCGCCTTGGCAGGAGATTCAACAATAACCAAATGTTTCGCCATCATAGTTTCCTCTGGAAGTATTTTCCTGGACTTTGTGAAATTAACCCGTTAAGTTCCAGATTGAGTAAAATCGAAAGAATCTCAGAGACTGAGAGGTCGCTTTTCTCCACAAGTTCATCGATGTGAGTTCTAGAATCCGGGCTGAGAAGCTCAAACAGCATCTTCTCTTTGGGTGCCATTGAAGGGATGTCCTTTTTGTCCTCTTTTTGCGAAAGAAGATTATCCTTCAAAGGCGATGGAAGTTCTTCAGCAATATCTTCCCAGTTCTCAATAAGCTTTGCTCCTGTTTTGATCAGCCAGTTTGTTCCTTGGCTGAGTCTGGAGGTAATATTTCCAGGAACAGCCATGACTTCCCTGTTTTCTTCAAGAGCTAACCTTGCAGAAATAAGGGAGCCGCTTTTCTTTGTGCCTTCCACTACTACCAGGGCAAGTGACAGACCGCTGATAATCCTGTTTCTCAAAGGAAAGTGAGACGCTAGTGGAGGTGCGTTATGCGGATATTCAGACACTACAGCTCCAGTTTCTATGATTTTTTCAAAAAGCTTTAAATTTTCTTTCGGGTAAATGTATTCTAATCCTGATCCCAACACGGCAATAGTCTTTCCTCCTTTAAGAGCCCCCCAATGGGCAATAGAATCGATGCCATATGCTAACCCACTGACAATAATTATTCCACGAGATGCCAGATCCTGAGAGAGCCTTTCTGCGACCGCTCTTCCATATGGAGTCGGTCTTCGTGCTCCGACAATTGAAACAGCCGGGCCTTTTAGCAGTTCAGTTTTTCCCGCACAATAAAGGACGAGAGGAGGGTCAAAAGTTTCTCTTAAATAATCAGGATAATTTCTATCGTCCAGAGTAAGGATAGTATATTTTTTCTTTGTAATTCTATCAATTTCTCTGCTGGCCTGGTCCAGTATCTTTGGAGATTTTATGGATTCGGCATGCTTTTTATCTATTCCGATGGCTAGCAGGTCTTTTATCCCTGCTTCAAAGACATCTGAAACAGAAGAAAAATGAGTGATAATCTTTCTGGCAAATTTTAATTTTTCGGATAGAACAAGGTTTAAAGCGACCCAATACTGCAGGTTTTTGTTCACCTTTAACTATCACAACGAGACGGAGGAATAGCAAAAACAGGGATATTGCTGTAAGAAATGACTTTTTCTGTAGTGCTTCCCAGGAAAAACCTATGCAGCTTACTATGACCACAGGTAGATATAACGATTAGATCAAACCCGTGAGTCTGGGAATAATCCACGATTCCTATAGAGGCATTGACAGCACGGTAAACGTCCTCTGAGACTTTTATGTTTTCTTTTTCCCTTTTCCTTCTTCGTTTGAGCCTCTTCAAAACAGCATCAAACATTTCATCAATTTCTCTAGGGGAGAATTCATAATCATGAAGTTCCAGGATATTGAGAAGCATAAGATCGGAGTCAAAAGCTTTTGCTAAATTCCAGGCATAATCTCTTTCTATTTCTTCGCGTTCGGAGAAATCTGTAGGCACAAGGATATTTTTAAAACGGGGTTTTCCGCGCATTTTCTTTGTTATAAGAAGGGGAATATGGGAGTTATGCAGTAGTTGGTTAGTGACACTCCCTATAAAAAGTTTTTCAATCACTGACATGCCTCTTTTTCCTACTACAATCAAGTCAATATTTTCTTCTTCGGCTGTTTCTAAAATTTTCTTGGAGGCATTTCCTTCTTTAACCAGGCTCTCGAATGACACGCCTTTTGTCTCTCTCAAATTGTCAAGCCTATTTTTTGCTTCCTTTTTTATTATATCCACTTTTTGCGCAAGCTCGCCTTTTATGACTATTTCGGTGTCATAAAGGGCAGGCGAAAAATCTGGCACTACATGCAATGCGATAAGTTTGGCTTTGAAGGTTTTTGCGAATATACTGGCATACAAAAGCGCTTCCTGAGATTCATCAGAAAAATCAGTAGCCCAGAGAATTTTTTTCAAAAAGTTAGTCATTGTTAGCTCCTCCCATACAAGAGTTTCAACAATATCAAAAATATTTTAGCATGAAAAAACAAAAAAACAAGAAGTTCCCTGCTATTTCCCAAAAAGGATCGAGCCGTGAGTATAAATTTCCATTCTTAAGCTCTCATTTACTTCCCGCTTTCAAGTTCAATGATTTTATTGCGGGATTTGTGCCCTTTTATGATTCTTACACAGGAAACAGGGACATCAAAGTGGGAGGCAATTATTTCAATGACTTCCTTGTTGGCTTTCCCTTTGGAGGGAGGAGATAAAACACGTATTCTGTACCCGGTGGGACCTTTTTTGTCTATCTCACGCTTTCTGGAGCATGGTTGAACCTTGACGTTTAAATAAATTTTATCTTTATGCTTCAAATTAATACCTTCAGTGATTTGCATATATCTTAAAATTGGGATTTGGATATAGTGCACAATATAAACTGTCCTTATTATTAAAATGACCATGTCTGGTGCCTGAGTAGCTGTTGAGCATAGAGAGATAGAGATCGTACAAGGAAACTATCTACAAAGAGAATCAACAGTATAATAATAAAAGGACTTATATCAATGCCGCCCATCTTGGAAGGAGGAAAGAATTTTCGGAGAGGCCTTAATACCGGTTCTGTTAGGTGATATAGGATAACTGAAAGCGAGTATAAAGTGGGAATTTGAATCCAGGATAGAAGGGCACGAATGATAACAATCCAGACATAGATCATAAGAAGTATATGGATTATCCTTGCAGTTGCAATCAAAAAATTGGCAAGGAGGATCATTTTTTTTGTGCCTTTATAATAACATCCAAATCTATTATCAACATTTTTCACCTTTCAAGCAAGCCGACCCATTCTACCCCTGAGCTGACATTGAGTCATGAATAGTTCAGATTGTATTTTTACCTTTTTATTGGCTGCGGGCGATAGAATTTTTGTGTCCTTGACAGACCGTGGCCTCTAATCTATAATCCTTGAAAAAAGGAAAATGCATTCTTTTATCATAAGTGTACATAGAACAGATGTAAAAAAGTGAGATTTAAAAAAACTTCCAGCCTCAAAAATGGATTGGAATTATTGGTTTTCTTACTTGCGTTTTTCCCTCTCTTTTTTGTGACTGTTTGGGCCCAGAGTGTTTCAATAAGACTTAAAGTTGTCACAGAACAGGCTAATGTAAGATTAAAACCAGATATAGGAAGTATAATCATCTATCAGCTGCCTCAGGGGACAATCATTGATTCTTCAGAAAAAGAAGGCGAATGGTATCGAGTTAGATTGTTACAGGATGAGGGAGACACTGTCTCGGGATATGTCCATGAAAGCCTTGTAATAGAGATTGAAAAGCCTCCACAGGAAAGAGAAGCAGGTGAAAAAAAGATTGAAAGGGAAGAAGTCAGCAAGGGTAAAAGGGAAGAAGTAGAACAAATACAGCCTTCTCCTGTCACTCCCGCAAGTCTCAAAGCTTCATTCTCCAGGTTTAATCTTTTTCTGTCAGGCGGAGGGATTTTTATTTCTGGCGGGGATTTAAACGAGGGTTCTCAAGGTTTAGCCGATTACTATAGTGATATTCTGGGAATTCAAGGAAAAGGAGATATAAAACCTCTTAACTTGAGCTGTATGTTTGGAGCAGAAATATCTTTTTCTCTCTCTAATGTATTTTCTGTTGGGATCGGAGCGGATTATTTTCTTAGAGAAATAGAAAGCCGGGTTGAGTTTCAGAGCTCCTCTTCCACTGACAGTCTGACAACCAGGCCTAAAATAAAGGCTATTCCTATGAGGGTGGTTATTTACTGCTATCCTGTTCACTTTTTTTATATTAAAACAGGTCTAGAATACTTTTTTACTGAGTGCAGCTATTTTTACCGTATTAAGGAAGATAACATTTTTAAAGACTGGACAGGTGAGGCAAAAGCTCGAGATGTCGGAATCGTTGGGGGATTTGGTTTTGTACAGGAAATAGTTCCTCATCTGGATTTTTTTATGGAAGCCACTGGACGATACGCCAAAATTAACAACTTCGAAGGCAAAACGGATTACAAAGACTCAGCAGGCCTGATATATACTGAAGAAGGCATGCTTTATATTTTTAAGCATCAAATATCAGAAGAAGAATCCTGCTCTCTCCTTTTTATCCGTGATAAAAAGCCAACTGAAGCAGGCGTTTCAGATGTACAGAATGCAATGATCGACCTATCCGGGTTTAGTATAAAAGCAGGAATCAGGATCAGGTTCTAGCCCTTCTCCAAAAAAGCTATATGGTGGGAGTGAATCCCTCTGAATAATGGAAAAATCTTAATAATAGAGAAACCGGCATCTTCAACCTCTTCTTGAAATTCATTGCGCGAAATCATCTTTATTTGCGTCTTGCTCTTTTTAAGTTTTTTTCTGAATTTTCTCTGGAGAATGTGAAGAAAATTCATCTGGTAATATGAAAGGATCACGTACTTGGAAGAAACATAAAAGAATTCTTTTAGGATAAATTTCCTATTTTTCTTTTCATGGAGGTGATGAAAAAACCTCATGGAAAGAATAATATTGAATACTTCTTGCTTAAATGGAAGTCCATGCTTTGCATCTGCAACGACCCCCGATGCTGAAGCCAGGTTGTAGAGTCTGCTGTGTTCTTCTGCCCGTTTGACCATGTAAAATGAAAGGTCGCTGCTTACAAGGGAAAATCCTTTCTTGAGCATCAAGCTGGAAAACCGTCCATATCCGCATGGAAGATCTAAGACTCGTATTGCATCTTTGCCAGCGGTCCTTAGAATTTTTTCCAGGATTTTTTGCTCTCTTGTATGTACAATCTTCTGGTCTATTCCTCTGTACCTCTTTCTTTCATAGTCTTCAACTTCATGTTTTTTAAAAGGTGTGTTCTTGTTCATTTTTTCTTTTTCCTCTACGAAGTGTCTTCATAAAGGACATAAATAGGGCTTTTGGTAATTTTAATTTTATTATCCTTGAAGGAGATTTCTTTCCCATCCCGTCCTACAACTTCGATCACTTTCTTTGGAAAGCAATACTCATAGAATGGTGACTGTCCGCGGTTACTCCAGCAGATTGTGAAATTCTTTTTTCCCTTGCTGAATGAGAAGAATTCCACACCAAGCTGATGAATTTTTCCTGTGAATGTGCTTCCCTCGAGAAAAGAAACCAGGGTCTTCATTGCAAAAAAACTTGGCCGTTTCCTCCAGGTTTTTTCTCGGCAATCGATGAGTCCATATCCCGGGGCAGCAAGCTGCCACCAATATATCCTTTCAATATAGCCGCTCGCAAGTGCAAGTATAAAATAGCGTACAAGGTAATCAGCCTGCTGTTCCTCTGATACGTTGGGCTTACCTGAGGCTGGCGAGTATTTTCCTGTTCCTTGCAGGGGCCAGTTTACTTCTGTTATCCATAGACATTGTTTTTTCTTCAGACAAGCATCAATAATTGCCTTAAGCAGTGCTATCTTCCTGGGAGTATCCCAGCCGAACTGTTTGTTTTCCGGAGCTCCCATGCGGTCTACATAAAGGAGAGAACTCACTTTATCAAAGGGAATTTCTTTCAGGACAGGAGCGTAAAGATGAAATTCAAAGTCAATCACGGCCGGGCCCACAAGTTTTACTCCATAATCTTTCGCCAGGGAAAAGGCAGGACGTGCAAGTTTTAGATATTCTTTGTGGTCCCAAACTCCCCATTTTGATCTGTTCCATGCATGTCCTATTTCAAAAAAGGAGCATTTCCCCCCAAATCTGGAAAATACATCTTCTAAAAAATGCTCCCAATGGGAAGGATTAAGAACATCATCCCTCTGTTGTAGCAGTGCAACAGAAAATTCAATTTCTTTTTTTTGGAGGACGTCAAAGAATTTCTCGAAAGACTGAAGTTTATCTCTTTCCCATGATGGGATTCTTACAAGAGTCTGGCAGACTCCGATTTCTCTCAAACTGTCTGCGATCTCAGGGTTTTTTTCTTCCTGTTGAGAGACAGAAATCGCAAAAGGTTTTACTATCTTTACAGGCTCGTTATACATCTTCTTTTTATAACGCCTGAATAAGGAAAGTGCAGGTACTGCCTTATTGAGATTGGCCGAAAAGATGTCAATATAGCTATCTGCATGTTTAAAATAATACTTGATCCGTTTTTTTTTGGGGTCAATATTATGGGGCTGGTCAGAATGTGGGTTCCATTGGAATGATTCACTCATTTTATTGAATTTTTATTTTGCGTGCTAGCTGTTTTAGTCGAAGCACTTTCTTAAACTCGATAAACCAGGTGTAGCTATTTTTGTTCATTTTATACCAGAACCAGAGAACTCTTTTCACATGTGGCACTCCAAGGTAATTTTCCAAAAAGAACCGTTGATAACGATCCGGAACGCCAAGCCGGATAAGATTCTTGATGCATTGTAATAACCCGATCTGCTTTTTAACTCTGATTCGGTTTGTGTCAATGAGATTGAACACGAATTTATTCGATTCGGTTTTTCTAACCAGAATGTTTCCATCCGAAAGATCGTGGTGAAGGATTCCTTTTTCATGGCAATAAGAGAGAAAGCTTGCAAGAGATTTGAGAATTTCTCTAAGTTCGTCATCGGGGAATTTCAGAAATAAACCGCGGATTTCTTCAACGTCTTTTTCCATTTCGGATAAAAAGAAACTCTGGTCCAGGAAAATTGACTTCCTTTTCTCAAGATAAGCTATAGGAAGAGGAGTTTTTATTTCCCTTTCAAGCAGAGCATTACTCCCTCGCCAAGATTTTAATGCTTTTGACGAGATAAATGTGCTCTTAAGCTTGTTAATTCCGTAAGTGTAAAACTCTTTAATTACAACATCTGTGGTTTTTCCATTATCTAATGAAGCATTGAAAATCCCAATACGGTTCCTGCTGTCGAGTAAAACTTTACATGAAGAATCCTTTAAAAGGCCGTGGCAGTTAGTAATCGACTGCTTAAAATTCGGGTGGTCATACTCAGGATGTATTCTTCCTTTGAAAGGAGGAAGAATAAGGGGATTTCCAAACTCTTTTTTCACTTAGATTTCTCTCAGCGTAATTACTAAAGTTTCTATGTGGTAAAAATATCGTCCTATATTATTATATGTATTATATGTGAAAAAGGAAATTTTTGACCTTAATTTTTTTCTATGATAGAAATAGAGAAGTCAGTCCCTCAGAGGAGGCATTATTATGAGAAAAAAAGCTGTTTTGCTTCTATCCGCTGTCCTGACATTTGTGGCAGTTTCACTTCTGGCTCAGGACCAGATTGACAAAGAAGCAACTGAAAAAATTCGGCAGTTCACTACGGATCCCCAGTATCTAACCTCTTTAGTCGATTATCTGCCATATTCGGAAATAGTCCCTGCACCTCACGAAATTCTTGGATATATCACCGGGGCTCCAGGCCATATGACCTATTATGATGATATTCTTCGTTATTACAGGGCTCTTGATAGTGCCAGCAGCCGTGTGAAAATATTTGAAATTGGCAAAAGTCATGAAGGGAATACCATGATCGTAGTTGCAGTCGCAGATGAGAATACAATAATTGATATCGATCTTTTTCGCGGAGATACAAAGAGACTTGCAGATCCAAGGCAGTGCAGCGAAAGCGAAATGAAAGAAATCATAAAAATAGCAGAACCATTTTATCTATTAACCGGAGGGCTCCATTCCTCTGAGACAGGCAGCCCCGAGATGTTGATGGAATTGGCATATAGACTTGTTGTTAGTGAGACAGAAATGATCAGGCGGATTAGAACCGATGTAGTGACTCTTATTGTTCCTGTTTTAGAAATGGATGGCTGGAACCGTCAGGTCGATTGGTACTACAGACATACAAAAGGAGTAAAAAAATACGAAGACATACCAAAATCTTCTCCGCCGTTCTGGGGAAATTATACTTTCCATGATAACAACCGGGATGGAATTGTTCTCAGCCAGCCCCTTTCTAAGAATCTTAATGAAGTCTTTTTTATGTTCTACCCGCAGGTGGTCCATGATTTGCACGAGAGTGTGCCTCTCCTTTATATTAGTACAGGAAGAGGACCTTATTATCCGTCTCTCAGTCCGATTGTAAGGAATGAATGGCAGTGGTTTGCTTTCAACGAAGTAACACAAATGACAAGCCTTGGTGTTCCTGGTGTTTGGACATGGGGATTTTTCACTGGATGGTATCCTGGTTATGGAGCTTGGTCTGGCAACAACCATAATGCTATAAGCCGCTTCTATGAAACTTTCGGAAATGCCGGTGCCAACACTTATGAGCGGACGATAAGCACGGCTCCGGGAGAAGGAAACACTTCTGAGGAATGGTACCGGCCGTTGCCTCCTCCCCAGAAAACAATGTGGAGCCTCAGGAATAATACCAATGTCATGGAAAGTGCTTGTTTGATTGCACTTGATTTTACTGCGCGGCATAAGGATACGGTCCTTGAAAATTTCTGGAGGAAGGGCCGGAATGCTGTAGAAAAGGGCCGGAGTGAAAAACCGTATGCCTGGATTGTTCCTCTGGATCAAAACGATTTGTTTACAGCGAAAAGGATGCTTCAGCTTTTCAAGATGCACCGTATTGAGACAAAACGGCTTAGCACTAAATTTCCCTCTGCTAATAAATCTTATCCTCCAGGCAGTATTGTGATACGTATGGATCAACCGTATCGCAATTTCGCAAAATCTCTGCTTGAAATACAGAAATGGCCTGAAAAAAGCAGCACACATCCATACGATGCAACTGCATGGAACTTGGGAATGATGTTGGGTATAAAGACAGAAAGGATAGATGATAGGGCTATACTCGAGGCGCCTATGATGTCTACGGCAGGGAACCTTTTCGCGGGACGTTTAAATGGAAGCAAATCGGGATCACATATTTTCATTCCTCCCCAGGGAAATGGAACAATCGCAGTTGCTCTTGCACTGGGGGATGAAGATGTCAGAGTGACAGATGTTGAAATTAAGGTAAAGCAGAAAACGTTTCCTGCGGGCACTTTTGTCCTCAGAGCAGAAGCCATGGAAAAAGTTGAGAAAGTTTGTAGAGACATTGGAGTCAATGCCTTCCAGGAAAAGGCGGATCTCCCGGTGCTCCGAAAATTAAAATTACCGAGAGTGGGATTATATACTGCCTGGTTTTCAACACAGGACCCAGGGTGGGCTCGCTGGACACTTGACGAGATAGGAATCCCATGGATTTGGATTACTAGAGAACGTATCAGAAGGGGAGACCTTAATAAGGAGTTGGATGTGCTGATTGTGCCTCATCATGGGAGCTGGGCATCTGGCCTCAGATTCTTGCGAGGCATTGATAGCCGTTACAGCCCACTGGATTATGTGAAGACAAGTGAATTTAAATATTTGGGAGAACCTGTAAACTCCCTGGATATAACCGGTGGACTTGGGCTGGCTGGAGTCGCTGAAATTGAGAAGTTTGTGCGTAACGGAGGCACTCTTATCACACTGGGATCTGGCAGCCGCCTTATCACGGACTTTGGAATGCTTCCTGGCGTGTCCAGTCAGACAAACTCAGAACTTAGCTGTCCGGGGACTATTGTAACAGGATGGGTGAGCCAGAAGAACAACCCTATTGTATATGGCTATGAAGAATATCCGTCAATCTTCAGGACACGGCTGCCTTTGTTCAATGTTGACAGGCACATGAGAAAGTATTTGGTTGCCCAGTTTGGAACAAAGCTGCCACGTGATATTGTAAGCAGGATGAGCGAGAAGGAAAAAAAGACATATAAAGATCGACAGAAAGAGGTCTCTATCTGGAGAAGCGGTCTTCTGAAGGGCGGGGATGCTTTGGATGGAACTGCTGCGATAATTGATGCTCCAATGGGGAAAGGACGCATTGTGCTGTTTGGATTTAACCCTTTCTATCGCTGGATGAATCAAGCGAATTTTCCTTTTGTTTACAATGCGATCATTCACTGGAATATGCATGCTTCTCTGAATAAGAGTGAGGTGAAAAATGAAGAATGAGAAATTAGTATATCGCGGGAAATCAAAAGACGTTTTTGAGATAACAGAAGGGTCTTTTACTGGAAAATATAGGTTTGTTTTTACAGACAGGGCAACAGGGTATATTGAAAACGGAAAGATATTTTTTGACCCGGGATATGATAATGTTGTCGGAGAAATCCCTGGGAAAGGGGCAATAGCATGCAAGTTTGCAACATATTTCCTTAAATTGATGCAGGAGAAAAAGGTCCCTACACATTATGTTGAGACAATAGATGAAAATGTTATGATTGTTGAGCCGGCAATTCCGATAAATATGGATTCAGAAGATCCTGAGATTGAAGGAGCTTCACCGCTCCAGAATCTTGAGTTCACATGGAGAAATAATGTAACAGGTAGTTTTTGGAGGCGGTATCCTTTCGTAAGACCAGGGAAAAATCTTAATAAAGTTGTCGAAGCATGGACAAAAGGAGATTCGGATATACTAATTACTTATGAAGCGTTGGAATCGGCAGGGGTTATGACGAGAGGAGAGATTAATTATGTTGATAAGCTTATTAAGGATATAGCTGCTATTGTTTCTGAAGAATTTGAATCAAAAGGCCTTCATGTTGTGGATGGAAAGTTTGAATTGGGGAGGTTGAAACAGGGCGACGGAAGGATTGTTCTGATTGATGAGATATCTCCTGATGTATTAAGGGTATGCAAAGGATATGTTCCTGATGAGATGGGAAATTGTAAAGTCTATAAAGACTGCATAGAAACAAGGCTGTCAGAAGGCGTAAGGAAAATCAGCGGCAGGAATCAGTTAACAGCAGGGGAGATGGAGAAAATATTTTTGTGTTAGAGAGTGTGCTATTCATTTAAAAAAGGAGATTTATTATGGAAAAGCTGATTAAGGTTGATACAGAATTAGCAATAAATTTAGGGCTTACAGGGGAAGAGTATAATGAAATAAAAAGGCTGCTTGGGAGAGAACCCAATTTTACTGAGCTGGGAGTTTTTTCAGCAATGTGGTCAGAACACTGCAGCTATAAGAATTCACGCAAGTTGTTTAGCCTGTTCCCTACTCAGGGCAGGCAGGTGATGGTAGGTGCGGGCGAGGAGAATGCTGGAGTGGTTGATATTGGTGATGGCCTGGGAGTTGTGTTTAAGATAGAATCCCATAACCACCCTTCGGCAGTGGAGCCCTTTGAGGCTTCGGCAACAGGCATTGGTGGGTGCTTAAGGGATATTTTTACAATAGGAGCAAGACCTGTTGCTGGTTTGGGTTCATTGAGGTTTGGGAACCTGGATGATGAAAGAGTGAAATTTTTATTCAAAGAAGTAATAAGGGGATTGGCTCATTATGCGAATATTGCAGAAGTAAATGCGGTAGGAGGTGAGACTTATTTTGATGAGGTTTATGAAGGCAATCCGTTAGTAAATGCCTTTGTTGTAGGGATTGTAAAACATGAGAATATTGTTAGAGGAACAGCCCATGGAGTGGGAAATTCCGTGTTTTATGTTGGTGGAGATACTGGCAGGGACGGTGTAGGAGGGGCAAGTTTTGCCTCCAAGGAAATTACAGAAGAGTCAAGCTCAGATAAAGGAGCAGTTGCCATCGGTGATCCGGAGCTTGGAAGGCGTTTAAGAGAGGCCTGCCTTGAATTAATAGAAAATGGGCTTGTTGCAGGAATGCAGGATATGGGAGCAGCAGGATTAACCTGTTCTTCTTGCGAGACTGCTTCGAGAGCCAGAACGGGAATTGAGATAGATGTTGATCTGGTCCCTCAGAGAGAGAAAGGAATGACACCCTATGAAATCCTCCTGTCCGAATCCCAGGAGAGGATGTTAGTTATATTGAAAAGAGGCAGAGAACAGGAAGCCCTGGAAGTATTGAAGAAGTGGGATGTCAACGCAGTTAAAATCGGGAGAGTCACTGATGATAAAATGATGCGAGTTAGGGAAAATGATGTTGTAGTATGCGAGATTCCCGCAGAAGCTCTTACTGAAAGCGCACCGCTTTATGATAGAGAAACAAGAAAACCTTCTTATTTGGAAGAAGCTCAGAACCTGAATCTTGAGTTTTTGAAGGAACCTGGTGATTTTGGTGAAGTCCTGATGCAGCTAGTTGGTTCTCCCACTATTGCGAGTAAAGAATCGGCATATCAAAAATTTACTGCAATCGATAAAGATGAGGTTGCGGTTGGAGCGGGTTCGGATGCGGCTGTTGTTAAAATCAAGGGCACTAATAAAGCCCTTGCAATAAGTGTGGATTGTAATGCGAGGCACTGTTATCTAAATCCTTATAATGGGGCAATGATGGCAGTAGCCGAAGCAGCAAGGAATGTTGTCTGTGCAGGGGGAAGGCCGCTTGCTATTACTGACGGCCTGAATTTTGGCAACCCGATGAAACCCGAAATTTACTGGCAGTTTAAAAAATGCATAGAAGGGCTTTCTTATGCGTGTCAAGTCCTGGATACTCCGGTTATAAGCGGGAATGTAAGCTTTTATAACGAAAATCCTAAAGGAGCAGTATATCCAACTCCGATTGTGGGAATGGTAGGGTTGATAGAAAACGTTGATAAATATGTGACCCAGGATTTTAAAAACGAAAATGATGTAATAGTACTTTTAGGTGAAAACAATGCGGATCTTTCGGGCAGTGAATATTTGTACATTGTGCATGGCCAGAAAAAGGGAAATCCCACGATAGATATGGATAAGGAAAAAGCTCTCCAAACAGCATGCCTGGAAGCAATTGAGGCAGGCATAGTAAATTCAGCTCATGATTGTTCAGAGGGGGGGCTTGCAGTAACCCTGGCTGAATCATGCATTACTGACAAAAACCAGATGCTGGGTGCGGTTATAAAGTTAGAAGGCTTAAAAAAAGAACAAATGAGACTGGATGAGATTTTATTTGGAGAGGCTCCTTCAAGGATAGTAATTTCTTTGGAGAGGAATAATTTGAGTGTTCTGGAGAAGATAGCCGGCAAGCATTCGGTACCGTTAAACATTTTGGGAGAGGTTGGCGGAAAAAATCTTATAGTCCAGTACAGGGAAAAGACAATTATCAACCTCTCGTTGGAAAAATTAAGCGAGACATGGAGGAAAGCAATCCCTTTATAAGAAATCGTGTTTCTACATTAAGGAAAAAGCTACTATCAATCCAGCCATTACAATCGAGACCATACTCATCAACTTGATCAGGATATTTAAGCTGGGGCCAGATGTGTCTTTGAACGGGTCGCCTACCGTATCTCCAATCACTGCAGCTTTGTGGGCATCTGATCCCTTGCCGCCGAAATGGCCGTCTTCAATATATTTTTTTGCATTGTCCCAGGCCCCACCTGAATTGGCCATGAAGACTGCAAGCACAAATCCGGTCGCAAGAGCGCCGACAAGGAGTCCCATCACGCCCGAAACGCCTAAGATGATCCCTGTAAGGACTGGCATAATTATAGCCAGGAGGGAGGGGAGCATCATCTTTTTTTGTGCTCCTTTGGTGGATATAGCAACACATCTGGCGTAATCAGGCTCGGCCTTTCCTTCTAAAATGCCTTTTATCTCTCTAAACTGGCGGCGGACTTCCTCGACCATACTGGCTGCTGCACTGCCAACAGCATTTATTGTTAAACCGCAGAACATAAAAGCCATCATTGACCCGAGAAGGAGGCCCACCAGCACTTTAGGGTTCATCAATGTTACATTAAAATAGCTCATGAAGTCGGTAATGGATGCTTTTGCGATTTTAATGTTCTCGGAGGCCTCGAAAAGAGCTGTCTTTTCTGGGATGCGCATCAAGCCGATACGGACCTCTTCAACGTAGGATGCCAGAAGAGCCAGAGCAGTCAATGCAGCGGAACCGATCGCAAAACCCTTGCCAGTTGCTGCGGTTGTATTCCCGAGGGCGTCAAGCGCATCGGTACGCTTGCGCACTTCTTTGCCCAATCCGCTCATCTCGGCGTTTCCGCCTGCATTGTCGGCAATAGGACCATATGCATCTGTGGCCAGTGTGATTCCCAGAGTTGACAGCATACCTACTGCAGCAATTCCTATTCCGTAAAGTCCGTGGCTTATATTTCCAGAAATGTTTGAGACATCAAAGTTTGTCGCTGAGAGAAAAGCTAAAATTGTTCCGACTGCAACGGCCAGGACAGGTATTACAGTGGAAACCATGCCAACACCAAGACCGGAAATAATAACCGTGGCAGCCCCTGTTTTTGCCTTTTCGGCGATATGCCGGGTTGGTTTGAAAGAGTGAGAAGTAAAATATTCGGTCGACCTGCCAATAACAATACCTGTTAATAGACCTATGACAACAGCAAGCCAGATGCCAAACGCATTTGGCAGGTTTAAAAGGAACATTATGCCGGCAGAAAAAATGACAATAAGCAGGGAGCTTAAATTTATTCCCCGGCCCAGAGAACTCAGCAGTTCACGCTGAGAAGCACCTTCTTTTGTCCTGACATTGAATATTCCAATTATAGATAAAATGGTCCCTACAGCACCAATCAACATCGGTGCAATCACTCCTTTTATCTGAGTTGCCACATCTCCATGCATGAAAGCGGCAGCACCGAGAGCGGCTGTTGCAAGTATAGAGCCTGCATAAGATTCGTAAAGATCTGCCCCCATTCCGGCTACATCACCAACGTTGTCACCAACATTATCTGCGATTGTTGCAGGATTGCGTGGGTCATCTTCAGGAATGCCTGCTTCGATCTTGCCAACCAGGTCAGCGCCGACATCGGCAGCTTTTGTAAAGATGCCGCCTCCAACACGGGCAAATAAAGCCTGGGTAGATGCCCCCATTCCAAATGTCAGCATGGTAGTTGTGATTATAACCAGGCTGTGAGTATTTCCGGGTTCAACAGGATAAAAATGATTCAGAATTAGAAACCAGATTGCAATGTCAAGTAATGCCAGGCCGACCACAACCAGGCCCATTACTGCACCACTGCGGAAGGCAATTTTCAGCCCGGAGTTCAATGAATTTCTTGCTGCGTTTGTAGTGCGGGCAGATGCATATGTGGCTGTTTTCATCCCGAAAAAGCCGGCAAGCCCGGAAAAGAAACCGCCTGTTAAAAATGCAAACGGAACCCAGGGATTTTGGACATGTAAACCATAGGCCATAAAAGAAAACAGAGCAGTAATAGTAAGGAAGACAAAGGTGACTATTTTATATTGTTGTTTTATGTAAGCCATGGCACCTTTGCGTACATGGTCTGCAATGGCTGCCATTCGTTCTGTCCCTTCACTCTCTTTCATCATTTCTTTATAAAAGATCCAGGCAAAAATGAGAGCTAGAACCGACCCGATAGGTACTATCCAAAAATAATGATTAAACATGAGAATACTCCATTGGCTGTTTCAGATACTCTGTTGGTTTATGAAAACCTTACATAAGATTCTTACTTATTTTATATAAACTGATTGAAGACTGTCAATGTGATAGTTATGTGTTTAGGCATAATTTGAAAGGCTCAAATTTGAGTGCTGTTGATAAATGGCATGATTTCGGTTTCCTGAAAATAACACGGCCAGTACTTAATGTTTTCAGAACACTATTCTGGTTGTTACTCCCCCTATCCTATCAAATTCAACAGTTCCATTTATCTGGTTGGTTAAATCGGTTACCAGAAGCAGCCCTAATGAGTCGGATTTTTTTAAATCAAATTTTTCCGGAAAACCAATACTCGCCAGGTGCCGTTTTTATGCTTGCATCGACACTCTACTTTTGTAGGCTTATCATGCTTCTTGTATGCCTCCTCAAAACCCAAAGAAACCTTTTGAAGGTCATCCGGATGGACAAAATCAACACTCGGCCTGCCTATTACTTCTTCGGGTTTGTATCCCAGAATCCTCTGAACAGATGGGCTGACATATGAAATAACTCCTTCGGAATCAACGATCTGAATAATTTCTGATATATTTTCTATCACGGTTTTGTATTTTTCCCTGCTTTCTTTAAGAGTTTTTTCTGCTTGCTTGAAATCTTCTTCAAGTTTTTTCTGTGTGGCAAACTGCTGGCGGAGTTCAAGCAGCTCCATGATTAACTGATCTTTTGTACTGTCTTTGTCTTTTAAAATGAATCTTCCGAAGCGAGTCTTATTAAAGGCGTTTTCTCTTTAGTCAGAAAAGGTTCCTCTGGCGTTTTATGATAATTTAAAAATAAGTGCTTTACTATCGCGTCAGCCATGATCGATTTTTCAAGGTAAGCGCTGCATACGGAACGATCCACCAGAGACAAAAAGCTGAGATTATGCCATATGGAACGCCATAAAGAAATATCAAGCTTTTGTTAGTTCGAAGGTAATAGAGTGATAAGATAAAAGAAACAATCACCAAAAAAGAAAATTGCCTGAGAATAAAATAAGGAAATGCCATAAAAGAATAAAATACAATGCCTATTGAAAAAAGATGAAATGGATGAAGCAAATTCAAGAACAAAAAGTCACATATGGGCAACACGCGGTGTTCTGACCTGTATCTTGTAAACATGAATTTGGCGAATAGAATAGATTCTCGAATATAGCTCCTTGTCCAACGAAGATACATCTTGTTCATCTGGCTGAAAGTCGAAGGCACTTTCGTATAAACAATAGCATTAGACTGAAATCTTGTCATGTAGCCCGACTTAAGAACTAACGTAGTGAGAGCTCTATCTTCTCCGTAAGTACATTGAACACCTAAAAACTTCTGATTCACCCATTCCCTGATGAATTTTTTCAAAATGTCCATTCTATAAGCTGTGAGAGCTCCAGGGCAACAAAGAACAGCTCCATACACGCTTTGATAGGCGCGGCCAAAATTAAAAGAAATAGAATAGCGGATAGAAAGCATCCTTGTAAGGAAATTCTTCTTTTCGTTTAAAACCTCGACTCTCCCTGCAACAGCACCCGTATTCGCATCCTTAATCAATGGAACAACAATATTCCTTATGGCATTTTTCCCGATTCGGCTGTCTGTATCCACAGTGACAATAATTTCTCCTTTTGCCTTTTTTAAACCTATATACAAGGCTTTTCTTTTCCCTAAATTTCTTGAAAAATTAATTACTTGGACTCTATTACCATATTTTTGTTTTGCTTTCAGCATATTAAAAATCGTCGAATCCGTGGATCCGTCATTTATGCAGATTACTTCGAGTCTATCCTGGGGGTATGAATTTTCAAAAATAGAATCAATAGATGTCATGATAAATTCTTCTTCATTCAAAGCCGGCATGATTACAGAAACAAAAGGCCACTTAATCTTTTCTCCTTCTTCTACAGTCATTGGTTTGTAGTAAAACCATAGGATTGTCCGGAAAATAATGCCAGCCACCAGGATTGCAGCAGAAATCAGCAAAGGGTAAATTGATATCCGAAGAAAGAGAGTACTGCGCAAAAATTCAGCCCATGAATAGAAAATCTTTAATTTTACAGAAACAACTACAATCAAAATGCTGCTTACGATGATTAAAAAGATAAGAATAGGATCTATTTTTTCCCTAAGAAAAGGAAGATTTAAGAAAAAACCTCTAGGCTTGGATTCTAAAGCAATGCTCTCACATGTTTCTTCCAACATCTAAGTTTTAATGAAATGTTATATGAATTAAAATATGAAAAATATTTCTAGCAAAATAATATTATTAAATACATATCCCTAAGTCAAGCGGTACATTAGTCCCAAATAATCGGATAAATCTTGCTGATCAGGCAATTTATTTAAATAAAGGCCTCTAATACCCCATAAGAAAAGGATTTTCTCTGGTTCAATCTCCGCAAATTTTATTTACCATATTCCTTAGAGAGTGCTTTTTGCCGCTAAAATAAGGATTTTAAGTATGAAATAAAAAATAAATATTTTCTCAATACCTTCATTATCTGCAAGTTGCCACAGCCAAGCCATGGTTTTCACCAAATCACCCCTAATGGTCGTTGTGTGTAAATCAGATGGACCGGGACACTATAAAGGGGTTAGCTCGCCTGTGATTGAACCCGAATCAACCGGGGGTAAGTATCATGGTACGGTAAATCTTGCACAGCGAGTCTTGGCTGAACTGGAAAATTACATTCGTTCCCGTCCTGATGAATGGTTTATGTTCTGGCCTGTTTGGTCTGACAAATAAGAGTCAAATACACCGACGATTACTTATACGATTATAATGTTATCGCAGAAATAATCTATCCAAATGCGACATCAAGTATCATCATTAACGAAAAACCTATCATTGCGCCTATGGTGGCTAAATCTATATTGCCTTCACTCTGAGACTCAGGGATTACATCTTCGATCACGACAAAAATCATGGCGCCTGCAGCAAAACCCAAAGCATAAGGCAGGATAGGCTTTACCAGAATGACTGCCGCTGCTCCAATAACGCCGGCGATCGGTTCAACTATTCCGGATAACTGCCCATACCAAAAGCTTTTCAAGCGGGACATTCCTTCCCGTCTGAGAGGCATAGAAACCGCAAGCCCCTCCGGGAAATTTTGAATCCCGATACCTATCGCCAGGGTAATGGCTCCTGCTAAAGTAACAGAAGGAAAACCGGCAGCAAGAGCCCCAAAGGCAACTCCAACTGCAAGGCCCTCTGGGATATTGTGTAAAGTTATCGCCATAATTAGCAATGTAGTTTTCCGCCAACTCGTTTTAATACCCTCTGCATCTTCCAAAGTATAGCCATGGTGAAGATGAGGAAGTATTCTATCCGCAATCCTTAAAAAAACACCTCCACCGAGAAAACCTGCCAAAGCCGGAAACCAGGTTGGAATATTTTTATCTGCTGACATCTCAATGGCTGGAGCCAGCAGTGACCAAAAGCTGGCAGCGATCATAACTCCACCGGCGAAACCAAGCATGACGTCGAGTAATTTTCTGCTCGCCTGTTTAGCCATAAATACGGTTGCTGCCCCAAGAGCTGTAACTGCCCACGTAAATCCTGTTGCAAATAGAGCCTGAATTATAGGATGAAAGTTTTTTAAGAAATTTATTATATTTTCCATCTTATAACATAATTAATTTTTGATCCGATTAATATTAAGCAATTAACCCTTTTTTACTAACAATTATGCTTGTTACTTGAAATTGCAGTTTTAATCAATATGTTTACGCTGATAAAATAAACCTCGTTCCTGGCGAACAGATTCAATTTTATTCTCTGATTCTAAAACATCAAGATATTTATTAATCTCATTGATATGTAATCCAAGAATTTTCACAAGGTCATCAATAGTACAGGGCCTTCTGCATATTGTTTCCCAAATTGCGGTTTCTGTATCTTCACGATAAGATTTTACTTTTTTTCGTTCGGGTGCGGCTGCAATGATTTCAACATTATCAAGATTCCAGAAGTCAACAATTTGTTTTAATTCGTGTTTACTTGCCGTTCTTAAACCATCAATTGTTCCCGGCCTGTCGAGAGTGTTCAATTGAATACTATCAGGTTTAATTTTTTCAAATGCTTCTTTTAGTAATTGTAGGTCCTCGGGATTATCGTTATAGCCAGGAAGAATTAGAACTTCCAGCCATATCTTGTCACTGTACTCTTTTCTGAAATCTACAAGACCTTGTATATATTCATTAATATTAAGCTTGTGGAACGGCCGGTTAATCTTGCGAAAAGACAAGTCTGACGCCGCATCTAACGATGGCAGCACGACATCTGCATTCAGCAACTCTGCTCTGACCTGTTTTTGATAAAACAGGGTTCCGTTGGTTAAAACAGCAACAGGAATATTAGGATAATTTGATTTAATAAATTGTAAAATATCCCCAATACGTGAGTTAAGAGTAGGTTCTCCGGAACCGGAAAAAGTAATATAATCCGGTACGGGATTATTGGTAAGATAATGCTGCAATTCTTTTACGACAGCATCGTATGGAACATACTCATTTCTCTCAAGGGTTAATTTTGTAGTCCGTCCGCATTCACAGTAGATACAATTTAATGTACACACTTTGTGAGGGACAAGATCAATCCCCAATGACATTCCCAAACGCCGAGAAGGTACAGGACCAAACAAATAGTTATACATAGCTAATTAAATAGGGACATATCCTATTTTTTATGCTTTCATTAATGCATCTGATATTATATACAAGTTTATTAATTGGGACAATTAATTAAATAGGGACATATCCTATTTTTTATGCTTTGCTTTATGTTTTTTCCTTTAGCAGTCCTTTGGGGTCGGACCGAGCCAACTAAATGATTTTTCATAGATTTCCTTTCAAATTTAAGCAGATTTTTTCTTCTCGATTAGAAAATAGGGAACCCAGCCTCCAACGAGTACAATGGATTCACGATATTTTCCTAACGAAAAATACCTATATTGGCATTGAGTATATTATAAAGAAAAAGGCTTGAAATTTACTCAGAATTGAGTAATAATTTACTCAAGAATGAAAAGGGCAGATGCTGGAATTATTTACTAAATCAAAAATTCGAAAAAGGATTATATTACTATTCATTTATAATCAAAATACGGAATTTTATTTAAGCGAAATTGCGAAGATGGTAAATACCTTGAAAGCTAAAATTCTTAAGGAATCAAAGACAAAATGAAGCGTTTCTTATGGTGTTCTTTCTTCTTAGTATATGTGTTAATAACTTTACCTGGATTACACAGCCATAACGCTATCATATCTAATGATTATAAAAACAACTTAAACAGTATTTTAATAAAATGCTCAGATTACTGTGAAAGGCTGGAGAAGTCTGCTCTCTTTTTTGTTTGTCAAGAAAGAATTGAGGAATTTATCTATTTTTACTCATATAATCCTCGTTTTAGAAATTACCGTATTATAGTAAACGTTCCCCAGAAAATAGAGAAGAATACTTACCTTTATGATTATCAACTGATAAAAAAGGGGAGAAAGTTTGAAGAAAAAAGAATTTTACTGGAAGAAAACGGAGAGAAAAAACACCAAGAAAACGCAGAACTGAAGACCAAAAGGTTCTACTCCAAAAGATCTGTTTTTGGGCCTATAGGTCTTCTGAATAAGGATTCGCAGGAGCTCTATGATTACGAGATTTTAAAGGTTGATAATTTAAAGGAAAAAAAACCTATGTTATTGAAATAAAACCAAAAAAGAAAATGGCTAACAGACCCAATTACGGAAAAGCCTGGATTGACACAAAAGATTCAGGCGTGCTTAAGATCGAGACTGAAAAAGAATCCCTAGTTGGCTTTGAAAAACTGAAAGAAGAAAGTGAAAAACGGGGTTACACACCAGTCCTAAAGGCTGTGCATTATTTTGAAATCGAAAAAAACGGCATCAGATTTCCGAGCAGAACAGTTTTCGAGGAGGATTATATCGGTCCAAAAATCAAGGGGAGGATAAAGAAGTCAAGAACGGTCATCACTTATGATAATTACAGATTCTTTATCGTGGAGGTAAAAATTAAGTATTAATTAAAGAGAAAAAAAATAAGAAAAAAATGAGAAATTGTAAAATCCTTTTAATCATAGTATTGGTGTTTTTTCTCCAATTTCATTCTTCCGGGATAAGTTCGGAATCGGTTCAGCAGAGTGAAAGGGCTAAAGAATTACAGCATGAAGTCACCGTAACCCTGAAGTTAATACAAGTTTATGTAACAGACAAAAAAGGAAACCCTGTTACAGATTTAAAAAAATCTGATTTTGAACTGCGTGATAATGGAAAACGAAAGACCATAACAGAATTTGAAAAGCATGTCCTTTTCCCCTCGCCGCCAACAAAAACCACGGTCCTAAAAACGACACCAATCCCTTCTTCCCGGAAATTTAGGCGCAAGTTCATCCTTTTTTTTGATTTTGCCTTTAACTCGGTTCGAGGAATCAGCAGAGCAAAGAAGGCCGCATCTCACTTTATCGACTTTTCTCTCTTTCCCACTGATGAAGTCAGCATCATTTCCTATTCTGCCTCCAGGGGAATAACTCTGCATTCAGACTTAACAACAGATCATCAAATGATTCGCAGGATCGTGAAGAAGTTTGGAATGAGGGAAGTTTTAGGAAAAGCAGAGAATAGACTTCGGAAGGGTCGTGACTCAAGTCTTAGAAAGGAAATTTATAAACATCAAGTTTTTAATTTTTCCAATAAAATAAAAGATTTAGCCAAAGCTCTTCGTTATGTCCCTGGCCAAAAGCATATTGTTTTCTTTTCATCTGGAATTGAATACCCCGCATTATCCCAAATAATGAGAGATTATGAGGAGATGACAAAAGAGATGGCAGCATCGAACTGTACCATCCATTCTGTATACACAGAAGCATTGGATGCAGACATGAACCTAGAATTAGATCAAGACACTTATGTTTGGGATAGAAAAAACTCAGAGATCCCCAAAAAAGATAGCAAGGAAACCGGTGTTTTCTCGCTGGAAAGACTTTCTGAAGTCACTGGAGGAAAGTACTTTGGAAATATTCATCGATATGAAGAGATTATGGAGGAAATTCAGGAGATCACCGGGTCTTTCTACGTTTTGGGTTATTATATCAATGAGGAATGGGATGGGAAATATCACCGCATAGAAGTGAAGGTCAGCCGTAAAGGATATCATGTGCACGCACAGAAAGGATACTTCAATCCCAAACCATTTGCCCAATTCTCAAAGATTGAAAAAGAACTTCATTTGATGGGTTTGGCTTTAAACAGGAAGTCTGTTCTTGATGAACCGCAGGAGTTTCCGATGATTGCTCTTCCTTTTTCAGACAAAAAAGGACCTAATGTTGTTTTACTTTCCGAGATAAACCCGGAAAAGATGGAGGACATGCTGGATAGAGAAGTCGAGATCGTGACTTTTGTTTTTAATCCCATGAATGAGATATTGGATCAGAGAAGAATAAAAATGGATCTTTCGTATACCTCTGAAAATAAGAATTATTACTATAACATTTTTTCACTTAAGCCAGGAAAGTATGAATGCCGTGTGGTCCTGCGAAATTTAAAAACAGGAAAGGCGGCGGTCGCCTCGTCCTCCGTTTCAATTCCCATTTCATACTCTGGGATACATCTTTTCCAACCTTTGGTCTTTATACCAGATAAAGAGGCCACCTATACATATGCACAAAAGGGGCAGAAAAAAGCAAATTCAGGTTTTCTTGATTTAGCGGCAATCTATCCCTCCATATCCGGGCAGTCATCTGTTCTTATCGAGGAAGTGGATAAAGGAGTAAGCAAGCTTTTGGCTGAAGTCAGGTGCTTGATGATTGGCATTCAGGACCCAGAAATCGACCTCTCTGCTAGCCTTATCCCTCTTTCCAATACTCAGGAAGTCATGCCCCTGTCTTTTTCTATCCTTTCGTGTTCAGAAAAAAAGGAGATGGACATCCTTCTGCTGGAGTTTCGGCTACCAGAATTGGAGAGCGGTCAATATTCTTTAAATCTTATTGCAAACGAGATAAAGACCAAATCCATATCTGAGGTTAATATGCCTCTTAAAATAAAATCACAGCGCTGAGACGGAGCATATGGATTATCTGGAGTTCATTGCCCGTGTTACCTCTCATATTCCTGACAAAGGTCAAGTCATGATCCGTTATTACGGGCTGTATGCCAAAGCCCACAGAGGGAAGAAGCGGAAAGCAGGAGTTGATCCTTCCTGCTCCCCTAAATAAATAAATTTATACGAAAAAATATTTCGTATAATCTAAGCATGAAAAAATATTTTTTATCAAGAAAAAAAATAAATTTACCATTTGAATCTTCATCAGGAAGTAAGGATCGATTTTTTCTTTGGATAAAATATATAAGAGTGTAGAAAAGAAACCAAAAAAATGGTAAATTTTTAGGGCAATTTTAGACTTTGTTTTCTGTGTGGGCGGTTAGCTCAGCTGGGAGAGCGCAGCGTTCGCAAGGAGAGGACACTCCTGATGCCTAAGCCCTTGATTTTACGGGAAATGACAATTATATCAATGACTTACGCTTGACCCTTCTTTAAACCCTGATACCCTATTTTCAACAATTTTCAGCATTTTTTGTCACACCTGTGGCACATGGGGAAAAGTCTATTATCTTTCATTTGACTTATCTTTATCATTTATTTTAATCTATTAATGTACGACATGGCTAAAATCATAGCTCATAATTGAAATATTAGGTTATGATGGAAAATATAATCTAACCTCCCAATAATTTCCTATGAAAACTTCAATTTTTTATTCTTTGAAAAAATAAGATGGGGAAAATAATAGATTTAATAAAAGCTATATGCACAAGAACTCAAGAGATTGAGAGCTATCTAAATAAAACTAAATTAATTAAGCTATTATATCTCATTGATGTTGAATATTATCGGAAATATAAAAAAACGTTCACAAATTTTAAATGGATTTGTTATGACTACGGTCCTTGGGCTTATGAATATAATGACGTATACGACCTAATTATGTCTTCACCTGATTTTAAAGTTGTAGAAAAGAAACCTCCCAAAAATATTAGCTTTATTACTTGTGTCGAAGACCAAAAAGAATTCAGCGATATATTTAAAAAACTTGAGGATTCTATGTTGTTTAGAGAATTAATAAATAAATGGGCAACAGAAGGACTGAATGAGATTCTTAACTATGTTTACTTTTATACGGAACCAATGATAGATACAAAGAGAAAGGAAAAATTAGATTTTTCGAAAATAAATAAATTTGAGACGATACCTAAATTTAAGCTTGAAAAAGGAAGGCTATCAACACAAGAAATTAGGACTATTCAAGCTACGTTGAAAGAAAAACTCGGGAGGGGAAAAGAGAAGGATTTAGAAGAAGTTATTCAGCCTAAATATGACGAACTTTATTGGCAAGAAATGGAAAAACTTGATTATGACAACGAATATTAATATCTAATGAACAATTCAGTATTTTTAGATGAAATAATTGACAATTATTACAAAAGTATAGGAGATGGTTATAAAAATTCCTATTTGCCAGGACAAATTGTTTGGACCTATTTCTTTTACAATTACGAAAATTTAGAATTTTGGCGTCCTTCTAGCTTTGATGAAACTTGTACGAGAGCAACTTCATTCGAAATTTGTTCATCAGCTAAAGACCTATTTAACAGGCAGACTCCATTAATTTTGCCCAGGCTTGAGATAGACGAAGAATTTATTGTAATTAGAGCAAAATGGAGACCAGCAATTCTAATCACCCCTCCCCCAGCAAAAATCTCTGTCCCCCCAATCAGAAGAGGAGGTAAGGTAAATTTAAAATTATGCTTACTCGCTCCTTTATTTAGTCTTGAGGATAAACACGGGAATGCAAAATATAGTTCAGAATTCGTGAATAGAATTAGAAAATTAGAATATTCTCACCTCTTTTTTTTGCCGGAACACGAACATAGAAATATAAGAAATAGCTTATGTAGATTTGATAGAATCTTCTCTAATTATTATACTCATCTTGATCTTATAGATTTATATTTATCCGGAGAAGCACTTGATATTTTTATTAGTCAAATTAAATGCTATTTAACAGGAATAATTGAGGGCGATTATAAAGTTGCACATGAGACTCTTAATACATAAGTCTTCATATTAAGTAGATTATTTCAATTAATAGAAGGGTGGATAGAACGCCTGGTTTTGTGTCTGTGGGTTTGTGGTCTGGCTGTGCCAACTAAATGATTTTTCATAGGTTTACTTTAAAATCTAAGCAAATATTTGCCTTAGAATATCAATTTTTGTCTCAAAACTGTCCCTATAAGAATATGACTGCTCAGAAAAAAACCAACGTTAACTGACGTCAACAATTTTCAGCATTTTTTGTCACTTATGTGCGTGTGTTAAATTTTATCCTGCCTGATACAATTTCAGAGGGCAGAGTAAGGTCTTCACGTATTTTCTTTCAAAGGACCTGTGACAATTACCGCTCTGCCCTCTAGCTTTCCTGGGATGGCCGATAGGATATAGGCTTATTATGCCTCAACACGCAAATGCTGCCAGGGAAGAAACTCAATCAAGGAGGGGTACATGCTTACACCGGATTCTGAAGAATCAAACGGGGGGAGAACCGTCATCGGGATTGATCCGTGCAGCCAATTCCTTCAACTGGCGATCCTCACCCCCAACAAAAAAACGGAGTTTAAAAAACTCCCTCTCTCACCTAATATCACAGAGGAAATTGCCAGGTCAATTGATCCTGCAACAACTCAGATCGCGATCGAATCTTATGGCAGTTATGGGAAGCTCTTTGTCTATGATCTTCTCAAGAGGGGATATGATATCCGTGAGGTCAATTCCCACATCTCCAAGAAACTAGCTAGTCTATACAACGAGGAGCACAGTGATCAGAAAGATGCAGAGAGCTTGGCGAAAGCCTTACTGTTGATTCCAGATTTACCTAGGATCTCAATCACAGATAAAAAACAGTGGTTGGCCAAGTTGACCCGAACACGAAAAAAGTTGGTTAAGGATCTTAATGGTTATTTAAACCGGCTTCATATCGCTTTAACAGAAAGTTATGGAGTCGTCTACAAAAGCCTCTTCAAAACCCTTTTTGCGAAAAAAGCCCTGATGTTTTTTGATGATAATCCAACAATCAATGATAGCATATCTGATGAGGATGCTAAAAAACGATTGGGAGAGGAGAAGTGGGATTTATTAATCCAAGCTGGCAAATGGAAAGATGATTACTATCTGGAGACATTAAGAACTGAAATAAGAGGCCTCATAGGAATCATTAGATCTATCAACAGCACGAAAATAGCTCTAGAAGAGAATATCCAGGAAATAGCTGAGCAGGTTGAGGAAATGAGGATATTACAGACTTTCCCAGGGATAGGTGGTATAGCCGGAGCAACTTTGCTGAGTGAGATTGGAGATATAGAACGTTTTGACCAGGAAAGTTATCTGTCGGCTTATTGTGGAGTAAGCCCTGTTATATGGCAAAGCGGAACAGGAAGGATAAGGACAAAGCGAAGAAAGCGTTACAGCCGAAGACTCAAAGGGATCCTTTATTTTATATCGCTGTCACAAATAAGAATAAATCCTGAATCAAGGGCTTATTATGACCGGAAGATAAAAGAAGGCAAAACACACTGGCAGGCCATGAATGCTTTATCCAGACAGCTGATCAAGATCATTTACTACATGCTGAAACATAAAAAACCTTATCAGAGAAACACTTTTGTAAATTAGTTATTGACATAGGATATTGGCACACGGGGAGATATCTATCCAAAAATAACCCGGGAGACTTCGAATCCAAAGGTCGAGGATTCAAATCTTCCCCTGGAAAGCACAGTTTCCAGGAGTAGAAGACAGTTTCCTTTTTATTCATTCTTAACTACAATTAGGCGTTTTTATTCAAAATTTGTTACATATCCGTTACACGAGGAGCAGCATATTATGTCATTTTCTAGCTTTAGTAAGCTATTATATGATATAAAGTAAAATGGTTAAGAAGATGTCTTTACTTATTGACCCAAACTTAACAACTCGAATTAACAACCTGACTCTTACCGTTGGTTATTGTTTTTTTATTGATATGGTGGGTTCAATTGAATTAAAAAAGTAATAGAATATTTTTTTTGCCATGAGTTGAATTAACGAATTGTATTTAATGCATAAATAGTATTATTGTTTTATATTATGGGAACTGATAATTATTTTATAAAACCTTCAATAAATTCTGATACTATAGGCACATATGATAGTCTGAATAAAGATGTTATTGAGGAAACTATAAAAGGGTTTGATAAAGAATCACAAATTTTAAGAAAACAAGACATCTTAGTTATATTTGATCCTGACCCCTTTGCGTTGACTCAGAGATTAGCTCGCACTTTTATAAAAGATACTCCCTCATATAAACCTTTTCTATATGAAATCCCCATTTTGGAATATGAAATTAAGAATCTTTCGGACTATAAGTTCTTAATATATCTGTCGAGAAAAGTAAGGGAAGGGAACGATAGAATATTTAAAGTTTTTAACATTGCTCATGAATTACAGCATGTAATCCAATATATTTATTTTAAGGAGACATTTTTAAGAATTGGAGTGATACAGGGTTATGTAAGAACTATTAATAAATATACAAATGAATTTTATAGAAACATTCCAACAGAAATAGATGCGTTTAGAAAATCGAAAAAAATTGCAAGCGTATTATTCGGGGAAAATGAGGTTGATGAATTTATTTTAAAAAAGAAAAGTGGGTCTAAGGATGATATCGAGAGGGCTTATTGGGAGAATATTGAACAACTTGATGTTCAAGTAGAATATGATTTGAGAAATATTTCTGAAAAAATCTGGAATGAGACTAAAACCAAAATAGAGAAAATGATAAGAGATTTGAAGAATACTCAGGAAAGAAGGGACCTCAATACTGATGAAAAGAATTTCATTGAGGCTTATGAATTCTATCAAAGGGAAACGGAGAGTCATTCCGATTTTTAATAAACGGTCGGCTAAATGGATTATATTTAAGGGAGCTAATAAATGAATAGTGATTTAACTTTTTTTACTAACGAACCTGGTTCAACTCTTGCCGATAGATTCAGAAAAACACTAAAAGATTCACAGTATTTTGATATCTTGGTGGGATTTTTTTATTCAAGTGGTTTTTATGCTCTCTATAAATCATTAGAAAAAACGGAAAAAATCAGAATTCTAATCGGCATAAAAACGGACAGGCAGAGCTACGAACTAATAGAAAAGTCAAAAAACCTGTCTGCCATGCCCACGACACAAGGAGGTCAGAATATTATTAATTTTTCCCATGCTGAGACAAAAGAGGCATTTTCAAATAACGTTATAAACGAAATTGAAAAATCTGAGGATAAAGCACAAGTTGAAGAAGGTGTTCGGAAATTTATTGAATGGCTTAAAAGTGGCAAGTTAGAAATAAAAGCTTATCCTGCCGAGAATATCCATGCCAAACTTTACATTATGACTTTTGTTAAAGGTGATCGTGATGTAGGAAGAGTAATTACTGGTTCAAGCAATTTTTCACAGGGAGGCCTTATAGATAACCTTGAATTTAACGTAGAACTGAAAAACAGAAGTGACTATGATTTTGCCCTTAAAAAATTTAATGAACTTTGGGAAAATGCAGTTGATGTATCTGATAAATATGTTGAAACAATCAATGCCAAAACGTGGCTAAATAATACAATAACACCATACGAGTTATATCTAAAATACCTATATGAATATTTGAAAGAAAAAATAAACATTGATCAAGAAGAAATATTCACTCGCTATGTGCCTCATGCTTTTATGGACCTCGAATATCAGCGTGAAGCCGTCAAGGATGCCAAGGGTAAATTAGAAGAATACGGCGGAGTATTTTTAGCAGATGTAGTAGGTTTGGGAAAGACTTATATTTCAGCTATGTTAGCTCAACAATTGAATGGGCGTAATTTAATTATCTGTCCACCCGTATTAATAGAATACTGGCGGGATACTTTATCTGATTTTCGGGTACCAGCTGATGTGGCATCTCTGGGTAAATTAGATAAACTGATTGAAAAAGGTACCGAAAAGTATAAAAACATTTTTATTGACGAAGCCCATCGTTTCCGTAACGAAACTAATCAAACATACGAAAAATTAAAACAAATCTGCTGGGGTAAAAGAGTTATCCTTGTATCAGCTACTCCCCAAAACAACACACCAATAGACCTTTTAAGCCAGATAAAGCTATTCCAAAAAGGACACAATAGTACTATTCCTAACTTAAAAGACATAGAAAGGTATTTTAATTTCCTTCAGAAAAAATTAAAGGGTATAGATCGTCAATCTGATTTCCACAAATATATCTCTATAATTAAAGAGAATTCTAAAATAATCAGAGAAAACATTTTAAAACATTTAATGGTAAGAAGAACCAGACAAGAAGTTAGAAATTATTTTAAAAAAGATTTAGAAAATCGGAAATTTAAGTTTCCAGAAATCAGCAAGCCCAATAAAGTTTTTTATCAATTTGATAAAGAGACTGATAGTGTTTTTAATAATACTATTGAAGAAATAAAAAAGTTCAAATACGCTCGCTATACACCAATTTTATATTTAAAGCATCCTGAGGCGGAAGAAGAAGTTGGCCAGCGTAACTTAAGGCGTTTTATGAAAATTCTTCTTGTTAAACGTCTTGAAAGCAGTTTCTTTGCCTTTAAAAATACTTTAGATAGATTCATTTTTTCATACGAAAGGTTTATTAAAATGTGTGAAGACGGGACTGTTTATATAAGCAAAAAATATACAGACAAAATATTTGAACTTCTTGATAATGATGACGAAGAAGAAATAATGAGATTAGCAGAAGAAGAAAAAGTAAGACAATATAAAATTAGTGAGTTTAGAGATGAATATCTTGATGACCTAAAGAGTGATTTAAACATTATTAACGGAGTTAAGTCCTTATGGAAAAGCATAACAAATGACCCTAAGATTGAGAAATTTAAGAATATATTAGTCAGCGACAAAATATTAAAAGAAAGCAAACTTATTGTATTCACAGAATCAAAAGAGACCGCAGAATATTTAGAGAAGAATTTAAAGAATATTTATAAAGATGCTATTATATCCCATTCCAGTAAATCCGGTGCTGCCGTTCGAGATAAAATAATTGAAAACTACGACCCAAAACACAAACATCCAAAAAATGATATAAGAATATTGATTTCTACAGAAGTCCTTTCCGAAGGTGTTAATTTACACCGTTCTAATGTAGTTATAAATTATGACCTTCCCTGGAATCCCGCACGTGTAATACAAAGAGCAGGCCGTGTAAATAGGGTGGACACTAAATTTGATAATATTTATATTTATAACTTTTTCCCAACAATACAATCAAATAATGTAATAAAACTAGAGGAAGCCGCTATTGGAAAAATTCAATCCTTTCATAATATGTTAGGAGAGGATGCGGCTTATTTGACCGATGGCGAAGAGGTATCTTCCTATGAACTGTTTAATAGATTAAACTCTAAAAAGGTTATTGAAGGCGAAGATGGGGAAGAAGACACAGAACTTAAATATTTATTTGAAATTCGAGCTATTCGTGACAAGAGTCCAGATTTATTTGAAAAAATTAAGCGTCTGCCTAAAAAAGCACGAAGCTCAAAAAAATATTTTGTAGAAAAAAATACAGTTTTAACCTTTTTTAGAAAGGGTAAACTAAGAAAGATATTTATAACTGATAACGGCTCAACAAGAGAATTAGATTTTTTCCAGGCAGCTGATATTTTAAAATCAATGCCAGAAGAAAAAAGAGAAAAACTTGGCAAAAATTTCTATGAATATCTTGATAATAACAAAAAAGAGTTTGAACTATTTACTATTGAAGAAATTAGGGAATTCAAACAAAAAGGCGGCAGAAGTAGCGAAGTAAAATTAATTCGTATAATTAAAGCAATCCAGAAAATGAAGGGTTTCACTGAAGATGACGAGGACTATCTCAAAAAAACCCTCAATCTTTTAGAAGAGGGAACTCTACCAAAGCAAACTACTAAAACTATAGTCAAGAACATTGGCAAAGAGTCTAATCACTTAAAAATATACGGCATAATCCGAAAGCATATTCCAGATAACTTCTTTGCAATGCCTATGACAGAACAATCTGCACAAAGTTCTGGTCCAAGAGAGGTAATCCTTTCAGAATATCTATGTAGAGAGAGTAATAAATGAAAAAAGAAGACAAAAGAATAACTACAAGAACTTACAATAACCTTCTTGAAAGGCTCGCAGAAATTCTTAATCAGGCAAGAACCAATGTGGTTAGAGAAATAAACAAAGTTCAGGTTTTAACACACTGGGAAATTGGCAGAGAAATTGTTGAATTTGAGCAGAAAGGGAAAGCGAGGGGAGAATATGGGAAGCGATTGATAGAAAGATTATCAGAAGATATGAACAAAAGATTTGGACGAGGATTTTCTCCTGCTAATTTAAAGATGATGCGGCTTTTCTACCGGTCATATCCAATTCGTCAGACACTGTCTGACGAATCTTTCAAAAAGCAAAAATCCGAGACATCGTCTCGTAAATTTCCAATTCAGCAGACACTGTCTGCCAAATTTGAACCTCAGTTATCATGGTCGCATTACTGCGAACTATTAAAAATAGAAAAACTCCATGCCCGCTCTTTTTATGAAAAAGAGATAATCCATAATAACTGGTCTGTAAGAGAACTAAAAAGACAAATTAACTCAATGCTTTTTGAACGACTGGCTTTAAGCAAAGACACCAAAGCAGTAATTAAGATGGCAGAGAAAGGACAGATTATAGAGAAACCAGAAGACGCAATTAAAGATCCCTATATTTTAGAATTCCTTAATTTAAAAGAAGAAACATCATATACAGAAAGTCAATTAGAGCAGGCACTCATTGATAAACTCCAGTATTTCTTGTTAGAACTTGGCAAAGGTTTCACTTTTGTTGCCCGGCAGAAAAGAATTACCATTACTAATCGGCATTATTACATCATTGAAAAGTAAAAGAAATGGATAAACAATCTGCAATAAAACTTATCAGAGAAACTTTTGATAAACCTTTTGATAAAGAACAATTTGTTCGCTTTGTAAAAGAATTATTTAATAGGATTTCATTAGATGCTTTTGAATACTATGGGCAATATATACCTGATTCTTTTAAGCCATATATAAGCAAATATGAACGTATTGGAAAGTATCAAGGCAGTGATGATAACAGAATTGATGTATTAGTAGTGTATCTGGAAAAAGAAAAATTAATTGAACGAGCCCGAACAATGCAGAGAAATTTTATAGCAGGATATCTTGCCGGAAAATATGGAAGTACTGCTGAAAAGGATGCGGCATTGGTATCGTTTATTTCTCCTAATGAAGAAGACTGGCGTTTTTCGCTTGTTAAAATGGAATATAAACTCACTCAAACCAAAACCGGTAGACCAAAAGGCGAAGAAGAATTTACACCAGCAAAAAGATTCTCATTTCTGGTGGGCAAAAACGAACCTAATCATACCGCACAGTCTCAACTTTATCCTATCTTAAAAGATGATGTAAATAACCCAACACTTACCCAGTTAGAAGACGCTTTTAATATAGAAACAGTTACCAAAGAATTCTTTGAAAGGTATCGTGACTTGTTCATCCGCATTAAAGAAGCAATGGATAGTATTGTAAACAAAGATCCTGCTGTTAAGGAAGATTTTACCAACAATAGAGTTGATACGGTCAATTTTGCAAAGAAGTTAATGGGACAAATTGTATTCCTTTATTTTCTCCAGAAAAAGGGTTGGTTTGGAGTTAAAAAAGGAAAAGATTGGGGTGCTGGTTCAAAAAGATTCTTGCGAGATTTATATGAAGGAAAAATTATCCAGTATGAAAACTTCTTCAATGATGTTTTAGAACCACTTTTCTATGATGCTCTTGCACGAGATCGTTCAGATATTGACCATTATAATGAACATTTTAAAACAAAAATTCCATTTTTAAATGGTGGTTTATTTGACCCTATAAATAACTACGATTGGGTTAATACAGATATTTTATTACCAGATGAATTATTTTCCAATAAAATAAAAACAAAACAAGATGATATTGGCGATGGCATACTTGATATATTTGATAGATACAACTTCACTGTCAGGGAAGATGAACCGCTTGAAAAAGAAGTTGCGATTGATCCTGAACTCCTTGGTAAAGCATATGAAAAGTTTAATGCAATTAGACCAGATAATTTTGATGAATACAAAAAGGCGTTAAGAAATGGTCAAAAGGGTGCAGAAAGTAAATTCAATAAACGATACGGAGTTTATTATACTCCCCGCGAGATTGTTCATTATATGTGTCAGCAGAGTTTAATTAATTATCTTGCCACCGAGCTGGACGGAAAGGCAAAAAAGGATGATATCGAAACCCTGATCCATATCGGCGAGCAGGTCAGTGAAAACGAAGTAGCAGCACTAATAAAAGAACAAAGCATTAAAGAGGGGAAACAGAAAACCTCTGAGTACAGATTAAAACTAACAGAAAGCATCCGCAAGAACGCAGCACTGATTGACCAAAAACTTGCGGACATTACAGTCTGTGATCCGGCTGTAGGTTCCGGTGCCTTCCCAGTAGGCATGATGAGTGAAATTGTGCGTGCGAGGAATGTGCTATCAGTTTTCGTTCAAGATAAGACTCGCACGCCTTATGAATTCAAACGCTGCTGTATTGAACATTCCCTTTATGGTGTAGACATTGACCCGGGCGCGGTGGAGATTGCTAAACTGCGGCTCTGGCTATCGCTGGTGGTGGATGAGGAGAATATTAAGAACATTAAACCGTTGCCGAATTTAGATTATAAGGTTGTGTGTGGCAATTCACTTCTTAGTGTGAAGAAAGACCTTTTTAATGCTAACTTGTTTTCAGAAATGGAAAAATTGAAGCCGCTCTTTTTCAACGAAACCAACCCCACTAAAAAGCAGGAATACAAAAAGCAGATTGAAAAACTAATAAGTGAAATAACCAGCGGACATACCGAGTTTGATTTTGAGGTCTATTTTTCCGAGGTCTTTCATGAGAAGAGTGGGTTTGATGTGATGATCGCCAATCCACCGTATGTTAATATAGTAAACCTTTCAGAAAAACAAAGGAAAGCCTACAGGGAAAGGTTTTCAATAACAAAAAACAAGGTAGATTTATATGCGTATTTTATTGAATTGGCAGAAAGAATATTAAATTACAATTCGCTTTTATGTTTTATTATCCCACAAACTTGGAAAGCGACTGACAGTTTTTCAAAATTGAGAGAGTTTATTTTTTTACATTTTAGACTTGATAAAATAGTAAATCTCGAATTCGGAACCTTTGAGACTACTGTTAGACCTTTGATAATATTGATGACTAAGAATGATAAGAAAGAAAAATATGAGATTGATATTATAAAAAATGACTTCTCTTTATTAAATCGCATCAATGTAGAGGAAATTTACGGCTCATTACGGTATATAGTTGATACTGAATCATCTTCAGTTGATAAGAAAATATTTAAAAAGATTGAAGATAAATGTGTAAACTTGGAATCTGTAATACAATTCACACGAGGCATTAAAACCAGCAATGATCAGAAATTTATTCATAAAGAGAGAAAAAACCGAGATTATATAAAATTGTTTCGTGGAAAAAACATAAAGGCTTACAGCTTTCATTGGTCTGGTGAATATATTTGGTATAGACCAGATTTAATGAGGGAAAAAGTTGGTTGTTTGCCACATTCAAGAGAATTATTTGAAGTCCCAGAAAAGTTGATTACTCAACGGGTAAATAGTTCTATGCAATTATTAGTTGCGTATGATACCAGTGGAAGTTTTTTCTTGGATACGACAAATGTTTCAAAATTGGATACTTTAAACAATAATTATAAATTGAAATTCATATTAACCATATTAAACTCAAGGCTTGTTAATTATTGGTATTGTAAGAAATATAGAATGCCTACAATCGGCTTATATGAACTACATTCAATACCAATAAAACCAATAGACAAAAGAAGTCAAAAACCATTCATTTGCCTCGCCGATAAAATCCTTGCTCTTACAGAATCAGATGACTACCTTGGAAATCCCCAAAAACAAGCAAAAGTCAAGGTGCTGGAGCGGGAGATCGACCAGCTCGTTTACAAACTCTACGACCTAACACTCGAAGAAATAGAAATCGTGGAGGGTGAGAATAAATAAAGATTGAGATTGTGTTTTTAATGTACAAATGAAATAAAATATTATGAAACTCACAAAACATGATTTAGAGATAATACCGCAGGAAGGAGAAGGACAAAGAATTGAATTTAAGGAATCCTTTTCTGCATCTATTGCGAAAGATATCGTTGCTTTTGCCAATGATTTAGGAGGAAAGATTTTTATTGGTGTTGATGATTCTGGAAAACTAAAAGGAATTAACATAACCAATACCTTAAAATCTCAAATTACCGACATCGCAAAAAATTGCGATCCATCAATTCCTGTAAATTTGCAAGTATTAGAGAATATCATTATTGTAAATGTTGAAGAAGGAACAAATAAGCCATATCAGTGCAAAGATGGTTTTTTCTTAAGGCAGGGGACTAATTCACAAAAATTAACCCGTGACCAGATAATTCAATTTTTCATTGATGAATCAAAAATACGCTTTGATACGCAGATTAACCCAAAATTTATCTATCCAGATGATTTCGATAGAGGATTATGGAAACAATATATTGATGCTATCCATTTAAGCACAAAATATAAGACAGAAGATATATTAATAAACTTAGGAGTTGCACAAAAAAGGTCAGGTAAAATTTTATTTAATAATACAGGAATACTATTTTTTGCAAAAGAGCCCTGCAATTTTTTTCAAAGTGGTTATGTTGACGCAGTTGTATTTAAAGGGACAGAACGAGTAGATATTATCGACAGAAAAATATTTAAAAGTGGACTACTTGAAAATTTGAATAATACTCGCATATTTCTTCGGGAACATCTTAACCTTAGATATAAATATAGAGATGATTGGAAGCGTGAAAATATATATGAACTTCCTATGGATGCATTAAGAGAGGCAGTCGCAAATGCATTGATTCACAGGGATTACTTTATAACTGGGGCAAATATTTCTGTTTGCATTTTTGATGATAGAGTTGAAATTACCAGCCCTGGAGGGTTACCAAAACCGTTAACTGTAAGAGACCTTGGAAAGATAAGCAAAAGGAGAAATGAAACTATTGCTGATTTGTTTGCTAGATTAGATTTCGTAGAAAAATTAGGAACAGGAATTAATAAGATGAGATACTGGATGAAGGAATACGGACTTGAAGTACCCAAAATAGACACTAATGGATTTTTCACCATAGTTTTTAATAGACTTGTTAATAAAGGCAAAAGAAAAATGTCGGTAAAAAATGTCGGTAAAATGTCGGTAAAAAATGTCGGTAAAAGTAAGCGTAAAGAATTGATACTCAAAAAAATTAAATCTAATGAACCTTTCACAATAATAACATTGGCAAAAGAATTTAGAGTAAATGAAAAGACTATAGAAAGAGATATTCATGAGTTAAAAAAAGATGGCAAAATAAAATTTGTTGGGCCGAAAAGAAAAGGTCATTATGAAATAATAATTTGTGATTAAATGCAAACTGCAGGCAAAAGCCTGCCTGAGCGAGACTGCTCGCAGACAGGTCAAAGAATATGAACGCCAGATTGACCAGATAGTTTATAAATTATACGGACTAACCTAAGTAAGGGTGCAACTAATAGACTTGTTTATATTTTAATATAAAAGGAATATTATAAACTTACGACATAACTCTCGACATTATGAAATAACAGTAATAACTTTTACTCGCGAAACTGCTAGAAATATTAAAGAGAGATTAGCTGAAGAAGATAACATTCCAAAAGAAAAGCATCCTGAAATAATTTCAACTATGCATAGCTAAGGAATAGGCACATTATGGAATTTCAGAGGAAATTCTAGGTTTTGAGTTTTTGCGAAATTATATTTCGTATA
>Ga0315547_1000042_pt1 | contig 158666 bp, 136 predicted proteins | sample SalMarSW160240MG_2_FD_202542 | JGI IMG/M metagenome (GOLD analysis project Ga0315547, IMG submission 202542) | Salt marsh sediment microbial communities from the Plum Island Ecosystem LTER, Massachusetts, United States - Salt Marsh Sediment SW1601-240 ...
TTGGCTTGAACGTGGTTACCTGGGATGGTAAGGATAATGCAGGAAGTGAGATCGCAAGCGGCGTCTACTTCTACAAGCTGACTGCCGGTAGCTTTAGTGCGACCCAGAAGATGGTTATGATGAAGTAGGATGTCGGCAGTCCGCCGTCCGCCGACAAAAATCAGTCAACGGATTAAGCGGATGGAAGTTGTAGGTTGGGTTGTTCCCCGTAAGGGGGACTACCCGACTGACCGCCTATACTTAAAAGTTAAGAAGGGAGTCCGTATATGGACTCCCTTTTTTATTTTGAAAGCTAAAAAGTGAGGTTGAGTGTATACTTCTCAATGTGCGAAAGAATTACAGACGTAGTCAAGGAATCTATTTAACAAACAAGGAGTGCAATACAATATCTTTTCAAACTGGGAATCAAGAAAGATTTGGCAAGTGGGTGGTTCACTCCACGAACTTAGAAAGGAAAAATCATTTAATTCAAAAGCTATGGCGCAGGGCTGCGAACTAACCTACGCCACAAATGATATTCTTTCAATTTGGCAGCCAGAAAGCTCAACAACACCATCTGAATATCAATCCGTTTAATCCGTTCAATCCTTCAGGCTAAACCTTTCCTTCGACACTGAGTCTCAGGACGAAGTGCAGGACGAGTCCGTTGACCGATTCGGCGACAGCATCTCACACGCTTTAACCGTATTAGAAAGAAGCATGGCGATGGTCATGGGACCCACCCCACCCGGAACTGGCGTGATAGCTTTGGCAACCTGACTAACTGAATCGAAATCCACATCTCCCACCAATCTATATCCGGATTTAGTTGAAGCATCCTCTATTCTGTTGGTTCCCACGTCGATCACCACCACTCCGGGCTTGACCATGTCTGCGGTAACGAATTTTGCCCTACCCATTGCCGCAATCAAAATATCCGCCTGTCGAGTGATGTTGGGCAAATCTCTTGTGGCGGTATGACAGACACACACGGTGGCATTTGCACCTTTTGTTTTTTGATATAGCATGGGAGCCAAAGGTCTTCCCACCAGGCTTCCTCGCCCCAGTATCACCACATGCTTTCCAGAAGGATCATTTCCTGATCTTAAAAGAAGCTCCTGAATGCCCAGAGGAGTGCAGGGCAAAAAAGTTGGCTTACCAGCCAGCATCATTCCCACATTGAAAGGATGAAATCCATCCACATCTTTCTTTGGGTCTATGGCTGAAATCACCTTCTCCTCGCTTATCTGTTCTGGTGTGGGAAACTGGACTAATATCCCGTGTATGGTCTTTTTCTGATTCAATTCTTCAATTTTTTTCAAAAGCTCAGATTCAGGCAACTCCTGGGGATATTTGTAAACCTCGGAAAGGATGCCCACCTTCTCGCAAGCTTTCACTTTCATATTCACATAAACTTGGGAGGCAGGATTATCTCCCACCAGGACTGCTGCCAATCCAGGAACTTGTCCTTTTTCTTTAAGATTTTCTATCTTTTCTTTCAAACCTTCTTTTATCTCTGAGGAAATCTTTTTACCATCAATTATTTCTGCTGGCATAACTGTTTCTGTTTAAAAATTATGACGGATAACGAATGATTGATGACGAATTGCTTTTATCCGTTATTCGTCATCCGTCATTAAATCCTTTCTTTATTGTCTTTCTCCTCTTCCTCCTCTGGTCTGGGGACATCAATTTTGATTCTTTCAATGCTTAAGGCTTTGCCGGTCGCCAGGTCAATTTTGACCAGCACCCCACAAAATTTGATATCCTCTTTGGCCAGTGTGAAACGACGTGGAATCTGCAAACGAAACCGAGCAAGGGCATCCTCTTTATTTACGCCTATCACTGAGTCATGCGCTCCAGTCATCCCCGCATCAGTGATGTAGGCAGTCCCGTGTGGTAGGATGGTCTCATCCGCGGTCTGCACATGCGTGTGACTTCCTAAAACCGCAGAGACTTTCCCATCCAGATGCCACCCCAAAGCCACCTTTTCGGACGTGGCTTCAGCATGTAGGTCCACCACGATGATTTTTGTCTCTTCTTTGAGTCTTTTGATCTGTTCCTCTGCCACCCTGAAAGGGCAATCGATCTCCTTTATATAGACCCTCCCCTGGATGTTCAAAATCCCAACTTTATCTCCCTCCTTTGTTTCAAAAATTCCCGCTCCTCTTCCCGGAGCATCCGGGGGATAATTGGCAGGTCTTAAGACGCGCTCATCTTCGTTTAGGTAAGGATATATATCTTTCCGATCCCAGATGTGATTGCCACTGGTAAGACAATCCACTCCATAGGAGTGAATTTTTTTGGCTATCTCTTTGGTTAAACCAAATCCACCAGCCGCGTTTTCTACATTAGCTATGGTGAAGTCTATCTGGTTTATTTTCTTATAATCGGGCAGAACCTGGGATACCGCCCATCTCCCCGGTCTTCCCACTATATCTGCGATAAAAAGTATGTTCAAACGCTTGCTCCGTTTTCACTCTGAAAGCTCAGTAAAAAAATCGATCTTTGAGTGATCGTCTCTCTTTCTATTTCGCATATTCAATGGCTCTGGTTTCCCGTATTACCGTAACTTTGATTTGGCCTGGGTACTCCAACTCCGCCTCGATCTTTTTGGCCATCTCGTTTGCCAGTTCTGTCGCTTCCTGGTCACCTATGCGCTCGTGCTCCACAATAACCCTGATTTCCCTTCCGGCCTGAATGGCATAGGACTTAGCCACACCTTTGAACGAATCAGCCAGCTCCTCTAATTTCTCCAACCTTTTGATATATCCCTCCAGGGTTTCACGTCTGGCACCCGGTCTGGCTCCAGAGATGGCATCTGCCGCCTGAACCAGAACTGAATAGGGAGATTCTGATGTGACGTCCTCATGGTGAGAGGCGATGGCATTTAAGATCACCGGATTCTCCCCGTATTTCTGGGCTACATTGTAGCCCACCTGGGTATGTGTTCCCTCAGTTTCCCGATCAACCGCCTTGCCTATATCATGTAAAAGACCGGATCTTTTGGCTAAATTGGCGTCCAAACCCAACTCCGCCGCCATCAATCCCGACAGAAAAGCCACCTCCTGGCTATGCTGGAGAACGTTCTGACCGTAGCTGGTTCGGAACTGGAGCTTGCCCAGAAGCTTCACCAGTTCGGGATGAATCCCATGGATGCCTACATCGAAACAAGCTTGTTCTCCTGTCTCCCGGATGATGACCTCCATCTCCTTTTCCGCCTTTGTCACCACCTCCTCTATGCGAGCCGGATGGATTCTTCCATCCACAATCAGCTTCTCTAAAGCCATTCGGGCAACTTCTCTTCTTACCGGGTCATAGCCGGAAAGTATCACCGCCTCTGGAGTATCATCCACGATCACATCGATGCCGGTGGCGGTCTCGAAGGAACGAATGTTTCTTCCCTCCCTTCCGATGATACGCCCCTTCATCTCCTCGTTGGGAAGATTCACCACAGATACAGTTGATTCCACCGTGTGATCAGCCGCACACCTTTGAATGGCAGAGATGATTATGTCTTTCGCCTCCTTCTCTGCGGTCTGCTCTGCCTGTTCCTTGATCTCCTTTATAAGCTGGGCCGCCTCCTGTCTTGCTTGGCTTTCCAAGTTCTCCATTAAGAGCTTTTTTGCCTCGTCGGCGGTCATCTGAGCTATCCTCTCCAGTTGTTTGTTCTGATCGGCAATCTTTCGGCTTAACTCATCACTTTTCGTCCGAACCGCCTTCTCCCTGGCGAACAGGATCTTGTCCCGATTCTGTATCTCCCTCTCTTTTTTGGTTAAAATATCTACCTTTCGATCTAAGTGTGTCTCCCTTTCTGAAAACCTTTTTTCCATTCGGCTAAGCTCAGATTTCTTGATCTGAAGCTCTTTTTCGAAATTGACTTTAGCTTTATACCACTCGTCCCTGGTTTCTAAGATAGCCTCTTTCTTCTTAATCTCCGCCTCTTTCTCCGCCTCCTTGATGATCTTCTTTGACAGCTCTTCAGCCTTACCCAACTTCATCTCCCCTATTCTGCGGCTGATAAACCATCCCAGAAAGAAAGCTAAAATCGCCACGCCCACCGAGGCTATAAGGATAATCATCAAGTTGTTCATAATTACTTCTCCTTCCCGCGGATCCTGTGGATCCTATATGAAAAAACCCCACTTGTTTTTTTAGATTTTGCCTTTGTAAAAATACTAAAGCATCTAAATATTTGCTCAAGGCAAAATCAACTAAAAGAAGTGGGGAACAAAAACAAAAAGGGGTTTTTAGAAATCTTTTTGACCTACCCTGCTCTCTAATTGTTCGGCAAGGGATTGTGATCTTTCCTCTACATTAAGAAGTTTTTTCTCGTTGTCTTCTCTCTCTTTCAACAACTCATCGGTTATGTTCATGGCCGCCAAAACTGCCACCCTTAAGGGCAACTTGTTGGATAATTTCTCTGCCACCTCCTTCATCTTTTGATCCACATATTTGGCAACCTTCTGGATGTAAAAAACGTCTGCTTCCCCTTTAATAGGATAATCTTCACCAAAAATATTAACTTTAACCGATTGTTTTTTCTCTTCCATAATGCTTTCTTAATTAAAAAGAAGATTTCTAAAAGTTCTTTTGTTTTCTTTCCCCACAAGTCGAACCATTTGTTAAAACACCTCAACTAACATATTACGAAATACAACCACACTTTGTCAAGAGAATTTATCCCAGTCTTTGTGAAAAACTATTTCGAGAGGAGAATGTGGAGTGTCCACCTTCCTTCGACCCTTCGACAAGCTCAGGGTGTTGAGTGGTTCGGCTTCGCTCACCATCCTGAGAAATTCGAAGGACAAAGTCGAACCACGAAACCTCACTCCACTTGACTTTTTTAGGCCTCTATTAACCTAACTCTGACAATCCTGCGGATTACTCTCCTCCGGTTTTTCGAAAGACCTCTTAACTTTCGGCTTCAAACGCAACCAACTTCTCTAAGATCTTCTCCAGCCGCCTTTTGATCTCCTCCCTCTTTTTGATAAATTTCCTTTCCTTATGGTTAAGCTCGCTTCTTAATCTTTCTGTTTCCACGTTTAAGCCTTTTGTGCTCATTTCAAAATTATTTATCTGATCTTCCAGCTTTCTGTAAGAGGAGGAGACCTCCTGGTTTTCCTGCTTCAGTTTATCGATCAACTCCACCGCCTGCCTGATTTTCTCTTCCAATCTTTCAAAATTCTCCAATTGCATGACCAAACTTCTTTTCCCAAATTATTTAGATAGTTTATAAAACTCCACCATTTTGCCCCGAAAAATCAGTGAACTAAAACAGAGCATACAAGATATTTTTCTGTTATCTTCTCAGAGTGGCACCAAAGCTTTTTCCCAGCTCCGAGATCACCTTTCGGTGAGTTTCATCCACCTCCTCTTCTGTTAATGTTTTTTCCTTTAAGCGGTAGCAGATAGCGTATGCTAAGCTTTTTTTGCCGGCAGGCACCTGTCTACCTTTATACACATCAAATAAAGTAACCTCCTCTACCATGCTTCCTCCCACTTCTTTTATTTTATCCCCGATCACCTCAGAAGGTAGCGTCTCATCCACCACCACTGCCACGTCCCGATCCACTGGAGGGAATTTGGGTAGAGAAAAAAACTGCTTTTTTGGAGGCACCCGGGCGGAAAGTCTCTCAAAATCCAGCTCGGTTAAGAAGACACTGTCTTTGATTCCGAAAGCATCCAAAATCTCCTCGGACGCCTCACCCAGAAGTCCAATCTTTTCGTCTCCCATCTGAACATGGAAACATCTTTCTGCCCGTAAAAAAGCATTTCCGCCGGGATTTAGCTCAAATGAAAGTTGAAGATGATCAGACAACCCCTTCAGTATCCCTTTGAGATCGAAAAGATCTGTCTGTGTCTCTTCAGTTCCCCAATGCCGGGGTTCTCTGTTTCCAGAGATAGCTATGCCCAGATGAAACCTCTCCTCTGGCAACTGGTCTTTTGGAGCCTGTAAATTCCTGTTGGCTGAAAACACCTTTCCCAGTTCAAATATCCTCAAATTTTTCTCCTGCCGGTTTTTATTCCGGCTCACCACCGAAAGGAGATTGTAAGCCAGTGTGGTGGAGAGAACAGAGAGGTCCTGGCTCAAAGGATTTCTTATGCGCACCTGGGCAACATCAGGATTCAATTTGGTCAGCATCTCAGGGTCCACCAGATTGTTGGTGATCACCTCAAAGAATCCTCTTCCCACCAGGAATTCTTTGATCCTTCGGGAGACCTCATCCTTCCGGTGTATCTTTGTGACCAGATCACCCCCGGCTCTCAAGGTGGTCTTTATATTATCGTAACCATAGATACGAGCTATCTCCTCCACTAAATCGATCTCCCGGGTCAGATCAGGTCTGAAGGTGGGAATCCCCACCTCCAGATCACCCTTCTCCCCGCCTTCGGCGGGATTTCCAACTTTGACCGAAAGCTCCAGACCGGTCAATATGCTTTTTATCTGTCGAGGTTGAAGATCGGTGCTCAAGATTCTATTAACCCGCTGCGGTCTTAAAGTTATTTGAACCGGATGGATGGGGGAAGGATAGCTATCCACCACACCCTTTAATACTTTACCAGAAGCTAAGTTCTCTAAAAGCTCAGCCGCACGATCGATGGCTTTCACCACTCCATTGGGATCGGCTCCTCTTTCGAATCTCTGAGACGATTCGCTGGATATGCCCAAAAATATCCGTCCTCTCCGGATAATTTTCGGATCAAAATAGGCGCTTTCCAAAAGAATAGTTCGAGTGCTCGGACCCACCTCGCTTTCCGAACCTCCCATTATTCCGGCAATAGCCACAGGCTTTTTCCCGTCGGTGATAAGCAAGACTTCCCGATTTAAGGTTCGTTCGACATCATCCAAGGTGATAAATTTCTCTCTTTCTTCTGCTCTTCTGATAACCACCTTCTTTTGTTTGAAGAGATTATAATCAAAAGCGTGCAGTGGATGCCCCAGCTCCAGCATCACCAAATTGGTTATATCCACCACATTGTTTATGGGACGCATCCCGGCTGATTGCAGTTTTCTTTTCAGCCAGAAGGGGGATTCGGTTATCTTGACATCTTCAATCACCCGAGCCGCATACCGGGGACAGGCTTGGGGATCTTGAATTTCCACCTGAACCCGATTTTGAGCCATTTCGGCTATTTCGTGTAAATTTACCCCACTCTCTTTTAGCTGACTTTTACACAAAGCCGCCACCTCTCTGGCAACTCCCCTGATGGAAAGACAATCAGGTCGATTGGGGGTAAGGTCAATGTCCAGGATAAAATCCTCCAAATTAAGTGCTGAGGTGAGCGACCCTCCCACCTTAAGATCCGCATCCAGAATCATGATCCCCTCCTCATCCTCCCCAATGTCCAGTTCCTTCTCTGAGCAGATCATGCCATAAGAATCCACACCCTTCAAAGTATTTTTGGTGATCTGAATTCCTCCGGGTAGCTTGGCATCGATTAAAGCCACTGGGACTTTGGCACCTTCGGTTACGTTTGGAGCACCGCACACCATCTGAAGGCTCTCCGATCCGACCGCCACCTCACACACGGACAGCTTATCTGTCTGTGGATGTCTGGACACCTTCTTTATCTGTCCCACCACCACCTTATCCAAATCCTTGCCTATTGGTGTGATGGTCTCTACCTCCAGACCGGCATCGGTAAGTCGGGAAGCTAACTTTTCAACTGAGAGGTCAAAATCAACAAATTCTTTGAGCCATCTGAAGCTTATTTTCATTTCAAAATTGCCTCAAAAATCTAATATCATTTTCATAGAAGAGCCGGATATCGTCAATCCCATATTTTAACATGGCAATTCGCTCTACTCCCATGCCGAAAGCATAGCCTGAATAGATTTCTGGATCATAGCCCACCGCTTTGTAAACTTCCGGATCTATCATGCCCGCCCCCAAAATCTCCAGCCATCCTCTGTGCTTGCACACACTACAACCCTTTCCTCCGCAGATCACACAGGAGATGTCCACCTCGGCTGAAGGCTCGGTGAATGGGAAGAAGCTGGCTCTGAATCTTAAAGTCACATCCTTGCCGAACAACTCCCACACAAAGGCAGAGAGAACCCCTTTGAGGTCGGCAAAGGTGACATCGGTGTCCACATAAAATCCTTCCACCTGATGAAAGGTGCAAAAGCTTCGAGCGTTGATGGCTTCATTTCGATAACATCTTCCCGGAGCGATGATCCTCACCGGAGGTTTTCTTTTCTCAAACACTCTCAACTGAACCGGGGAGGTATGCGTGCGGAGAAGGAGATCACCTTTTATATAGAAGGTATCCTGCATGTCTCTGGCCGGATGGTCGGGGGCAAAGTTAAGGGCGGAGAAGTTGTAATAGTCTGTCTCCACATCCGGTCCTTTGGCTACCTCAAACCCCATTCCATAGAAAATCCTTATTATCTCCTCATTAACTTGAGTGAGGGGATGTAATCTCCCCTCCCATCCTTTCCTTCCGGGCAGGGTATAATCGAAAAATTCCTTTCCCTTCTTTTGGACAGCCTCTCGCTCCTTTAGCTCTTTTGTCCTCTTTAACAAAAACTCCTCCACCTCACTTTTGATTTGATTGGAGAGTCTGCCTAAAGTCGGACGCTCCTCTTCTGATAAATCTTTTAAGCTTTTCAGAAGGGAGGTGATGATCCCCTTCCTTCCTAAATATTTAATTCTTATCTGTTCCAATCCCTCAAGCTTGTTAGTTTGCTCTATCGTCAAAAAAGCTTCCTTTTGTGCCTGCTTGAGGGACTGTTGAAATTTAGTCACGCTTAACATAATTTAAGTCGTAGGGACAGCCCTTGTGGCTGTCCTCATTAGGGTTAGGACAGGGACAAGCCTTGTCCCTACGCTACGTTTCTGGCACCAAATGACTTCTTTTCAGGAGACTGGAATTTTGGAATACTCCGGAAGTGGACTACAAGGACCACCCCAAGCATCTATGAAAAGTTATTCGAGAATTCTTGACTTTGTTTTTTAACCGGCTTTGGATTTTGAAGCCAGCTCAGCTAATTTGGCGAAGCCCTCTTTGTCTCGAACTGCCATATCTGCCAGAATTTTGCGATCTAAGACCACCCCCGTCCTTTTCAAACCATTGATAAAAAGGCTATATGAGAGCCCAGAAAGTCTGGCCGCGGCATTGATCCGCACTATCCAGAGTCGACGAAAATCTCTTTTCCTTCTTCTTCTATGCGCATAGGCGTATGCCAATCCTCGTTGCACTGACTCTTTGGCAGTGCGGTAGAGTTTACTTCTGCCTCCATAATATCCTTTGGCGGCTTTCAGAATTTTTTTTCTTCTTGCTCGTGAAGCGACTGTATTTGTTGCTCTGGACATCAGAACCCTCCTTAGCTGGCCAGTAGTCTTCTTACCTTATTTTTATCAGCTTTATCCACCAATCCCGCCTTCCTCAAGCTTCTTTTTCTTTTAGTGCTCTTCTTGCTTAAAAGATGTCCTCTGAAGGCTTTGTTTCTTTTGAACTTTCCCCCACCTGTCCGTTTGAATCTTTTGGCGGCGCCTCTGTTTGTCTTCATCTTAGGCAATTAACTGTCCCTCCATCTTACTTGGGTGTTTAATGTTATACATCAAGCTACTGCATTAAGTTGTTGAAACCACAAAAGTTACGCCACTATGTTTGAGATATCATGATGTCGTCGAACTTTTGTCCTGCATCTTAGGCATAAAAGTCAAGGTCAGAATTCGACCCTCCATTTTGGGTCTGGGACCTGGTTCTCCCACCTCAGAAAGGTCAACTTTCAGTTTATCTAAAATCTTTTGCCCGAACTCCATATGGGCTCTTTCCCGCCCCTTGAACACCACCAGAATCTTCACCTTGTTACCCTGGGTCAGAAACTCCCGGATATGCCTCATCTTGAACGTGTAGTCATGCTTCTCGGTTTTGGGTCTGAAGCGCATCTCCTTCATTTGTAAGAAACGCTGCTTTTTCTTGGCGTCTTTTGCTTTTTTAGTAAGTTCATATTTGTATTTTCCATAATCCATTATCTTACAAACGGGCGGTCTGGCTTGCGGAGAAACCTCCACCAGATCATACCCTTTCTCTGCCGCTAACTTGATAGCGTCTCTGGTGGGCATGATTCCTATCTGTTCGCCACCCTCTCCGATAACCCTGACCTGGGAAAAACGAATTCTCCGATTAACCCTGATCTCCTTAGGTCTTATTGGAATTCACCTCCTTTCTTCTCTCTTTGTCTTTGCTGAGAGGAGTTTTCATCCTCAAAAGATTTTGGGCCCAGAAAAAGTGCCAAGTTTTGAGAGTTTGCTCTAAAGATTTTCTCATCTTTGCTAGAAAGGTATGGGTTCTACAGCTTTATTCTTTACCTCCTCTTTCAACTTCTGGATGGTCTTATCTAAGTCGAACCGACCCAAATCTCCTCTTTTGTGTCTTCTTACTGAAACGTTTTTTTCCTGAACCTCCTTTTTGCCCACAATAAACATATACGGTATTTTTTCCTTTTCTGCCTCTCTTATTTTATAGTTTATCTTTTCGTTTCTATCGTCCAACTCCACCCGAAAGCCTTCTTCTTTTAGCCTACCTTCTATTTCGGCAGAATACGAATTTTGCTCGTCGGTGATGGGCATCACCCTAACCTGCACTGGAGAAAGCCATAAGGGGAATGCCCCCCCGTAATGCTCAATTAGCACTCCAAAGAATCGCTCCAGCGACCCCAACAAAGCCCGATGAATCATGATGGGTCGATGAAAGTTCCCATCTGAATCCACAAAGGTTAGATCAAATCTCTCCGGGATATTGAAATCAAATTGTATGGTGGTGCATTGATGTGATCTTCCCATCACATCTTCGATTTTCAAATCGATTTTGGGACCATAGAAGGCACCACCCCCTTCATCCACTTCGAACTTTAGATTTTGCTTTTCCAAAGCCCTTCTCAGAGCATCTTGTGCTTTTTCCCAGTTTTGTTCTTCTCCGATGGATTTCTCCGGTTGGGTGGACAAGAATATCTGATATTTCTCAAAGCCCAGGGTTTTCAGCATGGAGGTTGAGAAATCTAAAAGTTTGATGACCTCCTCCTCCAGTTGCTCCGGCTTGCAGAATATATGAGCATCGTCCATGGTAAAACCCCTAACCCGAAATAGTCCCTGTAACACGCCGGATCGCTCATACCGATAGCACGCACCCAACTCAGCCAGTTTAAGGGGTAGGTCTCTATAACTTCTGAGCTTGGATTTATAGATTAAGATGTGAAAGGGACAATTCATAGGCTTTAGCTGGTATTCCTCATCCTCCACCCGCATGGTTGAATACATGTTCTCCTGATAAAATCCGGTGTGCCCACTTTTCTCCCACAGATGCAGTCGAGCAATGTGAGGAGTGTAGATCAACTGATAACCATGCTTCTGATGTTCCTCCACCCAGTAGTCCTCGATGATCTTCCGAATCTGTGCTCCTTTGGGATGCCACAATACCAAGCCGGGTCCCACCTCATCCGAAATCGAAAAAAGCTCCAACTCCTTTCCCACCACTCGATGGTCTCTTCGTTTCATCTCCTCGATTCTTTTTAAGAATTGGTTTAGTTCTTCTTTTGTGGGGAAGGAGATACCGTATATCCGCTGAAGCATAGGATTTTTCTCAGAGCCTCTCCAATACGCTCCAGCCACACTTAAAAGCTTAAAGCTTTTGATCACCCCGGTGGAGGGAACATGTGGTCCCCGACAAAGATCCACAAAATCATCATGCTCATACAAAACCACTTTGTCCTCATCTAGCTCGGAAAGTATCTCTAATTTATAATTCTCCCCCTTTTGTCTAAAAATCTGCTCAGCTTCCGATTTGCTAAGTTCTTTCCTCTTGAAAGAATGATTTTCCTTCACGATTTCTTTCATTCTTTTTTCAATTCGTGCCAAGTCTTCAGGTTCGAATGGCTTCTGCGTATCAAAGTCGTAGTAGAATCCATCCTTGATCGGAGGTCCGATGGCTAATTTCACCCCAGGAAAAAGCTCCTGCACTGCCTGAGCCATGACATGTGAAGTGCTGTGCCAGAAGACCCCTTTCCCCTCTTCAGAGTCAAAGGTGATTATCTTGATATCTGAATCCTTTTGCACCTTTTCAGACAAATCCGCCACACTGCCATTTAGAAATGCGGCAAGTGCATCCTTAGCCAAAGATGAGTTGAAATCCCGCAATATCTGAGAGATCGTCATCCCAACTGGATATTTCTTTTTTGATCCGTCAGGTAGAACCACCGATACTTCATCTGCCATGAACTTCTCCTTCTGGAGTGTCAAGCTTTAGGGGTGTTGAAAAACCCCTCTTATTCGTGCGGGAATTGGATTTTTCCGCCTCTGGCGGAATCCCGGTGACCCGCACGAAAGTGGTTCGGGAATTCCAATTCCCGAACCAACTTAACCTTTTAGATTCTCATCGCAACTAACCCCATTACCTAATTAGTTGGCTCTTTCAATAGTCCCTTTAGCTTGACCTGTTTTATCCTGTGTATCCTGCAGGAAAACTCTGTTCCGCAGAATTCCCTGCATGTTGCTATAAAAAATTACCCCATACCTTTTGGGGTGCGGCTCTCCTCTGTGCTTGACCATCAACCGATCACTGTTGACTGTATACTGTATACTGTATACTGCTTACTGTTTACTGCTTACTGTTTCTGGTGGGCGATACTGGAATCGAACCAGTGACCCTCCCCCGCCTATGGCGGGGGATACTCTAACCAACAAAAGGTTTAGAGCTTGATCCCAGTATAACTGCCCTGTTAAATGGTGGGCGATACTGGAATCGAACCAGTGACCCCTTGCATGTCAAGCAAGTACTCTAACCAACTGAGCTAATCGCCCAACAAAAAAATCAAGAGTTTACGATTGAAGTCTCTTTGTGTTCTTTAACCTAAGCTTTTGATTTGTAATCTCAAGCCAAATCTAATATATTTCTTTACGAATCTTTTGTCAAGATTTTATTACGAGGGCTTTAGAAAAAGTCAAATTTGAATTAGCAAATCTGGAGTGCCTGCCTTTAGAGCTTGCCTTCCCATGACTTCTGCAGATTATCGCTATAAAAACATAAATCTACGTTTTTTCAATAAGATAGAGTTTCAGTATCTTTTGGTTCAGATAAAATCCTTAACAGTATGCTGATTACTATTAGATTCCGAACAAATCCATAAGTCTATCTGCGATCTTTTTGTAAACCTCCCGGCTATCGTAGTCTCCGTTTTGTTTTTTCTTTTTTGCCTCTTCTACCTTTTCTTTTCGAATTGCTGGTGAATCACCAGAAAGAACAGCTTTCCTCTTTGAGATACGATTGTCTCCTTGACATTTTGATTGTTCTAAGATGCGATCTATCTTCTTCCCGTTCTTTTTCTTAAAGGACGATGAATCAGGATTTTTCTTTTTATTCTCAAATTCTTCTTTTTCACTGAAGGATAACATTCTCTTTTCTCCTGTGCAAACATTTGCACATCATCTCCACCCGAACTCCTTTAGCTAACATACTGTCTGGCATGATGATCTGCCGCTCCACCCAACTTCATGGAGATTGAATCGCACACCTGTTGCTATCTTTGACCAACATATCGTTGGACACTTTTGTCAATCTTCCTCTATTAATTGTATCGACCTGGAGGCGTTAAACTTTATAGTCCGAATTTACAGGATGGGTTTTAAGACAGGGAAAATGGAGTAAATAGCTGAAATGTCAGCCAATGGGGTTTTTTAATATCAAGCAAGCTTTAGGGCGAAGAAGCTCAACTTCGTGCTTTTTTAGAGCTTCTATACGGTATCTGATAATTCCTTTAGGAATGTTTGGGGAGACTAAGAAAGGATGTTTTTTTATCTTTTTGAACCATCTGCCAAACAAATTCATTATAGAGGTGCCATGGACAATCCTTGATATGGCAGTCATTTTCTCTTAGGTGCTCAACTGCCCTTCTGTGCTCAGGACCGAACCAGAGCCTATCTGCTGGCTGAGCGAAGATGTTGCCAAAAGAGGTGATCTCAGGACGATGATCAAAATGATAGCAAGGGTAAACATTGCCCGAAGGATTTATGACCAGATGGATAGGTGAAAGCCAGCATCCCCCTCGAAACTTTCCGGTTTCAACTTCCCCATATACTTCAAACGGATGGTAACTATTCCTCAGCTCCTCTATTAGTGTATTCGCCTCTCTTCTCTGTTCTGAAAGCAGGCCATCGAATGTTTTACAATTGATCCGGAACTGGATATAATCCAACCCCACATCCCTGACCAGACAGATCATCTGCTCCATGAAATTCATGTTAGCTTGGCATAATCGAACTTCAGCTCCCACCATCAAATCCACCTTTTTTCTTTCTCTTTCAGAGACGATCCTTTCCAGATTGCCTAAAACCTTCTGAAATTCCCTCGGGCCTGGAGGATGATGAATCCGATTATAAACCTCATCATTGTTGGCATCTAAATTCACTCTCAAAAAGGAAAAATCCTCCACCACAAGGTCGACGACTTCTGTGGTAAATGAGGCGGCATTGCTCAAAAGGCTCAACCCGAACTTTTCTTTTATGCACATCTGCGAGAATTTATCGAATTCCGGATGTAGCGTAGGCTCTCCTCCTCCAGCGAGATCAATGAATTCAACCTTCAAGGAATGCAAGCTATCAAGGAGTTTTGAAAAGCTGTTTGAGTCCATGAAGACATTTTCTTTTTTGCCACCGCTTCCATATAGGCAACCAGAACAGTTGTGATTGCATGTGTAAGAGAGACAGACTCTGGCTATGACAGGATAGGGAATGCTTCCCTTCGAGATTGTTTTTGCCCCGGGCAAAATCCTTCCTATCATTGCTTTCTCAAAAGAAGAAAACTTCACCTTCTGGCTTGGTTGGTGGATGCGTCTCTCCAAAGAGAAGGTAGCTACCTCTTTCAGTCTTGCTTCTTTTTCAGCATCTATCCCCAGATAATCTTTAATTTTCAAAAAACGTCCTCCTGGTTAAAATATGGGGGAACAGGTGAAGATCAACGAAGGTTTAAGGTTTAAGGTCTAAGGTTTCTTGTGAAGATGGTTGTGTTAAGAGACTGTGATTGTTATACAGAAGATTATCTCAAGCCGGCACCTTTAGGTTCTTCTTCGGTGCGCTAACAATTAGCCACTCAAACAGAAGCTTTTCTGCCAACATATTTTCGCCGTACTCGTTTTTTGAGCTCATCCAAAAGATAGTGCTTTGTGGTGTAAGGGCTGTTGGGCATGACTGCCTGTTTTGCCAATCTCTTCTTGGAGTTTATCACCAAAGGACCTAAAAGGTCGGCGGAAGCCAATGAAACATCTTGAGGAACCGTGACTATAACATAGGTCACCAGATCGCCGGAATTAGTATAATTTAGCTCTTCCAACTCTATCTCATTGATCTCCAGTTTAAAGTTGGGAAAGAACTTCTGAGGATCCATGATCACAAAAGCCACATTGGGATCCTCAATGGATTGCAGCCATTTGAACGGAGCAAATTCTTCTCTTTTAAGAACCACATATCGGGTTAGCTGTGAAAAACCAAGAACCCCCTTTGGAAAAAGGATTACTTCGGTCTCTTTAAACTCGATCTCTCCAAATCTGGTAGTGACAAATTTCATTCTCCCCCCATGTGACCGAGTTTTAGGAATGTGCATTAATCTTAAACCAAAGACAGTTCGAATTCCATTTCATATCTATCCCCTTTAAACTGGAAGATCTTATGGGGACTCTTGCATACCAAGGCAGAACAAAAAAGCGAGCAACGTTTCTTTGCCTTTCCGCCTTCTCTAAATCATCTAACTTTCTTCGTAATAAACAAAGCTTGAATCAAAAGGTTTTGTGTTTGAGTGGCTCTTTTTCGAGCGATTTGATTTTTCATAGGAAAGATCCTGGGTTTGATCATGCCACCACCTTCTGAACTTCTCTACCTTTTGATTTAAATCCTCGCCTCTCTTTTTGTTTCTGTTTTTGAAAAACATGCCTCATCCCTTCGGTTTTGTTCTATTACCTCTTTTTGAGTTTTCCTTCTCATCCGATTTATTAGTCCGCAAAAGCTCAGAGGCGGAGCCTGACCCCTGCGGCTTCTGGTGGTCCTCTTTTAACTTAGCCGCGATTCTGAAAACCCCGTCCGCCGTGTTCTCAACCGCCCTTTTATTCTCCTCCTGGATTTTGAAATATATTTCCTCTCTATGTATGGTTACCCTCTGAGGAGCTATTATCCCCAGTCGAACCTGTCGTCCCCGCACCCCTAAAATGGTTATCTTGATATCATCTCCGATGGTAACGCTTTCTCCCAACTTCCTGGTCAAAATCAGCATAGCCCCCTCTTTTCAAACTGAGATCTTTAGATGACTGAAAAGAGCACCCTGCTGGAAAATTTCCGATCTTTTTAAAGTGCCAGATCACTTTAGATGATCAAAGTATCGAAAAATCTTTCAGAACATCCCCTCGTTTCTTTGGTCATCTCCATCTGCTGACGTAATCTCGAACTCAATCGGCCGTCTTTTTTTCAAGCTTACATCTTTTAAGAATCGGTATTAAATTCAAATTTCTTAACTTTCCCTTCCGCTTTTCCTATCACGAGATCAACTTATTATTAGCGGAAACTGATTTCAGCTTCTTTATGATATATAACACCCTTTGACTTTCAGCTAAAACCGACTCCAATGATCGTTCGATCTTTTCAATCAACTCTCTGTTTTTTTCCAACTCTATCTCCCCATGTCGGGAAAGCTTATAAAGTCTTCCTACCTCCATTCTTACTACCCGGATCATCCTGCTTATGTCCGAAGTGGCGTGACCGGTCTGATCAACCAAATCTAAGATGTCATCATAAACTCGAGTGGAAATATTCCCCGTCTCCCTAGCCCTGGAGGCAACATAAGCTAAGTTGGACGCCATTCTCTTAGCCTGTGCGGAAAGCTCCTCCAGTGATTTCAATACGTCTGAAGCTTTTTCGATCTCCTGGGACTTAATCATATTCTCCCCCGCTGATTTATTTTGTTATCGGAATGAGTTTGCTAAAATGATAAAATGTAAAAAGATCAAACTCACCTTCAGACGCTCACCAACTCCCTTATTTTCTTTTTAAGTTTTTCCAAATTGGGGGATTTCACCAAGTATGCATCTGCCAGCCATGACTGAAAGTCACTTTTGTAGGTGGAATATGCTGAATTCAGTATGATGGGAGTGCTTTTATTGAGCTTTCTCAAACCACCCAACACGTCCAGACCGTCCTGGTCTTGCAGTTTGATATCCAGAATCACCAGATTTAAGGATTCCTCTTCAGCTATCCTCAAAGCCTCCTCCCCTCGGGTGGTGGTTCTCACCTCATACCCTTCTTCTGAAAGTTCCTTTTCATACAGCTTTAGAATGTGTTCCTCATCATCCACCACCAATATGTTCACCCTGGTGGATGAATTGATCGGGTTTCGTTTGAGCTGTGGCTCTACTTTAGATTGCTTAATTTGCACCTTTTCCTCCCTGTTTTAAGATTTAACTTGAGTTTCGGATGGTTGGCCAGTCATTTCATCCTCTGTCAAGGGTAGTTCTATGTAGAAGGTAGCTCCTCTCCCTTCCGTGCTCCCCACACCAATGTTGCCTCCATGATTTTCGATTATCTCTGAGCTTATGGTCAGTCCCAGGCCGCAGGCTTCAGATTTGGTGGTGAAGAAGGCATCGAAGATTTTGCCTACGTGTTCCCCAGAAATGCCAAAGCCGGTATCTTTAATCTCTATCCTCACAAATTTGTCTGTCTGTTTGGTGGTGACGGACAATATACCTCCCTGAGGCATGGCCCAGATTGCATTGCGGAGGATGTTTAACAGAGCCTGGCGTATAAGATCAGGATTAGCCCGAACAGAAGAGAGATTGGGAGAAGGAAACTTAACCATCGAGATCTTAGTGGAATCTATTTCCGGCTCCATCATTTCAAAGGTCTGATCCACCAGTTCATTAATGTTGACCGTGCTAAGATGAGATTTATCGGGCTTGGAAAAATTGAGCACGTTGTTCAAAACGTTCTCCATCCTCTCGGTCTCTTTGGCTATGATCTTTATATATTCATAATCTGTACTTTTTGTGTCCATCTTCCTTAAAATCGAATGGGCAAATCCACCGATGACGGTCATGGGATTTCGCAACTCGTGTGCCACCTGAGAGGTGATCTGTCCCAGGACTGACAGCTTCTCCATCTTCAAAAGCGTTTTGGTGTTTTCTGCGATTCTTCTGTTGGCTTCTGCTAATTTACTTACCTTCTCTGCCAGCTCCCGATAGAGTTGAGAGCTTTCTATTGCCGCCGAAGCATGATTAGCACAGATGGAAAGAAGCTTGATGTTCTCATCTTCGATGGGTTTTCGGTTAATCCGATTGTCGGCTACGATGACTCCAAGCATTTTGTCCTTGGATACAAGAGGAGCTACCGCAAATTGATCGGTTTGCAGTATCTCAAAAAGATTTTTATCTGTTTTTCCTTCTCCTGGGGTGATGTTAAATGCTCTCTTATTTAACATCGACTGAATCAGTGGATTTCTTTCGTCTGAGAGCGGAATTTTAAGCTTTTTTACTATTTGATTGACCAAAACATCTTTATCTTTCAAAGCGTCCTTGTATGAGTGCAGTATATCTTCTAAGGACTGTTCCCGAGCTGAAAGGGCATCCCAGATTCTTTTTGCCTCCTCCGGATTAGAAGGGCCGATGGCCATCTTTCCCTCTAACATGGTTCCCCTCTGGTTTAGAAGCAAAAGGAAGGCGCGATTGAATCCCAATCCCTGTCCGGCGGTAACACCGATTAAGACGATTTGAAGTATCTCCTCCAAATTAAGAGTGCTTCGTAAAACTTTGCCTAACTCACACAGGATGGAAAGCTCATTTATCTTTTTCTGCAGATTCGAATGCAAGCTTAATATGCTAAAGACATCCTCAACCCAACCAATTGCTCCCACCGTCCTTTTTGCTTCGTCTTTGACCGGGAAGGTCCGGATGAAGAGATTTGAGTTTTCAAAATCATTCACCTTTACTGACAACGGCTCACCGGAGAGCACACAGCTTTTAACCTGTGTGGAAATCTGATGCTTTAATGATTCTCTTTCTTTAAGCTTGGTTTCGCCTTCCCTTTCTAACAACTTAGACAAATATCTGTTCACATACTCCAATTTTCCTAAAGATGAGCTTCTGAACATCCCTATGGGTAGATTGTCCAAAAGGTCTTTCAAATCTTTGAACCCGGAGTTTGCTATCTTTAAAGTTTGATCTGATTTAGCCACATTCTGCATAAATGTCATCTCGGAATCAATCGATTTTGATGGTTTTAAAGCAAAAGGTGTTGCCTGAAATTGGCTTTGGGAGCCCAAGCTTCCTATGTTACCAGACCTAATTTCTTTTCAGCAGTCTTTCTGTAGCTTTAGTAATTTGATTTACCTCATTTTTGATCTGTTTTAACCCGCGTTTGAACTCAACGTCAGACTTTTTACTCGACCGCAGTGGTTTCGCCTCCTGTCGGGGTGAGAAGCTGTTCAAAAGAAAGGAAGCATTTTCCGCTATGCTAAAAAGTGGGGTTTTGATCTTTTGGTTTAGGCTCTCTAACAGTTGTGGGGTAGGAATTATGCTGTTCATTCGGGTGATTTTTTCCTCAAGCTCTCTGGAGTGTTCCCTTGCCTGAAAAATCTCCTCTTGGAGCCTTTCTTGCTCTGAATGATAAAACATCCTTTCTAAGCTTAATGTCACTGGAATAGAGATTAAGCTTAAAAACTTCACATCTTCCGGTTCAAAAGCGTGTGCTTTTATGTGGCCTAAATTCATAACCCCAAAGAGCTCGCTATCTAAAATCAGAGGTACGGCAAGAAAAGACTTGATGCCTCCTCCCCTTCTTTTTCGGTGCAGATTGGAGAGAAGAATGGGTCTCTTCTCCTTAGCAACCCAGGCAGAGAGTCCTATTCCTACATCGAATCTAATGAAGTCTACTAAATCCACCTTCTTTCCTATTGAAGCTACCTCCTCCAATTGATTTTTCTTTTTATCTAATAAAAAGAGACTGGCTTGACTGAACTCCACAGATTTGCCAATCAAATTCAATATCCTTTCGAAGACTTTTCTCCCTTGGGTTGATTGTTCAATCATCTTACAGATGCTGATCAACACGTCAAAATCGATTTTCTGGTTTTCAAGGTTTTGATTTACATGCAAAAGTTTTTGCCTTTCGGCAAGTCTTGAGAATTTAGCAATTTTTTTATTTTTCCCCTTAGTCCTCTTTTGCATTTTTATGTGCCCCCAATTTATTAAGGTTTAAGTGATATGGCATTTCAAAGACTCCAAGCTTAGGGATATGACGTCCCCTGTGGGGATTATCCCTTTTTCCATTTAGCCTTTTTGAAAGATTCAAAAAACCCTAAAGCCCCCATGAGCCGCCCCTTATGATCGCTTATGAAGCCGCAAAAGAGAGGTGCTCTTATTTGAAATTATCCCGCTTTTCCGGCACTGGAGAAAAACACCAACAGGTCATTTAGGTCTCATTTGAGTCAACTGACAACTGACCTGCGGAATTCCATCTACTTTTATCTGGTGGCAAGCTCAGTGGTGCGCAAGTAGCTGGAAATGATCTCTCGCAGTTTGCGGCCAAAACTTGTCACTTTCACCGGCAAGCGTTCAATCTGCTCCGAAGAGGTGAGCTTTTCTAATTCCTCTCGGGAGGAAAATTCCACTCCTACCAAGAAATCCTCCTCCTCTGAGGGCTCCACCCTTTTGATTTTTCCCAATACCCCTTCCAGAGTCACCAATTTATTCAGGTTCAGACTCAAAAGCACAAAACCTTCTTCCGGTACGGGGTAGTCGGTGAGCAGGAGCATCCCTCCCTCGCTCAGATTGAGAATTGCGCCAGAGATTCTTTCTTTGGACAGTTTTATCTTTCCTTTTTTACATGCCAGCAGACGAAACCGGGCAGGAGAGAATAACTCTATGCGAATATATTTGCGCCCACCAGATGTTTTGATTGGGAATGGAGTTTTTTCTAAGGTAATAGCTTTAGACTCGGTCTTCACATCTAACTTCTTTAAATCCTGCAAAATCTCTCCTCCTTTCTAACCCTTCTTTAAAAACTCCCTCTAGTAAAGAAGGGATTTATGGCTAATCTGATTGAAGCATCTTGTCTTTACCTGATATAGGGACCCCGAACTTACAATTTCAATTGGTGGAGTGCTTCCTGGTTTTTCTTAACCTCCGGGAGTATGCCAAATCTCAGAGAAAATCCCATTTCGGTGTCTGAAATTTTTTTAAACTTGATGTCGCCGTGATTTCTGTTTAGGATTTGAGAAACCATCCTGAGTCGATCATCTGTCTCCACATCAGTGAAGTCCGGGTATTCACCTGTTTTTATCTCTTTTGCACTCCAGTACATATCCAGGCAAAGTGACTCTTCTTCTGTGAATGTTTGTAAGCGAATGCTTCCGCCGGAAGAGAGGCGATCTCCAATCTCCCAGATCAGGCTTAAGAAAGCCAGTTCCAGCTCTCCAGGACTTCCATATACAAGAGGTAGATCATTACCCAGGTTTAGTTCCAATCTGATTTCTTTCGACTCCAATATGCATTTGATCGGAACCATAACGCTTTTTAAGATATGCTGAATGTTTACTTCTTTTGCGTCAGTGGTTTGATCAAATTGTCTGTGCAGATGATCTGAAAAGTCTTTCAAAATCAAGCAAGTGCGATTCGCATTCCCTTCGATCATTTCCAAGTTGCTGATATTTGAAGGTGCCTTTTGCGACTTTTTCTCATTCATTTTTAAAAGTTGCGCTCTACCCAGGATTATCTGAAGGGAGTTGTTTATCTCGTGCACAACGGCTTTGGATAGTTCTGTCGTGGTAAAAAGTTTCTCGGTTTCAATATGGTAAGACTTGTCTCTGTTTGGGTGGAGTGAAGAACCTTTGAGAGAGGAATTCTCAATACAGGAGCCCAAAAGCTCCACCCAGAAAAGCATATCTGCATATTTTTTCTTCTTGGTGGGAATACCCTGTTTGAAGTGCGCCACCCAAAATCCGTCTTTTTTGCCTAAAATCTTAAATGGGATTACCAGAAGGTTACCCTCTTTTTTTGCTGGGAAAATCATCCTTCTTTTCTGATCAATTGCACGAAAGATATTGCCTCCACTCCATAAAGCTTTTACCTCATCCTCAAACTCTTCTGAGGATTCTGAGTATAAGGCCAGCCTTGGGGAGCCACCATTTCCATCGTCAAGAAGAAAAATCCCACAATGTTCAAAACCGTATGATTGTCTTAAGAAATCCAAAAGCCAGGAAAGTCGAAAGGAAAGCACGGGCTCGGTGAACACATTTTGCCGGGGTGGCATCTGTGAAAGTCTGCTGAAGCCCGGATCATCCGAATTAAGCTTCTTTTTCTCAGAGGGTGATATCATCTGAAAAAGTTGGCTGTTGACAAAAGCAAGCTTATTCAACTTGCATTTTAAGGAAAGAAGCAATTTTTGTAATTCTCTTTTTCTCTGATGAGGCTGAGGTGGTTGATTTTCTTCAAACACCTCGGTCATCTGATTATTTAGCAGAGTAAGGTCTTCGGACGCCTGGCAAGATTTCATGTGATTCCTCCAGATTTTTTGAATAGAAACTCTTATCTCTTGCTCTTACAGAGCAAATTTTTCCTTGACCATCCCCCTGAGTTTCAAAACTGCCTTAGTATGTATCTGGGAGACCCTGGATTCGGATATCTGCATCACCTCGCCGATCTCTTTTAAGGTCAGTTCCTCATAATAATACAAAGCCACCACTAATCTTTCCTGTTCGGATAGATGACTTATAGCCTGGATCAGATACGCTTTAAGCTCCTCCTTTTCCATATCTCCCAAAATACCTTCACACCTCAAATCCTCTAAGGTCTCCACCCGGGGAATCTGTCGATTATCCTCCTCCTTATAAATCAGCTCATCCAAGGATAGTATGGTGGTGGAAGCAACATCATCCAATGTGGAGAAAAGCTCATTTGATGAGATCTTCAAAGATTTGGCAAGCTCTCTGTTGGAGGGGGGGCGGCCCAGCTGGTTTTGCAGCTTGCTTGTAGTCTTATCGATCTCTCTGGATTTTGCTCTGGTGGAGCGGGGCACCCAATCCAAAGAGCGGAGCTCATCCAAGATGGCTCCCCTTATTCGCGGGACCGCATAGGTTTCAAATTTTACTCCACGGGAGGGATCAAAATTGGACAAAGCTTCAATCAGTCCTATGACTCCGGTGTTGACCAAATCGGAAAGTTCCACCGATTTAGGAAACCCCAAAGCCATCCTTCCAGCCACGTTTTTCACCAGAGGCAGATATTCCTTCAAGAGTTTCTGTCTTACCTGCGGATCATTGTCTTTTTTAAACTGCACCCATTCCTTAGGGCCTGCCATTTAATCTACCTCACTTTGCCAGGGTTTAAATTCCCTGGATACACATTGCTCTGTGTATCCCATCTTTTTTAAGATTGATCGAAAAAGTGTATAATTTGGGGTATCGTTTTATATATCGTCTCTGATTTGCCGATTCTTTAATCTTGGAAAGAATGCAATCCAAAGCTTTAAGTAAGAAAAGTTGACGCACAAGAAATGGACTTCTTAGTAGTAGGGAATTCAATTTCAGACTAATTGAGGGCAAATGACTTTGGGTCATAGGAATTGGTTTAAACAGATCAACCAAAGTTGAACCAAATTCTGGCAAGAGAGTTTTGTTAAATTGTGAAGCAAGATTGCAAGCCAAGCGCATCCTCAATTCTTTCAGTTCCGTTTAGTTTTTCAGTTCCACCTTCTTCATACAGCCTTGAAAACTTTTGCAAACTTTGTGCCAAAGCTGTTGAAAAGGGAGGTAATTAGATGTAATTATCTGAGGTGTAATGAATTAACCCAATTAGATTAGATGTCAGTTTAAGTCAACCAAGAGACTGTTTAGGAAAAACTTTCCTAAAACAGGCGGAAAAATATTCCGACCTTTAGTTAGCTATGTGGACTTTGGTAGGTGGAAAAACAACATTTCAGGGAAGGGCAAATTGCATCTGCTGTGTGAGGAAAAAACTCAGCAAATGGTTCATACCAGAGGAGGGGGACGGGGTAGCCGCAGGCTTATGGTTATCAACTAATTATCTTGGCGATTTGGAAAACGGAGACCTGTCTGGGAGAGTAAGAAAAGGAGTGCGCCCCGCCTTTGGCGGGGCGCTGCGGAAGCCCCGCGAAGCGGGATCTTCGACTTCGCTTCCGCACTCCAAAGCGAATTTGTCAAATTAAATAGTTGGTGACCATTAGCCTGCGGAGTGGAAATTATAGTTGCGTCAGGAGCTCCATTTCTGACGTGTAATAGTTAAGACTTAATCTGAGATTCCGGTATGAGAAGAGAAGTATCCTGCTTAAGGCGGGTGTTCTTCACCCGCCGTCCATCACCCGTTGGTGAAGAACACCAACGGGAAGCAAGGATTTTGGCAGGTTGAAAAAGCAACATTTCTTGGTTGACAAACCACTTATCCGAGCATATTATTTAGCTTGGTTACAGATTTTTGTAGTTCGTAGGGACAGGGCTTGTCCCTGTCCGAATTTAGAACCGGACAGACACATCAAATAAGTTCGTAGGGACAGGGCTTGTCCCTGTCCAAATTTAGAACCGGACAGATATAAATAAAAACTCTAACCAAAAGGGCTTATGAAAAAATTCATCTTTATCTGGGCTTTGATTTTAATGCTTCTATCCTCGCTTTCGGCTAGTTCTCAAACTGTTTCTAAGGATACTTCTCAGAGTGCTGAGCAGATTTTGAAACAGAAAGCGCAGATTGATAGCTTGAAGATGGAATTTGAGAAGGTTAAGAGCGAGGGCTATGAAAAGGCGATTGAAGGTGCGAATAGGAGTATCTTAATTTCAACTCTTGTGGTTATTTTTGTAACTTTACTTGCTATAGCGATCGGTATTTTCGGTTATTTTAGAATTAGGGAAATAAAAACAGACTATAAAGAAACTAAAGCAGAGCTTAGGAAAAGTTTTGAAGACGAGTTAGAAAGAGTACAAGAATATAAAAACGAGATTAAGGCAATATGCGACGAGATAAAAGAAAAAGGCAAATTCGTTGATGAAGAAACAGAGAATTTCAAGAAGCGAATCAGCGCTCAGCGAGAAGAAGTCCCAGCGGATTTCTCTAAGGAGGTTTCTGAACTAATAGAAAAGGATTCCGAGACCGCAATTGAAGATTATGAAAAGGTAATGAATAAAATTTTCGATGAAGAGATCTTTCTTACGATGGCTTACAATTATTATGTTGAGAAAAAATATGATGAGTCTATTGGTGAGCTTAAGAAAGTGATAAAGTTAAATCCTAAGCATTATGATGCCTATTATAACTGGGGTGTGGCTTTGCACGAATTAGGTAAGTATGAAGAGGCGATAGATAAATATAAGAGGGCGACAGAGCTGAAGTCTGATTTTGCAGAGGCTTATTATAACTGGGGTGTGGCTTTAGGAGAATTAGACAGGTATGAGGAGGAGATAGAAAAGTATAGGAAGACGACAGAGCTGAAGCCGGATCATGCAGAGGCTTATTCCAACTGGGGTGTGGCTTTAGGAGAATTAGGCAGGCATGAAGAGGCAATAGAGAAGTATAAGAGGACGACAGAGCTGAAGCCGGATCAGGCAAATGCTTATTATAACTGGGGTGTGGCTTTAGGAAAGTTAGGCAGATATGAGAAAGCGATAGAGAAGTATAAGAAGACAACCGAGCTGAAGCCAGACTTTGCTGATGCTTATAATAACTGGGGTACGGCTTTGGGAGGATTAGGCCGGTATGAAGAGGCGATAGAGAAGTATAAGAAGACAACCGAGCTGAAGCCAGACGATGCAGAGACTTACTACAATTGGGGTGTGGCTTTAGGAAACTTGGGTAAACATGAGGAGGCGATAGAGAAGTATAAGAAGGCAACCGAGCTGAAGCCCGATTTTGCCGAGGCTTATTGTAACTGGGGTGCGGCTTTAGAGAAATTAGGCAGGCATGAAGAGGCAATAGAAAAATGCAAGAAGGCAACAGACCTGAAGCCAAATTATGCAAGTGGCTGGTATAATATAGCTTGTATCCATTCTCTCCAAAAGAACAAAAAAGGGACGCTGAAAAATCTAAAGAAAGCTATTGAACTTGATCCCACTTTTAAAGAAAAGGCAACGAAGGAAGAGGATTTCAAGAATCTGTGGGAGGATGAGGATTTCAAGAAGTTGGTGGAGTGAGTGGGGATCCGATTCACAACAGATTAAGCTGATTTAGCGGATTTTTGCAGCAGATTATTTGAAGGATTTTTTCATCAGCTTAATCCTTATAATCAGCTGTGAGTGGCATTACAGTTGCGTTAGGAGCTTCACTCTTCCGCCTCTGGCGGAATCCTGGTGGCTGACGCTTTAAATGATGTCAGGACTGAGGTCCTGACACAACACAAACGCTACGTTTCATTCTTGACGATTTTTTCACGAAGTATATTCATATTCAGTCTATGCCGACCTTCTCCGTTCCGGTTCTAAGTACTCCTTGTCCCAAATATGGTCGGTAAGCTCTGCAACTTTCTCTCCGTATCGGCAAAGACCTTCAACAAAGTCCTTTGCTTCTAAAGCCTCCGCCGCTTCGGGATTGATGGGCTTAGCCTGATGTTCCTTTACAATCTGGTAAAAGCGTCGATGATGATCCCGGATGGGACAGGGAACGATTTCATTACCCACCAGATGGGAAGGCTGCATATAACCATAATCTGTTTGCCATTTTCGGACCGCTTTGAAAAAAGGACTTTCTAAAACCGCATTTATGTCTCCGCCATTTGAGTATATCTCTTTTATATTATGCGTGGAATAGGGGGTGAAAACACAGGGCATCACATTGCCGTTCCAATCGATGTAAAAGTATCCTCCTGTCCTGCCGGCACATAAACAGCCATCGCTGATCGACCCGGAGTTCCAGAAATCAGCAATGAATAGTTTTTGCTTCTCAATTAGCTCTCTTTCTCTTAAATACATGTTCAGCCTCTGCTCCGGGGTAATCAAAAGGTCTAAAGTGAACTTACAGCCAATGGGCATATATTGGAATATCCAGCCGTAGATTGTCCCTTGCTGATTGAAATAAAAATCAATGAATTCATCTGAGAGAAGAAGCTCTGCATTATCCTTGGTGGCTGTCAGAGATATGCCGAAGGGAACCCCAACTTCTCTTAAGTTATCCATTGCTTTAAGAATCTTGTTATATACTCCCTTTCCTCTTCTTCTGTCTGTCTCCTCCTCAAAGCCTTCAACCGAGATAGCTGGTGTAACATTCCCCGAATCTGCCATCCTCTGTGCCCTTTTCTTGTCAATCAAGGTCCCGTTGGTGAAGAACAAAAAATAGTTATCATTATGTTTCTCCACCAGATCCAGAATATCCTTGCCCTGGCTTTTCCACATAAACGGTTCTCCGCCGGAGATGACGGTGAAAAACGATCCCCAGTATCTGGTCTTATCGGCGATTATTTGAGATACTAAGTCAAAATCCAGTTTATTCTTAGCTCCAATCAAATTGCCGGCATAACACCCTTCACAATGAAGATTGCAGGCGGCGCCGGGGCTGATGGTCAAAAAGCCCGGTGCTTCAAACCCGTGCTCCTCTTCAAACCTCTTGAGCTCCTCTCCGCCTCCTAAGAATATATTCCCCAACAGCACCTTTAAAAGTCCTTTCCTCACCCGGGGGGAGATGTTTTTATTCCTCAAAGCTTTATCCACGGCATAAAGTAGGTTTCTGGTCATCAGGTGTTTGTCCTCCTGCACCTTACGCGGACGTTTAAAAGGGTTCGCTTCCACAAACAACTCATAGATCTTCTTGTCAGTCTTCCTCAATATCATCCCTCGAATAGCATCGTTTGCCATGGCGGCGTTAAGCAGGCTGGTGAAAGTTGCCAAAAATATTGCCTTTTTCTTCTGGGTAAAATCCATTTTCCCCTCCAATCCGCTTCTGGTTTTACTGCCTCAAAGGACATATCCCCTGTTCATAGAAGAACGATCTTGTCTTATTTAATTGACACAAGATTTTTCCCTCCATAACTCCCCCAAATGCCCTAACTCTAATCTTAAAAATTAACAATTTGTTCCTAAAAATGTCAAGTATAAAAGCAACCCGACTTAAAAAAGTCTGTTAGTCTTTATAGCATATAGCTGAAAAGAAGAATGGCAAATCGGAGAGGGACACAAGTTGTTCTAATGAAAAAATCGAGGTTTTGGCTAACAGCAAACCATAGCAAAATTTGTCTAAAAGCAACAGGACTAAATGCTTCAGAGGCTTAATTGATTTCGGGTGCTAAATCGACCCATTTGCAAAAGATTTTTAATTTTTGCGTAGAAAATGAGAGAAATTTTGCTGGCGGGAGAGGAGGAGTTCTTTTTCTCTAAATAGATTTCAGGCGACCATTCTGGTCGCCTCGGTTCAGAGGTCAGCAACCCCTCTGTTATCTGTTATCTGTTATCTGTTATCTGCTATTCATGGGTTGAACCCTCATCCGGTTGGTGGATCGACCCCATGCTGTGCATCTCGTCAGTAACTATGGTTGGAGTTACAAAGATGACCAGATCGCGATTGGCTACCTCTTTTCTGGTATATCGGAAAAGATAACCCAACAAGGGTAGATTCTTCAATATGGGAATACCGACCTGGTTCTTCATCTCCACCTGGGTGGTTAATCCGCCTATCACCGCTGTTTGTCCATTATCCACCACCACATTGGTCTCAGCGTTATTGGTATTAATGACCACTCCGTTGGCATCAAAGGTATAGGAGCTACGCTCCGGCTTGAGTTTTAAAAGTATTCGGTTCTCTGAAGTGATATGCGGTGTAACCCGCAGGATGGTGCCCACCTCCTCGAACTGTATCACCACATTTCCTGCCTCATCGAATTGCTTAATGGGAATTTTTTGTCCCATCTGAATATAAGCCTCCCGGTTGTCCACCGTGGTGATCTCTGGATGGGCGATTATCTTTCCCTTGTTGCTGGAGGCTAAAGCCGAGACGATTCCTTCTATGTCGAAATCTCCCTGGACGGTGGCGAAGGTGTAAGTGGCGGTGGGGTCGCTCACCCGGTCGGTAATTTGAGAAAAGCTTGCCTCGGACTTATCCCCTTCCAGAAGCTGGGCGCTTTTTCTGGAGATCATGGACCAGTTGATCCCCAATTCAGTTAAAGCTCCCGATTCGATCTCCAGAAGCTGAGCTGATATCTTGATCTGATCGGTCTCCTTGTCCAAAGTGTTGACCAGTCGCTTGACTTTTTCGATGTGCTCGGGGGTATCCCGGATAACCAGAGAGTTGGTGCGATCGTCTGTATCGATGGTTCCTCTCTTGGAGATCACCGCTTTAATGGATTTCACCATATCCTTAGCTGTGCCGTGCTTTACTGGGATAACCGCTGTTTCCAGGGGAACCATGGTAGATTGGTCTGCACGATGCTTCTCTAATAGTGCTTGCTCGGCGAAGAACTCTTGGGTGGGGAGTATCCGGATAAAACCTTTCTCTTCTACCCCGGTCAGGCTGTAAGTCTGCAACAAGATGTCCAGCGCCCTTCGCCAGGTCACGTTTTGCAAGGTCAAAGTCACAGAGGCTTCCACCGAAGGAGACGCCACGATGTTGACCCCTCCATAATCAGCCAAGAAACTCAAAACTGAATGCATGCTTGCATTTTGTAAGTTTATTACGGTGATGATCTTGTCGTTCTTTCCTGATAAAGAAGGCTTCGCAAAAACATTCCCTGTTCCCACCAAAATAAAGACCAGCATCTCCAGGAGAAGACAAACTCTCCAAACCGTTCCGCTCCACCTGAGCCATCTGTTCCCTTGAAGGATATTTCTCATAAGTTACCTCTCTTTTAATATTCCCGGTTAAGTTCTAAAATCATTATTTGATACCCGCCATATTCCTCAACATGAAAGATTGCCCGGTCATCCTCAACACTGATTACATATCCATTTTTGATTCTGTCCCCACTCATCAGAATATAACCGAACTTTAGCTTATCTTCCAGCAAAGCCCAATTTCCTTTCTCATCCTTTAAGATTCCCACCAACTTTAGATTTTCAAACAGAGGTAGGGGCACCTCTCCAAAGCTCATATCTTGCCTCTCTGTTAACGGCAAGAAGGGATCCCTTCTGGTTCCGGGATTGTAATATACCATTTTTCTTTCATGAACCCAGTCCTGCTTAGACTCCTGGGGACTCTGGATCAAAATCAAACTTTCCGCCAATGCGTGGCTTTCCCTGGCGGCTACTGATTCAGGACCCAAAATCCTACCAATTCCCTTCTGAACGGAGCCGGGAGCCCCCGTGGAAACATCCTCTTTCCCCTCAGTTTCAGCATCTGTTATCTTTGTCTTTTCTGTCGCCTCAGAAGACTTATCTTCAAGAAAAGGACCCAACGGAACTTTAGATCGACTTATCTGTCGCTTCGGAATAGATGGTTTAAGCAAGCTTTGTTTCGAACTTGACCAAAAGACAGACGGTGCCTTTTTATCTTCAACTTTTGTTCGGGACTTAGGCTTCAAAACCAGCTTTGCAGAAACAGATGAGATGTCCTTTTGGCTCTTATCCTCTTCGACTCTTTCAGCATCTGCTTGATGGGAGGAGGATTTGGTCTGCTCCTTGCTTTGCTCTAAAGAAGCCTGTGATGTAACTTCCAGCTCTGGTGGAAGGGCTTTCTTTTCCATAATCGGGGAAAATTCCTTTCCCTTCTTTATATCTTTATCCTCAGTTTTCGGCCGAGACAACAATACCGGTTTCCTTTCCACAGACGGTAAGGTTTCAACTGTATCAGTATAGCTGACCATTCTTTTGGGGATTTTTCCCTGTTCAGCGAGCTTAGCTTCAATCTTTTTAGGTTCTTTTTTCTTCACACCTTCATCCCCAGATTGTGCCTGAGACAATAAGACCGGTTTCTTCTCAGCAGACAGGACCACCTCACCTGTATCAGCATAGCAAACCGCTCTCCGGTAGATTCGCCCTTTCTGAGCAGGTTCGGCTTCCTCCTTTTCAGATACTGTTAAGTCAGTAGTTCTCTTAGCACCTGCAAGAGAAGCTTTTAATTGATCAGACTTTTGCTCCTCCTGGGAAGCTATTTCAGTTGAAGAAACTTTGGTTAGTTTTTTTCCCACGGATATCTTTTGATCCTCCTTTTCCTCCAGTACTGCCACCCACAAGGGAAAATCAGGATATTGCGTAGTCAAAATGGCAATGCTGGCTTCGTTTTCTGACTCCGGGTCGGTCACCTTGTATACCACGGGACCTTTTAGGTCCAGCACAACTCTGACCATTCTCTCCGGAACAGTTTGAAACTGGCTGGTGCGGATTGCCTTTATGATGCCTGGCGGAAGCCCCTTTTTGTAATTATGCTGAGGTAAACCAAAAATTGCATCCTTGCAGTCGATGATCACCCGGTAAGGTTTCCCACCCTTTGCCTCTTCTGTGGAGTGGATGCACTCAAAGGGTTGGTCCGCATATACACAGACTTTGGTGAAATTTCCCTCTTTTTTCAAGCTGATATTTTCGATTCGGCAACTTCCCCAAGCTGAATCGGAAGAAAAGGAAAACATCCAAGCAAAGAGAATTATCAGAATGATTACAGATAGCTTGGTCACATTATTTTCTCTCATGTATCACCTTTCTAAAATTCTATCTTCTTGAGCCTCTCCTCTTCCCTAACATAGTAGGAGGTCAATTTTAAAGATGCGGTAACACTCTGCCCTTTCTGTTCAGGTATTTGTTCCCCCTGGGGTAGTGCGGTTATGGTCACATCCGACACGTTTGCCAGGAAGGGAAAATTGGCGATACTGCCCAAGAAGCTCCCCAGGTTATGATATGATCCAGATATCTCTATGTCGAACGAGTTAGTGTTATAAAAGCTTGTAGGAGTTGCCCCCCGGGGGATGATCTGGATAACTCCGATCTGATTGGCGGAAGAGGCAGAATGCATTTGCATCAGAAACAGGTCAATCTGTTTTTCCTCGGGCAATAGGCGTTCCACCTTATGGTATCTTTTAAGAAGTTTTCCGTATTCCTCCTTCAGATTTTCAAAGGTCTTTGTCTTCATCTCCACACTCTTCAGGTCAGACAACAGATCCTCATACTGGACCTGTCTCTGCTCTATCAAGGTGGCCTTCTTAGAGTAGATCCTGGCATACCAAAAATAAAACACCAGGAAGACTGCCAGACCTCCCAAAAGAAACTTTTGTGTCTTCGTATCTCTTAAATCCATCTATTCCCCCTGAATGGCGAAACTCATCTTTAATTCTTTCTTTTCATTTCCTAAAGCCAGCTTTAAGGCAGTCGTGTCAGCATCCGGGTTTTCAAACCCTGGCACATAATGAAGATCGCCCACCAGCTGAAATGAAAAGGCTTTATATTCTCTAATTTCCGCTCTTTTTATATACTGCAGTTCCATATTCTTAAAAAATGGCGATCTTTTGAGTTGAATCAAAAAAGAGGCTAAGTTGTTCAAAGAATAACTGTATCCTTCCATGGTTATTCTCTTGACTAAAGATTCAAGCCGGGCAGATTGAATGATGTTATCTGTACCTGTATCTGGAGTCGCCTTATTTTTCGATCCCTCTTCCCTTAAAAGGGAAAGCCATAAGTAATCCGGGACTCTTCTGCTTAAATCTTCCAGCACCCTAACCCAGATTGCCCGGTTTCTATCCAGTGCTTCTATGGCTGATATCCTCTGCAAGACCTTATCCTTAAGCTCGGTTAAGGCATCCACCAACTCTATGTTCTTTTTAAGTTCATCTGTCCGTCTTTGTGCTTCAGCAACCTTTTTGTCTAATGCTTTAAGCTTGATGCCTTGAAAAACACCGATCCCTACAATCAAAACTACCAGAATCCCGATAAAAGCAACCACAAGGGTTAGGCTTTTATCAAAGGTGAAGCCTCTGCTTTTTGCTCTAAGCTCCCTGGGGAGCAAATTGATTTCAATTCTGGCCATCCTATTTTACCTTTCTTGAAGCTAATCCCACCGAGACAGCCAAAAGTGGCGCAATCGTATCTGGCTGCACACCCTTAAAGATGTCTGGATCGTATTCTATGTTTCTTAAGGGATTGGCTATCTCAATCGGAACATTCAATTTTGATTGTATGAATTCGGGCAAGAACGGAATCAGGGCGCCCCCACCAGAAAGAACTATCCAATGCACCTGTGGTTCCTTAGCCGTGGATTTAAAATAAGAAAAGGCAACCTCCAGACTCGAGATCAGTTCCTCTGAAGCTGTGACCACTGTAGCTTTGAGCATATCCTGATCGATAGATGCTCCCGTCTCCCCTTTGATGATCTTGGATGCCAACTCCTGATTGATGCGAAATTCCTTCATTATGGCGTTATAGACCAATCGTCCACCGCTGGCTAAATCTCTGGTGGAATGAAACAATCCGTTCTTGAGAAAGGTGATACTGGTGGTATCGAATCCTATATCCATCAAAGCGATCACCTTCTCCGGGTCAATTTCATAATTTATATGATATGCATTCAAGATGGCAAAGGCGTCGGTATCTATGATCACCGGCCTTAAGCCCGCATCCGTGACCAACTCCACATAGGAATTTAGAAACTCGTTTCTGGCGGCGACTAAAAGCACATCCATCTTCTTAATTTCCTCATTCACACTGACGGTGTGATAATCCATGGTCACATCTTCTACATCAAATGGGCTTCTCTGTTCCGCCTCAAACAGAATAGCCTGCTCCGCTTCCATCCCGCTCTTTTGCTCCATGGTGATCTTATCCGTGATCACCCCATGTCCGGAGATGGATATGGCCACCTCCTTCAACTTGGGATCGCATTGCTCCACTAAGCTCTGGAGATTGAAGATGACGGTGTCTTTATCTTTGATTTCCTCATCCACTATAATCTCCAGCGGCAGTTCCCTCATCCCCAGAGATGTTAAGGCGAAATTTCCAAATCTCTCCTCTAACTTCACCAGCTTAATAGAGGAAGCACCGATGTCTAAGCCTGCCACAGTCCTTGCTCTTTTTCCGAAGATCATATGAGTCTCTTTTTTTGTTTTGTCCGCAAACGTGGTGATTGAAAAATTACACTATTTGTCTTGTCGGCTTGAAATCCAAAAATCTTAAGTCCCTATGAAAACTTTTGAAATGTTTAATTGCATCCCCTTTCTGGGGAAGATCTCAAACGTTTCTATCTCTGTGTGCCCAACTTATAATTACAATCGACAACAAAAGGAATAAACTTAATTTCTTTTATATTTTTTTAATGTCAAAAATCTCGCGCTCTCCTAAGAAGGTAAACTTTCAAATCAAATTAAATAAACAAACCTACCAGGGTTATCATTTATCATCAGTGAAAACAAAAGACCCTATTCACAATGTTAATTGAGACTTCAACCTTCATCCCCTTTTCTACAAAAGGAAAACGGGATATGGCAGAAAACTATAATCGCTTTATTTCCCCGATGTAAGAACACGTCCACTCAGGAATAATTATTCAGCAGGAACGGCTAAAATAACGGTTTAGTGAGAAAATCTATTCCATCAATCTTGAATGAGAGAAATCCTAAGTATTTGATTTGGGGATGAATCGAATTGTACAGGTAGCCTTTTCGTGAAAGTAAAATATTCTTAAAGAAGTAAATGCGTATCTCCTTGACAGGATGCGTTTCCTATTTCAAACACAACTTCTTTTTTTTATCACTCCCCTTCTAAATACTGAAAGGTGAGCTTCACTCTGCCGGTGGAAGCCAAAACGTCTATATCCGCCTGATCATTTCCCTGCTCGTTGCTTATGGTTACATATCCGGAAGAACCTGCACTTCCGTCCGGTTTGAAAACAACACTGCCATTGCTGAAAGTATAATAATAAAGGGATACGTCCTGACCCAGGGTTACTGTCTTGATCACCGAGTCGCCTGTTTCATAGGTGAATAGATCTGGATTTACTTGATCTTTGAACAGGACGTATCCGTTCTGGCTGTAATCGAAATACAGTCCAAATTGAGCTCTCTGAGCAATGGCATCGGATCTGGCCAACCGCATGTCGGAAACGATATCCCTGCTCTTGCTTTTGAATTTCAGTCTGGGCAGAACCCCTGCAAATTGAGGAGCCGCCATGGTAACAATAACTCCCACCATGACCACAGCGATCATCAACTCCAACAGGGTGATTCCTTTAGAATTTTTCCTATATCTCATCCTTTTCTCCTTTAAACTCAATCTTTGTTAGTTTTATGTGCTTTACTCCTTTTGTTTATTTTTAGCAAATCTTATGCCAAACAGGTCTTTTTAAGTATTCCCCACCAGAAAACGCAACACACTGAGGTTAAAGGTGTTCGCTTTACCTGTTTTTGTTGTTTTTTTAAAGATCGATCAAAGGTATATTTTGAGTAAATAAAGATAGAGGCAAATCGACAGACTATGGGAAAATTCCCATAGTGTTTCTCATAAAAACAATTGACAAATTGTGATTTTTGCTTAAATTAAAAGAGGAGTAGAAAAAATATTCACCTGCGGGATTTTCTAAAGATCACGCTTGGTCTTCTCTTGTGGCAGGATTATTAAAGTTTTGCGGCTGTTTTGCTGATACCTATAAATAAAGGAGCAGTAATCATGTTGTCTTTTTCAGTTTTCAAAAGGTCTGCTTTATTCCTTGTTATCCTTTGCCTGGTTGGTGGAATGAGCACCCGGATAAGTGGTCAGCCCCCCCAACAGCCTGAATTTATTTTTCCCAAACAGAGTCCGGTCCTCTCACCGAAATTCAAACAACATGTGGCAAAATTGGAACCGCAAGAAAAGGTGAAAGTGTGGGTTTTCTTCACAGATAAAGGGTTTAAGGATCTGAAAGGTTACAACTCCGCTGTAAGTGTGGCAGAAAGGGCTTTGACTTCAAGAGCCGCCTGGAGAAGATCCAAAACCATGAAGCGAACTTTGGTGGACTTTCGCGATCTTCCGGTGAACCAGAGTTATATTGACCAGATACTGAATTTTAAGGCTAAGCTCAGACAAAGAAGCCGGTGGTTGAATGCCGCCAGCTTTGAGATTCCTGTAGGGAAACTGGAAGGAATATCTAAGTTGGGCTTCGTTCGATCCATAAAACCGGTTCTGGGAGGAAAGAGAAAGCCAATTAGAATAGAAACACCCCCAGAGGAGCCGCTTCAGGGAAAGGGCTTATTCGATCTGAATTACGGTGCCTCTTATTCTCAGCTTCAGCAGTTGAACATTCCTGCGGTTCACAATCTTGGATATTATGGTCAAGGTGTGATAGTTTGCATGTTGGACACCGGCTATCGAAAAGACCACCAGGTTTTTCAGATGGCTTATTCAGAAGGCAGGGTTTTGGCTGAGTGGGATTTTATCAATAACGACGGCAATACACAAAATGAGACTGGCGATCCTTCAGGACAGCACAATCATGGAACCTACACCTGGTCCACCCTGGGTGGAGCCGCGGATGGGAATCTTTATGGACCGGCATATGGTGCCTATTTCATCCTGGCTAAGACAGAGGACATCTCCATGGAGGTGCCGATTGAAGAGGACAACTGGGTGGCAGGAATAGAGTGGGCAGACAGCATCGGTGCGGACGTGGTCTCCAGCTCTTTAGGATATATCGATTGGTACACCTACCCTGATCTGGATGGAAACACCGCGGTAACCACCATCGCCGCAGACGTTGCCGCCCAGAACGGGATCGTGGTCTGCAATGCCATGGGCAATAGCGGACCTGGAAGCGGAACCTTGATCGCTCCAGCAGATGCAGATAGCATCATCGCCTGTGGAGCTGTATACTCCACTGGAGAAATTGCCTATTTCAGCTCCCGGGGACCCACTTACGATGGAAGGATCAAACCGGAGATATGTGCCAGGGGAGTTTCCACGCGCTGTGCCGACCCCAATAATGTTACCGGATATACCTATGCCAATGGAACCTCACTCTCCACCCCTCTCATTGGGGGTGCGGCGGCGGTGATTCTCTCTGCCCATCTCAACTGGACCCCCATGCAGGTGAGGGAAGCCATGACGGAAAGCGGCGACAACTCTTCATCTCCTGATAATACCTATGGCTGGGGTATCCCTGACATTCTAGCCGCCATCCAGTACAGCTTCTATCTTACCGGAGATGTGACCGGCGATGAGGAAATCAACCTCGCAGACGTGGTCTATCTTATAAATTATCTTTACAAAGGTGGACCTCCTTCCTATCCCTTATTCCTGGGTGACGTAAATTGCGATAGTGGAGTCGATGTTGCCGATGTGATATATTTAATAAACTACCTGTACCTGAACGGACCTGAGCCCTGTTCTCACTAATATAGATTGCCAGAACCTAACTTAAGTTAGGTTCTGGCAACTCCAAAGTTGGCAAACTAAGAATAATGCCCGAATGTAATCCGTTTGAGTAAGAAAAGGAGTGCGCCCCGTCTTTGGCGGGGCGCTGCGGAAGCTTCGCTTCCGCACTCCAAAGCGAATTTGTCAAATTAAATAGTTGGTGACCATAAGTTAGGTTCTGGCAACTCCAAAGTTGGCAAACCAAGATTAACACCCGTATACAATTCGTTTGTTATGCCCCTGTCGGGTCGTTTGACCAGATAGGAGTGTGAGTTTAGGGTCCCCTTCAGATGAATCCTTTAGGTAAACTCTCACCCTAACTAATGCTCCAGCAACCAACAAAATATAACTTTTTTTGCGCTCCGGCTGGATATTAACCCAGACGCCCGCCTATACGGGTGGGGACGGGCGTCCGTCCAAAGAATCCAAAGGACAATCCGTTTAAGAGCAATCAATAATGCATTTTGTTGAGACCCAAATCAAAAAACTTACCAAAGCTCTGTTGATGAGGCATTAGGAACGTTGCGGTATAGGACATATCGCAACCACTACGATTGATTTCTCCTCCTTTCTCCTTATATCTGTCCAATTGATTAGACATTTCAAGGGATAGATAAATTGAGCACTTATTCCTTGCAATTTTGTGCATACGTTAAAAAAACCTTGACAAGAGACAAAAGGGAAGATAAATTTGAGGGCAAAGGTTCTTTTTACTCAATTGAAGTTATCATTGATCATTCAAATTTGGGTCTCCCTTTCTAAATAGAAAGGAAATCAAAAAAAATGTGACTTTCCAGCTACAGGCGTCATTCCTTTTTTTGGGTATCCGTATTTAGGGAGCCTTGTGGAAAACTAATAGTTAAGGGCTGTAATTTCTTGGGGCGATCAAATTCTTATTTTGCAGTCAACCTGCGATCACATTGGTAGGCAATAAGATAGCTGTAAAACTTAAACCTTTACGTGTCCCGGAGATAATCTAAGGGCAAAATCAAAAGTTTAACACTTTAGATAATTGGAGTAAGAGGTATTCAGGAAACCATTAACCTCATGTTAACCTGAATTGCTTTACTTGAATGGAGGTAGCCATGCGGTTAAAAATCAAAAGATTGTTAAGAGGTGGGGAGTATCTTGTCTTTTTTGAGAACGTGGACTTCAACCCGGAGGAGACAAAAAAGATAAAGAAGTTAGGAATGCCCTTTGTCGATTTCAGTGCAGATGGTCTGGGGATACACAGGCTGAATGGGATAGATATCTCCATCACGTGCCGAAGCGCAGAAGAGGCAGAAAAGAAAACAAATAACATCAAGCAGAGCATCAAAGACAAATTAGCCCAGCTTTCGGTCCCAGCGGACAACTTCACCGGCAAGGAGGTGGTAAAGACTTCCAATAAGGGGAGAATGTTGGTTTGGGGTTTAGCTTGTGCTTTTGCGCTTCTGCTGTTATCTGCCTACAAAGGAGGAATCTCATCGCAACAAATCGCTAACCGGGAGAAACAGCTTCTTGCCTCAGCCCGCGCAAACGCTCAAGAGGAAACCATCAGCGACGTAAACAGCGTGGCTTTTTACGAGGAAGACCAAGCTCTCCAGCATGATCTGAGCGCAAACTCAGAAAAGGACAAAAGCGAATCTGGCCAGACATTTGTCTATACTAAAGGTTCGCCAGGGAAAACAGACTTTGGTTCCATGCCGTTGGTTAAGCCAGATTTCATCCTAAACGTCATTCCTGAAACTCTGGTGAGGTATTCGGATTGGGAATCCGGTATGGCAAGCTCGGAAGATAAGGCAAATTCTAACCACTTTAAGTTGGTCTTAACTCCTGTGGGGGGATTTGAGGGGCCAGTTACTCTTGGCGTTTCAGGTTCCTCTCCCCTGCTCAAAAAACGTCTGTATCCAACGCGAATCGAAAAACTTCCGAGCAGTTCAACTTTACTGATTTCCGTTTCGCCCAAATGTCTTCCTCAGATTTATCCCGACATAACTATCGTTGCCAGAGGGAGAACTCCCCAAGGGAATCTTATTACCCACGAGAAAAAATTGGCGTTGGCCATTCGACAAAGGTCGTCTTACCGGGGTCCGGTTTGGCACGTCTCAACCAATGGAAGTGATCTGTCCGGTGACGGGGGATGGGGATCGCCCTTCCGAACCATCCAGAGGGGAATAAATTGTGCCATAGCCGGGGACACCGTGCTGGTGGAAAGAGGGCTGTATCAGGAGAATATAAATCTGATAAATAAAGACAGGATAGTGGTGGCAAGTAATTTCATATTTGACCAGGAAGAATCAACCATAAAATCCACCATCATTGAAGCCAAAAAGCCGGGTTGGGTGATAACTATCGGTCGAAGTGATCAGGTCACAATGCGTGGCTTCACTATTCAGAAGGGTAGGGGTGATAATGGTTCCTGTGGAGGAGGGATATATTGTTATAACTCCAGTCTCAACATTCTTGACAACATTATAACCAAAAATGAAAATCAAGCCGGTTACGGGGCAGGCATATACTGTTACGATTCGGAAATCAAAATTCTGCGCAATCGTATAACACAGAATTACAATTACGACGGTCATGGAGCAGGCATATATTGCTTTAAATCCAACCCTGACATTCAACACAACGTTATCAGCACAAATTACGCAAGTGGCGGTGGCTCGGGGATCCATCTTTTGGAGCCCAAGTCAGTTAAAATAATTCGCAACTTGGTTTACGGCGATTCGGGATCTTCGGCCATTCTTTTGTATGACGCTGGTGCGGGTGGGGACTTCCAGGTAGTCAACAATACCATCAGCCACAACCAGGCAGATGCTATCAGATACTTTGGTGGTCCCTGGTTTTTCAAAAATAACATAATTACCCACAATGAGGGTTATGGTCTGTTCACTCTTGAGGGAACTACTCATTTAGCTCATAATAATGTCTGGGGTAACGTCTGCAGAAACGATACCGTGAATTATTACGGGGTGCCAGAAAATCCGGTTAGGAACAACGGTAACATCTCGGAGGACCCATGCTTTGGAAACCTGGTACATGGAAATTTTCATCTCAGCTTTAATTCGCCCTGCATAAACTCAGGAGACCCAGAGGATCCTGTTCTCCCTAAAGGAGGCCTTCGCATCGACATGGGAGCTATCGAGTATATCTACCCAGACATGATTTGCGGAGACATGAACAGAGATGGATTTATCGATTACGGAGATATAGATTATCTTCTCAATTTCCTGTTCCGAGATGGCTTGCCACCTGACCCCTTCCGAATTGGTGACGTCAACTGCGATGGCGAAATAAACAAGCGCGACCTCAGTTATCTCTATAGGTATCTATATTACTATGGACCGGAGCCCTGCGCAAACCGCAAACCGAAAGATCGCTTGACTGAAAAATAAAAAAAGCCGCCCCTTGTGGGGCGGTTTTTTTTATTAAAGCTTAAGCTAATTGCGGGCAAATCATCTTGCAAAAGAGTAAACGTTTGTTTCCTTTAAACGCAACAAAAAAATTTAAGTTTCGATGTGGTATTTTTTTATCTTTTCGAACAATGTGGTATAATCGATCTTTAACGCGCAAGACGCTTTTCGTTTATTGCCTCGAACCTGACTGAGTACCCGAATAATTAAAGCTCTTTCTGCCTCTGCTTGAGCATACTGCCCTACATCTTTCAACCCCGATCCTTCCCGCAATCTAATCTCGTTGGGTGTGGGAATCCTTATTGCCAGATGCTGGGGCAAAATCTTTTTCCCCTCACACAGAATAATAGCTCTCTCTATGGTATTCTCCAGCTCCCTGACGTTGCCGGGCCAATGGTATTTGTCCAAAAGAGCTATCACCTCTTTGGAGATGCTCTTCTTTTGCTTTTTCATCTCGGCACAGTACTTTTTCACAAAATAGCCGGCTAAATCCGGTATGTCCTCCCTTCTTTCTCTTAAAGGCGGAATGGTTATGGGAAAGACCGACAATCTATAAAACAGATCTTCCCGAAATTGTCTTTTCTCAGTTGCTTTTTTCAAGTCCGCATTGGAGGCGGCGATCACTCTCACATCCACCGTTATGGTCTTTGTTCCTCCCAGCCGCTCAAAGGTTTTGTCTTGAAGAACCCGAAGAAGTTTCGCCTGAAGGGCAATATCTAAGTCTCCTACTTCATCTAAGAAGATGGTTCCTCCTTGTGCTATCTCGAATTTTCCCATCTTGCGAGCTACTGCTCCAGTAAATGCTCCTCTTTCCGATCCGAAAAGTTCATTTTCCAAAAGCTCTCTGGGTATGGCGGCACAATTGATAGCCACATAAGGACCCTTTCTTCTTTGGCTCAGGCCGTGGATAGCCCGGGCGAAAAGCTCCTTCCCCGTTCCAGATTCACCTAAAAGCAACACCGCGGTATCAGAAGGAGCCACCTTTTGAATCAGTCGGGAAACATCTTGCATTTTTTCGCACTTTCCAATGATCTCTGTATATCTTAAGTTGTGACCCAACTCCTCTCTTAAAAGGACGTTTTCCGCCACCAACCTGCGGTTCTCCAATGCTCTTTTGATTAGGATGCTTAGATGATCCGTATCAAAAGGCTTGGTAAGAAAATCAAAAGCTCCCCCCCGCATAGCTTCAACCGCTTTCTCGATGGTGCCATATGCTGTCATCAGGATAACTGCCACGTCGTGATCCAGCTCCTTCAATGAGGATAACACCTCAATTCCATCCATCTTGGGGAGTTTTAAATCTGTCAGCACCACATCATATTTCTTTCCTCTGGCTCTCTCCACTCCACCTTCACCATCCCTGACAGTTTCCACCTCATAACCTTCCGTCTCCAGAGTCTTGGAAAGCATCTCTCTCATGCTATCTTTATCTTCAATTACTAAAATTGAAGGCATGCCCCCTCCTTGTTGTCAAAAGAATTCCACCCCAAAGAAAAAAATCATGTTACTTTCAGAATAATCGACACAAGTTGTCATCTCTTTTGATTAGGAAGAAAAATTGTATGAAAAATGGGCAAGGACTCAAAGGGGTGCAGAGGGACTTTAATACCTTTTGGAGACCTCACCCTCTTGTTCCCTTCAGGGTGAATCCTTTCCTTCGACCCTGAGGTCTCAGGACCGAAGGGCAGGGTGAACCCCCTCTCCATTTTATGGAGAGGGGGATAGGGGGAGAGGTAATCAGACAAAATTTTGTATGCCGGGGAAATAGGAGTTACTAAAGCTAATCAACATCGGCCTTTCTTACTGCCGACGCATCAAAGAGAACATTCTACGGCTCACAATTTCGACAAGGACTGTAGCAGGAATCCAAAGCCTCCTCTCTGGTCTTGAACACGATTTTATTTCTCTCTGCCATCTGTAAAGCGTATTTGCAATCAGGCCGGTGAAATCGTAAGGAACGCTTATTGCCCAGATAATATTCCTCTTTTTCAGATACCGGAACTGACCATATCCCGATTTTTTGTCCTCGTGCTTGCTTTTGTAACAGGCAAAAGGTGTCGATATAGGTCAGATTTGAACGAAACGGATACAGTCGAGCTAAGCCCTTTTTGATCAACTCCGCATTGACCAAAAGACTGTCCATCCAAACATACGCTAAAATCCTGGAATACTTATCTCTGATCTCCTGGTCATATTCTAAGGATATTCTCTTTCCCTCCACCATTTTTCGGTTGACTTCTTTTGCCTCCTCAAAATAAGGTTGGGATTTTTCTGGGGCATCTATCCCAATATATCTTACCGTTTCCCCATTCTTCAACAGTATGGAATCACCATCGATAACTTCTTTTACTTGCCAGCCCTCATGACGAGGAAAGAAAATGAAAACTAACGATACTACGGCTAACACAAAAATTATGTAGAGAATCCATCTTGACTTAAAAAAACTTATTCTCATGTCAAACCATCTGTCTTATGGATTTTGAATTATCCTTATTCCAGATGACAGTATCCAGACCCCAGACAGCAGGCTTCAGACGTCTGAGGTCTGCTTACTGGTATCTGCTTACCGGAGTCTGCTTACTGGAGTCTGCTTTCACTGCAACAACAGCTCACTGGTCCCATCCTCATTTTCCGTGACGTAAACTAAATTTTCCACTGAATCTTTTATATCCTCTATGTGGGTAATCAAAAATATCTGTCTGAATCTATTTTTTAACCTGGCTAATGCGTTTAGAATATTCTCCTTTCGGAGCGTATCCTGACTGCCGAAAATCTCATCCAATATAATGAAAGAGAAACCCACCTGGCTGGATTCAGAGATAAGAAGGGAGATGGCAATTCGCAGACACAGATTAGCTAAATCAGTCTCTCCTCCGGAGAAGCGATCTATGGGGAATTTCTCTCCCTGATCATAGATATAGATTTCGTAATCCTCATCCAGTTCCAGGTCCTCGTATCTGTTTTCACACAGCTCCACAAACAGATCTTTGGCATAGCGGGAAAGTGTGGGCCTGATCCGTCCGATTAAGGATACCCTAAAATCTGAAAACAACAAGTCCAGCTTCTCTAAATACCGCTGTTCTACCCCCCATCCTTTTATGTCCTGTTCCGACTGGATGGTATTTTTGATCTCCTCCTCAATCTGATCGATTTCCTTTCCGATCATCTCCATCTGATGGCTAATATCTTTTAAAACCAGCTCAGTTGAGTGCACATCCTTTCTTTTTTCTTCCAAACTTTTCTCTACTTTCTTGTATTCTTCTTCAGAAAACTGCAGGAGTGAGATAGCTTCTTCTATTTTCCCCTCGTCTTTTTTCAACTCCTGTAATTTCTCTTTCAGTTCTTTTATCCCCTTCTCCACCTGGGGTAATCTTTTAAGCTGGGTAGCAAGCTCTGTTGATTTCTGCTTTAGTTTTTCTAAATGTTCAAATTCCTCTTTGAGTTTCCTGTGATAGGAAGGATCATATTTCACTTCACCCAGGTCTCTCAAAACCTGTTGCAATGAAGAAAGACTTTTCTCTTTCTCTTCTAAACCACTCACTAAATTCTGCCTCTCCCCTTCCAGTCTGGAGAACTTCTCCAATGATTTTTGTAACTCCTCCCTTTGCGCTTCCAACTCCAGCTTTGCCTTTTTTAAATCTTGTCCTTTTTTCTTTATCTTTTCTCTCTCTCTTTCTATGCTATGTAATCTTTTTCCCAATTGATTTTGTTCATTCAGAAGATGCTGTCGAATCTTGTGATAATCGGATCCCATAGGTCTTAGACAACGATCACATACCGAATCAGGACCCAGTTCCTCTATATGCTCCAACTGTGATTCCAATTTGTTTTTTTCATCCTTGGCTGACTTAAAAGATGCTTCCATCTTCATGTAAAGGCTTCTTTCTTCTCCCAGTTCTTTCTCAACCAAATCCTGTTTTTCTTTGACCTGTTTCAGATTCTTCTCAATCTCGCTTTTAGGTTCAAGCTCTTTATTTATAAACGTCAGTCTCTTTTGATCCGAAGTTAGGGACGCTTGCATCTCTTTTTTCTGATTTTGCGTAACTTTTCGATGCTCTGCTTTTATCCTCTGTTCGTCTAAAATGGAAACCTTACTTTTTATTTCCTCATAGGGGACAAGTAGTTCATCCAGTTTACCTCTCTCAGAATCAAGTGCTGTTAGATTGACTTTCTCTTCTTCCTGTAGTTTTAGCTGTGCATCCAGGCTCTGTTTCTCTGTTTGGGTTATGCTTCTCTTTTGACTGAGGCAGATGTGTTCTTCATATTTTAACTTTAGTTTTTCCCACAAGCTTTCAGTCTTCTTCAAACCGGAGGTCTCAGAATCAAACTTTTCTTTTGTGACTTTGAATTTATCTTTTAAAAGGGAAAGATTTTCTGACTTCTCTTTTTTCCGTGTCCGAAGCTCGTCTTTATCTTTCAGACGGGAACGGTTAAAATCGAGCTTCAACTCCAACTCCCTTTTGTCTGACCTTAAATTTTTCAAAGCCACATCCACGGTTTCGATTCCTAACATGCGGGCTAAAAGTTCTTTTCTCTTGAATGGTTGAAAATCGGAGAGGGCGTTAAGTTCCCTTTGCTTGGCATAAAAGGAAGTCATGAAAGCTTTCAAGTCCATATCCAGAGTTTTTTGAATGAGTTCATTGACCGAACTGTTTCCTCTGGCTGATACCTTTTTGTTTATGATGACCGAGGCATCCACAGAAAGGGATGTTCCTTTTAGCTCCCGCACCACCTGAAAGTTATCTCCATTCATCTCGAAATCCAAAATCACCCGGCACACATCTGCCTTTCGAGCAAAGATGGATTTGATCTGATCCTTGCTGGTGCGGGAGGCATCTGTGCCAAACAACGCCCAGGCGACAGCTTCCATCAATGTGGACTTGCCGGCACCATTGTTCCCGATGATTCCCACTATCCCATCCGGAAACTCAAGCTCCGCCCACTTGAATCTTCTGTAGTTTTCCAATCGAATATTTCTTAAGTGCATCCTTGAAAATCCATGACGAATGATTAATGATGAATGATTGATGAAGGATGGTTGATGACGAATTTATTCGTCATTCGTCATTCGTCATTAGTCTTCATCTTCTACAGGTCTTACGGTCAAATACTTTAAACCTAACTCCAGCAATCTCTCTTTGTTTAGATTCTCCACCGGCATCTGTTTTAGAAACTGTTCGAATTCGACATTAAGTTTACCAATGGAGGTCCCGGCGGTTTGATCCTTCGCCCTTTCTTTTTTTCTTTCTAATCTTAAGTCAAAATAAAAAGCTCTCGACTTCAGCTCGGCAATTTTACGAAAATCCAGGGAGTTGTATATATGCTCCGAAATGTCTTTAACCTTTAGCCTTACAATTTTTTCCTCAATGTTCTCTGTTTCGATTGTTTTTTCAATCTCCAGCAAGACCTGCTCTTGATCTAAATCCCTGGCATCGATAGAGAGGAGTTCAATCATCTCTCTGGTGGGGACTTGATGGAACTTTACGTTTATGATTGGCGAAGATGTTTCTGTGGACTGTGGACTGTGGACTGTGGACGTCTCTATCTCCACTTCCACAAATCCCTTCTCTTGACCCAGCTCCGCCATGGACACTCTTTCGGTCGATCCGGCATAATATACTCTCGGGCTCACCTGGCAAAAGCGGTGATAATGCCCCAGCGCCACATAATCGAAGGGCATCTCCAGATATGAGGATGGGATCTCCTGTTCAGCTAACTCACCCATGGAAAACTCCGGAATTCCTGCCACCACCCCATGTAGCATCAGAATGTTGAAGGTCAAATTCTGTCCGCTGTCGGCGGTCGGCCGTCCGCCGCAAATTTTTACTTTCGCCGCTTCCTTAGAGAAATCTTCCTGATCCAGACAGTGAGGAATGGCATGGATAGCGACCTTATCAAGTTTTATTAACTCATACTGATTTCTGTATACCAGATGGAGATAAGGTGAGAAAACCTCAAAAAATGAGAAGACTGATCCTACTGACCTCTGCTTGGGCGTATCGTGATTTCCTGAGATAATCACCATGGGAATTTTCAGATCCACTACCCGCAAAATCTGTCTAATGGCAAAATTGATGATTCGATTGGTGGGTCTTACCGTGTGAAAAAGATCACCACTATGCAGGACAAAATCAGGTTTTAGCTTGATTATCTGATCGATCGCAGATTCAAAGGAGGTGCAGATGTCCTCTTCTCTCTGATTAAATCCAGAGGGAGATAATTTGCGGGAGAATCCGCTTGCTCCCAGATGACTATCCGATATATGAACGAATCGCATTAGTTAAATCGATTATTGAATACCAGAACCTAACTTAAGTTAGGTTCTGGTTGATTAGGTTCTGGTGTCACAACTCTGCAAAGAGTCAATTGGTAGCCGCACCCTTCAGGGTGCGCAGTTTAAGAATCAAGCATTTAATTCTCGCAGGCTGAAGCTCATTTGAGTCAACTGACCTGCGGCTACCAATTCGGAATTTGCTACCACTCATCAGAAAAAATCCCGATCAATTTTTGTTTTTTCAAATTCTTTTTCTTCCCTGGCTCTCCCTTTCAGCCATTCTTCATAAAGATGTATCTTCGCCGGAATGGCAAAGGGTGACTGAGGAGAGGTGATCAAAGCCTCACCCGCTTCCAGCATCTGAATCTCCGTGCCTAAATCAGAGATATCCTGCTTGGCTGAGGATTTCACTATGTTTCTATCCCTCTCATCAGCCAGCCCCAGAATGAACAGGGTGTTGAATTGAGACAGAAGCTCCTCGTCAATCAACTTTGGTTGCTGGGTGATGGCGCATAGACCGGTTTTAAACTTTCTTCCCTCTCTGGAGATCTGGGCAAAGATGTTTATGTCCGATCTCCCCTTTTGAGAAAGCACCCTCTGTGCCTCCTCCATCACGATGATGGTGGGCAAAAGAGCTTTGAATTTTGCTGGATCCTGATACGCTTTGCTGTGATGATAAAACACTGCTCGGGATAGGACTGCGGATACCAAAAGCTCCTCCTGTTCGGACATATTGGAAGTGTCCACCAAGACCAGCTTGCCCGACTCCAGATCGTTAATCACATTTCTGGTGATAGATAATTCCGGGTCTTTGTGGATGAATGGAAGCCTGAGAATTTGTTCCACTCTTCTCTGAATAACACCAGCGGTTGATTCAAAAAATCCTTTTCCGCTGGAAAGCTTAATTAGAAGATCCTCCATCCTAACGTGCGCTATCTCCTCCATCCAGTTTTGCCCGAACAAATATCTTGCCGCATAAAGCATCTCTACCTGCGGCTGGGTGAAATCGTAAATGTGACGGAAATCCTTTATGTCTATCTCCCGGGGGCTTATTTTAAGCTTGTTGTGAGGACCACCTAAATTTCGGGAGCTATAAACTCTCAGTCGCTTCTCAGCCAGGGGATGATCCACCAAACCCTTATGGGCTGGGTCTCCCCCACCATCGTAATACTCACCATGAGGATCTAAAATCAGCATGCCATATTGGGAAGATTCTAAAACCGAGCCGGCGAGAACTTTCATCAGATTGCTTTTGCCCATGCCGGTGGTGGCAAATATCCCAATGTGATAAGGAAAAACCTCTCCTGAGATTCCCACCTGAAAGTCTAAAACATCCTCCCCCGATCTCAAAAACCCAACCTCCAGATCACCCATGAAATTTTTTAAGAATTCAAAATCATTCTTCTGGGGACTCCTCACCCTGGAAAAATGAGAGGGTATGGTTTTGGGCTTTTTGAAGGTATTCCCTTTTATATATCCTAAGGGGACACATCGTCCCACCTTATAAAGTCTTCTTTCCTTCTCCTGGAACTGGAAAGGCTCATTCTGTCTATCCAAAAGCATCATATTCCCCGCAGTCCTCTCCGCCCAGTTGGGATCGGATGCCTCCACTCCATAGCTTATGTCTACCGCTCTCAAAAAGTAGGGCAACCCTTTATCTTCGTCTTCGGCTAAAAGAATATCTCCCAGATGTAAGTCCTCTTCGTAAAAGGTTCGAAAATAAAGTTCGGTTATCTTCTTTCCGGTGATTCTTCCTTTATAGTCCATCTCAGTGTCCTTTTTTTTATTGAAAGTTCCAGCACCTAACTTAAGTTAGGTGCTGGAACCCGAGCCTCACACGACTCAAGATTCCTTTTTTTGATTGTCTATAGAAATTGTAATTCAAGATTTTATCCTCTTTTCATGAGTCACGCGTAGGCAAGCCTTTACGGCTTGCATACCAAGCCATGAAGGCTTGGCTACGCGACCTTCTTCAATTGAGGGCACCAGAACCTAACTTAAGTTAGCTTCTGGTCTCTGATTGATTTCATCCATTCAAATCCGCATTTAGCACCTCGTGAAAATCGGTAAACAGAAGATCCCAGTCTGAGGTGGTGACACCTTTCTCAAAAGCCTTGGATTGCAGTTTATATTTGATATCTTCAATCTCTGATAAGGTGATTCGGGAGATATTATGAACTGCCGCCAGAGGATAAGGGTATCCCAAAAATGCCGGATCGCCGGAAAGGTGTGACAAAACAGAAAAAATGAGATCTATATCCACCGGATCAAGCCGATTGACGTCTATCCGGAAGGCAAAATTTGAGGAAGCTTTCAGCTTAGCCACGTATATCTTTCCCAGATAACTGGAACCGGTGGTATGAAGTTTCTCATCGGAAAGCTGGCAGAACCATTTTGAGTTGGGGCAGAACCTCTCCGCCACTTTGGAAACTGCCGGAATCAAGGGCGATTTATCTCCCCAGTAAAGGGTGCTGGTTTTGCTCACCCCCACCAGATGAACCCCTTTATCTTTAGCTTTCCGGGCAAATTCAAGCATGAAATTATAAGGCGGCGCAATGCTCGCCTTAAGCGATCCATCGACAAGCAACACATCACCACTCTCCAGCTCATCTAAAAGCTTTTGTGTCATCCTCCATTCGGAGAAAAGGCGTAGGCGATCCAATATCTTCTCTATTCCCGGAGCTTTAGAAGGCTCTTCTCCAGTTAGATCACCATAGGCGGAATGATACATCCGGGAGAAATTAGCCTTTGAGATTATAACCAGCTTCAAGGGGATTATTTTCTGATCTATCCTTTTCCCCTGGTGATAGATAACCGAACCAACCCGATAGACACAGATCAAAAACGATCTACCTTTAACCACCGTAGCCGACCCGCCATCCACAGCCGCAATCTTTCCTTTAGGCTCCTCTTCCTTTATTATATGGAAGGAAAGCTCATCTAAATCCTTGTCTAAAAGCAAAGGCTCTTTTTCTTCCTCATCTGATTCCACCTCGATGTAGGAAGGCTCAGAATCCAATGCTTCTTGGATAAAGCTCACCGCCCTATTGATCTCATTCTCAATGGTTTCGTCTATGCCCAGCATTTTTGTTACCCTAGTAAACGCAACAATATAACATTAAATTTCTTTTCCCCTAGATTGTTCTTAGTATTCGCACTTTAGCAGGAAAGTGATTGCAAATAACGACACGTCCTCCTTAACGGACATTTTACACAATTAGGGCCACGTGGGCTACAAACAAGGGCTGTGAAATCAAGAATGGCAAGATTAGCTTTTCGAGGATTCCGCCCCGATGAGTATGATCTAGCTATTTCCTTGATGTGCTTATCGCGACGGCCTTCTTTTGATGTTCTTACTCCAAAATAGCGCCTGAAGAGTCTCACGATGTTACTGTCAACTATCCACTCTCTTTTTCCATAAGCAATAGACAAGACTGCACCCGCCACATAATCACCCACTCCAGGAAGTGTCAGTAGTTCTTCTCTTGTGTCAGGAACTTGACATCGGTATTTTTTCTTGATTTCTCGGGCTACAAGACGGAAGGCGGGTGTCCGCCACTTGAGCCCCAGAGGATACAAGATCTTGTGTATGCTTTGGCTCCTGGCATTGGCCAGTGATTCAATATCCGGGTACTTTTTAACTAACTGTTGATACACTCCTTTCACCTGATCTGCTTTCGTCCGTCTGAGCATCATTTCGGCCATCAAAATTTTAAAAGGGTCACGAGTCTCCCGCCAAGGATACTTTCGTCCATTCGTGTTGAACCAGCGAACGATTTTGGCTCTTAGGGCAATGATATGCTCCCTTGAGGCTGTTAACTTGTCAGACATGAATCTTCTTCAACTCTCTAAGAATTGCCTTGGCAATAGCACGAGCCAGTAAAGGCGGCACGGCATTACCGACTTGCCTGAACTGCTCCGTTCGTGGACCCTCAAATTTGAAGTTATCTGGAAATGATTGACACCGAGCCGCCTCTCTAACGGTGAAGGAACGGCACTGTTTGATATCAGGATGAATATAGTAGTGTCCATCCTTGCAAATGTGAGCGGTAATGGTTGAAGATGGGCGAGACCACCATTGAACCTTGAATCTATCGAGAAATTTATCAAGATGTCGGTGGTTAGGGATAAGATCGAGTCTTTTCTCTTTGAGGTGCCTTAAAGTTGCAGGTCCATTTCCGTTTTGGTGATGTTCAATAAAGAATTTATATCTTTCAAGATCGCTCTTCATGTGTGTTCTTGCCTTATGATTGAGAATCCCTTGAGAATTTAGCCTCATTTTTGCCTGATAATATGTCAGATTCATATTAGAATCATAATATCCATACCAGCCATCATTTCCCTCACCCGGCTTCAACGGGGGAAAATCACCTATGGCGTCATCTACGGTAAGACGCCCATGTTTTCTGTTATCCCGTGCCTGTTTCTGTAAGCTTGAAAACACTTCTCTTATACTTGGATTTTTGTCTTCCAGAGATTTCCTATATCCGATAAGGATCAATCTCTTTCTGTTTTGCGGAATATGGAAGTCTGCACTGTTAAGAATATAACTACACGGATCCTCATAAATTTGTTCCAAAGGCGGTATAATTTCGTAAGGAGGATTTAATGATGAAAAATCGTTCAGTATTTTGATGAATATTTTCTTTCCTTCTGCTTTTGCGCTGAAAAGACCGGGAACATTTTCGTAAACGAAAAAATCTGGTTGAACAGACTCAAGAATGTCTAGATAATATCTGTAAAGGTAATGTCTACCATCGTTTTCCATTCTTGACGGGTCTCTGGCTCTTCCGACCAGCGAGTAAGGCTGGCAGGGCGGTCCTCCAAGTAGCACGTGGAACTTCGAGGCACCATGAAACCTTCTGCTGTACTCAACTTTCTCAAGTATGCAGTCTGTTCGCTCCTTTCCAAGTGTGGCTTGAATGATCCTAGGCGAGATTGCCTGCAGGACGTGCGGGAATTTATTAAGAATGTCTTCGCGAGGGATTTCCCCGTGGAGGTATTTCTGGTACAAATGGCTTTTTCTGATTCGTTTCAATGCAAAATACAATTGTCGGGTTCTAAGCGTTTCACATGCCCATTTATCCATTTCAATCTGCGCTATGAGTTCAAATCCTGCCTGTCTAAATCCTTCACTCAACCCACCAGCACCAGCGAAAACGTCAATTGCATAATATATCTTATCCTGCAATTTCATGCTTAATCTTCCTGTTAAGTTTCTGTAGCTGACTTCTTAGTTCCTTTGCTGTCCAATTATTTATGCAACAATCCCTAACGATTCGGTAGATAGCTTGCTTGTCTTTGACAATAGCCTTATACTCCAGAATATCGAACCATCTGGACCAAGTCATCCCACTGTAAAATACTATTTTCTCGGGGATTTTTGCAAGCATATACATATGCTCAGGATACCTCGACACTTTTTCGAGGGAAGGAGTCCTTCCTTTATCTACCATGAGATCGTGAAAAAGTCGACGGAATGCTTCATTTCTTGAGGATTCATCCCTCAAATTCAGGTCATCTACGAACTGCAATATTTTGCCAAGATTATACCATCGCCTCAGTACGTTCTTGGCTCGCGACGTTTTCTTTATATAGTCTTTTATTTCGACTGCCCGTCTCTTTATAACTTCATCATCCTCGTCTAGGTCTAATGCCTCCTCGAGAAGATTTTCCAACGATCCACTCCCTAGGGTAATTTCAAGTGCATCATCAAAGGTGTACTCTTTCCCATCACCATCTATGTATTTTCTCTTTCTTTTTTTTACTTTCTTCCTTCCCATTTCGCTCATCTTCCTCTCAAATAGGCTGCCCACATTTCATCAAAAAGGTCTTTTGATTTTTTAATCTCTGCTATATCATAAGATATTTCATCGTCTTGCCACCAACTTAGACTTATCTCTCTTACTGCCTCGTGAAGGGCTATGTTTATGACTATTGGATAGGTTTCGCGAGCCTTTTGTTTTCTTGTAAGAGAACTCGATTTCCACAACATTTCGATTTCTGGGTACGCCGTGTTTACCAGAAGTTCCCCTTTATCGTTAATTGGTAGATTCCTTAGATTCGCTTTAGGACCCCCGAGGGACTGTAATATTAGTTTTCTTAGCCAACCACCCATCGGGGGAGGGTCTTGTTGGAAATAGAAAACAGCTGTTCTCTCATGTCGTGCCTCTGGAGACCTGCATTCCAAGCGTGCTCTCAGGAGATACCTACCCCTTGTGAGGGACAACCCGGACAGGTCAATATCAGGAAATTGCAAGACTTTATGCGTTTCGGATTCTATCTTAAATCTTCCTATGTAATTCGACCAGATTTCTGCTCCACTAGAACTTTCAATCCAGCACTTTAACTTGATTAACGCATTCTTGGGGGTAGTGTTTCTTACTCCCCCCTTTACTTCCATCAGGTCTCCCGGATCGAATCTCTTACTGGTACCGTGATACCCCCATGGCGATATATGAACAGGCGGAAGGGGTTTGCTTGGACCCACCGGGCCATTACCTTCTCGTTTTCTTGACCCTTTCCCCAGACCTTCTAGGTGTTCATCTACTAGTTTATTAACAGTTCGTATAACCTCGTCAAGATCCATCGGTGGGGGGTTAACTTCTTTTCTCCGTGTATATTTGGCTAAGAACTCCTCGGTCATAGCATCAATTTTCTGCCTTAGTTTAACCCATATGACTTTTCTGCTTTCAAATCCCTCGTGATTCGCTAGCTCTATTTTCCACATCTCTTCATCTAGCTCTTCATCCATCATACAGTATCCATATGCTCTCTGCCTTATTTCGTCTGGGATGGAATAAGGCAGGCTGTGCCTGCACACAGTCATTTTTCCCCTTTGAATGGCAATTCCCCTCAGAGAAGCTGATACCGAATTCTTGGCGAGTACGACTTTCAGTTTCCGCAGTTTGCCGTGTCCTTTCTCAATTACTAACCTTTCTTTAGTGGTGTGATCCATGGTATCATGAAACTGTGGCAAACCTATTTTCGTCAAATCACTCTTAGCATCTTTCGTGATTCTCACCTCAATATCAATTCCGTAGTTTCTTATCAATTCCCACCAAGACTCAGAAAGCTGCTTGGAAAAATATCCGCCAACTATTTCATCCGCAAGATCTGGTTTAATATCCAGAATCCATATTCTTGTGCCAATATGATTTAATTTAGATATCGAAGGGAAAAAGTCGTCGATTAACTTCAATGAACCGTTCGCTTTTTTGACCCAATCAGGATCATCTGCACTCGGAGCATCGTTTTCCTGCCAGTAACCCACATTAGTTCTTATTGAATATCTGTATTTCTCCCCATCGTAATCAATCGATTCTGTCAGAATCCTATTGCTTGAAGAAAGAAACAGGTATAGGGTCTTTCCTTGCCCCCATCTGCCGATACCTCCGCGATAGTCCCCTTTCGTTGACACCCAGTGCGAATGAAACGCCTTCCATCTCTTGCTGTTCATTCCCACAGTGCCAAAATCTTCAAACATTAGCACATTTGCATTGCCATCGAGCTCTTTGAAAAACTCATACACCATCTTGAATCCGGTGCCTTGCTTTCTATTAATTCTGGCCTCCCAAGAGTTTTGCATTGAATCCTTTGCAAATCCTCGGATTTTGTCATCATATTGCCTAGATATTATCTCATCAAGATTGCTGAGGTCTGCTTTTATCTCTCTCATTTGTAACCTCCCTTCTTTTCTTACTCAAGTTTCCTTTCACGAGTCTTACTGCTGTTTTCTTCGTTTTACATCCAATCGCTCGCTTCAGTCATCCAGTTGATAAGTTCAATTGAATTCTCTTCATCCTTACTATAAGATTCCGCCTAATCCAACAACAAATCCGTTACCAACAAGCGCTAAGTCATCTGCTTCCTTATCTGCTGGTGCTACCTTCTTGCCCGATGAAAATCTTACAGTCACAAGGAGCTTTACCACATTTAGGGCACAGCAGTCTTCTCCCGCGAGTCTTATACACCCTTTGAAGGAGGAAACTAGGTTTGGGTGCCCTAATCAACGGTGACTCGGTTTCCTTAAATATCTGTGCGATTTTAAGAAACAATGCATTCCACCAAGAAAAAGCATCTGCAATCTCGACAGCTAGCGATAACTTAAGATCGACGGCTGTGCGCAATCCTCCGGTGGTTCCCTTGTGCATGTATTTTTTTACAGCACTCTCCACAGAGTTGATTTTTTTCACTTCGGAAGGGAACTTTGCTGCTTCTTCGTTGAGCCTTCTTATCGCATTGGCTACCTCACCGACCTCCTCCATAAAGTGGAAAGCAACATGTTCAAGACTGAGGCCACTGATTATATCGCCGTAAGCTTTCTCAAACATCCTTGTCCAGTCGTCAAGTTTCTTCGCCCTATACCCTGCATTGTCTGTGCGGAACTGCTTTCTTTTGTCAAAAAGCGTTCCATATTGAGCCTTCTTGTCGCTAATACTCTCAATTGCCTCCCTAACCAAACCACAGGTGCATTTGGGGCTGCCGCAAATACCGCAAACTCCAGGATACTTGAAGGCGACAATGTCAGCGAAAGTGTCTGTGAACTTGAAGGAAGCTGACACAATTGGATCATTGTGTAGCTTTGCAGCGAAGCTAACAATCCAAGTGAACGCATCGACCATGTGGACTAGCAGGTCATTCATAGCATAACGTCTTACATCTTCTGCAATTTTACTTGCGTACTCTATTGTGCATAACCACATTAAGGGAACAGAACGTTTACAGTCGTGGTGTCCGTACAGTTTCCACATTTCGTCAGCCCACTTGTCAGGGGTCCATTTTCTCAAATCAGTTACGGCTTGTTTTTTCTTGGCCATACGAAACCTCCTAGCTAGGGCTTGTCTGACACTATTCCAAAAGCCTGTATTTTCCACTTCCCTCTCTTTTTGTATAGAAAGAGCTTAAGCGGTTTTTCAACCTGCAAAGATTCTTTTTCACCTGTTGAGTATGCCAAACTCAGCTTCAATCTAACCTCCGCACTATCCCTGACGATCACAAACATCTTACTTGTTATCCGGGCACCTTCAAGCTTCTTCCCCAAGGACAGGCTATCCAAAAGCCGGGAAGATATATTTTGCTTTTTGTCCAGTGTGATTGAGTCCAAAATTGTTTCACTTCTTTGGTTTACTCCTCTTTCAAATTTTGCCAAAAGTTGCTTTAAAAGTGCCACTTCATCATCCGGCTTTTTGCCCACACATCCACAAATCAATAAAGCTACAAGAGACGTCCAGGCAACTTTAAAGAGATATCTTGGTCTATTCATCATAAGGGGTGTTATGATATTGAACCAAAAACCGATACAATTATAAAAAGAATTTCTGCAAAACACAACTTTTATTTTTGAAAACCTAAAGGAGACCTTGCGTAAAAAAAGATGAGGGCTTACTCTGGGTGGATAGGGGGGCTTTCAATCTATCCTGGGGGATCCAGAGCTTGCCCTCATGTAACTTTTCTTTTGTCTTTTGATACCAGACAAAATATATAATTTCTTCAAAGAGACGTCAAGAGAAAAGTTAATTTTCAAAACAGTTTTTCTCCATTTGGGGTTACTTTTTCAAAGTAGACTGTCAACTGCTGTCATAATTCAGAGCACCACGGACTGAGATAAATCAAAACCTAAGTATATTAGATATAAGAAAAATCTTAGCAAATCTGCCGGAATGAATTGGAAAAGATTAATAAACCTTATCCTGGTTTTCTCCTTTTTCCCTTTCGCAGCAGAAGCTCAACGCTTTTTGGCTCCTGACTCCAATATCATCAAACTCTCCAGCACCCTGTGGTCCGACCTGAGAGACATCAAGTTTCGACAGTCCAAAGCTTTTTGTCTGTTCTTCGACGGATTGACTATCGAAAATCTATCCGACATCAATTCACCTTCCCGGATTGGTCAGGTGGAGCTTCCCTCAAATGGTCAGAAAGTGGATGTTTGGGGTAACTATGCTTATGTTATCGCCACAGATAGCCTAATGCATTTGATAGACCTTTCATCAGTTAACCAGCCTCTCCTAAAAAACAGCTTTAAAATTCCCCATCTCCCTATGGATATAAAAGTGCGGGACAATTGTGCGTATGTGTCTGCAAAAGATGCCGACCTTTTGGTTCTGGACGTGTCGAATCCGTTCAATATCTCTTTGATCGGTTCATGTAGCGTAGCTGATTTTCAGGCTCTTTCTCTTTATTTACATGGTAATCTGGCTTATCTTGCAGGAATGGGAGGTTTGAGGCTCATCAACATTGTGTTTCCTTACTCTCCTTTCTTGTTCGGGTCAAGTGATGCTGTGCCGGGAGCAAATAAAGTTTTTATCAACCAGGAGAATGAAAGAATCTATGCTTATTTGGGCAATCCAGCACAGCTTGGTATTCTGGATGTTACCAATCCCAGGGATATTTTTCCGCTTTCCAGTTACTGGTCAACATCTACCATAGCTGGTATTTCCGTCTCAGGAGATTATGCCTATCTGGGCTTAAACTTTCGCGGGCTTCTGGTTCTGGACATTAAGGACAGGGCTTCTCCAAACGAAGTCTCTGCCCTTTGGTTGGGAGACAACACCAGAGGAATCTTTTTCTATTCTGATTTTGTCTTTGTTACTGACAACTTCAGCCCAACAGCGATTATCAATGTCTTTAATCCTGATCGCCCCTTTGTATCTGGCAGATGGATTCTTCCCGGCACATGTAAGGATGTAGTTGTGAAAGATGATTTCGCTTACGTGATGTGTGACCATTCCGGACTTCACATATTAAATGTGGGGGACCCAAACCATCCTCAGGAGATAAGCACTCTTCATGCCCCTTATAACAACAATGATGTTGATATTGAAGGAGATTATGTTTACATTACCGCACTTTTACCTGGAATGCAGGTGGTGGATATAACAGATCCCTCTAATCCAGAGGTGGTAGAAAGATACCAGCCAGAGGGATATACTTATGGGGTAAAAGTAAAACAAGGATATGCTTATCTTCATAATTCCCAAAATGATATTCAGATCCTAGACGTCCAGAATCCTACAAGCCTCATCCTTAGAGGATCTATTCAGACTCCGGGAACCCCACAGGAAATTTTCATACGAGGCGAGTATCTTTACGTTGCAGACCTATCTGCAGGATTGACCATTATAAATGTGGCTGATAAAGATCATCCTTTCCTGGTCAGATCCATCCCTACGGTGGGAAGATGCAAGAACGTATTTTCATCAGGCAATCTTTTGTTTTTATCCTGTGAGGATGTAGGAATGGAGATATATGAGATCACTGATCCAGAAACACCGGAGTTCCAAAGCTTTTATTCTACGTCTGACGAAATTAAAGATTTGTATGTGGAAAATCATTACGCCTATTTGACCATGGAAAATCACAAAATAGAGGTGATTGACATCGCCTCTCCTTATACTCCTGTTCTTGTTGCCAGCTATGACCTTCTGGACAATCCGGGCAATTTAATGGTAAAGAATGAACACATTTATCTTTGTGACCGTCGCTCCTTTAAAATTTTGAGATTTCTCCCGCATCCCAGGTTGGTTCAGCCACATCCAAAATAGTAATTCTCTGTTCGGCACGGATGCCTCGTTCCTTACCAATGAGAGATAATAATAGAGCGTTGGTTCGGGGTGCCCTTCAGGGTGAATCCCTTCAGGATGAACCCCCACCCCGAACCGCAAATTCGTATGAATGCATACGCATGTTGCGGGGTAAGGGCTTGTCCTGAGGGTGCAGTCCGAAGGGTACCCCGCAACAACACACAAATAAATAAAACTGCCCCGTCAAAGGAGTGCCCGTACGGGCACCCCAAAGGCGGGGCAGTTTTAAATCGACTATCCCTTAGAGGCTACATGGAGGCGGTCCACCTTTGTAGAGGTAATTTATCAGATAAACAACGTCTCCGATGTTCACCTCTCCATTACAATCAAGATCGCCAGTCATCAGAGGATAAGGTGCAGAACCGTCTCTGTAAAGATAATTGACGAGAAAGATCACATCTCCGACATCTATTGAGCCATCACCAGTAACGTCACCAACTTGGACTGGCGGAAGCTCTATATCGATCCCGCTCACCTTCCCGGATCCTATCTCCACAGGATCAGGATACGATCCATCGTTATACGATACCATGGAGGCATAAACAGTGTAACTGCCGGGGAGAAGCCCATTTATTACATAGCCTCCTTCAGAGGAGCTTCTGGCGAACCCTCTCACTTCTCCATCTAATTGTGCATAAACCAAGGCTCCCTCGAGAGGTGAACCATTGGAGCTGATCACACCACAGATCCTTCCTCCTCCTGAGTCAAATGGCACAAGATAAAAATCTACATTGTAAGCGTCGGGCGTTACTAAAGTAGCTTCTTCCCAGGTATAGACACCGTCATAGAACTCGCCGATGTATCCGGGGGCGATTGCAAATACATAGTAATCGTCAGTTTGTAACCCTTGAATTATGTATGCTCCCACAGAATCGGTAAAGTCAAATCCCCAATTTCCATTCAAAGAAATGGCGAAAACGATAGCATAGGGTATGGGTAAAAGCGTGCTGTCCTCCAAAACTCTTCCCGCAATTATTCCTTCACCGGGACCTCCATAAGGAACTAAAGCGAAGTCAATACCAGGAGTATCTTGACCTTCGATCACGGTTACAACAGTGGGATAATCCTGCGGATAATAATCCCATGCCCAGGCAGTGACAAAATAGTCCCCGGCATAAAGACCAAAGATTGTATACTGGCCCAAAGAATCTGTTTCAGCCTGACCTCGACCAAACTCCCCATACGTCCAAACACAAGCGCCCGCAATCGGTTGACCAGTACTCGAGTCGGTAACAGTTCCGGAAATCGAGCCAGCTTCACCTATAGGTGTAAGAGCGAAGTTGATATTGGGTGTATCTTCACCAGCAATCACAGGCACCGAATCCGGATAGGTTTCTGGAATATAACCTTGCGCATTCGCATTAACTTGATAAGTACCAGCGCACAGGTTTGGGATCATATAATAACCGCCGGTATCACTCCAAGCCTCTCCGTAACACCAGTTATCCAAACCAATGGCTATCAGATGAGCCATGATAATGGGGAGATCAGTCTCTTCATCAGTCACCCGGCCTGAAATTGAGCCATATCCACCAAAAGGTGTTAAGGCAAAATCAATATTGGGCGTATTCTGTCCTGCAATCACAATCACCGAATCCGGATAGGTTTCTGGAATGTAGCCATCTTTTCGGGCATTCACCTCATATGCATCCGGGGGAAGGTTATCACATAAGTAATAACCAGCAGTATCGGTATACCAGATGCAATATATCCCAGTTATAGTGATCTCTGCCATTACAATGGGGAGACCGGTATCTTCATCAATCACTCTGCCTGAGATCGAGCCAAACTCCGGACCACCAACAGGAGTGAGAGCGAAGTTGATGTTGGGAGTGCTCTGCCCCTCAACCACAATCACTGAGTCCGGGTAGGTCTCTGGGATGTATCCCTGTGCATGCGCGTTCACCTCGTAGATGCCAGGACACAGATGTGGGATTATGTAATAGCCGTCGGTATCACTCCAGGCCTCTGCATAACACCAGTTATCCAAGCCTATGGCTATCAGGTGAGCCATGCTAATGGGAAGACCAGTCTCCTCATCAGTCACCCTGCCTGAAATTGAACCGTACTCAGCTATAGGTGTTAGGGCGAAGTTAATATTTGGTGTATTCTGTCCTGCAATCACAATCACCGAGTCCGGATAGACCTCCGGAGCATAACCCTCCTTACTGGCAACCACCTGGTAGATCCCAGGGCACAGGTTTTGGATGCCATACCAACCGCCGGTATCACTGAAAGCCTCTCCGTAACACCAGTTATCCAAGCCGATGGCTCTCAGGCGAGCCATGATAATGGGGAGACCTGTCTCCTCATCAATAACCTGGCCTGTAATCAAACCGTACTCGGCTACGGGCGTTAAGGCAAAGTCAATATTGGGCGTATTCTGTCCCGCAACCACGATCACCGAATCCGGATAGGTCTCTTGATAGTATCCGGTTGCATAGGCATTGACCTCATAAGCATCAGGAGGGATGTTATCACACATGTAGTTGCCAGTTGAGTCCGTGTACCACACACAATATATCCCGCTTAGAGTAATTGCCGCCCCTTCGATGGGGTAACCGGTTACCCCATCCGTAACTCTCCCGGAAATCGATCCGAATTCTCCACCCACTGGGGTTAGGGCAAAATTGATGTTAGGTGTATTCTGCCCTTCCATAACAGTCACCAATCTAGGATAGACCTCATCTTCATAACCGTCCTTATGAACTCCTACTATATACTGCCCAGCTACGAGATTATGTATGAGATAATATCCGTCAGTGTCTGCCCATGCCTCCCCTCCGCCATGAGTGCTGCTATCATAAGCCCAGACATGAGCCGAGGGAATTGGGAAACCTGTCACCTCATCTGTGACTATCCCTGAAATCGACCCGAACTGAGCAAACGCCAACCCCGGAAAGATGACCAAGAGAGTCAAACTCAGAAGCACAACCAAGAATCTCCCTTTCATCTTAAAGCACCTCCTTGTTTTGTTTTAAGGTTTGCGTATTTTAATACAGTCTATGTCCGGAAATCTAATTTATCTAATAGCCATTACAGCTTTAATAGCTTGGTTTTTTATATAGCCCCTTCTATAATTGAATCTCTGATTGCAGATTTTGCCATCTCCGCAATCCATTTTCAATATAAACATTATTGAACTTCTGTCAAGAAAAAAGAGAATGAAAAATAAAACATCATGTTGAGAGATTGGAGTGTTTATCTGTTGGGGCAGGGGTTGCATCCCCGCCCCTTTTCTGCGGTCACGGAGACCCCCAGACGGGAGGGCAGACGCCCCCGTCTGGGCGTCGGCTCGTCTGGGAGACGACCGCCCGTCTGGGCGGACAGGGGCTCGCCCTGCACTTCGTCCTGAGACTCAGTGTCGAAGGAAAGGCTCGCCCTGAAGGGTACAACCCCTGTCCGATCTGGAAAGAGATTATAGTGTTTACCTTTAAGTTAATCTTATAAAAACTCATTTTCTTTTGCGCAAAGCGGTCTCCTGCAGTGTGAAGCAAATGGTTCATACCCGTCGACGAAAGGTCTAGGATCAAGCTGAAGGGGTTGTTGAGAAACTCTTTTGGCAGGGCTAAATGCCCTGCCCTATGGGTTGCTAATCGTTGTTGTCCATAGGGGCGGGAATTTTCGTATGAATGCATACGCATATCCCGCCCCGAAGTGTGGCTTTTTCAACAAGCCCTGAAACCAACACTCCAAGAGAATCTCTCCCAACTTAAGTTTTTCGTAAACTCCATAAATAATATCTTGACAACAGATTGTCGAATATTTACTCTTCTTCAGAAAAAACAAAAGACTTTCTTAGGTTACAATGAAAAACATTCCTGTTTTAACAGAAAAACGTATATTGGAGTTTGAGAGATCGCTTGAGAAACTTTCCCAAACCAAATATCGTAAGACCGGGATTCCTTTCGTCACCTTGAAGTATGCTCAAACTCTGGATGGCAAAATCGCCACCCCCTCCGGGGATTCCAGATGGATCAGCGGGCCGTCTTCCCTTCGCTTTGTTCATCGGATGCGAAGCGCAAGTGACGCTGTCCTGGTGGGAGTAAACACGATTATCCGGGATGACCCTCGTCTCACTGTTCGGTTCATCAAAGGCAAAAATCCTGAAAAGATAATCCTCGACAGTCGACTTCGAACTCCACTTGACTGCAATGTAATCAAGGGAAAGGCGGCACACTCTACCATCATTGCCACCACCTCCCTTTCTGATCAGAAAAAAATCAAAAGGATACAATCAACAGGTGTCCAGGTGTGGTTGATAAAGAAAAATCGTTCAAACCAGGTCGACTTGCAAAGTCTTTTGAAAGAATTGGGACAAAGGAATATCAGTTCCATCCTGGTCGAAGGGGGATCAAAGATAATTACCTCTTTTCTTAAAAAACGACTGGCTGACTATCTGGTGATGATCACTGCCCCAAAAATCTTGGGAAGGGGAATAAATAGCGTGAATCCTTTTACTCCATACGAATTTAAAAATCTGATCTTATTTTCTTCACTTAAGTATCTTCGATCGGGTGATGATGTGATCCTGAAAGCACTCATCAACAAATAACAACTGAAACCTTGTTATAAATTCTCTTATCTTAAATCAATAATACTTCCTTTTATAATCAAATACAGCAACAGCGTTGTAGAGAAGAACACCAATCTTAGTGTTCAATGTTTTGGCAAACCGCCAATACTGTATCATTGCAAGCAAATAACCTCAAATACCATCTTGACATTTTCAAGTTTCATGCTATACTTACTATTAGAAAGAGAAAATAAAAAACTCCATACTTACACCCCCGTAAGCAGGGCTTCCAGCCCTGCAAAAGGAGTTTTTCAGAAAACTCTATACAGAAACGTATTATGGGTTTCAAGTAAAACATGAGATGGCATTCCCAAGCTATTGTAAATGATATGCTTATCAATTATAACTCAGACCTAAAAGCGTGAAATAAAATGAAACAGAATTCATCTAACCTGAGACGTTTTGCAGAAATTGTCCTTTTCTGCGCCTCTTTGATTCTTTTAGTCACTCCGGCAGATGCTATTCGTTGGCCCTTTGCTCCCGGGAACGTATCTCTTCCGCTGGGGAACAACTATGGGGAGTATCAATATTATGGAGGTTCCCCTTATCTTCATCCGGGAATAGACATTATGCAACTTTTTGGTTCCCCTGTATATGCGGTCAAATCTGGCATAGTCAAAGCTGTACTCACCATCTCAGGTGATTATCACTGGAGGGTGGCAGTAGGGGACTCAGCTGGGTCCGGCTGGTGCGACGGCTGGCTCTATGCTCACCTGGATCGATACACCATTCCGGTTCAGGTGGGCGACAGCGTAAAGGTCGGCGACTATTTAGGTGATTTAGTCTATTGGCCTGTGGCAAACTTTCATCACCTGCATTTCGTCAAGATAAGAAATCAGGGGGTAACCTGGTCATCCGACTGGAAGTTCATCGCCAATCCTTTAGACGAACTGATCCCCATCGACGAGCCTGATTATCCTGAGATCGAAAATGCACAAGATGGCTACAAATTTGCCTTCTGTTATAATAACACTCACGCATATTTCGATCCCGGAAGTCCGGTCTCAGGATCTGTAGACATCGTCTCAAAGATATATGACAAAACTCTTCACCCCTCTTGGCGGATGATCCCCTATCAGATTGAATACTCCATCTTCAATGACAGTGTCTCCTTTGGTCCGGTTCTTTCCTTTATTTTCACTGACACCCTCTTCTGGGATCAGAATGTAAGCGTGATCTATCAGGATGATGCTGTATGCCACACGCAGGGAGATTATAATTATAGGAATTTCTATTTCATCCTTACCAACACGGATGGAGACAGCGTAATCGAAGCCTCCGATTGGTTTTGTGGCTGGAACACGGAAGAGTTTCCCAATGCAACTTACTGGGTGAAGGTGACCGCTTACGATAGATATGGAAACTCAGATTCAGACAGCATGCAGGTTCAGGTGGAGAATTATTTTGAAGTGATGGGGAAGGTAGGCTTATCCGACAATCCTCCAGACTCTTCGGAAAGCGTAATCCAAATATGGGAACTGGCAATCTCAGACACCACCGACCAGACCGGTTCCTTCATTTTTGAAAACGTTGGTGGCGGACATTACCTTTTTCAGATAACTCATCCAGGTTACTTCACTCTTGATACAGTGGTGCAGATTTCAGGAGGAGTGGACTTTGTGTTCACCTTAAACGTGGGATCGTATATTCGAGGAGACGTCAATTACGACCAACAGATCGAATTAGGGGACGTGATTTATCTTATAAACTTTCTATTTAAGAATGGACCACCTCCTATGCCCTACTTCTCTGGAGATGCTAATGGCGACACGGTGGTGGACATCTCGGATGTGGTCTATCTTATAAATTATCTGTATAGGGAAGGACCACCACCAATAAACGATCAAAAATCAAAAACTACAAATACAAAGAGATAATTTGCAAATCGAGGCAGGTTGAAATGAAAATATTGTTAAGTTCTTTTATCATAATTTGTGCTGTTTCTGGATTTAGTTTTGCTGAAATTCCTCTTCAGAAATCCCCATTCTGGCAATCCACCGAGATTGGGGTTTACTCCACCGGTGCCAATTGGGGTGACCTCGACAAAAACGGATATTTGGATTTTGCCATCTCTAATGGAAACGACATGGCAAAGGCTCCCAATTACGTTTATTTCAATTATGCTGGAAATATTCAGACCACCCATGGCTGGGCTTCTTCTAACCAGCAATATTCCGGACATTCCGCCTTAGGAGACGTAAATCAGGATGGCTATTTAGATTTTGCAGTATCCAACTACATCTCCTCTGGATGGAAAAGATCAACCATTCAGCTTTATTTAAACACAGGTGGCACTCTGGAGACAACTCCCTCGTGGCAATCTGCTGACTCGGTGCACTCCTTTGCTTGTGCGTTCGGGGATGCGGATGGAGATGGTGATCTGGACTTGGCTGTAGCCAGTGGAGAATCCTATCACAGTATCCGGGAACCCCAGAGAATCTATTACAACGTTGGAGGAACTTTAGAGATCACCCCTTCCTGGACCTCCATCGATAGCACTCCCTGCTACGATGTGGAATGGGCAGATGTGGACAACGACGGAGATCTGGATCTGGCTTTTATCGGTTCCATAGGCCCGGTCTTTGTCTATTATAATTATGGAGATTCAATCGAGCCATATGCCTCATGGAACTCCGGTGGATACTATGATGGGAATACCCTCAACTGGGGGGATATGGACAATGATGGTTTTCTGGACTTAGCAGTTGCCAACAATACCCAGTTAGGGCAACCGGGATATTTTGAAGTTTATCTCAATGTAGGGGGAACACTGCAAACTACTCCCATCTGGAGATCAAGCACCCAGGGTTATGGTTCTTCTGTCTGTTGGTGTGATGTGGACAATGATGGAGATAAGGATTTAGCCGCGGGCAGATGGTGGGGATACTCGGTGGTATATGAGAACATAGGTGGAACTTTGACCACCACCCCAGCCTGGCAATGCAGTTCAAGCTATACCGCCGTGGTGGAGGAGATGGTCTGGGCGGATGTGGACGGCGACGGAGTTCTAAATGTCATGGGCGAGACTCATGCGGGCGATGGAATAAAAAAAGTGTTCTATCTGAACCACTATCCTGCTCACTCTCTGGAGAACGTGATAGTGGATGGTGACACTCTTGCATTAACCCACTATTGCTACAATTTAGCCAGTGGCTGGGTCTCTGTCACTACCGCCCCTATAACAGAGATCATTTTCGATTATCATTACTCTTTCAAGCCTGATCTGGGGGTGAGCAACTGGGAAGGTGCAAACATGATTTTCAAAAACATTGCCACAACCTATGTATGGGGAGATGCCAACGGTAATGGTGAAGTGGAGGTGGGAGATATAATATATCTGATTAATTATCTTTACAAAGGTGGACCAGAACCTAATCCCCGACCTTCCGGAGATCCAAATAACGACTGCACCATAGATCTGGCTGATGTTGTCTATCTACTGAACTATTTATATCGCGGTGGTCCTGCTCCTTTGCATGGATGCGCTTAGGTTTCTTTTTTTGCAGTGAAAAATGTAGGGACGAAGCTTCAGGGCTTGTTGAAAAAGCTATATTTGGGGGCGGGATAAATTCCCGCCCCTATGGGAGACAACTACTTATCATCCATAGGGCAGGGCATTTAGCCCTGCCAAGAGGTTTTTCAACAGTCCCTTCAGCTCCGCTCTTATCTTACTCAGGTGTTTTGAATCTTTCCTCTTCTTTCTCTTTTTTCGACTCCCTCTTCACCACCGCTCCCACCAGAAGCGCAATACCGATAACCACCAGAACCAAAGGCCACATGATTCCAAAATCGGGGATGATGCCCAGATTCGACAGAAGGAAAATCACCCCCAGACCTAATACTATCAGTCCTCCAATCACCATGCCGTGACGGTCATCTTTCTCATCCTGATGGTTCATAACTCCTCCTTTTCAAGCTCAATTTTCTTTACGTCCATACAATGTGTTTTGTTACAAAAACCTGTCCTTGGGTAGGTGTAATTTCCGTTGTGTCAGGACCTGAGTCCTGACACCTTTTAAAGCGTCAGTCACCAGGATTCCCCGTACGGGGAAGAGAAAAGCTCCTGACGCAACCATTAATGTTCGGGATCGAAGTCGGCGGCGGCGCACCTCTGTTTGCCCTGAAGGCAATTAGGGGGTGCGTCGTTTTTTTTCTTGATTTTTGGAAGGAAATTGCATAGTATATAAGGCTCGGAAGAGCGAAAAAGATAACAGGAGATGACTCTCCTGGTTAAGCAGTCGAGCAGACAGAAATTTACGCTTATGTTAGTGAAAAGGAGGTAAACACAATGGCAACCGTAGACAAGAAGGCAGACTTAGCTGGACCCGGTATCGGTGACTATAACCAGCTGGAAAAAATCCTGCCACAGGACTACAGCTCTCTTTTAACCCCGAAGGAAACGCAGAAGGCAATCACTTCTGCGAAAAACTACATCGAGGAGGGTCTGTGCAAGGAGCTCAATCTGATGCGGGTTGAGGTTCCCCTGATCGTAGACGTTGAGAGTGGTGTAAACGATATGTTGGACCGGGATGGCTCACGCACCCCCATCGGGTTCCATATTTCAAACGACTATGACAAGCACCCGGTCGATGCCCAGATAGTGCAGGCCGCAACCAAGTGGAAGCGTGTTGCGCTGAAGCAGTTCGGCATGGAGGTGGGGGAGGGCCTATACACCGACATGCGCGCCGTGCGCAAGGACTACTTCTTAGACCACGATCACAGCGCATACGTGGACCAGTGGGACTGGGAACTGGTGATAACCGAAGAGCAACGCAACCTGCAGTTCCTAACCGAAGTGATAGAGAAGATCTGGAAGGTCATCAAGGGAGCCGAGACCCATGTTCAGCAACTCTTTCCCCAGTTGAAAACGGACAAATATCCCGACCTGCCCGAGAAGCTCACATTCATACATGCCGAAGAAATCCTTGATAAGTACCCCGACCTGCCGCGCAAGCAGCGTGAGACGGCGATTGTGAAGTTAAACTAAATTTGAGCTGGTTTAACGACAAAGCATTTATTAATATTAACTTATAACTGAAAAATAATGACAATCAAAATCTTTGTCACGGGTGGGACTTTCGATAAAGAGTACAATGAACTCGAAGGTGAACTCTTTTTCAAGGACACTCACCTACCTGAAATGCTAAAATTGGGTCGTTGTAAACTAGAAATTGACATCAGAACTCTAATGATGATTGATAGTTTAGATATGACTGACGCTGATAGAAAAATTATTCTTGAAAACTGCCGAAGAACAAAGGAAGATAAAATACTGATTACCCACGGCACTGATACGATGGTAGAAACTGCCAAAGTTCTCGCAAATTCCATAAACGATAAAACAATAATTTTAACCGGTGCAATGATACCATACAAGTTTGGTAGTTCTGATGGATTATTCAATTTAGGAAGTTCTTTGGCATTTGTCCAAACTTTACCGCATGGAGTTTATATTTCTATGAATGGCAAATATTTTCACTGGAATAATGTTAGAAAAAACAAACAGACAGGTGAGTTTGAAGAAATAAAGTAAACGTTTCGCAAAACTTATTGTATTCCTAAACGGAAGCCGTCGCGATCTTCATCTATGGGGTCGGCTGGATCCTCAAGGACGGTTACCCGCACGAAATGAGAGCGGCAGACTACGACGACTGGGTCACGGAGACAAAGTCTAAAGACGGCAGACCCATGCATGGTCTCAATGGTGATATTCTTGTCTGGAACCCGGTGACAAAGCGCCGCCACGAGCTGACCTCCATGGGTATTCGGGTTAACGCTGACACGCTCAAGAAACAGTTGGAGATGACCGGACAGCTTGATTTCCTCAAGTTGCCATACCACCAGGCAATCATAAACAACCAGATACCCTTGAGCATTGGTGGTGGCATCGGGCAGTCCCGCACTTACATGACCCTGCTCAAAAAGGCGCACCTTGGAGAGTGCAGTGTCACCGTATGGCCAAAGATACTCAAGGACATGTGTAGGGAGAAGAACATTCATATCTTAGAGTAAAGGGAGGTAACGTCAACACTACCCTTCACGCATCAATTTAACGTGTAGAAAAACGAGTCACCACCTTTTTCAGTAATCATGGCCAGCACCTAACTTAAGTTAGGTGCTGGTTTTTTTCTTTCCACGAAACTGCTGCGGGCGAAACTAAAGGGCTTGTTGAAAAAGAGAGGAGATTGTCGTAGGGATCCCGCCGTTGGCGGGATGGCTGTCCGCTTTAGGACTCGGACAGGGACAAGCCCTGTCCCTACGTAAAAACTTCATGAAATTGGTTTTTCAACAATCCCCGAAGCCCCGCTCCCACATTTCTATGGTCTAAATCCAGTGTGATCTTGAAGTGATACGGCGATGATTAAGAAGTCATAATGAAGTGATTGCTCACTTTCTTTTTTTCTCTACATTTTTCTCAAAAAACAAGGACGGACTTATGAAAGACAAAAAGAAAGACAGGCGTTTTGGAGATCACTTTGTTGACCATTATAACTGTTCACTCGCCTATGGGAGAAAGAAGAGAGGTCGAGTCCGTTATCTGGGTTGGGCAACTGAACTTTATGGCCGTCTGGATGAGGAAATAGAAGAAAAAATTCTACAAGACTTTCCTGACAGCAAGGAAAGCCTAAAAAGGGAGGAGTCAATTAACCGCGAGGTAAGAAAAGCGGTTAAGAGACTCTCTTCTGTGGAAAAACAATTTGTCCAGCTCTTTTATTTCGACTTCAAAAGCTATCAAGAGATTGCGCGAATTTTAAAAAAGAAGGTTCATAAGCTGGAAAGAATTCATCAAAGGGCACTGGGTAAATTGAGAATCATTCTGGCTGATTTCGTGAAAGAACGTTTCAAATTGGATGTTCCCGAAGATACCGATTGCATAATCTGCAAAAGTCCTTTCAGGCAAGAACTGGAAGAATTGATCAGAAACAAAAAAGAGGAGGAGACCTATGCACCATTGATCAAAATCTTCAAACAAAAATATGGGGTTGATATAAAAACTCCCCAGGTGATAATAGGGCACAGAAAGAAACATATGGTTTGAAAGGCAGATGGCAGTATTCAGTATTCAGTAGGCAGAAAGCAGACAAAAGCTTTAAACATTGAACTTTTGAACCCTTGAACCTTTGAACTTTTAATTCCAGGAGGTAAAAATGACCGAACCGATCACCAAACTTCGAGGCGAACATTGCTTGAACATATTTGTCTCTTACCAGTTAAAAAAAAGGATAATGGAGCTGGCGGAAAAATACGACCGCACCATGGCTGATATGGTGAGAACCCTAATAAAAGTGGGCATTCCAGTGATGGAAGAACTCACCCAAGCTGAGGAGAGAATGCTAAAAGATTCCATCTCTGTGGCAAGGAGGCTGAGAAAGGTCCGGCAGATGAAGATCGAGGAGGAGGGCTACGAAAACGATCAACTCAAAACAGAGGTTTGAAAAGGAATTTATACGTAGGCAGGGCTTCCAGCCCTGCGAATCAAGTTTCTCAAAAGCTTTCAAATAACTATTGACAAAGCGAAGCTGGTTTTATATAATTGCGCTCAACATTGGAAGAAATCGCCTAACCCCGCCTTGTGGCGGGGGCGGAGGACCCAAGCGTAAGCTTGCCCCCGGACGGGCCCCCTGCAGGCCTGTAGGGCGTCTGGGCGTCTGGGCAAGATTTTCCGGGGCGAATTTTCCCCCCGCCTTTAGCGGGAGGATAGGGTTAGCTCTTAACCCGAGCCCGACAGCTAACTTCGCAGGCGTAAAGAGAGGAACAGTCAACGGATTAAACGGACGGAGCGGGTGATCCGTTACATCCGTTGACCCATCCGTTGACCGGCATCAAGACCACAGGGTTCCCCTCTCCCAGACGGGTCTCCGTGGTCTTTTTTGTTTTTACAGAGAAATTCTTGATACCAGACTATGAGTAATAAAGTAAAAACTGCTCCTGGGCAGGGAAAATCCGAACTTAGAAGGGACGTCTCGGTATGGGGCTCCTACATGTGGGGTTTTGCTGATGTGGGAGCGGACACTTACGTTGCCTTGGGCTTGGTCATGGCTTATGCCCAGGGAGCAACCAGCTTGGTATTTGCCTTAGCCGGGATCGTCTACATAATGATCGGATTGGCTTATACCGAGCTTGCCTCCGCTTATCCGGTGGCTGGGGGAGGATCCTACTTTACGCTTCGTGGCTTAGGGGATTTCTGGGGATTTTTGGCTGGCTCAGCTTTGATTTTGGATTACACCATCGACATCGCCCTTTTTGCCACAGCGTCAGCCGGGTATATTAATTTCTTCATGCCCTACGTCATAGGTCGGGACATAGCCAGCTTCGTAACCACAATCGGGCCTTTCCATAATGTCAATCCGGTGTGGTGCATTGAGACCCTGATCCTGATAGGATTTTTGATCTGGCTCAATATCCGTGGTATACGCGAATCTTCGTTTGTAAATGAAGTCATAGGTGCGGTGGTGATCGCCACTGAATCAGCTTTGGTCATCTTAGCATTCCTTTTTGCCTGGAGACCTGAGCTTCTGGTTCACCAATGGAATACTCAATTCCCCTCCCTTCACAACTTTATGTATGGCTCATCCATAGCCATCATATCCTTCGTAGGACTGGAATCCATCTCTGAGGTAGCACAGGAGACAAAACGTCCAGCCACTGTCATCCCCCGCACTTCCATCACTTTGATCTTCACCGTATTTATATTTGCGGTGGCTTTTTCCACCTTAGGTTTAGGAATCTTGCCCTGGCAGGATTTTGCCGCAAACATCGATAATCCTATTGCCATTTTAGCGGCAGCCATACCTTTCGTGGGCTTGATCGCCGGACCCTTTGCCGCCGCATTGGGCGCATTGATCCTTTTTATCTCCGCAAACACAGGGATAGTTGGCTCGTCCAGACTAACTTATTATCTTAGCAAGTTCGGAATCATCAGCTCCTGGTTTGATGCGGTTCATCCCAAATATAAGACCCCCATCCGCACAATTTTAGTGTTTGCTGGAATCGGGGTAATTGAAACTATTCTATCCTTCCTTACCCCCTCTGCCATGGACACTCTGGCAAACATGTATGCCTTCGGGGCTACTTTGGGATATACTATGGTATTCATAGCCTTGATTAAACTGCGATTTTCTGAGCCGTGGACACCGAGGCCTTATAGGATGCCTTTGAATATAAAACTGAAATACAAGGGGAGAAAGGTCTTTTTCCCTGTTTTGGGGGTGATCGGAATGTTGGGAGTTGCTACAATTCTATTCATGGTGGTTTTGACCCACGACATTGGACGAATTGCCGGACCTGCTTGGATTTTGCTTTGTTTTGGTTACTACGCCTGGTATCGAAAGTCAAAAAAGCTTCCTATCTTCAAGAGTATAGATCACAATTGGGAGAAACAGCAGATGGATGTGTTAAGCTCGGCAGAGGAATTTGATTTATTAGAGCAGTATAAATTGGCTCTGGCTGAGAGAGATAAAAAGAGGGTGGAGTTAAAATGAGTTTTTTTAGAATCGGCCAATCTGATACACCTATGCCTGATAAATTATGTAGGACCGACTATTATCAAATTTTCACCAGCATTCTCATGGTGATATTGGGAGCGATAATTTTAATTCGGTCTTTGAGTGGGACAACCACTATAATGATCCTCCTTGTGGGTGGAGGATTTTTGGCTCTGGGTTGTTATAGGCTTAATTTCGTTATAAAATATTTCAAAGAGAAACGAAAATGCAACTACAGGTGACCTTTCTGGGAGTGGTATTAGCTGTTCTATTCACCATATCTATGGGTGCTCTGTTGTGGTGGATGCTCCATCCCCCTCGACAGATTCAGCCCGCAGTGGCTGTTGCCCGCCATGCAGTGGGAGCTTTTAAGCGAATCTTGGTTCCCACATCCGGTGTGCCTTATTCGGAAAAAGGTATCGAGTTAGCCTGCCGCCTGGGAACAGAGCAGGAGGCGGAGATCGTGTTGACCTATGTGCTGGAGATTCCCAGAACCCTCCCATTGAACGCACCCATTCCGGAGGCAGAAGAAGAGGCAAATGAAGCTTTAAAGAGAGGAAAAGAGATCGTGGAACTACATCATTTGATTCCCATTCTTAGACTGGAAAGAGCCCGGGAGGCAGGGGAGGGAATCGTTAAAGTGGCTAAAGATAATGATGTGGATGTCATAGTTTTGGGAATGCGTCCCACCTGGCGGGGAAGCCAAGCTGGTTGGGGAAAGACCACGGATATTCTATTGCGAAAAGCTCCCTGTGAGGTGGTAATTGATAAATTGCCGGAGTAATAGCCTATTCCCAATAGATGAAACAGATCAAACGGATGGCAAATCTGTTTAATCCCTTCATCTGTTGGGAATTAATTAGGAGAATGATATGAAAGTAGTAATTTTAGGATGCAGTCGAGTGGGAGCCATGTTAGCCACCGGGTTGGCTAAAGATGGAAAAGAAGTTGCAGTGATAGACTCTCAGGAAAGCTCTTTTTTGAGGCTTCCTAAGGACGTAGAGATAAAAAGGATAGTGGGCATGGGAGTCGAACACGACACTCTGATACGAGCGGGAATAGAAAAAGCGGACGTTTTCTTAGCCCTGACCAACAGTGATAACACCAACCTTACTGCCGCTCAATTGGTCAAGCAGACGTTCAAGGTTCCCAAGGTGGCAAGTCGGGTATACGACGCTCAAAGAGCCAAGGCTTTCCAGGGATTGGGATTAAATATCATCTGCCCGACAGAGATGACAGTGAAGAAATTTCAGGAGTTTTTGAAGTCGTAATGAAAGGTAGCCGCAACCTTCAGGTTGCGCAATAAATGGAAGCACGTAGGTAGCCGCAGCCTTCAGGCTGCGAAGAATCGTGACAGAAGCACAAGCAAAGAAAAGAAAGAGGACAAAATTATGTACATAATCATCGTAGGTGGTGGAGACGTGGGCCTCTCCCTTACCAGACTGCTCCAGGAGGAAGATCATGAGGTAGTCTTGGTGGAAAAAGACCCCACTCGATTTGCCAAGCTTTCCGATGAATTGGGTGAATCGGTGATATTAGGAGATGGGGCGGAGCTGGGGACACTCTTGGACATGGGAGCTAATCGGGCGGACGTTTTAGTGGCTGTCACCGGCACGGATCAGGACAATCTGGTCATCTGCCAGTTAGCCAAGCTGATATATCTTATCCCGCGCACCATAGCCAAGGTGAACGATCCCAAAAACGAGGAGCTTTTCTCCTCTCTGGGCGTGGACGCTACTGTCTCCAGCACAAGAACCATCGCCTCCTTGATCGAAGAGAAGATAGATGCCGGAATGGCAATACCGCTTTTAGCATTCAAAGAGGGTGGAGTGGAGATCTTCAAAACCGAGCTTTCCAAAGAGTCATCTTTGATCAACAAAAAGATATCTAAGCTTAAACTGCCCAAGGATTGTATAATCATCGCCGGCTTGAGAGGAAATGAGGTTATAATTCCCAGAGGCGATACCAGATTCCGGGAAGGGGATACCATCATTATACTAATAAGAAAGGAGAGAAAGGAAGCTTTCAAACGCCTCTTTCTGGAAGCGGTATAAATAAAAGATCTCGTAGGGACAGCCCTTGTGGCTGTCCACAACCCGGACAGGGATTCATCCTGAAGGACAAGCGCCCTGTCCCTACATATTTCGGGCTCAGACAATTTTTTGCCAAGCTTGTAGGAGCAGATCATGATCTGCCCCTACTCTTTGCCCAAGGATTGTATAATCATCGCCGGCTTGAGAGGAAATGAGGTTATAATTCCCAGAGGCGATACCGTTTTTCGGGAAGGGGATACTGTTATTATGTTGATAAGAACAGAGAGAAAGGAAGCCTTCAAACGCCTCTTTCTGGAAGCGGTTTAGCCAAAAGCTATATCAAAGGAATCCATCAGTCCTCAACTGAGGAGATGGTAATAAGAATTGGCCTCGGCAATCCCAATTGGCGAGACTCAAAGAAAGACTTGTTTACTTTCGCTTAAGCAATTTTTGCAGTTTTGATTTTGCCTTTTCTTTTATTTTATTTGGACCAGGTAAGAGTTGTATTGCTTCAAGCATCTCAGTGTAACTCGCTTTACCAGTGTCTATATCTAGAACCCACTTCGCCCCGGTTCCAAAAATTTCCCCACCAACACTTACTTCTATTTTGGAGGAAACTCCCGTGTCTTCGTCAAATTGAAGTTCATGTAGATTATCCTCCAAAGTTTTTAACATCATAGTTTGATACCCAATTTTCTCCCTAGTTTTCCTACTTTCTGAGAAAATTGTGGCAATAATCTCTGATTTGTCTCTGTCCATCTTTTCGGTAATAAGGATTGCACTTTCTCGTTGACCTCGTAGTATTTCTTCCTTCATCTCCTGTGCTATAGATCTTATCTCTTCTATACGGGGTCGTTCGCTCATGCCTTTCTCCTGGTGATTTCCTGGATGATTTCTTCTACTTTCTCTTTTCTGTAGCCCAATTGCCTGGAAATTTTGTCGGCATCGAGTTCTTCCTTATCTGGCAACCTGTCAATGTAATTCAATATATCAAGTGTCATCTGCCTCTCGGTGGTCTCTTCGAGAAGAGCTTGGTAATGCGCTTTTTCCTCTTCCAGCTTCCTTTTGATTAGTACTTCATCTATCTTTTCTTCATACTCTTTTTCCTTCTGTATTTTACTAATTTCCTTGGTCCCATCCTTACCCGTCTCGATGATATAGCTGTTTGCGGTCTCAAATTCCTCTGAGTGCGAAGAGATGAAAACTTGCTTGTCACTTCTCGAGCATATGTGTCGGATGGTCTCGTGTAAAATTCTCTGGTTTTCCGTAGACAATCCTGATTCAGGTTCTTCGATTGCAATTATGCTAGAATCAAATAAAATGATGGACGCCAGATAAAGGAACAGGTCCTGGACACCCAAACCTTGATCTTCAACGGGGAGCGCAGAAAAACCAGTATCAAAGATGGCAAATACCTTTTCTCTAAACTTTCTAATTTCCAGTTCTCCCAAATTGCCGTAAGACCTGCTAAAAACGGTATTGAATCTCTGAATCAGTGTTCGCTCTTTCTTGCTAGGCGATTCAATGAGTGAAAGCAGTCTATCTTCGAATCTACCAAGATCGAAGATTTCAATTTGGTGCCCGTTCCCTTTCCTCTCAACGAGAGGACCTTTCGGGAAATATTCTTTATTTGGAATCAATATGAAATTGTCGGATATTTTCTCGAAATATTCTTTCACTATGTTGAATGTTTTTAGAAAAGGCTGCAGCAGGGGTTTGTCACTTTGTTCTTCGATCCTTTGTTTATATTGTCGAATTATTTCTAAAACTGCCTGTCTAATTGCAGAGTCTTTTATACGTCGGACATAGCGAGTTAAGTACTCGTCCGTATAGTCCAGAGCCCTCTTATCCGGCAGACGCATGATCTCACGCCTGGCCATCCTTAAATACTCCCCAGCTTCCTCCACATCAGCGCCGAAGGTTTCTAAGTCGGATAGAACACTTTGGGTCAGTGCCCCAATCTTATCGTCTACTTTTCTTCGAATAAGACTGCTCAATTCTTCATACAGGATTTTATATCTTCCAAAGTCAAACGCATAATCAGATCGTGAGTCTTGAAATGAAAGTCCAATGTCACTCTTTTCGTCGTTGTAATCCAAATGCGTTTCCAGACGTAGTTCCCGTAAAGGCCTAAAGAACTCCGACTGTCCGATGAATTCCTGGGCTACCCTTCCAATGTCCGCGAACATCTCTTTTTCGTCGGCGATCATTGTACTCATATTCTGTATTTGTTCCGCTAAGTGACTAATAACTTTTTCGACGTTGATAAAGTCCTCTTCCAAAATTAGATCAACCGTGATTTGAATAGGTCTGTATATATTCCTATTATGGAACATTGTATCGGGTAAGAACATGTCGTCATTTCTAAGGCAGTAAAATGCCAAATGTAGTCCCCGGAGTATATTCGACTTGCCCACATTATTTTTGCCAAAAAACACGTTGACTGGTGTTAGTTTGTCTATTTTGAGCTTTTTAATACTTCTATAGTTTTTTATGGTGAAACATTCGATTTTCATTTCACATCTCCTACCTGTGTTTTCTGGTCAAGGGTTTTTACTAACAATGTCATATGACTGTTAATAATCCGTACCGACTTGATTTATACATCCATCTGCTATAGATATCATTTACATTCGACTAATTTACCTTCTCCCTTTACAAAAATCAAGTTTTTTCTTTTCCAAAAATCACCTTCTTTGAATCTTTCAAGAAGTCTTCTCCTGGGGTGATGCATCGGCGTCAGGAAATCAGATCCGAATTAACTTTGGGAATTTCCACTGGTCAACTATAACAAAATTAACTTCAACTATGGCAATGGGCGGTAAGCCTTGTAACCTTCCGGCGGCGGCTGGGCTTTGTTCATGCGAATAATGGAATACCCAAGCGTCGAATTTATCACAGCTTCCCTCAGATTCCACAACGATGGCATAATTCGCAGCTCAACATCGTGCTCAAGCAAGGCGGCAAGAATATTGTCAATTTTAGTTTCGGCAATAGGAATGACCGGTTTGCGTAAAATCCAGTAACCAGCCACTTCGTCAACCAAGGTAAAGCCTTCAGAATCAAACTCATATTGGTAGAGAACTTGCTTCTGAATCTCTGGCAGCCAGCGAGCTTCAATTGCAACAACATACTTTGCGGAACTTCCGCCCATTAATCTGTCAACATCATCAGTGTCACTGCTTGGTGAAGCAAAAAAGGTGACTCTGGGACAATCTCGCGGAAGTAAGTAGTTATGCAGATGATCCCAATCGATACCCCAAACCATCAAGCCTTCTTGCTTGGCACTCTTGCTCGGTGCAGGCTGAGGATCAAATCGCTTTATCCCCGGCTTATCGCTGATATGATATAGTCTAATACTCATCTTTCAAACCTTGTGGTTCCGCTCGGGACAAACTCTGCCAACCGTAAGAGCGCTGTTTCCCTGCTTCATTTTTGGCGGTGCAATTCCTTGGGATCAGGGAATGCCTCCTCATCCTCGGCATACTTGAGAAAGAACTCCTGCAGCTCCTTGGTGGACGCGGTGAGGACAATTCCCTCATCTACGCGCTCGTGAGCGATGTCGACTTTCTTCTCGGTGATCATCCTCTTTAGCCAGCCAAGGTCGAGCATGGCATAGCGCAGAATGTCTCCTTCTATCCAGATTCTTGAAAATGTGTGTGCCGGAACCAGGTGAACCACGTAGAAGCCGTTCTTGATATCCGGCTCCCCAGGATAGGTGTCCAAAAAGAGGAATTTTCCGATCCGAACCAAATGGGCGTCAAATCGGGCAGGTACTCCTTCCTCTGTATAGATCAAGTCATAAGCGTTGTCTCCGGACTTGCGAAAGGTCCACGTATCCTCACCTTCCTCCTCTGCCCAGGTGCCCGCAAGGGCTGGATCGTAAACCAGATCCTTCTCGGTAAACAGGGGATGCAGTGACGGCACACATCCTGCCATGAGCACTGCAAGTCCTAACGCAGCCATGATTGTCCTAATGCGCATTTTCAACCTCCTTTTATGATTGAGGTTAACTTAAAATGATCGATTTCTTGGAAGCTTTTTCTTTGTAACGTCACCACCTCCTTTTAGAATGTTATCAGGTTTATACGTCTACTCCAGGAGGCCATTTGGCTTCCTATGGATCCAAATGGACAAATGAGATGGTTGACAATCTTTTTTGTCAAGCAGTCCTGAGGCCGTGCTTGACGCACAATACTTCGACAAGGAACTTTATGACAGTTTTGCGGGTTGGCCGAATAGCCGGTAATCAGTCAGCAGTAAAAGTCTTTATCCAATCAGGCTGATCTGGTCTCTTTTGATCTTTCTGCATCTGTTGCCATTTTTCATCTGTTAAGCGGTCCTCCATCGGATGTTTGAATTCATAATATGAAAAAACAGCTCCCCGGCAAATTCTTTTTCCTCTCCCATCCTCTATTATAACATAAATGTTAAAGGGAGAGCCCACACCCTCCTCAAGAACCTGCTTGGTGTTCAGGTCAGTATGAACGTCAGCTATAAGATCGATCCTTTCGTCGGTGCCGGATGTTATCTTTTGCATAATTTCAGGGGAGAAGCGTTTCATTGAAGCAAGCTTGCCACCAATATTCCAGATAAGTTGATATTCTTCATCGCTTAGCTCTCCCTTGCTGAGCTCCTTTTCTGATATGGTTTTAAGCTTATCTAATAGATTCTCAAAAGATTGCAACTTCTGGGGCACACCCTCGGGCGCAATGCCAAGCTCATCTAAGTTATTTCTTAAGTCTCTCATCATCTCTTCTATTCGTGCATAAACTTCCGGGTAGGGCTCAACATAACCATAGGAAAGCTCGGGTTCAGGAGGTATTCCCATTGCCATCATAGGATAGCTCTGTTTGGCATACAAAATCACGTCATGCCTTAATTCTGCCCAGGAACCGAGCGTGGTCTGAAGTTCTTTGTCTGTCCAGACGGTGCTTTGCATAAACTCGGGTAGGTTATCCTCCCTCCTCTCTTCCAAAAGTGGCAGCAAGCAGTATAACCATCTCCAATAGAGATTCTGTTTCCATTCCTCAGTAGTTTGGGAGGAAAATTCCTCTTTTAGTTTATTCAGTTGTTCATAGTAATACTCATATTCGGTATCACCATCTTTCTCTAAGATTTCTAAGGCTCTTTTTGATCCAAGCACAGCTAATATATCTAAACCACGTGGAAACGCTCTGACCGGTCCTACCCGTGGAATCACCTCCATAGTAAAAGGTTTTCCTTTACCTGTATATTTCAGAATCTCGACGGTATCCTTCCTTCCAAAAACCAGTTCTTGAAACATGTATGAATCGGGAATGAACCTTTGCCCCATGAATCTGAACCCCTTGGTTGTAACTGCAAATTCTCCCTCTTCAACAAAGGCAGAACCCGAGAGAATCTTTGGTGGTTTTAATTTAGTCGCCTCATCAATAAATTCCGACAATTTAGTTTTGTCACCATACTTATCAACCATGCCTTGGTCAGGGAATATTTCTCTGATGAGTTTTTTGTAATCATCAGTATATAGATCATCCGTTTTTCCAACAAAATACACAGTCGGCTCATAAACCTCTTTCCACAATTGATAAGCTTCCCGATCTTTCATAAGGGCATCCGTCATCAGAAGGGCTTGCAGGGTCATCATCTGGCCACAGGTTATCGCAGGCTCTTTTGCACCAGGTTTTAATTTAAAATCAATGCGACCATACCACATCATGGCTCTAAAATACTTCTTAAATTTTTCATTCCTTGTATAATGGCCTCTGGGAACATACTGGCTATAATCTTCATAGGCATAGGACGTGGTAAAAAGGGTAGGATTTTCTATATATGTTAAAAGTTCTCTGAACTTCAAACCCTCGTGCTCATTGATATTATTGATCTCTCTGTTTACAAGATCATCCAATCCATAGCCAACCTCATAATCTGGATCAAACTGCTTTTTAGCAACGGTAAAAAACCCGATGTTTAATCTTGCCGCTTCCTTCACCTCTGAATTTTCTGCCTGGTTATACTGCTGGATGGACAGATCAATCATTTTGTCTGTAAGCTTCAAAGCTTTGTCATAAAGCTTTTCTATCTCAAGTATTCGCAAAAGATAATCAAAGAATATGTGGCAGGTATGCAGAACAGCATCGGTGGTGACAAATATTGGTTGGTTGCGTTTTTTACATTCAGTATATATATCATATATTTCCTTTTCACGACCCGGAGTAACGACAAAGCCGTTTTGTTCCAGATACTCTTTGGCTCCATCTGAAAGATAAAAAACTTCTAATCCCTGAAGCGAAAAACTTGCCATTTTGTCCTCCTGTGAATACGCAACTGGAATGGTTTGAAAAAAACAAAACAGGAACACACCACAACACAGAATTAGCTTTTTCATAACAGCTCCTTTCTACATTAAGGTTAATTTTTCCTTTTCCATATTTTATACAATTTGGGATGTAAGATATTCCCCTCCAAGAATAAGTTTTAAACGTCACCCATAGCTACCATATGTTCAGTTGAAGATAATTCCTTTTGTCAACCCCGCCTTTGGCGGGGTTGACCTACGAAACTAAACTGGAGTGTCCACCTTTAGGTGGACCCAACGGAGATCCCATATTTCCCAAAACTCAAAGAGCAATGTAGGGACAGCCCTTGTGGCTGTCCATAACCCGGACAGGGATTCATCCTGAAGGATTCATCCTGAAGGACAAGCCCTGTCCATACATAAAACTGTCTTTTCAGAGAGTTTCCCACTACCTCCCGTAGCCTGACACGTCAAAAACATTCACCAAAATCTTAATCTTTCATTTCTTGATAAAGTATCTCATAATCGGTCGGGTGGGTGAACCGCGGTGGACTTCTTTAAATCCTGCCTTTTGGAAAGCCGAAGGGAGCCCAGTCCATACAAAAGCGTCGGGCCATCTGCCCTTTTTGGGCTCGATCGGGTATCCTTCCACAATTCTTGCACCATTCTTTTTAGCAAAAGCCACAGCAGCTTTGAGCATCTCAACTGACACCCCTTTCCGCCTGAGCGGTCTGGCAATAAAAAAACAGACAACCGACCAGACAGGTTTGTCATCGATTCTTTTCAAGATACGGGATCTTTCCAAGGCAGGGTATGTCTCCCTTGGACCGACCGAACACCAGGCAACCGGTTTCCCCTGGTAATAGGCGAGAATTCCCGGAACTTGACCTGATCTGACTATCTTTTTTAAAGCGGCTTTATTCTTTTTGCCTTTCTGCCGCTCAAAATCCGATCTCTTCAGTCTCCACCACATACACCAACAACCACCACAAGCTCCCTGTTCTCCAAACAAATCCTCCAGATCTTTCCACCGAGCGAGAGTTACCGGATGAAACTCTAATTCTGGAAGGAGCGCTTCTGCCGAATACATCAGTTTTCACCTTTTGATTAAGATAAGTTGTTTTTGTCCGCAAGACATCCATATCATCTTGATCCTTTACCTTCTTTAAGAACCTGATCTAACTTCTCTGCGGCGTGCCTGTGATCAAATTGCCCGGCCAATACCAAGCCACCCTCACTGATCTTTTTTCTTAGCTTGACATCTTTTAAAAGCATGATCACATAACCGGAAAAAACACTAAAGTCATCAGCCACAAACATGTTTTCTTCATTTGTGGGATTTATTCCAAAGGTAGCCAGCGAAGTAGCCACCACGGGCAATCCACAAGCCATAGCCTCCAGAAGCTTACCCCTGAAACCCGTGCCTAACGCAATGGGCGCCACAAACACGTCACTATTCCAGTAAATACGCCGCACATTCTCATTATCTCCCCCTTCCTGCACAATCACATTCTTGTACTTAGTCTTCAAATCCAGAAGTTCTGGAGGTGGATTAAATCCTATTGCATAAAATTTCGCATCCGGAACTTCTCTCAAGATTTTGTCCCAGCAATGGTTGATAAAATTCATCACCGCATCCACATTGGGATAATGCTGATAGTTTCCAATATACAGAATGTTCTTGGTATCTCTATTCCATACGTTTTCCTCAGGCGGGGTGTAAAAGTTTGTGTCCACTCCGTGAGGCACCACGCGGATTTTGTTTTTCAATCGAGCCGAATAACCTGTCAGGATGTCGGCATCTTCCTGAGTCAGACTTAAGAGTCTGTCAGCGGTGGCATACATCTTGAATTCATAATCAAATAGCTGTTTTATTGTATCTTCACTGATACCTTCGCCTTTCTGGACTCTCATTTTAAATGCCTTTGTGTAACACTCATGCACTGAGATAACGGTTGTGGTATCTGCAGGAATTAACTGATGATTCGCCTCTATGTATTGCCCCATCATGGAATATTCTGCAATAATGACATCAACGTGTTTTTCCTTCAAGGTCAACTTCAATGCATCCTCAATCCCCTGGCAAAATCCACCATCTCCAGTTAAAAAGAATCTGGGTCTGTTCAACATTTTGTAGAGTTCGTCCACTCCCTGCTGAGGTCTCTGCCTGACTGAATCAACACGGATAATTTTCTCGCAAAAAGGCTCCAGACTCCTATCCCTTCGGTCTACCTCTGAATAAGCCGGGGCGATCACCGTTATCTTGTGTCCCATCAAAGCCAGATTCTTAATTCTGTGATAGATAAGTATAGGTCCACCTATGATGTCTGCTCTGGGGAGCAGTTTTGGCAAAAACAATATGTTCATTTCCCCTTCCCCTCAATGATCTCTTTTATAGTCAAACTGACTTCTCTTCTGCTTGTATACTCCATCAGTCCCTGCCAGCGTTTTTGCAGATTGCACAGGTTTTGAAATGGATCAAATTTTGGCACAGCGTCAGTTCTGGCAAGATCGATATTTTTTAATGCCTCTTCACTACCCTTTTTGTTCCCTTGAGCAAGATACTCTTCAGATAACAGTCGGCAAGATTTTTTAATCTTCTCCTCGAGATCGGCTTTCAAAAAACAGCCCGGATAAGGATCAAACTCCTCAGGATTAACCTTTGTCATTCCTTCCATCTCTTTTTGGCTTTCAATCTTCGTTCGCTCGTAAATAAATCGATAGATGTCTTCTTGCAGTCTCATCCACACCGGATGCGTCTTGGGTGGCGGAAGATGTTTAATAGATAGTTGATTATCCAAGAAAAATGGGAATCCGAACATCTTTGAGTTTATCAAAAAATCTATATCTTCTCCTCTGGGGACTTTGGGATCAAAAGGCACCACCGTAAAAAGATTTCGATGAATGACCATGTTCCCACCGAATACAAAAGGCGTTTCTTTCAATCTCGGTTCGCTTCCAATTATTCTATTAAATGCCTCATTCATCCTCTCATATTGATCCCAGTATTTCATCCAGGGACGGAATGTTTTCTTTACCTTGTAATCTCCGTCAGGTTGAAGATAATAACCTGCCACAGCGTTGACAGTCTTTCCTGCAATATCTTTACCCACAAATTCTTTAGCTCTTGAGATGAAGTTGGGGTCTTCAAATACCTCGTCATCGTCGATGAGCACCGCCGCTTCTGAACCCAAAACATGGGGGATAAACATGCACAGGTTTCGAACGTTAGAATATCCCCGGAGTTGAAGAAGATCGACATACTTCTTCTTTTCGTCACTGATTAACAGCTCATGTATCTGCTTGAGGTGAGAAGAACCAAATAGCAGGACATCCACTCCTATGGTTGCAGATGCAGATTTGATAATATTGGCAACCTTCTTTTCAACCTGTGTTTCGATGTCTTCTGCGGTGGGAACTGCAATTATCACCAGTTGAAAATCTTTGTCTTTCAGTATGGCTATACTTTGTATAGCTCTAAACAGGGTGCCTTCTTCATCTAAAGGAGTGGGATGATCGTAGATAGCGTCTCCCTCTTTCCAACCAACCCCCTTCTCCCTCCCCCAGTAAGATGGAATTACCATTGTAACTTTCACGGCTTTACCCCTTTCAACTTTGTTTTGTCCAGAAGCGTATTCCTCTATGGCTTTTTTCTTCAAATGTCTTTAAGAATGGCAAGCTTTCGAGGTCAACCATTCTGAGGATGGCTGACAACTCTCTTTGTCAAGCAGTCTTGCAGGTAAACTTGCTCGATTACGAAAAACTAATTGCCAATTATTTTTTCGCTTTTCTTCGTCTTATGTTATCTTTTTTCCTTCCAAAAATCAAGAAAAAAAACGCCACACACCCTCCAACTGCGTTTCCGCAGGATCCATAGGACAGGGTAAACACCGGTGCGGCGCCACTTTTTAATAATGAATGTTATACTCAGCTATTTATCTGTGTATGGCTTTGGGATTTGGTGGTCAAAGAATTTATTTTGTAGCAGAAAAGTGAAACCAAAATCTTACATCTCTATGGTTTTATCTTCTTTAACTCTTTGGTCAGAGCTTTAAATATCTCGTCCCGGTTTTCTTTGGTCACCTCGAAAATTTTGACATCCTCACGATCTTTCACCTTCTGGGCAAAGGGATGGTGAGCTAAGGTGATGGTTCCCAGCACTGGATTGTCTGCATTCAATGCCTTCTCCACTATCCCTTGAAATTGGGGGGAGATAAGCTCCATCTTCCCGATCTCATCTATAACGATAACTTTTTTCTCCATGAGGCACATCTGGACCTCTTTCACCCCTATCCTGTTCAGGGTATAGACCCCCACCCCATATTTCCCCACTTTGTACCTGCTTTTGAAATTGCGATGAGCCAAAACCCCTTTGAAGCCAGAGAGGGTTACGACGGCAAACCCCGTGCGAATATTGTCCTCCCGTATCTCCTCGGTGTAAAATCCTCCAGCCGGGAGCTTCAATTTCTCAATAAGTTTCTTTATAATGGTGGTCTTTCCTACACCTGGATGACCCGTTAAAAGGTAATTCATAAAACACACCCCTTGTCGAAACCTTCAGGATTTTTTTCCTCCTAAAAATTACATATCTGGCTGGAATTGTCAAATAGAAAATTTCACTCGACTTGAGCACCATCTAGCTTGAATTCCCCTAAAACAACCCCCCAACTCAGACGGAGAAAAGATGGTAACACATGCTATCATCTCAATTACACTTAGAAGACGTCCTTGGTGGCATCATTTTAACAAAAGCATCTTTTTGGTAACTTTTTGATCTTTTATCTTTAACTGATAAAAATATATGCCACTGGATAGTTCGGCTCCATCCTCACCCTTTCCATCCCAGATGATCTGGTATACTCCGGCGAACTTTTCTTCATCCACCAGAGTCCTCACTAACTGTCCCAGAACATTATAGATCTTCAGGGTAATGGGGACAAAGGAACCGTCCGTCGTCCGCTGTCCGCCGTCCGCCGCTTTTGTCTGCCTACTGCCTACTGTATACTGAATTATGGTAACCGGATTGAACGGATTGGGATGATTTTGATGAAGAACAAAATTTGCCGGCAAATTCTCTTTATCCTGGTTATCTTCAACTGCTGTGCCCGAGTAGTCAATCATATTGAAGAAGATACTGAAGCCCAATTTTGGCATGCGATTATCTCTCCAGACCGAATAAAGATAAGAATTCCACACATCTATGTGGGGAAAGTCCTGCAAAGCATTCCCCTCATCAGTATTCAGCCTTTTATTGGATCCTTTCGCCACACCATCTAAGAATATCTGGTAATAAATGTCCGACCCTTCTGTTCGGTGATCGGTCCACGCTACCACAAAATAGCCCTCATCGGTTAATTTAACTTTGGAATTTTCCGGTGAGGCAGAAGGATCATCCACAACCATTATGTTGGTATCGATGGGAACGCAAGAGCTGTCATATCTTTGAGCAAAAATCATAGTGGGTGAAAAATAGAGTTCGGTCCAGGTCACCACAAAATCTCCCCTCTGATTTAGATCTAAATCCACGTTATATTGCGCCATATCAGGTCTATCGCTGTAAACTGCAAAATTAGTATCGATCTTTGCTCCATCTGATGCGAATTTTTGTAAATATATCCGATCCGGTCCCTCTCTTTTATCCTGCCACGCCACCACAAATCCTCCTGTGCTATCTACGGTAACCGAGGGAGAGAGATGATCCACGCTGAGGATGTCATCATTTATTTTAAAACAGGCAGTTACCGGTTCACCCCCAGACGAAAAAAGCCTGCCATAGATATTCCTTGTGTTTCCTTCGGTGGAGGACCACACCACCACGAAATTCCCCGCCGGGGACATCTCACAACAAGGAGTAGTATTATTGGTCATGCCTGGGCAATTTGCTTTTATGTTTGCTCCATTTGGATTACCGGAGTTGCTGAACAACTGGGCATATATGTCCAGAGAACTTCCGCGCGCATCCTCCCATACCACCACGAAGTTTCCCCAAAGGTCACAGGCTACATCCGGATTTCCGTGATAGATGCGACCTGTGCTGTCATTCACCATATAATCGTCTCCTGGTGGGTTGGCATTTTGATCGAATCTTCTCATGAATATATCTGAGTTCCCCCTTCTCCAATCCTCCCACACCACTACGAATCCGCCATCAGGTCCCGTAGCTATCCGGGGAAGATTCTGATTGGCTCCAATCTCATCATCATTTAAGGTGAGGTTGTTTCCAGGCAGGAATCCATCTGAAGTGACTGTTTGTGCACAGATGTCGTAGTTTCCCGTCTGTTTATCCATCCATGTTACCACAAAACTGCCGGATGGACTGGCAGACAAGGAGGGACTATGACGGTCCCCTGTGGATTGCAGATTGCTAATCATGATCCTCTCACCCTGAGCCTGTCCCAGGCTATCAAACCTTTGAACATATACAGTAGGATCGGATGGAGTATATTCAGTCCACCCAATGGTAAATCTGCCCAGCGTATCCGAAACGATGGGGGGGGCTTTCCTGAATCACAGAACCTGTATCGGAGCTGACGGAAAAAAGAGACGTATCCTCCAGAGGATAGTCAAATGAGAACGAACGGGCAAATATAGCTTCATCCACACGTCTCAGATCAACCCAGGCTACCATGAACCTGTCATTGGACCCCATGCTCACACTTGGAGTATATTGATCTTCATTCAATGAGTCCAGATTCACTAAAATATTTTCCCCCAATTCAGTTCCGCTTGAGTCAAATCTCTGGGCGTATATATCTGCATCCGCGTTGCGAGAATCTTCCCACACGATCACAAAATTTCCTGAAAGACCCACCCATACCTTTGGCGAGGCATGAAGCTCGCTTCCGTCATCATCGTTGACCTTAAAGCTCGCTCCCAGTGGGTTACCCTCTGAATTGAATCTCCGGGCATAGATGTTATTACCCGATCTGGTATCTCTCCATACCACCACGAATTTGCCATCCGGGCCGGAGGAGACTGCCGGAGACCAAGTAGTAAAGGGAATGGGAGAATCATCTATCTGGAAAGCATCACCGATAGGCGAAAGGTCTTTCGAAAATTTCTTTCCGTAAATATCAAAACTCTCTTCATCTATCCACACCACCGCGAAGCTGGTATCGTCAATGAGACAGATGCAGGGAAGCGATTGATCTTTGGGAAAATCTTCTCCACCCGCCTCAAAATTTGAATCTACAAAGAGCCCATTAAAAGTACATTTTTGAGCGAAGATGTCCATATCACCATTTCTTTCATCTTCCCACACTGTGATGAAGCTTTTGTCCGGGAACATGCAAACGGAGGGATTGCTTTGATTAAATGAGCTGTCGTAACTCTCCTGGTTAACCAGCATATCGGGGATATCGACATTTCCTGCTACTCGCCATCTCCGATCATACAGACCCTTTTTCTTTGAAAGGGATTCAATACCATCTTGGCGTATCACCAACTCTTCCTGGAAAAATTGAATACCCTGCAGTGGGGTAGAATATTCTGCTATAGCAAAAATCCAGAAAAGCAAAAACACACTTAATAATATCTTGATCTTTATCTTCATCTTTATACCACTTTCACCGGGTCACGTTTTTCACAAAACGATTCCACTGGAATTTCCGTGTATCTTTATATATTTATGCAAGATACATGCCATAACCTCGAGGTGTTGTTTAAAAAAACAAAATCCGGAAACAGACTAAAGCCAAGTCTTTTTTTGCATTACAACAAGTTACAAGTATGCCAGAAATCGAAGTTTGAAGTTCTCTGCTCTTATTCGCCACTTTCTCTTCCCACTGATTCCCAATATGCAAACAAGTTCATATGGAAAGCATGAGGTTGCAAAGGTGGTCAGAATCTAAAGAGCCTAAAGTCCAACCAAAAATCGGCAGATATGTATCCCCCTCCTCTGATAATAAATCTTGAGCTAAAATTACAGATGGTTCTCAAATCAATACCATAATCAATATAATTGCTTCTTCAGATAGGTCAACAGAATTTTGCAGTTATATATCAACAAATATTTCTCCGGGACATGGAGATAGGGAGTGAGGTTCAAGAAAACCACAAGCTTTAATTCTACGTCTTTAAGGGATTACTTCATACTGACAGGCGTTACTTGCTGGATTAGCTCCCCGGATTTTACACACAACTCAATCAGTAGCCTTCCTGATCTTTCTTTCCAACCTTGATTTTCGATATTCGAGGGAATTCAGCTTCCTCTGATGCACTGAAGCAAAGGATAGGGAGGGATCTGAGCTTAACCGGAAGATTGCTCTGTTCACGTAAGATGAAGCCTTAAAATAGTCCTTCTTTTTGTGCTCATGATATTTGGCTAACTCTTCGTGGGCATAAAGAGAAAAGGGGAAATCTCCTTCTGTTAGATTTTGCCATATACTTACAGCCTCCTCCACCTGTCCTGTCTTTTTATAAGCGAAGGCTAAGCTGACAGATATCTCCAGTTGCCACTGAGGCGACAACTCTTCGGATAAGGCTTTTTTAAAACACATCACGCTTGTCTGGCAGTTACCCAAATTTTGATGAATTCTACCCAAGCTATACAAATCTATGGGGTCTTTGATCTCTGAGAGACTGAAATCCTCTCCTGTGGATCCTGCGGATAGTGCCTGATCCATCAAAACAGAAAGCCTCAAAAGGGAAAGAACATCATAGAGGTTATGGTGAAATACCGAGATCAAAGGCTCAGCTTCATCTGTTCTTAGATAATCAAAATAAATCTGAGGAACCAAAAAGCTGGGGACGTCTACCTCTCTTCTTACTCCCAGTATCTTTTGTTCTATGTTGCTTAAGCTACACTCTCCAATACGTCTTTTCCATAAACGACGACAGGGAAACAAAAGGTCAAGATGAGCCCAATTGTCAGGGTTGAAGTCTAAGCGATTAATCACCAATCTGTTTTGTAGAAGCGGCAGATCATAGCATTTCCCATTAAAGCTCACCAGAAATTTAAAACCACACAATCTTTCTGCCACAGCAAAAAGAACGGCTTTTTCCTGGTGAAAGTCTTGCATGAAGTATTGTTCAACCCAGAACTCTTCGCCAGAGAGATAACCCAATCCCACCAAGAAAGCACAGGTTCCCACCCCTCCTGCCAGACCAGTAGTCTCGCAGTCAAAGAAAACTGCTTCTTTGAGATCAAAAGGGATCTGGGAGGTTTGTTTTATGCTGGATTTTCTGGATAAGCAAATCCGAGCTAACAATTCGCCATTGATATTCCAGGAGGAAGACAATTTAATCTCCTGATGAAGCTTATTCTGATCGAATCTTTTTCTGACCAAAACAAATCTGCCAAATCTGTTTTGTGTCACCTCCCCATCCATAAGTTCCACTATCCGATCTTTGCCTTCGGGAACGACGGCATCTCTTTGGTGGCTTAAATTAAATCTGGCAAAACTTTTTAGTCTGTCTTCCAGTTCCATGATTTCAACTATAAAATAGAAAACTCGATTTACTCTGTGATTGCCCTGCGCTTTATGTCAATCTTGCTTTTTAATCTCTCCACTGAAAGATACGCCTCTTTAATACCTTTGCCCAGATGCTCCACCTTGTGAGCATCCGAACCGAAGGCGGTTATTTTCACCCCCATGTCCAGTGCCAGATTAAGAATCTCCAGGCCGGGACAAAACTCCTTATGTCCTTTTCGCAAGAGCCCGGTATTTATCTCCATCCCCACACCATTTTTTGCCATAAGCTCCAAAACCGGCTCCACCAGACCCCGATGTGCGGTAAGAACCTTTTCTCCGTAGAAACCCAGCCCGTATTTTTTGTATATGTCCAGATGTGCCATGACATCGAAAAGCTCACTTTCCACCGCCTGTTTCAAAACCTTGTAGTATTCTGTAACCATCTCTGTGACACCTTTTCTTTTGAAATATCTTTCTGCCTCCTTTGATGCGGAGATGGCGATATGATCCAGACAATGCACTGCACCCAGACGATAATCCAGATCAAAGCAAGCCAAATCCCGTCGCAGTTTGTCCTCTATGTGCGGCGCATAATCTGCCTCCAGACCAGTTTTCACCCTAAGCCCGGAAGGACCGTATTTCTGGCCAGCTCTTTTTACATCCTCGATATATCTCTTGACGCTCTCTTGTGACAATGGAGCTAACTTCCCATCTATCCGCATAAAAGGATCTATATCTTTTCTAAGCGGATCGGAATCGTAATGAGTGGTGAAGCAGATCTCCTTCAAGCCCAATTCCAATGCTCTCTGGCAATATTGGTCGATAGTTCCGGTGGCATCTAGTGAATAATCGGGATGAACGTGGCAATCAGCATGGTTTAAAGCACAAGATACTATGGGCAGGTTTCTGTTCAAGGATTATTTTGTCTCCAAAAAGTTCTTTGTTGCTGGAGTATAAACCTTATGGTTATCAACTAATTATCTTGGCGATTCGGAAAACGGAGACCCGTCTGGGAGAGTAAGAAAAGGAGTGCGCCCCGCCTTTGGCGGGGCGCTGCGGAAGCTTCGCTTCCGCACTCCAAAACGAATTTGTCAAATTAAATAGTTGGTGACCTTCAGGTTTATCCTCACATAAGATTTTCGAAGTCGTAGGGACAGCCCTTGTGGCTGTCCTCCTTAAGGTCAGGACAGGGACAAGCCCTATCCCTACGTAAAACCTCCTTTACAAAAAGTTTTCCAATACATCCTGACGCATTATATTCCATCTAGAAAAGGATTATTCCTTCTCTCCTCCCCAACGGAGGTTGCAGGTCCGTGACCGGGGTAGATCAGATAATCATCTCCTTTGGTTAACAATTTTCTTTTAATGGAATCTATAAGTTTCTGGAAAGATCCACCCGGCAAGTCCGTTCTGCCAATCGAGCCGCAAAAAAGGGTATCTCCGACAAAGATCATCTTATCTACGAGGAGCGAAATCCCTCCGGGAGTATGTCCGGGCGTGTGTAAAACTTCAAGACTGTGTTGCCCGAATTGAATCTTGTCTCCTTCTTGCAATGTGCCATCTGCCGCACAAGGATCTGCTCCGCTTTCCATAAGAAATGGCTGAGCTTGACCAGTTGAAGAAAGCATGGGTACGTCCTCTGCATGAATCAGAATCTCCGCCCCAGTCGCCTTCTTGAGCTGAGCCAATGCGCCAGTGTGATCAAAATGACCGTGAGTCAAAATTATGTATTTGACTCGTAGTTCTGCCGTTTTCAGTTGCTCTTCAATTTCTTTGAAATCCCCACCTGGATCGATAACAACTGCTTCCTTGCTTCTCTCATCACCAAGAATATAACAGTTAGTTTCAAGTGGACCTACGGTAAGCGTTTTTAGGATCAAATCATCACCCCTTCTCCGCTGGTTGTTGATCTTCCCCACCAACAGCCAAGTGCTCCTTCCTGTTGGCTAGGAACACCAACAGGAAGCAGGATATCTCAACTCCAGCTTTCTCCCTTGGTATCTGAAACAGCTCCTTTTGTGTTTACTGTGTTTACTGTGTTTACCACGTTTACCCCCATTACTTTCTGTTATCATTCTTCATCTTGTTTGTCTAATTCTCCGTTCTTGTTTTCGCTCCTCAGGTAATATGGCAATTTGGTTTCCTCATCCAAGCGGGCTTCTTTCAATTGTGCTAAAGTAAGACCCTTTGCTCCGACCAGATTGGCTCCCACAAGCTCGGCTCCCCTCATGCTCGCTCCATCAAGGTCGGCTTCCTCAAGGTCGGCGTCCTCAAGGTTGGCGTCCACGAGGTAGGCTCCCGAAAGGTTGGCTCTCTTAAGGTTAGCTTGCTCAAGGTGGGCTCCTCTAAAATCGGCTCCTTCAAGGTTCGCTTCCTCAAGCTTGGCAGCCAGAAGGGCGGTTCTCCTGAGGTAGGCTCCCCTAAGGTCGGCTCCCCTCAGGTTGGCTTTCTCAAGGTCGGCGTCCGCAAGGTTAGCGTCCCCAAGGTGGACTTCCCTAAGATCAGCTCCAGAAAGATGGGCTTGGGGAAGGATTATATGAGTCATATCGGGTAACCGAGCTTGCATTTCGTTTAACCGTCTTATTATCCCAACCTTACGCAGAACACCCTCCTCTCCTTCCCATGAGAGAAAGTCGATAAGTTGATCATGGTAGTGCCGAATCTTCGTTCTTCGCTCTCTCCACTTGTCATAAAGACTCAGAAACACACCAAACAACATAATGTCCAGCAAGAAACCAAAACCCTCTACCAGTAAATCATTTGTTCCAACGGGATAGCGTCGCCTCAAGCCCAAAAACACAGACCCTACAACTATGAAACCCGCCAAAAAGTAGAGAACTGGATTGTTGGCAACAACATCGCGGATTCTGCCACGCATTCTCCGATCCTCTCCTATTTACCATGTTCCCTGCTGGTTGTTGGTCTTCTTGACCAACAACCAAGTGCTCTTTCCTGTTGGTGAGGAACACCAACAGGAAGCCGAACACAAACAGGAAGTAAGGGGATCAAATATTTACTCCTTCCATTTTTAGCAACTTTCTCTTCAAACTCAACCCACCACCATATCCTCCCAAAGTTCCGTCCTCTCTGATCACCCGATGACAGGGGATGATTATGGGAACGGAATTAGCTCCGCAGGCGGCTCCCACTGCCCTTGCCTTGTTTTTACCTCCTACCTGTCGGGCTAACCATCCATAGCTTCTGGTTTGTCCATAGGGAATCTTAAGCATCGCTCTCCACACTCTCTTTTGAAAAGGTGTGCCACCTGTCAAGTCCAGCGATTCCTTGAATTTGACTTTCCTGCCTGCGAAGTACAGCTTCAGGTTTTTTTTCATAGACGAAAACTTCTTTTCATCCTTCTTCAGATCGACGTTTTGATCTTTTTTCAAAGCTGAAAAAAATCTCTGCCATTTGTTTTTGGGAAAGGTGATAAAATTCAATCCCTTCTCCGTCCGCGTGACAAGTATTTCACCGACAGGAGATTTAAAAGTGGTATAGTATAGTTTCATCCCACCTCCTTTATGTATTTGATCTGCTCTTTGGCATGGTAGGAGCTTCGCACCAGAGGACCGGATTCCACATGCGCAAACCCCATCCTCTCTCCGATGATTTTTAGCTCTGCAAATTTATCCGGATGATAAAATTTTGCCACGGGGAGATGAGCTTCAGAAGGACTCAAATACTGTCCGATAGTCAGAAGCTCACAGCCTGCATTTTTCAGATCATTCATCAAACTGACGATCTCATCCCAGCTTTCCCCCAACCCAAGCATTATACCTGATTTGGCTATGATGCTCTTATCAATTCTCTTCACGTTAAGAAGAAGATTCAAAGACCTTTGATAATCCGCTCCATCTCTCACCTTAGGATAAAGCCTTTTGACCGTCTCCAGGTTGTGATTCAGCACGTCCGGCTTTGCCTCCAGCACCATTTTCAAAGACTCAAATGATCCGGCAAAGTCAGGAATCAACACCTCCACCTTGCAGTCCGGAATCGATCTTTTTATCTCCCTGATAGTCCGGGCAAATATGGTCGCTCCTCCGTCAGGAAGATCGTCCCTGGTGACTGAGGTGATCACCACGTATTGCAGTTTCAGTTTTTCTGTAGCCTCTGCCAGCCTTTTGGGTTCATCGCCATCCACCGACAGGGGGACGCCTCTTTTCACATCGCAGAATTTGCATCCCCTGGTGCAAACGTCTCCTAAGATCAAAAACGTGGCGGTCCCCTGTTCAAAACAGTGGCTTATGTTGGGACAATTGGCTTCCTGACAGACAGTATGTAGATTAAATCGGGCAAGCAAGGATTTAACTCTTCGATAATTTTCGTCCCAGGAAATTTTAACCTTTAACCACTCAGGGCGCTTGACCTGCACGTATACCTCCAAAAAGGACTGTTGACATCACCATGCCCACAGTTTAAATTAAAATAACGTTTGTGCATCAAAAAGCAAGACCAAATATATTCATTCTGTAGCGGAAAGCTTCAGCTTTCCACGTATGAAACAAATGGAAACCTATGTAAAAAATCAACATTGAATTGGTAGCCGCCCATTGGGCGTTTTACTTTTGCAGGCTGAAAGCTCATTTGAGTCAACTGACCTGCGGCTACCTTGTATACAGTCCAGAAAGGAGAAAAGATGACTGAGGGTAAAATATACGATTTGATTATCATCGGGGCAGGACCAGCCGGTTTAACCGCCGGCATCTACGCCACCAGAGCGAAATTGAACACTTTGCTTTTAGAAAGACTTAATCCGGGCGGCCTGGTGGCATCCACAGACTGGGTGGAAAATTACCCCGGTTTTCCTAAAGGGATAAGCGGCGCTGATCTTATGAAAAAGATGGAGGAGCAGGCTGTGAAGTTTGAATTGGAGATCGTTCCATTTAAAGAGGTTGATTTTTCATATCTTAAAGGTCAGACCAAAACTATAAAGGTGGATGACGAAAAATTCAGGGCTAAAGCAGTGATCATCGCCTCCGGAACTGAGCCCAAGAAATTGAACATCCCTGGTGAGGACAAATTTAAGGGGAGCGGTGTCTCCTATTGTGCCACCTGTGATGGTCCGTTCTTTCAAGACAAAAACGTCGTCATGATTGGTGGTGGAAGCTCCGGCATTCAGGAGGGTTTATTTTTAACCAAATTTGTAAAAAGTATCACTGTGGTAGAATTCATGCCTCACCTGAACGCTGAGAAGATTCTGCAGGAAAGGGCTCACAAAGATGCAAAATTCAAGTTCTTTGTGAATCACATGGTCACATCCATCAACGGAGAAAATCAGGTGGAGTCGGTTACCATAAAGAGTCGGGAAACGGAAGAAGAGAAAACCATAGAAGCCGCTGGGGTGTTTGTCTATGTGGGCTGGGATCCCAAAACTGAATTCTTAAAAGGGCAGGTAGACTTAGACCAGTGGGGCTACGTGATTGCCGGAGAGGACACAAAAACTTCAGCACCTGGAGTATTTGTCGCGGGCGACGTGAGAGAAAAAATATTACGCCAGATAACCACCGCCGTGAGCGACGGTACAGTCGCCGCATTCATGGCGGAAAGATATATTGAGGAACAAGAATCCAAGACCGCGTGAAGAAAGATTTTGCAAAAAATAATCAACTTCCACAGAATATCTCATTTTATCACAATCGCTATGATTGATATAATCGTATTAATTGTGACAAAGTTTAGTTCAAGGAGGCTAAAGGATGCGAAAGACAATTAATGCCTTAAAGGTGCGACAAAATTTAGGAACACTTTTAAATGAGGTATTGCTGAAAAATGACCAATTTATCATCGAGCGAAATGGCAAACCCATGGCTGCGGTGATCCCTGTTTGGCAATTTGAGCAATGGAAAGAAAAAAGGGAGGCGTTTTTCAAGATGCTCAACAAAGTGCGCCAGAGAAATAGAAGGGTGAGTGAAAAAACATTGGAAAAAGAGGTCAGTGAAGCGATAGCCTTTGCCAAATATATCGAGGTTCAAGAGAAAAAGAAAAACAAAAAAGCAAAATGATCAAAGCTGTTTTGGATGCTAATGTCCTCATTAGCGCTATATTGACCTCAAAAGGACATCCAGCAAAGATATTGAACAAATGGAAAACGGGTGCCTTTGATCTTGTAATGTCTCTGTCCATTTTAAATGAAATAGGACGAGTGATTCTTTATTCAAAGATCAGGAAGCGACTGAATTGGTCAGATTTGGAAATAAATGAGTTTTTGCTCGGCTTAGCTCAGTTTGGCATAATGGTTTCAAAAGAGCCCAAGATTGACGTAATAAAAGAAGATCCCACCGATAATAAATACCTTGCGTGTGCCCAAAAAGGTGAGGCTGATTTTATTGTCACAGGTGATCAACATTTGCTAAAGCTGAAAAATTATAAAGGTCTAAAAATTGTAACTCCAAAAATGTTTCTAAATATCTTAAAAGAAGCTTAAGGCGGCGCCTTCGTGGCGGAAAAGTATATTGAAGGACTGAAAGCAAATTGAGCAATGGGCTTGACCGTAGGGGCGGAGCTTTAGCTCCGCCCATTGTAAGGGCGGATCTTTTAGATCCGCCCTTACAATTTTTGCCACCTTTTGGCAGAGACGACCGCCGCACCAACTTTTTTGCTTCCGGAGACAGGCAGGCACCCGTACGGGTGAGCGTCCGTGCATGGCTGGCAGGCTTCATCAAAGGAAAATGAATGGCGGGTGAAAGCACCCGCCTGAAGCGGTAAAGAGTCAAAGGAGAGTGGCAGTCCATTAAAACAGTTGGGAAAAATTAAGGAGTAATTAAAAAATTCCGAAAAGAATAATAAAGCTTCAAATAAAAAGATAAAAAGCTTACCATTTTTACGTCCCCGCATTAAACTGTAGAGCATTCGCGTCCCTACAAATTAAGATTTAGGCTTAACCTAAGTAATTCGCTTTAAATAAACAGGAACCTATGGCACCAGAGGCATAAAAGCTGTGCTGTGGGTCGGCCTGGTGGTGGAGAGCGACAAGTCCGCCCCAGAAAGGAGGAGCATGCCAAAGTTTTATCAGGGATTAAGTAAGTTGTTTTGGACCAAAGATGTTTTGCTTTGAGCTTGAAGTAAAAAAGGGAAGAAAAATAGCTCCGGTTTGGATAAACCTCTCAGTTGGGACAGGGGTTGAACCTCTGTCCCAACATGAGGAATCTGGTTAAAGCTAAAAAAAAGGGGGAAGGAAAGATGAAAAACTATATAAAAATTTTATGTTTGTTAATGGTTGCGATGACCTTAATTTTGGGAGGCTGCATCTTTGATAAAAAATCCACCAACTCTGATAACGACACCCCAACTGATACGCAATCGCCCTCCGTCACCATCACAACTCCCACTTCCGAGGCATCTTATGCAACCAATCAATCGACGGTAGATCTGGGCGGAACCGCATCTGATGACCAGGGAGTAACAAGCGTAACCTGGGCTAATGTGAGTGTGAGCACCGGGGCAAGTGGAAATTGCACCGGAACCGCCAGTTGGTCTGTCTCCGGAATTACACTGCAGGCACAAGATAATTTGATCGTGATAACTGCCAGCGATTCGGCAAACAATACTGGAAAGGACAGCCTGACCGTTACCTATACCACAGAACCTGAAGGAACAATTAAGTGGCAGTTGAATCTTGACTACTTGTATAGCACCGCTCGCGACATGGCAATGGGACCGGACGGGACCATCTACGCCACAGCACAATCTCTTATCGGACCTGCTAAATTATATGCCGTTACCCCTGATGGCACGAAGAAGTGGGAGTGTGAGCTGTCCACCTGGTGGGCAGACTATCCTGTAGTAGGTTCAGACGGCACAATTTATGCGATTAGTTACGCATATGTCGACGCCGTAAGCCCAAATGGCACTTTGCAGTGGGAATGGGCAGCCGATCCAGTGTCTGATATCAACGGTCTTGCGCTCGGTGATGACGGAACCATCTATGTCGGACACCACGGAAGTGGTGCTTACTATAGAAAGGTATTTGCCATCAATCCGAATGGAACCCAAAAGTGGTCTATTGAATTATCTGGATCTTCTCATACAGGACTTACTATTGGGCAAAATGGCGAGGTCTATGTGAGTGATGCCAATGGGGAGAGCAATTATCCTCTTTATGCGGTCGACCCGGACAACGGTTCGGTCCTGTGGTCTGTAGGATTGGGGGATTGGGTTAGCATAGGTGGAATGGCGGTTGGGTCAGACGGCTCAATATACGTGCCCCTACCCGCCGGCGCCGGCGGCAAACTTGTTGCCATAAGCCCCAATCATACAATAAGTTGGGAATATACTCTTCCTATTACACCAGGTATCCCCTCTATTGGTCCCGATGGCACGATCTATGTCATTGCAGGCAGTGGATACGTAGCTGGCGATCTATACGCTCTGACCAGCAGCGGAACACTTAAATGGAATGCTGGTGGTTCACCCGCGGGACATAGTGTTGCTATAGCCTCAGATGGAACTATTTATTTCGCTGGCTGTAATCCAGGCACAGAACCAGACTTCACCGCGATGAATCCAGATGGTTCTATAAAATGGACCCTTGATATACCAACAAGTGCTGGTTCTCCCTTAATCGGTTCGGATGGCACGATTTATGTGTGCGGATGGAGTAGTTCTATGACACCTGTACTCACCGCTATATATGGCTCTTCGCCTCTGGCATCATCTTCCTGGCCCAGAGCACGTCATGATAACAGCAACACGGGAAGGTATGGGGGATATTGATATTGCAGGTGGTATTTATTATAGCACCCTTTGCTTCCCGTTGGTATTTCTCACCACGGGAAATGAACGCGGGTGAAGAACACCCGCCTTGAGCAGGGCGCGTAGCCAAGGCTTTATGCCTTGGCAGGTTTCAAGATCCTAAGACTGGGGCAGGAGTTCAACCCCTGCCCCATCAGGTAAAAGCGTAACCAAGGCCCTTGTTCATCACGGATTCATTCTACCCTTAGGTCCTGCCTCGCACTGAGTGCGCTCGGTACGAAGTGGGACCTCAGGGTCGAAGGAATCCCACCTTTGGCGGGAGAACGGACACCCCTGTCCGTGACGTAATGCTTTTGGTATCAGATTCATCCTGATCCCGCCTTTGGTCTTCGACCCTGAGGGCTCAGACCCGAAGGGCGGGAGAACGGACAAGGTGTCCGATACTAACGAGAATAATGACGTTGGAAAGAAATAATCCGGAGTTCTTAAGATCATAACGATTGCAACCCTATCGATATACCTCCCGCCGATGCCTTATTTTCATTACTCTGATTTCTTTTGCCCGATCAAGGATTTCGTAAATCACCCTATAATCACCCACCCGGATGCGCCAATCATTCTTTGATCCAAAAAGCTTGCGAGATCCTTTAGGTCTTGGGTTTCTTGCCAGAGCTTTGATATGAGGAACAACTAAATGAAAGTTTTTTGCTGAAAGTCGCTTGAGATTTCGCTCCGCTGTCCGTTCTATCAAGATCTCATACACTCGGTTCATACTCCTTAAGGAACTCTTTAAATTTTCTGAACTTTAGCGGTCTTTGCCTAATCTTTTCTAAAATTTTCAAATCCTCTATATCTTCCAAACGCTCCAGCATTTCGTGATACTCTTCGATGTCAATAATGACCGCTTTTGGTCTACCGTCCTTAAAAATTATTTCGTGACTTCTCTCTTTTGTCTTTGTTTTCATGCTTTGATCTCCAATTCAAATTTTTAAGTTGTTTTCTATCAAATTTTGAAATTTCCTTGATTGCAAACTAAATCAACAGGTCAGGTTTGTCAATTAGAATCGAATTTAGTGTCTCCTTGAGTTACGTAGCTGAACGAGGTTTGACCATATTTTTGTTTGTTTTAGATACAAAGAAGACTTTTGGGTTAAGCTTACTGTTAGTCAAGGACACCCTGTCCGTGACGCATTATCTTTTGATATCGGATTCACCGTGAACGGACAAGGTACCCGACACAAACGAGATAAACCCACTCAACAAACAGACACGATCTTAATTTTCTATTCCTTTTTGCGCAGGGACGCCTTTCTTAAATGGATGTTTTATTTCTTTTACTTCGGAGACTAAATCAGCAAGCTGAAAAAGTTTCTTGGGGGCATCTCTGCCGGTGAGAATTAAGTGAAGACCAGGAGGCTTTTGCTTAATCAAGTCGGTTGCTTCTTTGATGGAGAGAAGCTTTTTATCTAAGGCGATATTTATTTCATCCAGAACGATAATGTCATACTTCTTGGATAAGATCTGATCTCTTGCAAACTTTAGAGTTTGTTTTGCGGCTTTCACGTGTTCTTCAAAGGGGTGGATATCACCCTTGATCTTGACGTATCCTTTCCCCATGGTTTTAATTTCGATCCCACAATCGAATTTTTTGACGAATTTTAATTCGCCGTAGCTTTTAAAGCTTTTTATAAATTGAATGATTAAAATTTTTTTCCCATGCCCTGCCGCTCGTAGTGCCATGCCCAGAGCGGCGGTGGTTTTGCCCTTCCCGTCACCAGTGTAGATTATCACCAATCCTTTGTTTTTTTTCTCTTTCATTATTTGGGAGGATGGAACTCGTAATAAGAACCCCACCCCTATCCCCCCTCCATTTTCCACAGGAGAGGGGAATTAAAGGGGAGAGGTGAATTTCGACGTATTGCTTTTTATCTATACACCACTGACTGGACGATCTTCTCGTCCACGCTGAATTTCTTCAAGAACGCCTCTCGTTCTGTTTTCATCTTCCCTACCCAGGCTTTATATTCTGCACTTCGACCTTTACTTTCGAAGAAGATTTTTGGATTCAAAATCTCTTTTGGCACCTTGCTTAAAAGCTCGGCATTCTCCGGAGCATCCACATCCACGATCTCATACCCAAAGTCCGGATCCTTTTTCCATTTTATCCTGCCGGACAGCATAGCCTCAAGCATGGCAGAGGAATGACGGATCTTCACTTTGAGCGCATCTCCCCTCTCTTCATCCCTCTGATCTCCACCTATGTATCCAGTATTCATCAGCCAGGTTTGCAATCCTGGCAGTCTGGCTGCTAACTCACTGAATCTCTCAGCCTGCAGTCCAAATGGGCTGGGGAAAAATGGTTGGGTAAAGGGTGAACGGGTCTTGCCTCTCTCTTTGCCTGCTGCGGAGGTCTTTGAGGTTTCACCCAGCATGAAGTAACCGGCTGCCAACTCCGGAGTTGAGAGACGAACGATTCCCGGGACAGCCGCATCCGGACCCTCATCCCGGTTCAGAATTCCCAGTGACCGTAATGGTGGAATGTCATCAAAGCTGGCCGCATCCTTTATCGCTTTCATAGGGGTGATGGATCTGCCATTCTGTGTCCAAACGGTGAAATCCCATCCATCCTCAGGGACGTCGTATTCATCCACCACATCATCAATCTTCGTCTTGCCGCTGATAAATGCCTCCACATTTTCGGGCGGAGCTCCGGAGTCGATAAGCATATCCTTAAGCCGTGCTACATCCTCTGGGGTCAGCCGCACCTTGCTGAAATCATACGTTCCATCTGGATTGGGAAAAACGTTCTCCACCCAGGCATCCGGATGAGTGGAGCCAGCGTAAAGCACCGGTTCTGATTCTTTAGTAAGCCCGAAGGTCTTGGCAAAGCAACCGTTTTCTGTTATGGTGAGAGTTCCGTCGGGCCACATTACGATCATATCGTCCTGAATGGGCTGAGCCAGCTCTCCTTGTTTGCTGAAGGTGGTGGTGGTCTTTCCCGTGCCGGAAAGACCCATAATCCCCATGGTCATGGCTTTTCCATCGATGGTCACCTTCTTGGCGCCGGCATGGAGCACCAATCCACCCAATCTGTATACATATTCATTCAGCATTCGCAAGGCGCCCTTCTTGGTCTCGCCGAAATAATCCGATCCTATCACGTAAGTGGTCCAGTTCTTCAAGTCCACTAACATAGCCAGGTTGCCCGGCATATCCTCAAGGCTCAGTCCCGCGGTGAAAACCAACCGAAACTTCGGTTTGAACGGCTGACTAAGTTGCTCTTTGCTTTCTATGGCTGAGCGGGGGAACGCAAGCACCTGCTGCATGCCCGCCAGATTGGCTGCCTCTAAGGTATACAGCCACTGTATGGGAACCGCTCCTTTGCCATATCCGTAATATGCGTTGATCGCGATTAGCGTGCCCTGTTTCTCGATGAAGGCTTTCTGCTTCTCTATCAGTTCGCTCGCTTTAGCTGGATCAATTATGCCTCCGGAGAAATTGTCTTTTTCCGATTCCGGAGCGATGCAGTATGTTAACTTGGCCTTCCTGGCTTTAAGTCGAGTAATCTTGTCGATGTTGCCGTAGGCGGTCTTCATTATGGCAGGCGCATGCTTGAGGGCCAACTCTCTCAGTTCCTCCTGGGTGGGATCGGTTATATATTTTACCTTATAGGGTTTTTCAGTAAGATTGACGCTTTCCTCATTTGACATACTTAACTCCTTTTTTTGTTACTATGAGACCATTGTTGAATTAAGAAACATCTATTCTTAGAATAACTATTTTTCTGGTGGTGGCTGCTTTATTATCCCGGAATCCATCAGTACCTTCGCCTGATCTCTGGCACGTTTTATGATCGCCGAAGCCCTATCAAAAAGCTCCTGTTTTGAAGCTCTGATCTTTGCGATACCCTGCTCAATTGCTTTGAGCCCGACTGCCACCGCTTCTCTGGGATATACCTCCCACTCATCCATGGTGGGGATCAAATGGTCTTCTTGTAAGCCTTTATCTGCGGCGGTCTGTGCCAGCTCAAGTGCGGCGGCGATGCACATCTCATCAGTGATGGTGGAAGCTCTGACATCCAAAACCCCCCGGAAAATTCCCGGAAAACCTAATGAATTGTTTACCTGGTTGGGAAAATCCGATCTGCCTGTTGCCACGATTCTTGCTCCTGCCTCCTTGGCATCCCAGGGCCAGATCTCCGGGATGGGATTGGCACATGCAAAAATTATGGCATCCTTCTTCATAGAGGCAACCCATTCTTTTTTTATTATATCCGGTCCTGAAGCTGAGTAGGCGATGCACACATCCGTGTCTCTCATAGTCTCAGGAATTCCTCCCCTTCTGCCTTCTTCGTTAGTAGTCCGGCAGAATTCATAACGGGGATCACCCCTCTTGTATTCGGTTCTGCCCGGATGTAGTATGCCATCTATGTCGCACATTATGACATTGGCGGGGTTAACCCCTGCTGAGATCATCACCCGAAGACAAGCTACACTGGCGGCGCCCCCTCCTACCATGGAGACTTTTATCTGATCTATCTTTTTTCCCACGATTTTTAAAGCATTTAATAATGCCGCTACAGTAACTGTTGCAGTTCCCTGTTGATCATCGTGCCATACCGGAATTCTGGCTTCGTGTCTAAGAGTATCCAGAATATGAAAACATTTGGGCTGGGCTATGTCCTCCAGATTTATCCCTCCAAAAGAAGGCTGCAAAATTTTTACCACCCGAATCAACTCATCCGGGTCCTTGGTATCAAGGCATAAAGGATATACATCCACCCCACCCAAATATTTAAACAGAAGCGCCTTGCCCTCCATCACCGGAAGCCCCGCCTCCGGACCGATATCTCCCAAACCCAAAACCCGGGTTCCGTCAGAAATCACCGCCACGGTATTACCTTTGTTGGTATGTTCCCACACCTTTTCATGATGTTTATCGATATCCTTGCACGGTTGAGCCACACCGGGTGTATACCAGATGGCAAAGTCATTAAAATCTCTGATGATGCATCTAGGGACTATTTCAATCTTCCCTCTGTAAAAAGGATGCAACTTCATTGCATCCTCCCCTGGCTTTTTCGCCTTAGCGATAAGTTCCTCTTTACTTAACATTTTATCCATACCTCCAATCTTCCATTAATAAAACGGAAATCCATCTTTTTTGAGCACTCGATTTGATACTCTACAGTTTTCTAACTTACAAATTACGCAACCGGCATGTCAAAATCAAGAGAAATTTGTGAAAAATTTCACTTTTTCGCCAAAGTGGGTTTTGGGTAGAGCAGGGACTGTTGAAAAGACCTTTTGGCCCGCCAAAGGCGGGCTCTATGGATGATAAGGAACCATCTTCCATAGGGGGGCCGGGAATTCCCAGACGAGCGGACGCCCAGACGGGGGCGTCTGCCCTCCCGTATGGGGGTCTCCGTCATCCCGCCCCAAAATGTAGCTTCTTCAACAAGCCCTGAAGCTCCACCCCTGCATCTCTTGTGGTATAAAAAAAGCGGGCACAAGATCACCCTGCGCCCGCTTTTCAACTTTGGGGTTTGTTCAAACCAGGTGATACTTCTCAATGTTCTGATCTGCAATTGCTTGAATTCTCTTTAGTTCCTCTTCTCCTCCGGGTTTTTTAAAAATATGTTTAAATCTTCCCTGAAGCTTCAGATATTCCTCCACCGGCTTCCTCTTGGTAATCTTTCTAACTGAGGTAACCTTTCCGTATTCTATCTCAACTAAGGGGATAAGTCCGGTCTGCACTGCCACCTGACCCACCTTGATGGTTAAAGCCGAATCGAAAATCCAACCCAGCGGGCAGGGACAATGAATCTGTAGGTACTTGGGTCCTTTGATGCTCAAAGCCTTCTTGACTTTTTTCTGAAGGTCCGCGTAATATCCCACAGAAGCTGTAGCAACATAAGGAATACCGTGAGCGGCGGCTATCTCCGGCATGGGTTTTTTATCGGTGGTCTTCCCCCAGGATACCTTACCCGAAGGATCGGTGGTGGTGGAAGCTTCAAATGGAGTTAATCCGCTTCTCTGAACTCCAGTGTTCATGTAAGCTTCGTTATCGTAGCAGATATATAAAATGTTGTGTCCTCGCTCTAACATTCCGGAGAGGCAACCAATCCCGATGTCCGCGGTTGAGCCATCGCCTCCCTGAGCTATAACATGAGCCTCATCCTCTCTGCCCAGTGCCCTCAATGCCGCCTCAATTCCCGCCGCCACGGCGGCTGGATTTTCAAACAACGAATGTATCCAGGGCATCTTCCAGGCAGATTGCGGATAAGCAGACGACACCACCTCCAGACATCCGGTGGCACAGGTGGCAATGGTATTCTCGCCGGCGGCATTCATCACCAATCTTGCCGCCAAAAGTTCCCCACAACCCGCGCAGGCACGATGTCCGGGGGCAACCAAGCTTTCTTTGATCGGCTCCTTCTTCTTTTTTGCAACCGGGGTCTTTTTATTCATTGCAGTTTCTTCCTCTCCCATGATTTTCTCCTTTAATAAGGCTCGATGCTCGGATGTTGTTGTCGAAGCTCGTAACGAAGCTCCCAGACGGGAGCTCGTCTGAGCTTGTCTCTCGAAGCTCGACACTCGAACATCTCTTTGTTAAATGCAGTCCACAGTGGACGGTGGACAGTGGACCGTGGACAATTAGGTGTTCCAGTTTCCAACTTCGAGCCTCCAGCACAGACGCCCAGACGGGGGCGTCTGCCTGCCCGTCTGGGCATCGATACCAGCTTCGCCAACGTTAACCCAGCTTCGAAAATTCGTATGAATGCTTCGCACTGACTTTCATGAAATCCTCTTGACACTTTATAGTATCTCTTCAATCATTCTCCGATTCCGATAAGTTCCTCTCTGAGATCCACAAAATGATCTTCCACCATTTCGGACTGAGCTCTTTTTACCCCCTCTATGATCGACTTGGTAGGAACGTCCCTTCCTCCCAACCCAACAATCAGTCCACATATTCTGGGCTGTTTCTTTTTCCCATAGAAAACAGACCTCATCTCATTGAGCAAGATTCCTCCCAATCCTAAGGAGATGGCTTTTTCGATGATTACAATGGTGTCCATCTCTTTAAGTGCGTCATATATAGCTTCTTTAGGAAAAGGTCGGAAAGCGCGGACTTTGAGCAATCCCACATTATCACCCTTCTCCCTCATCTCATCTACCGACTCTCGCAAGGTTCCTACCACCGACCCCATTCCCACCACGGCGATCTTAGCGCCATCTAATCTGTATTTGTCTATCAAACCACCGGCATACCGTCCAAACTTCGCCTTGAATTCATCTGCCACCTCATCTATCACCTGTTTTGCCGCCTCAATAGCTTGCTGAAGACGATATCTGGTCTCCATATAATAGGTAGGGTCGGCCAGAACTCCAAAGGTTACTGGATTTTTGGTGGTTAAATAGATCTCGGGTTTATATGGAGGGAGAAACTCATCCGCCATCTTCTGATCCATCAGTTCCACCGGTTCGAAGGCGTGGGTCAGGATAAATCCATCCATATTGACCATCACTGGAAGGGAGATCTCCGGATTTTCTCCTATCTTATAAGCTTGCAGTTGCATGTCCCCTACCTCCTGGCAATCCTCAGCATAAAGCTGTATCCATCCGGAGTCCCTCACCGTCATGGCATCCTGATGATCGTTCCAGATGTTTATGGGCGCAGACACGGAACGATTAGCGCAGGTTATCGATACCGGAAGCCTCAAGCCCGCGATGTTGAAAAGAACCTCCGCCATCAAAAGCAAACCCTGAGAGGTGGTTGTGGAGTATGCCCTGGCACCGGTGACCGATGCTCCCAAAATCACTGAAGCGGCGCCAAATTCACTCTCCACGTTGATAAACTCCGACTTCAGCTCCCCATCTGCCACCATCTTGGAGAGGTTTTCCACAATGTGAGTTTGAGGGGTTATAGGGTAGGCGGAGATAACATGCGGACGACATACCTTCACCGCCTGCGACACCGCCATGGATCCTTCTATCACCTTTTTCATCATCTCACCTCCAGTACCATTTCGATATCATCAACCGGACATTCTTCCGCACAGATTCCACATCCCTTGCAGAAATCCAAATCCGCCCAATATTTTTTATCCTCACCGAATACAACCCCATCCGGGCAGACCATCACGCATATACGACAATCCGTGCACTTATCTTGTTTGAAAACCGGTCTTTTCACTCTCCAGCTTCCGGTCTTATATTCTTTGCTCGATCCCGGCTTAACCACTATTCCTTCCGGTCTTGTGGATCCAAATTCGGACTTAGGCACGACCTCCTCCTTTCATCAAATCATATGCTTTCTGAATCGCCAGGGCATTTTTCTCTCCCACCTCACCGGGAAATCTCTTCTTCACACTGTTGATTATAGCCTCTACCGAGATCAGCCCAGTGATGCCGGAGAAAGCACCCATCAGGGTGGTGTTCTGAACTGCTCTGCCGATGATCTCCAGAGCAATCTTGGTTGCAGGAATGGTTCTAACCTCAGCTTTTGTTTTAAGTCCCAACTCTTCAGGCGGCTTCTCCGTATCCACCAGAACCATTCCATCCGATTTCAAGCCGCTGAGCACATCGATGGCACCAATTAAGGTGTTGTCTTGAACTATCAGGTAATCCGGCTCATAGATCTGGCTTCGGTTTCGCACCTTGTGATCGGCGATTCTGACGAAGGATTGAACCGGAGCTCCCATGCGCTCACTTCCAAACGAGGGGAATGCCTGAGCATATTTACCATCTTCAAAGGCGGCTACTGCTAAAAGTTCAGCCGCTGTCACCACCCCCTGCCCACCCCGACCATGTATCCTTATCTCCTTTAACATAATCCTCCTTTTTCATCGGTGTAGGGGCGATTCATGTGGAACATCCCGCCGGAGGCGGGGAATTGCCCCTACTAATATTGCAACTCCAAAAATATCTTGCCAGCTTTTGTGATACGTCGAGACTTAGTGAAAAAATTCACAACATTAATAAAACTACGAAACATCTCTCCTTTGGCTTTGAATAATTTATTGCTGGAGCTATTTTTTGGTCGATCTCCTCTTCGAATCCATCGACCACTCGCCAATATGAAATTTTGCTCGAGCTTAAAGCTTAGGCAGGGTGATTCCCCTCTGGGCTTGATATTTTCCTTTTTTATCTTTATAAGAGGTCTGACACACCTCATCCGCTTCCAGAAAGATTATCTGTGCGATTCCCTCGTTGGCATAGATTTTGGCGGGAAGCGGAGTGGTGTTGGAAATCTCCAAAGTGGCGTATCCCTCCCATTCTGGCTCAAATGGGGTGACGTTAACAATTATTCCGCACCTGGCATAGGTGGATTTTCCCAGACAGATGGTCAATATGTTTCTGGGGATTTTGAAATATTCTACTGTCCTCGCTAAGACAAAGGAGTTGGGTGGAATGATGCAAACTTTTCCTTTGACATCCACGAAAGAGTTGGAATCAAAGTTTTTGGGGTCGATGATGGTAGCATTTAAAGTGGTAAAGACTTTGAATTCGTCCGCCACCCGAATATCGTAGCCATAGGAGGAGAGTCCAAATGAGATCACTCGGGATTTCACCTGTCTTTCTGAGAATGGAACGATCATCTGATACTCATCTGCCATTCTCCTGATCCATCTATCTGATTTTATGGGCATGACGTTGACAAATTAAAAATTTAAAATGCAAAATGAAAAAATTGCAGTGCAAAATTCAAAATTAGAGGATAATAAAACTTTGAGATAGTTTTGACAAACGGAGGTTGAGAAATGTAATTTTAAATTTTGATTTGCAATTTTGCTTTTTTAATTTTGAACTTTGAATTTAGATGCCGTATTCAGACATTATCCTCTTAATCTTCACGGTTAATTTTAGGGCATCTTCAAATTTTCTCTGCCACATGTTTCGACCAAAGATCAAACCGGTCACACCTGCTTCCATAGAGATCTTCACCTTCTCCAGAAGGTCATCATCTGATATCTTGCTTCCTCCCGAGACTAAGACCAGAGTCCTGCCTGCTGATTTTACCACCTTTTCCATTGCTTCTTCCGGAGAGAACTTCATCTTATCATACGGCTTGGGTAAATCCTTAGCCTTTTTCTCGTCGTATTCAGGAAAGTTCAGCTTAACTAAATCTGCGCCCAATTCACAAGCCACCCGGGCGGCATAATCGACTGCATATAAACTATCCCTTCCCCCTTTAACTTCAATAGCCTCACCCCGGGGATAAGCCCACATGATCAAAGGCATTCCGAACCTCTCACAATCCTCTCTGATCTCAGAGAACTGCTGTATATCCTCCTCTTGAGCGGGTGAACCCACATACAAAGTATATCCTACCGCATCCGCCCCCAACCTCACCGCATCCTCCACCGAGGCGGTCTGGGGAGAGAAAGCGTAATCATCTTTTGGGATATTGGTCTTGCCGTTCACCTTCAAAATCAGAGGGACCTCTCCGGCAAAATCTTTGAAGTATTTCTCTGCCAGACCTATGTGAAATACGATCCCGGAATATCCACCTTCCTTAGCCAACCTTAACTGAAAGGCGGGATCAACCGAATCCGGGTTGGCGAAAAAATCCACCGGCCCATGCTCCAGACCCTGATCTATGGGCAAAAAAAGCAAGGTGCCATTAGCAAGACCATATCGATATAACAGTCGCTGAAGTCTGATCCTTTTGCCCAGACTAATATCCAACTCCTTCAAGGCTGGTTTTAGTTTCATCTTTCCCCCAATTTTTCAGATTACAAAAACACAAAAAAAATTAACTCTAAAGTTTTCCTTTTGAGCTATTTTGAGCGATGTTTAGCAAGAGAAACTGGCAAGCACGAAATCTGAGGCTATGAGACTAAGTCTGCCAGCGTATTCTGAGTGAGGATCTTCATGGTATAGTCCTGAGCTTTCTTCAAGAGCTTGCCCAGTTTGCAGATATCTTCTCGATCGCATTCCTCCATCTCGTTCAGGCATTTGGCGAGACTGATGGGTCCTTGGATGGTTTCTAAAAGCTCCTTCACAGTGATCTGGTTGGCTGGTCGGGCTAAGGAAAATCCACCCCTGGCTCCTCGGTGGGATCTTATCAAACCGAATCTGGCCAAATTCTGAAATATCTTCGCCAAAAACTTTTCCGGAATATCCTCCGCTCTTGCAACCTCAGATAAGGATACGATCTTCCCTTTTGGCTGTTTAGCCAGATATATCACTCCGAAAACACCATAGCTACAAGCCCTGGTAAACACCATAAAACCGCACTCCTTAAAAAAGAAAACAAAATCTACCAGACAATTCATTATAACACTCTTTTTACGCCATGTCAACATAAATTGTCTTTTTGTTGGGAAAGGAATCTGGTTATCAACTAATTATCTTGGCGATTTGGAAAACGGAGACCCGTCTGGGAGAGTAAGAAAAGGAGTGCGCCCCGCCTTTGGCGGGACGCTGCGGAAGCTTCGCTTCCGCACTCCAAAGCGAATTTGTCAAATTAAATAGTTGGTGACCATCAGGCAGACCCTATGTCAAGCTGAAGTCGTAGATCCCGCCCAGACGCCCGGCGGGCCCGTCTGGGGGCGTCCGTCTGGACGCGTCCGTCTGGACGCTTTGGTGGGGCTTGACACTCCAGTATACAATTAGGATCGTCCCGCCTCTGGTGTGAACCATGCGGTTCATCTCTTTGGCGGGATGTATCAAGATTGGTCAACGGATGAAGCAGATTAAACGGATACACTGGATTACGTCATATCATCCGTTCCATCCATTTAATCCGTTGACCCGTTTAATCCGTTGACCCGTTTAATCCGTCGACTCCTCCTTCGCTCGTCACGGTCAGACGACCGCCCGTCTGGGCGGACACCCTGTCCGTGTAGGGGCAATTCATGTGGAACATCCCGCCAGAGGCGGGGAATTGCCCCTACAAAGGTAACGGATTCATCCTGATCCCCCGCCAAAGGCGGGGGAGAACGGACGAGGCGTCCGTTACCAACAGGAGAATGGATTGAGCGGATGAAAGTCGTAGGTCAAGCATTCCCCGCCAAAGGCGGGGATGCTTGACGAAACAATACAGATTGTCAACCACCTCCGACGAATCGGGGGATGGTTGACCTGCGCCGCTGAAAACCGAGTCCCTGCTGGCTGTTGGTCTTCTTGACCAACAGCCTTACTGAAAATCCTCGTTTTGACTTAGCACAAAAACCGGGTGACTAAATTCTTTTCCAATCCCTCAGAAATTGCAACAAAAGCCTTGCCCCGAATCCGGTTGCACCTTTTGAGTGATAGGAATCATCCTTTTCTTTAAAATCGACTCCGGCAATGTCTAAATGTATCCAGGGAAGGTCTCCCACAAAGTTCTGCAAAAAAGCGGCAGCCAGAATCGCACCTCCAAATCTCCCGCCCACATTCTTGATGTCGGCTAAATCGCTTTTCAAGAATTCATCATACTCTTTCCACAAAGGCATCTCCCAAACCCGTTCGCCACTCACCTCACCTGCCCTTAGCATTTGAGCTTTCAACCCCCGGTGATTTCCAAAGAGCCCGGCACAGATGGTTCCCAGAGCGAGTTTAATAGTACCGGTCAAAGTAGCCACATCCACGACGGCATCAGGTTCAAAGCTTCGGGCATAGGACAATCCGTCCGCCAGAATTAGACGCCCCTCCGCATCGGTATTTAAGACCTCAATGGTCTTACCCGAATGTGATGTTATGATGTCTCCCACTTTCAAAGCTGAGCCGGAAGGAAGGTTTTCTGTGGTGGGAATTATTCCAATGAGATGAAGTGGCAACCCTATCTTTGCACAAGCGGCTATGGTGGAAATAACCACTGCTCCCCCCATCATATCTCCCTTCATCTCCACCATACCCTCGGTGGTTTTCAAGGATAGCCCTCCAGCATCGAAAGTGATGCCCTTGCCTACCAAGACTAAAGTATTTATTTTTCTCCGTGGAGGGAGATATTCTAAAACGATAAGCTTAGGAGGCAGTTTGCTCCCTGAAGCTACCGCCAAAAAGGTATTCATTTTCAGTTTCTTTATCTCTGATGCCGAAAAAATTCTGCATTTTAGGTTATTTTGTTGGGCAAGCTTATCTGCCTCACCAGCCAGGTGAGTAGGGGTCAGATAGTTGCCTGGTCGGTTGGCTAGGTCGCGGCAGAAATTGGTGGCCCAGGAAAAAATCTCCCCAAATTCTATACCTTTTTTGATCTCCCCAATCCCCTTGCGCTTCTCCTTCAAAATGGTCAGCCTTTGCAAAGTAACCTTCTCATTTTCATCGACGGTTTTGTAGCGATCCAGTTTGTAAAAAGAAAGCAGAATCCCCTCCACGGTTGCCTGCGAAGCCTCTTGTAGTTTGACGCCGGGAAGATTTGACTCGAATGCTTGAACAGAGACGCTTTTGACTTTCAGCTCCCTTAACTTTCTTCCTGCAAAACCGTATGCTCGCCTGAGCTTCTCTGTGGTTATTTCACCTCTTTTTCCTAATCCCACTAAAATGATCCTTGAAAATTTCAATCTGCCCTGTGGATACAAAACTGCGGTTTGTCCTAATTTTGCAGTAAAATCGCGGGTCTCAAACAGATGGCTTAAGGCTCCGGATAGCTTATCATTTATGGCTTTGAGCATACCGACTAGCCTCTTAACTTCTTCAAAGCAGTAAAGAAGAACAGCCTCATCTTCCACCAACTCAACTCTTCCCTGTTTCACCTCTATCTGCATGATAGACTCCTTTCACTAAAAAGGAATAATAGATTCGAATGCTTTTACTTAAATAACTATAGTGAAGAACCGTGAAATGTGCAAGGATAAAAAGTTGGGGTGATAGAAAAAAAGAGGGATTAGATGGTTTGTGAGAGATCTCTGAAAAAACTACCCGGAGAGAAGAAAATGTAGTGTTCACCTTATGGTTATCAACTAATTATCTTGGCGATTTGGAAAACGGAGACCCGTCTGGGAGAGTAAGAAAAGGAGTGCGCCCCGCCTTGGCGGGACGCTGCGTTCCGCCTTTGGCGGAACGCACTCCAAAGCGAATTTGTCAAATTAAATAGTTGGTGACCATCAGGTGAACTATATGAAAGCTCTTTGTCTGGTAAGAGGCTTCAGGTCAAACTAAAGCGTTTTATCATGGATTGTCTTTTTTATACCCAAGATCATTTCCATTATTATGCATTTACACTTTGTGCTTTCCTCTGCGCTAATAGCTCGGAGATCAAATTTAAAATCTGCTCCATTTTGAAAGGTTTGCTTATGATCCGGTCAACGTTCTGCCTGTGAACTTCTGTCTGATCCGACTTTACTCCCCAGCCGGTGAAAAGGATTACCGGGATGGAGGGATCAAAAGCTTTAACTTTATCTGCCACATCCCAGCCGGACAATCCCGGCATTCCCAAATCAGTTATAACTACATCCGGTTTTTGCTTTCTAAAAAGTTCAATTCCCTCCTCCCCACTTGCCGCCTGAATAACTCTGTATCCTGCAGTGGAAAGTATTGCATCCAGGACCTCTCTTACATTTTTCTCATCCTCTACCACCAAAATATGCGCACTTTCACATTCAGTCTTAGTGGGTGTCTCCTTCTGTTCCACCACCTCATATCTGGGGAGTTTTATGGTAAAACCGCTTCCTGAGCCGGGAGTGCTTTCTACCATAATCTCCCCTCGATGACGGATAATGAGCCCATTAGCCAAACTCAATCCCAGACCAGCTCTCTCTTCACCTTTGGTGGTGAAAAACGGAACAAAGATTTTGCTTTTGACCTCCTCGGTCATCCCCACGCCGGTATCCTCTACGGTGACAAAGACGAATTTTTCATCCTCTTCAGTTCTCAGGGTCAAAGTCCCCCCGTTGGGCATGGCGTCTATGGCATTCACAATTAAATTGGTTAAAACCTTCCTCAACTCGGTGGCATCCCCCATAACTTTGCCTTCCGTCTTCAGTTCCTTTTTCACCTCTATTCGGATTCCGGAAAGAGAAGCTTTGTCCTTCCAGCAAGCCTGGGTCAACTCCAGGGAATCCTCCACCACCTGGTTAAGGTCAGTGGGACTAAATGCTGTGCCCGTTCTTGCTCTGGCGAACTCACGGATTCTGGACAGGATATTAACTCCATCTGTGGCGGATTTCTCTATCACCTGCAAGCTTTTCACCATCTCATCCGAGGAACTCATCTCTCCTTTCTTCAACTTCGATAAGAGCAGTTGGGCTTTGCCTAAAATGGAAGACAGGATATTATTGAAATCGTGAACCACTCCATTAGCCATTTCCCCCACAGCACGAAATCTTTCAATCTGAATCATATGGCTTCCGGTGTTCTTCAGATTCTGATAAGCTTTTTGAAGATCAGAAAACAACTTAGCATTTTGTATGGCCACGGAGAGATGGCTTACCACGGAATCCAACAATTCTATCTGCTCTGCTTTGAAACCGTGACCTTTCCTGCTCTCCAGACTCAGGATTGCGATGACCTTCTGCTTATCTATGATGGGAATTAAAATGTAAGATCTTATCCCTTCTGAAAAAATCAGACAATCCATGGGTTTAGTGTTGGGCTCCAAAACTAACTTTTCCCGGTAGTATGGTTTGGCGGTTTGAATCACCTCATACATGTTGGTCTCGTCCGCAGGGATGCTCCTGTGATTTCCAGGACTGAGACCTGTTCCCGGACAAGAACTCATCTCCACCTCAAAGAGACGTTTCTCCGGATGCCAGAAATTCAGGCTGATTCTGTCATATTCTATAACCTTGTTTAACTCATTTGAGACCACATCGAAAATACTTTTGATATCCAGGGTGGAACTGATGGCACAACTTATCTTATCGGTCAATTCCAGACGAAAAGCTTTTCCTTTTGTTTCCTCATAAAGTCTGGTGTGGTTGATGGCAGTGGCTAAAAGATCGGTCAAGGTTTCCAGAACCGCCACGTCTTGCTCATCGAAGGTATCTTTGGCAAAGTTCTCAACATCCAGCACACCCATTACCATCTTCCCGCTTTTGATGGGAACGGAAAGCTCCGATTGCGTGGCACCAATGGCAGGAATGTAGGTTGATTCCCTGGTGACGTCATTACACAGTATGGTCTTGCCGGACTCAGCCGCTCTGCCCACCATCCCTACCCCTTTTTTCAGACGATAGCCTGGCTTAACTGTATCACAAAAGCTACCACAACAGGTTTCCAATATCAGATCACCTGTGGATTCTTCCAACAGGAATAAGGAGATATGATCACATTTGAAGTTGAGTTGAATGGCTTCCATGACGGTTTCTAAAAGCTTTTCTAAATCTAAAGTGGAAACCACCTTTTTGCTCACATCACTGATTAAATCCAACTGCATTGCTTTCTTCTTCTCCTTTTAAAATAGCCTGAAACTCTCCAAAACCATGGTGCCCTGAGAAGTAAGCTGAGTAAGAAAACGTCTATCCTTTTCTCCGGAAGCAAAAAGTTTGTTGCTTTCCACGTCCAGAACCCCGATGACTTCTCCTTTCAATTTCACAAAAGTCGTACCGGGGGGGGAATATTTCAACCTTTCCGGAAGATCTAAGTCGATTGAAAAACCGGAAACTAAAAAAAGGTAAAAGGAAATAGCTGTCATCAAAAAGATTGACAGCACCAATTTCCCTTTGAAAGGGAAACTTCTGGAAAGAGACGGCAAAAGCTTCATGACATTTTTATTCTCGGAGATTTACTAAGAGGAGCAGGAAATTCGTATGAATGCTTCGCACAGTTTACATCTTATTATTCGTATGAATGCTTCGCATTGATTTTTTCTCCCCCACCTGTTTTGGGCTTGACTTGAAATTCGTATGAATGCATACGCATCCCCCTTTAGCAAAGGGGGATTTTTCAAGCTTCAAATGCGTATGCATTCATACGAATCCCCCCTTCCCCCCTTTTTCTAAAGGGGGGATGTAAACAATTATATGCTCTCCTTAATAAGTATTGTTCTTAAACCTTAGCACAAAGATACCCACTAAAATTCTTACTTTAACTTGAAACTATTTGTTCAGCAGGTTGACTTAACTTAGACCTCCTTCTTTGGGTAGCTGAGCTCAAAAACCCTTCTAAGGTTTTTTGTATTCGATCTACCCCATTCTCAACGTTGCTGAGATATTTTAAGCTATCCGTGCTTAAATTTGGTTCCCTTAACTTCAAAAGTTCTGCTGAACCCCGAATTGAAGTCAGGGGATTGGCAATTTGGTAGCTTAGATCCGAAAGTCCGAAGTAAGTTTCTGCTCTGCTCTTTGCAGCCCCTTTGGGTTTGTCAAAATATTTCAGCCTTTCTTTCAATTGTTCGTTTGTACGGTGCAGAATTCCCTTCTTTAAAGCCAGACAAAGCTGATTTGCTTTGTGTTTGACAAAGGTTGTTTCCTCTTCGGTAAAGGGCTGTCTATCCCAAGTGCGCATCTCCCCCACTGAGACAATTCCCACCGCCTTATCATTCAAAATCAAAGGAACCAGATATGCTGAATTTACTTTCTCGTCCATGATAAGCCCGGCTTCCTTTTTTGGCATCAAGCTTTCCGGATCATCCTGATTAATCAGCATGGGCCTTTTCGCCTCCAGAGTCAAGCGATGCCAGGGCAGATCATCCAAAAAGAATCGTTCCTCCTTTTTTAAATCTATCCCCTCGGATCTGATTTGACGAACCGTCCAGTTGATCAACTTATCCTTATCCTTAGAAAGCAGTGTCACCCGGGCGAAGCTTTTAGGCAGATCTGAAGTAATACTTGAGGTCGCATCCTGAAGCAGAGTTTTGAGATCTTCCTGTTCAGCTAATTTCTTATCAAATTCGTAAAGCGATCTGGCTAAAGATTCCTTTCTTTCCAGCCTCTCTTTAAGCCTTTGCTCCAAAAGAATATGGGAAAGCGTCAAAGCAAACAATCTAAGCCATTTTGCATCATTGACCGAATAGAAGTTTTGCTTTTTATGACCCAGACTGAGGGCTCCACCAACTGCCTCTTGTGACCACAAAGGAAGAACCATCCGGGACTTAATGCCGCATGCTTTAAAAAGGGCATCTTCAGACGAGTTTTCACCCAGATCTATATTGCGATCTATCTGCACCTCTCCTGATCGCATTATCTTTCCTGCCTTAGCAACGCCAGCCTTTCTGTCCACCAGCACTCCGCCGGAGCTTCCTATGGAGATCCTCTTCATATCCTGTGCTGATCCTGTGGTCAAAGCTAAGGAGATATGATCAAAATCTATTACTCTTTTGAGCTCCGTTGAAATCTTGGGAAATGCTTCCTCAAGCGAGTTGGCTTCCTGACTTATCCTCAGCATATTTTCGACTGCGGAGATGTAATCCCTTCTGTTTTTGTTTCTACCGGAGACTAAGTTCTGTTTAGCCGCCAGTCCCAAAGTTTCGCCTACGCTGGTCAAAAACTGAATCTCCTGATATGTGAAACCATCTGGTTTTGTGTCATAAAGCCCTATAAGCCCCAGCACTTTTCCACAGAACTTGATGGGCACACAGGCAAAAGATCGGATCCCCTCTTGATCTGAGAAAAGTGTCCCAAATTCCGGTAAGCTTTTGACATCCGTAGTGGTGGTGATCTTTTGAGAGCTTCTCGATTCCTTATACCATATATTCTTAAGGTACAGGTCATACAGGGTAAAAAGATTTTTAGTCGAGACTCCTGCATGCGCTACCAATAGCATTTCAGAAGAACGAAAGGTGGGTTTGAAGATCACACCCATCTTGTATCCCATTACTTTCACCAGACATGCCAACGATTCTTTAAGTATCTCGTCTGGCTCTCGACGATGGTTAATGACGGACAGAACGGACTTCAAACAGGTAAGCTGTCGGAGGCGACAGGTAGCGTTCCTTTTTACCGCTGCAAGAGAACCATACCATTTTATCAAACCAAACACGATCAATATCCCGCCAGCTATGTAACCGAATATCCCAATGGCATGAATGATCTGCTGCCACTGTGAGGTGAAGCCGTATCCCCCCTGGTTCAGAATGAAAGCAAGATTCGTCCCTCCAGCCAGAACAAACAGAATTCCTCCCAGCATCAAGGCTTTCCAGCTTTGCGGGTAATATTCAAAATACCTCTCTTTTTGCTTTAAGATAAAAAACAAGAAGGCTAAAAAGAAAAGAACAACAAAAAGATCAAATGTTAGTGCATGCATTTCTTAACCTCCTGAAGAAAAGTTTTTTAAAAAAGTTAGTTTAAGCAAAAATCTATTGGGGAAGAAAATTTCTATAAACATCTGACAATCCAATGGAAACCATCATCTCCAGCCTGGAGAAGTCAGAAAAGAAATTAGTTTTTTTGTGGACGGGCATAATGATTTTTTTCTTAAGATGTTCTACCTTAAAAAAGAGGTGCAATCGTTCGTTTTGTCTTTGACTCAACACATTAATATTATCGACAGAAAACCTGATTGTTTTAGCCAGCGACAAGGGAGATTCTTACAAGAAAATAATGTATGCAGTAATTCTCTCGGAATGATTTTGGAGAAATGATAAGGTTTAGCTTTCGTAGGGGGGGAAGATTATATCTAAAATATGTCGAATCTTTTCATCCTCTCTCTTAAGGTGTTTCGGGAAATGCCCAAAAGTTGAGAGGCTTTTACCTGATTATGATTGACATATTTCAATACTTCAGAGATCATGGTCTTCTCCAACTCGGAGAGAAGATGGTCATAGATATTCCCCCGACAATCCCGAATCACCTGGTCGAAGATGGGAGTCAAAATCTGTTCAAATAAGTGATGATAATCCTGGTCGGCTGAATGGGGATTTGCAGAAGGTCTGTCCGGATCGCCTCTGCCTTCAATTTTTCTTTTATCCTGGCTTGAAAATCGTACCGATCCCAAAAGTATCTTCTGCTTTTGTTTGGTCGACTCAGGAGACAAAACCTCTTTTACCATGAAGGCGACCTTTTCCATCCGAACTGGTGGAGGCACCACCTGGTAATTTTTTTCCTTCCTCTCCCTTATCTTATAGGCGGGATTCTTTGACAACACAATCAGCGGAAGATCAGAATCTGTCTCTCTTATCTTTTTGATGGTCCCCATTCCCGATTGATCCACCGAATCTAAATCCAAAACCACCAGGTCAGGTCTAGCATTGGTCAAAGACGTGATTACACTTTTGCCGTGTGGAGAGACTAAAAGTTTAAATTCTTTTGGATCAAGATACCTATCCAGATCCTGAGATATCCTGGGATCTGAGCCCACCACTAATATCTGTTTCATGGTTTTCGAAATTTGATGGTTCGAATGAAAAATCACTTTTCGTAGAAAAATATCGGCAGAAAAAAAGCAATCTGAAGTGAGAAATCGTCTGGGCAGGTAATTTTTACAAAAAAGAAAAAGGGGAGAAAAAGAGCACCGGTTCTAAAGAAGCAGAAAAAGACTACCCCTATTCATAATAAAAGTCTTTTTGTACATCCCAGTACAGGGAAGGATTGCTCCAGGAGACTGCAAGGTACAAAGGTTTATTGTCACCTTACAGCCTGCATACAAAAATTTTTATAAAAGCTCCGATGGATTCCTTGCTCTTTTAAAAAATGGTTTAAAGATTGATCGCAGAGACTAAAACACTATCTTCTATTTAGCGGTCCCTTCTAAAATCCACTTAATCAATTTCAATGCTCCTACCTTTCCCTTCTCCCCCACCTCCATCTTCGGTCCCACACAGGTGGGGCAACCACCTGGGCATTCGCATGATTGGATCATCTCTTGGCACGCTCTCCACATCTCTTTAGACAGGTGAAACAACTTCTGGGAGAAGCCAACTCCTCCCGGGTGGTTGTCATAAACATAGATGGTGGGACGATCAGAAAAGGGTGACTTCACCTGGGGGAGAGTTCTTATATCCCTGGGATCACACATAACCCATAAAGGCACCACATTGCGCAATAAGTTGGCTAAAGCTTTCAGACTTCCACCCAGATCTTCGGTGGACAGACCCAACCTCAAAGCTACATCGCCGGGAAACTCAAACCAGAAGGCGGTGGTATGCATCTCCTGCTCCGGCAGATTTATCTCTCCGAAGCCCACATTCTCATGCGTCCTAAACTTGACCTTTTTATACTTGGGCGTTAAGGTGGTGACCGAGACCTCACCATACGCCCGATTTCCTGCCGGCTCTCCTGTCTTCTGGGTCACTTCCAGAACTTTAAGGTCGGTCTTGGTAATGGCATCGGTATAATAGTCTACCTCCACCTCTTTGGCATAAGCCTTTTTTCCCTCCCAGTCCAACTCCTCTATCTGATATTGATCTGCGCCGTGCAGATAAATAGCGTCTTTATGCAGAAAGAATGGAGCGCTGAAATAATCCATCTCTCCTATGATTTTATTTCTATCGGTGGAGTCTAAAATTACGAAGTTTTCCGGCGTGGCACTTCGCAAGCTTACCTGTTCGGCAGGATAAACCTCAGCAGTCCAGTGCCATTTTCCATCCACGTAATGAAGAATCCCTTGCTCTTCCAGGTGGGCTAAAATTTTTTCTGTTGCTTCCACCCCGAAATTTTCACCATCGTTGAAAGGAAGCTCAAAGGCGGCGCATTTGAGATGGCTGACTAAGATTATTAAATTGTTCGGGTCCACAATACCGGATTCAGGTGACTGGCTGAAGAAGTAGTTGGGGTGATGGATGATAAATTGATCCAGAGGAGAGCTATTGGCTACTAAAATCGCCACAGACACGTCTGTCCTTCTCCCCGCCCTTCCCGCCTGCTGCCAGGTGGAAGCGATATTTCCGGGATAACCGGCCATTACACTTACATCCAGCTGACCGATATCGATTCCCAGCTCCAGGGCATTGGTGGAAACCACTCCCCGGATATTACCTACCCTCAATCCTTTTTCGATCTCCCTTCTCTGAAGTGGAAGATAACCACCCCGGTACCCTCTCAAGGAACCTTTAGGTCCTATGGATCCAAATTCGGATTTCTTGGCTTTCCTCATTGCCTCTGTCAGATAGGTCAAAAGAATCTCCACCCGGAGCCTGGATCGGGCAAAAACAATGGTCTGGATATCGTTTAACAAAAATCTTTTTGCCAACCGCTGAGTTTCATTAATATAGGATTTTCTTATTCCCAGTTCTTTATTTATCACCGGGGGATTATATAAGATGAAATGCTTCTCCCCGGTGGGCGCACCATTGTTGTCTATCAGCACAACTTCCTGCTCGATGATCTTGCGGGTTAACTCTAATGGGTTGGCGATGGTGGCAGAACAGCATACAAATTGTGGATTTGAACCATAGAACTTACAAATCCTTTTAAGTCTCCTGATCACGTTTGCCAGATGACTCCCGAACACTCCTCGATAGTGATGTATCTCATCGATAACCACGAATCTCAAATTTTCAAAAAGCTTGATCCATCTGGTGTGATGGGGCAAAATTCCCGTATGAAGCATGTCCGGATTGGTCACCACAATGTGTCCCGCCGTACGTATGGCCGCTCTGGCAGAGCGAGGGGTATCTCCATCAAATGTATAAGTCTTTATATCAACATCTCCGCCAGAGGCGGATCTGCCTATGGCAGACAGATCGGTTATAAGTTGATGAAGCTCTGCCACCTGATCTTGAGACAGAGCTTTGGTGGGAAAAAGATATAACGCCCTGGATTCTGGTTTTTCAAGGATTTTGTTCACCACCGGAAGATTATAGCATAAGGTTTTGCCAGAGGCGGTGGGAGTTACTATTACCACATTTTTGCCGGATAGGATGTTTTCAATCGCAGTTGCTTGATGAGAATAAAGCTTCCTTATCCCTCTTTTTTCCAAAACGGATATGATCCGGGGATTTATGCTCAAAGGAAAATCAAAATAGATTGCTTCCCTGGGAGGAATAACCTCCCAGTGCGAGATGCAACTTCTGAAGTATCCGTCCTGTTTGAGATCGTCTAAGATTTGCAGAAGATTCATAAAAGCACCAAACCCTTTTGATTCCTTTGATATAATTATGATTTCCAATCAGGATTTGTCAAGAGAAAATCCATCTGGACCCTTCCTAAGGATAGATCATGGTGGTGAAGTTTGGTGACGAACTCTCTTGATACAGCGGAGTGGGGGTAGCCGCAGGCTTTAGCCTGCGGGGGAGAGGAGAAAAACCGAGTATGCTTTGAGGCCTTATTTTACTTAACAGTCTTTGGCAAGCTTTTGAAATGGACCAAGAGAATTTTCAGAAGTTTTGTGGTTAAGCTTTCTATTTTTTTAATGTTTCATGAAAATCTGCCGAATAAAAAATAAAACCACATTTTAAATATAAGAATCTTAGACCACAAAAAAAGGGAGGGTGTCATGTTAACATGGTGCACCATTTTGTTTATCTTAGGTATTTTGGCATTTTTAGATTCTATCTTCAACTACGGGGAGATATTCAGAAGAGTTAACTCCTTGATGTTCATGTTGATCTCCCTGGGAGTGTTGCTCCGCCTAAGATGGGAGAGATCCCATTACAAGAGGAAAGAACCTGCAACCCAGGTTTCTCAAAAAGAAAAGAAGGAAACACCGGTCGGAATAGAAAATTAACAACCTCAAAAGGATCATTCTCCCTCGACATTATTAATCTCAGCCATGTCAGCAGGGTTAAAGTTCGGTTAGTCCACCCCAGGCAAAAATCTGACTGGCAATGTTTTCTGCCAAGCAATCCTGCCTTCGGCAGAACAGGCCTGACCCTTAAAGATTTGAAGGGTGAATGTATTCTGTTAAGAGAAATTTTAGAGGTAAATATCTGTTGTATATATACTTATATGCCTGGCTTAAACTGTTAGTTTAATATTCCTTAACCTTTTCCTCTCCTGAAATCACTCGAAGTGCGCCCAGGGTAAGAGCCTCCATCTCGTCCTCACCGGGAAACAGTAAAACCGGAGCAATAAATTTAACTTTTTGCGTTATCGAATCGGTTAACCTTTTGGAATTGGCAATTCCTCCGGTCAGAAGAATCGCATCCACGTTACCCTCCAGGGTGGTTGCCATGGCGCCGATCTCCTTGGCGATCTGATAGACCATGGCAGAATAGATCAGTTTTGCTTTCTGGTCATCCTCCTCTATCCTTTTTTCCACCTCCTCTACGTTATCGGTCCCCAGATGTGCCAAAATCCCTCCCTTTTTGGTGAGAAACCCTATCATCTCCTTCTGGGTATATTCCCCGGAGAAACACAGTTTAGCCAGACCGGTGACCGGCAAGGCACCAACCCTCTGAGGAGAAAAGGGCCCCATATCATTGGCATTGTTAACGTCAATCATCCTGCCCTTAAGGTGAGAGCTAACGCTTATCCCGGAGCCCAGATGAACGATGATCAGATTTAATTCCTCGTACTTCTTACTTAACTCCTTAGCCACCTTTCTTGCCACCATTTTCATATTAAGAGCATGCGAAAGGCTTTTTCGCTCTATTTGAGGCAATCCCGAGATGCGAGCTTCGGGGATGAATTCATCTACTGAGACAGGATCAACAATAAACGCCGGCACATCAGTTCCTCTTGCTATCTCATGGGCAATCAATGCACCTAAATTGGATGGATGATCCGCCTGAACATTACCCGTCTTGATATCAGAAAGCATCTTCTTATTTACCCGGTAAGTGCCACTCTCTAAAGGCTTGAAGGGACCACCTCTCCCCACCACGGCAGAAAGCTCACTCACTTCAAACTTGTTTTCCTTTAAAAACTTCAAAACCAGCTCTTTCCTGTAGTTCAATTGATTTAAGGTACTTTTGAATGAAGAAAGGTCTTTCGGGGAATGTCTGATGACCTCTACTTTCAGAGGTGTCTCGTTCAAATATAATGCCACCCTGGTTGAGGTGGCACCCGGATTTATGCTCAATATCTTGTATTGATCTGTCATCTTTTGGGGGTTTACTGTATACTGCCTACTGCCAACTGGTAACTGTCAACTGGTAACTGCCAACTGCCAACTGGTAACTGCCAACTGCCAGCTAACAACTGTGCCCTTCAGTTGTGCCCTGTTTGAATCTCTTCACCTGATTGATTCTCTCTTCAGCTAAAAGGGTGGCGGCTTTATGAGTGGGGATATTCTCTTTCTCTGATCTTTCAAACACTTTGAATAATATCTCGTATATTCCACTTGCCTGTTTTATCGCTCTTTCCTGATGATAGCCTTCCAGCTCATTCACCACATTTATCAATCCCCCTGCTCCGATCACAAAATCGGGCGCATAAAGGATTTTTTTCTGATGAAGGATATCTCCGTGTCGCTCCTCCTCCAGTTGGTTATTAGCCGCCCCTGCCACTATTTTAACCCTCAATCTCTCGATGGTGCGGTCATTGATCACCCCCCCTAAGGAGTTAGGGGAAAAGACATCTGCTTTCACATCGTATATTTCATCTGGCGGAATTGCCTCTGCCCCAAATTTCTCCTTTGCCAGGTTAACTTTATTCTGATCTACATCAGCCACCAGAAGTTTGCATTTTCTTTCAAAAAGCAATTGGGCTAAATTGAACCCCACGTTGCCCAATCCCTGTATGGCTACTTTTAGCCCCTGCAGAGATTTTTTCCCGAACACCTTCTCTGCGCAAGCTAAAAGTCCATGAACCAATCCGATGGCAGTAACTGGACCCGGGTCTCCTCCCCCACCTAAAGCTTGGGAAAGGCCGGTAACGTATTTGGTTTCATATCTGACGATCTCCATGTCCTCCACCGTGGTTCCCACGTCCTCAGCGGTGATGTATCTCCCGTTTAAGCTTTCCACAAATCGACCGAACGATCTTAAGACCAACTCATTTTTGTCCTTCAGAGGATCTCCGATTATCACTCCCTGCCCCCCACTCAAATTGATGCCAGCCGCAGCCGCCTTATAGGTCATATTTTTGGAAAGCGAAAGCACATCCTTCAGCGCCTCCTCTTCTGATTTGTAGGGGTGCATTCTCGCCCCGCCGATGGCAGGACCCAAAGTGGTGTCATGGATGGCAATGATAGACCTTAAGCCGACAACCCTGTCCGACCAGAAAACCACCTGTTCATGCTCATCATGAGCTAAAGATTTGAATATTTCCAAATATGACCTCCCAACAGTTGTTGTTGCGGGGTACCTTACCCCGCAACACTTGAGCTAAGGATTTGAATATTTCCAAACATGACCTCCCAACAGTTGTTGTTGCGGGGCACCTTACCCCGCAACACTTCTGGTTCGGGGTGGGGGCACCCCGAACCAACCTTAGATTTGAATATTTCCAAATATAGTCTCCCAACAGTTTAAACAGATTTGGAGTGTCCCGCCCAGACGGGCGTCCGTCTGGACGCTTTAGCGGGACCTTAAAAAGATTTATGTTGTGTCAGGCCTTCAGACCTGACACCTGTCAGGAGCAGCTCCTGACAGAACAAAACAGGTCAATCGAATCTGGAGTGCTCGGCTTTAGCCGAGCCCAAGAGAGACTCCCGTGTGGGTCAAGCTGAAGCTTGACACTCCAGATTGATTACCAATTCGGTTTTCGTTTCTCTAAGAATGCAGACATTCCCTCTTTGGCTTCACCGCTGGCAAAACACTCTCCGAAGTCACGTGACTCGTAGGCGCTGCCCTCATCAAGGCGTGCTTGAATCCCTTCGTTAATGACCTTTTTTGCCAATTTGACGGCGACCGGTCCTTTAGAGGCAATCTTATTTGCCAACTCCAGGCACACATCCATAAGTTGATCTGCCGGGACCACCCGATTGACCAGGCCTATGGAGTAAGCAGTTTGGGCATTCACCATATCGCCGGTGAAAATCAACTCTTTGGCTTTCGCCGTCCCTACCAATCTTGACAATCTCTGTGTGCCGGCAAAACCGGGTATGATTCCCAAATTAACCTCTGGCTGACCTAACTTTGCTTTCTCTGATGCAATGCGAATATCACAGGCAAGCGCCAGTTCACAACCACCTCCCAGAGCGAAACCATTGACCCCAGCAATAACCGGCTTCTCTAGTTTAGCAATGTTATTAAAAACGCCTTGACCAAATTTGGAAAACTCACTGGCTTGATCCCCGGACATGTCCTTCATCTCTGCTATGTCTGCCCCTGCCACAAAAGCCTTTCCCTCACCGGTGATAATAATCACTCGCACATCATCAGAGTCACTTAAATGAGAAATGGCTTTGGAAAGCTCCTGCAGGGTCTCGGTATTGAGAGCATTCATAGCATTGGGGCGATTCATCTTGATAACCCCTACCTTTTCCTTGATCTCTACGATGATATTCTTAAACTCCATTTTCCCTCCTTTATGGTTAATCTGTGTGTACGCAGTTTTGAATGTATTCCAGAACCTAACTTAAGTTAGGTTCTGGAATACTAACCTATGTTAGGTTCTGGAATAGAAACTTTATTTCAAAAGCTCCCTTGCAATAACCAACCTCTGAATTTCTGAAGTTCCTTCACCGATTTCATAAATATGAAATATTTAATTGATTGAGAACTTGTACGACCGTCGCAAAGAATTCCTCCTGTGACATCGCATCATCCTCCGAACAACCTCCTGCCCAATCTCTTCCAATTTAATGCCGGGATTTTGGGACCTCATCCCTTCAATCATAATGCACTTTGCCATCTCAAATAATTCGAATCCAATTCGCATGCGTTCTTCCCCCGTCATTTTCCGAAGAATTTCTATATATTGCTTGCGGTCCGACGACCGCCCGTCTGGGCGGTTCGGTTCCACCTTTGAATATTTAGCAGTGTTGGTCATCTGAACAATTCTCGCGCTATAACAATTCTTTGAATTTCTGAAGTTCCTTCCCCGATTTCACATAGTTTGGCGTCCCTGAAATATCTTTGAACCGGATATTCAGAAAGGCATCCGTATCCACCAAAGATCTGAATAGCTTGATAGGTCACGAACCTTCCCACTTCTGAAGCATAGAGTTTTGCCATGGCAGATTCTTTGATGAACCTCTCTCCTTTATCCTTCAGTTCAGAGGCATGATAGAGCAGATGCCTTGCCGCCTCAAGCTGTGTGGCCATGTCCGCCAACTTCCATTGAATAGCTTGGAAATTCCCGATGGGTTTCCCGAATTGCTCTCTCTCTTTGGCATACTTTAACGCCTTGTCAAAAGCTCCCTGAGCAATTCCCAAAGCCATGGCGCCGATGCTGATCCTACCCCCATCCAGAGTGATCATGAACTGTTTGAATCCCTCCCCCTCCTTTCCCAAAAGATTCTCTTTAGGAAGCCTTAAATCTTCAAAGATAAGGGTGGCGGTATCAGAACCTCTCAAGCCCATCTTGTTCTCTTTTTTCCCGATGGAAAAACCCTTCATTCCCTTTTCTACGACGAAGGAGCTTATTCCCTTATATCCTTTACTCTTGTCGGTTACCGCGGTAATTACAAAAGTTTCTCCCACGCTGGCATTGGTGATGAAAGTTTTGGTTCCGTTGATCACATAAGAGTCTCCGTCCAGCACTGCGGTAGTCTTGGTGCCGGCCGCATCCGAACCGGCATCCGGCTCGGTTAAGCCAAATGATCCCAACTTTTTCCCTGAAGCTAAATCGGGGATGTATTTTCTTCTCTGCTCTTCATTCCCGAAAAGATAGATGGGATATACTCCTAAGGAGTCGTGAGCCGCAACGGTTATGCCGGTGGAACCGCAAACCCTGGAGATCTCCTCCACCGCGATGGTGTAGCTTAAGGTATCATAGCCTGATCCACCATATTCTTTGGGGACCACCATTCCCAAAATCCCCATCTCCCCTAACTTTTTGATGTTGTCAAAAGAAAACTTTCCGGTCTCATCCAGCTCCTGAGCTTTGGGCTCGATCTCCTTTTCAGCAAACTCTCTTATCTTCTTGCGAAATTCTTCATGTTCTTCAGAAATTCTCATCTGGCTCTCCTAATCCAAAATCTGTTTTGTACCTAAAAGACCAAGAACTCAAAGGCTTCCCCCTCACCCTAGCCCTCTCCCCCCCACGGGGAGAGGGGATGGGCCTCCTCTCCCCCTTGGGGAGAGGACCAAGGCGAGGGGATTATGTCAGGGAGCAGTTATTCCTTTAATAGATCTCGGGAGATGACGATTCTCTGGGCTTCAGAAGTTCCTTCATAAATCTCTGTCACCCGGGCATCTCTGAAATACCTTTCCACCGCATACTCTTTCATGTATCCGTATCCACCGTGAATCTGCACCGCCTCATTGACCACCCGGTTTGCCACCTCAGAGGCAAAAAGTTTAGCCATAGCCGCCTCCCGGGTACATCTAATCCCCTGGTTTTGTATATAAGCGGCGCGATAGATTAAAAGCCTGGCCGCATCTATTTCAGTGGCCATGTCTGCCAGCTTAAAACCGATAGCTTGAAAATTACAGATGGGCTGTCCAAATTGAACTCTCTCCTTGGAATATTTCAACGCTTCCTCAAAAGCCGCCTGAGCAATTCCAATGGATTGTGCTCCCACTGCGATTCTGCTGGGGTCCAAAAGGGAAAGGGCGATCTTAAATCCTTTATTCTCCTCCCCTAAGAGATTCCCCTTGGGAATCTTACAATCCACAAAGGAGAGCTCCCGGGTATCCGAGGCTTTCATACCCATCTTCTTTTCCTTTGTTCCGATAGAAAACCCTTCAGTCCCTTTCTCCACCAAAAGGCAGGAAATCCCTTTGGATTTAAGCTCTGGTTTGGTCAGGACGAAGACCACGAAAAGGTCTGCGATCCCACCATTGGTGACGAAGGTCTTGGTGCCATTGAGCAGAAAGAAATTATCTTTTGGCACGGCACTGGTTCTGAGGCTTCCCGCATCAGTGCCCGATCCAGGTTCGGTCAACGAATATGCCCCCATCTTCTCTCCACGAGCCAGGGAAGGAAGATATTTCTTTTTTTGTTCCGTGGTCCCGAACTTAAGGATGGCTTCGCAAACCAGGGAATTATGCACGGAAAGCGCAATTTGTAAACCTGCACACGCTTTTGCAAATTCCTCCATCACTAAAATATAGCTGATGAAATCAAAATTGGATCCGCCGAATTCCTCTGGAAGCATTATCCCCATATAGCCCAAACCGGCAAGCTCTTTATAAATCTCTTTTGGGATTTCCTCCTTTTCGTCAAATTCCTCAGCTTTTGGCATAAGGCTATTTTTGGCAAAATCAGCCGCCGCCTCCTTCACCATTCTCTGTTCTTCAGTAAGCTCAAAGTCCATATATACTCCTTTATTTTTTATTTGCACTTTACACAAACGCGTAGCAGAGCCTTTATGGCTCTGCGGTCAGACGACCACTCCTATTATGGGCGGAGGGATGAACCCTCCGCTACGCGGGTTTAAGTTGTAGGTCGAGCATGGCGAAGCCTGCTCGACATCTCTTATATCATGTGTAATCGTAGGGACAGCCCTTCCTTCGACTTCGCTCAGGACGGTGAGCCTGTCGAACCGTGTGGCTGTCCGCATTAAAATCAGGACAGGGACAAGCCCTGTCCCTACATAGAATTTCTTCAAAAATAACTTCTTCAGCATCCCCTTCTAATGTGTAAATGAAGGGAAAATTCAACCACACTCTTTTATACTGCCCTTCTGAATATCATGCAGGTTACGGTTCGGTCATTACCGCCCATGCTGATCAGCATCCCGTATGGTCGATCGGATTTGATATTGACCTGACAATCGCCCGCTTTGCCGGTGAGCTGATGCACCAGATCCACCGCCTGCCTGACCCCGGTTCCTCCGGTGTAGTGACCGAAGCCGATCAGTCCACCAGTAGGATTTGTTGGCATCTCTCCATCTATAGCTGTTTTTCCTTCTGCCACAAATGCGGCAGCTTCTCCGTATCCAACCGCACCGGTAGCTTCCATGTGAAGGAGTCCGCCAATGCTGAAGCAGTCATGAACTTCCAGCACCCCGATATCTTTGATTCCCAGTCCACTCATCTCGTATGCCTTCTCCACCGACTTCCGAGTGGTGGCAAGCTTGGTCTCATCTTCCGGTAGTTTGGTCACATCTGCCTGGGATTGTCCAAAGCCTATCACCTCCACCGCATCCTTTTTATCAATGCCTATCTTGTCCAAACCCTCCTCTGAGGCGAAAATCAAGGCAGAACAACCATCAGAGACCTTGGAGCAATCATACACGTTTATGTGTTCGCAGAATACTTTAGGGTTGGGAGGGGTCATGCCGGCCGCCACCAAATCCTCTATGGTGTTATGATATTCCTGAGCTTTGGGGTTTTTTCGTGCATTGGTAACAGCTCTGGCATACCAGTGTGCCATCCCTTTTCTTACATAATCATAGCCAAATTTCTCATAACAGGCTCCCGCCCTGTCTGAAAATTGACCCGGGAAAAAATAGGCATCTCCCTTTTTGCGTTGGGACTTATAATGTCCGGCTCCAGCTAAGATATCTGCACCATAGATGGCTTTGACCGTATTCTGCACCTCCACTCCCATGGTCAAGACCACATCGGAAAAATCAGCGCAAATGCTTTTGATGGCGGTGAACAGAGCCAAGCCACCGGACCCACAGGCGCCTTCCGTCTTGGTGCAAGGTTTATACTCCAGTGCAGGATCGATGTAAGGAATAAACCCTGGTATATTGCCCTGTCGGTTAAATCTGGCCGCCATAAAATTGCCAATGACACCCTCATCGATGTCGTTGACATCGTTGATCTGATCGATTACTCCCTTGCCTGCTTCACTTATATACTCCTCCAATCCCGGTCGGGGCTTCTTGGGATGAAATTCTCTCCTTCCCGAACCGAAGGAAACTGTATTATAACCAGCACAAGCATAAACCGGTTTTCTTAACTTTTTCATCTATTACCTCCTTTGATTAACTCGTTTTCGTATTTCGTTTGGCGTTGGCGAAGCCCAGACGCCCGGACGGGCCCGTCTGGGGGCACGTCCGTGCTCGTTTCGAAACTCGTCAATCGAAATTCGATGATAGAAAAAAAATCGAGCTTCCAAGACCAACTTCGAGTATCGATACCAGCACGGACGCCCCGAGGGGGCGTCTGCCTGCCCGTCTGGGCGTCGACACCGTTAAACCAGCGCCAAAGCCGTATTATCACTCGTTTTCATATTCTGTTTATCGTTGACGAAGCTCGTAACGAATCTCGTTTGCGAAGCTCGATGTTCGGAAAAAATCCAGCCTCGATCCACGAGCTTCGAGCTTCGATACGAGCACGGACGTGCCCGTCTGGGCATCGACACCATTAAACGAGCTTCACAGCCATTTTTTTAAACGTAATCATTGATCGGACCATATAAGTGATAGAATCCGTTCAAAAGAACGTCATTCACATCCTTATTTGATTCTGCCACTTTTGTCTTCACCAAGAATTCGCCGATCTCTTTGGACCTTTTCAGATAAGCTTTTGCCAGTTTTGCTCCTAATGTGTCGGAAGCATTGAGGTTCTTAAAGTAGACGGATAGCTTTTCTTCTTTCTTGGGATCCATCAAAAGCTTTCTCCACGGGATGGTTCCCTGGGGGTATTCTCTCAATTTCTTGTCCAGCTCACCGCTCCAGCCATTGGGGTCAAACATCTTATATTCACCCTTTTCTAAATCATAAACCCCAGCCGGGCGACCCTTTTCGTATTTCAAAAATCCATCCTTCTGGCTTCCATCCGCAAATTGACCACCCAACACCTTCTTCTCGACCATCTGGGCAAGCAGGTCGTCTTTAAGATCCTCACCTTTGACATAGCCGGCGATAGTCTCTGAGATACATTGATACACGTCCACCCCTACGTAGTCGATAAGCTGAAGTATACCCATGGGTCGAACCAACAGATCCTGGCTCACTTTGTTCATGATGTAAAGAGCGCCCGGCAAGGTGAATTCTCCCGCCATCTTTTTGGCTTCCTTAATGGCATACAAGCCGTCTCGCAGGAAGTGACCGTTGCCGATGAAGCCTGCGATATCGTTGGCAGGCACGATCTTTTTGCGCAGTCTCTTGGCTAACTCCAAAGCCATCTCCTTAAGCTCCGGTTTGGTCGACTCAGGAGATATCAGCTCCACCAGTCTCTGCACTACCGGAGGATTGTAGAAATGATACCCGATTATCCTTCCACCCAGGCCCACCGACTGGTTTAAGACACTTATGGGTATAGATGAGGTGTTGGTGAAGTAGAAAGTATCCGAGTCCACCAATTGTTCTATTTTCTTTAACACTTCCACCTTCACGTCTTTGTCCTCCACTATCGCTTCGAAGATCATCTTGGAATTTTTAACATCACTCAGATCCGTTCCCAACCTCACCACCGACATGGCGTCATCCACGAAAGCATCGATGATCTCATAATTCTCCACCAGATCCTCACGGTCCTTGTATAACTCCCTCAGCATCACCGTGGTTTTTTCTCCCGCCTTGACAAATTGAGCTTTGAGATACTTATGAAGTCCATCCAGAGCCGCCTCACTTATGTCGATCAAATGTAGCCGATAAACCGAGTCCTTGTTTTGGGGCAAGTTCTTCTGCCTGGCCATCTCCTGTGCCAGAAGAAGTGCTATACCACTCCCCATTTTTCCTGCGGCTCCGATTACGGACACATTCTTCATTCTTTCATCAAACGTCATCTATCACCTCCGAAGTTATTACTTTAGTTTTTCAGTCGAACCTCGAATTGTCATTTTAGCAACAGGCGCTTGTGAAAAATATAACAAATTCAGACCAAGAAGCAAAGAAAAAAATTAAAATTTTTGCGGAAATCCATTACAATTTTGCCATTGGCGACACCGGATTTCAGCCCAGCATCTGATTTAGGAGATTGTCGAAAAACTCCAATAACCGTCATTGCGAGCGAGCGGACGCCCAGACGGGGGCGTCCCAGACGGGTCTCCGTATGTCCTCCCGTCTGGGGGCAGAAGTGCCTGTCTGGGCTCCAAAAGCCAATTGTCCAAGTCAGACATTACCAATCGAAAAAGGTAATGTGAAACGTGTTTGACAAGGTTGCATAGATGATTATAATGAGCTCGTAGGTCAAGCATGGCGTCCAAGCAGACGCTTGCCCGCCTGGGCAGACGGATCCGTAGGATAGCCTGCTTGACGAAAAAGATTGTCAACCATCCTTCGGATAGAATCCTCAGGACAAGCCCTTCGGGATGGTTGACCTACAAACTTTTTAAAAACGAGAAAAAGATATGAAAAAGATTATTTTATTATCAGTATTTGTTATAGGAACACAAACCTTCTATCCTGATTTAAGAGCAAAAGAGAGACAGTGGCTTAATCCTGGCATAAAGCTTGGATATACCTTTGGCGCTGGCGGAGGATTTGTATGGGGGTTTGAGCTCAGCTATACATTTGATGATGACTCGGGCTTTTTTTGGGGACCTCTCGTTGACTTAGATTCTTGCCATGGTCGGGTAAAACCCCACATCGGCATTGAAGGTTCCTATTTTGGAATAGGACTCGACGTCGGCCCCACTTGGATTGCTGAAGAGAAAGAAAGTAACATAGGTTACACTGTCACTCCTTTTGCAGGAGTCATATTATATCCATATTATAGCTATACCCTTCGTCCAGGCAAATCAGGTTTACATGAAATAGGATCATATTTGAAGTGGCCATTTCTAGTGGCAGGTGAGCCCCTCAGTTTTGATTAGTTGGTTGCCTGCTTGCTTCCCGTTGGTGTTCTTCACCCACGGGAGACGAGGAAAAGTAACTTAGAAAGTATTTGACAAGGTTGTGTAAATGGTTATAATAAATAATGCAAACATAGTGAATTTATCAGAAATCGGGCTTTAAAGGTTGCGTCATAAGTTACTCTTCCCCATAAGGGGAATCCTGATGACTGACGCATTGAAATCAAAATGTGTCAGGACTTCGGAGACCCGCCTGGGAGGTCCTGACACAACGTAAAAAGATGTTCCTTTGATGGTTGGACGCGATCGCTTTATGAGACTCAAGAGCGAGTGGATGCTTTCCCACAGCAGAGCTGTGGGGCACCCCGGCATTGATGCGCATCTCCACCTTGAAATCACCCCAAAATGGGGTGAAATCGCTCCGAAATAGGAGGTGATGTCGAATTTTTGGCTCCGCGATCCCTTATCAGAGAAGGACTTACATTTTTTAACACCCTAATATATTCTATGCAAGGAGGTGATGCCTATGCTAAACAGAAGCCGGCTTCTTGCCTTGCAGGCAGCGCAGGAGTTGGCTGGTACCGTTTCAGTAGCCTGACAGACTGAAAAGAAAGGAGGTGACAAAAATGGCTGAAGGTGTGGAAAAAGTTCCGGCGGAAAACCGGTGGACCATCGCCACTCGGGGACTGACAGGCGCGATAGTTGTTACTTCGAAGGCACTGCGAGATGTGTTGGGCCAGGAGAGGTACAATGAGGTACTGGGACAAATCTGGGCCGAGCAGGGGAAGGCTGCCAAGCAGATTGCCGATGCCCTTGGCCTAGCCGGTGACGATGCCAAATCTGTCGCCGAGACAAATGTGTTAGTTACCCTTGTGGCAATGGGTCCCGAGATTAAAATTGAGATTGTGGAGGCGACAGCGGAAAAGGCAGTATTAAGGAACACCGAGTGTCCTTGGTGGAACAGGTTTAAGGAGTTAGGGATTTCAGAGGACCTCTGTTCTGTTGCATGCGCTGCCTACTTCAATGGCCTTGCCAAGAGCCTCAATCCCAAGGTGACCGTAAGCCTAACTAAAGCTATGCCCCGAGGCGACTCATACTGTGAGTGGGTTTATGAGCTTCAGAAGTAAGGGCAGCCACAATGTTAGCGTGAAGGCGCTCATGGAACTCAAGCAGCAGTTGGTCATAAGCTAGGCAGCCTTGCCGTGGAACACGTGGCCTTAGAGACCTGATAGGGCGAGGGGGCGGGCGAACTCAGCGGTCGCTTCGCTCCCTTGCCTCCACTTAACACGGGCTTTGCGACTCATTGCGCTTGCCCAAATGCTTCGCACTTCGCAAAGGCTGGGAAAGCTTTTCGCCATTCTGTGAGTGGGTCTCAGATTCGGGGCAAGAGCCGCCTAACAAATCGCTGCAGCCGACCGTGCTATCGAGACATCTCTTGAAGTGTGCGTCGCATTTGATGCGTTTTGGCTCGCGTTTGGTATCACTGCGCAAGCCGCACGGCGGCTGAGCTCCTGGCCGTTAGGCTAAGTTTTGGTTAATCATTGGGAATAATAATAAGGTTATTAGGGAGGGTATTATGTCATACTTTATCAAATTTATCGTTTTGCTGTCTGTAATGCTACTCGCAGCTTGCGGTCCCGCCCAGGAATCGAAGGTTGATTTAAAGGCGAAAGAACAAATTGCAGTACCGGGAACTACTGCAAAAGTTGAACAGCCATCCGGTGACAATACTTATCCTGAGATGATAGCTAAACTTGTCAAATATATGGAGGAATTGGAAAAGGGACATCCGGATGCCATGAAAAGCCTTTACGCACTTGGCGAGGCCGTATTTAAGCCTGGCGCTCTCGACACCAAATCTAAAGAGCTCATTTGTTTAGGGATCGCGGTTGCTATCCGTTGTGATGGTTGCATCGCTTGGCATACACGCGGCTCACTCGAGGCCGGTGCGACAGAGGAAGAGATTGTTGAAGCACTTGGAGTAGCAATCGTAATGGGAGGTGGACCCTCGGTTACATATGCTACTCATGCAATGGAGGCAATGGAGCAACTTAAGACGACAGAGAAATAGATCTGCGAGCAGCATGGCTTGAATGGATTGAAAGAAGAGGCTCGGACGGTGATGTGGGAGTCTGCATTAGTTTTAACGGGGTGTGGAGCAGACCAAAGGCATTATAGACTTGTAGGTCGGGCTGTCGACAGACTGCCCGACAACAACCTAATAGGAGCAGGAATCAGTTCGTAGGTCAAGCATGGCGTCCAAGTAGACGCTTGCCCGCCTGGGCAGACGGATCCGTAGGATAGCCTGCTTGACAGACTCTCTAACCTAACGGTCACAGGAAACGGAAAATTTCGCTTGACCTGTTCGCAGGTAATGTTATGTTGTGCTTGTAGTTCGTAGGTCAGGTGCCCTGAGCACCTGACACCAAGATAAGTCAGGAGCACTGAGCTGCTAACGTACAGGCTTCTTAACTAAAAAGATACAGCCTGCGTTTCCCGTATTTACAGACTGTATAATCATTATTATATTAAATTATGCTATCAAGATCGACCATTTCAAAAAGGAGGTGTCACCATGCCTAAAGACATCAATGTCAGGTGGGGCTGGCTCAAGGGAATGTATATTTACACCATTGTCGGCGCAGGGGGATTCGGTTTGGGAATAATTGTCATTCCCAATGTAATGAAATCTGTGTTTAGATGGCCCAGTCAAGATCCAATCGTGTTTGGAGTTACTGGCAGCGTGTATTTAGCATTCGCGATTCTATCTATATTGGGCCTACGATCTCCTCTCAAATTTGTGCCTGTTCTGTTGCTACAACTTTGCTATAAAGTTGTCTGGTTCATCGGCGTTATTCTTCCTATTCTGATTGCAGGCAAATTTCCGACTTATGCAATATTGCATGTCGTGATATTCGCCACCTATATTATAGGAGATCTGATAGCAATACCTTTTTCATACGTATTTGCGAAAGAATCAGATGAGTAGATTGAATTAAGCTTTCAGCCTAGAAATTGGATGAACGACAAAATGCCATTCTTAATTAGTATCTCAAGCTACACGGAATGAGGCAGAACCCAAATTGATATAACCAGCGGCTGAAGTCGGATGCGCTTATCAGCGCGCCGCTTAGCCGCATCGTTAGGCAGCTCGTAATTTCAACAACCAAATAATGAAGGAGGTGATATCTAAAGACATTTTATGAATGTAATTCATAATTAAATCACCAATGCTGTATTGGGAGATTCATCAAAATTTAAACACTGGTCTATACCAGTAAAGGAGATAAAAATGAAAAAATCACTGCTTCAATTCACCATGATTATTCCTCTCATCCTGTTGCTTTGTTTTGCCTTTAGTTGCAAAAAGCAGGTGACAGAAGAAGCTCCTGAGGGTATCACTGAAGAAGAAGCGAAAGCCCTTGTTGAAAGAGATCTGGAAATTTGGAATGAGGGCAACCTGGCCTTGGCCGATGAGATTATTGCCCCTGATTATGTGGAACACACTGCCGATATCTCCGAAGACATTGTGGGTATCGACGCTTTTAAGGAGGGGATTACTAATATACGAACTAATTACCCCGACTTCAACATTACTATCGAGGAGTTAATCGTAAAAAATGACAAGATTGTATGGCGCTGGATATTTACTGGTACAAATACGGGTACTACGAGCGACATTCCACCCACAGGCAAAAAGGTGCGGGTGGAGGGGGTCGGTATTCTCCGCGTAGTTAATGGAAAAATTGTTGAGAGATTGATCTATTATAACGATGCGACTATGTTAAGGCAGCTCGGCTATACTATTACCTCTCCATCAACTGAGGGTGAAGAATAATTCGTAAAAGTTCGTAGGTCAGGTGCCCTGCGCACCTGACACTTTTAAAGGTTGCGTCAGGAGCTTACTTTTCATCAAAACAAAGTAGTCCCCCTCGCCTTATTCCTCTCCCCCTTCGACAAGCTCAGGGCGGTGAGCAAAGTCGAACCGTCATTGGGGATAGGTTGTCATATTTTCCCTCTCCCCTTGGGGAGAGGGATACAGGTCGAAGATCCCGCCATAGGCGGGGGTGAGGGGGTTTTCAGTTCGTAGGTCAAGCATGGCGTCCAAGCAGACGCTTGCCCGCCTGGGCAGACGGATCCGTAGGATAGCCTGCTTGACGAAAAAGTCTGACCAGTACATGCACACGCACGGGGATTTAGCTACGCTCCATTGCCGCCCGTGAGCTTGATCGTTATCATCCTACGCCCTCAGGTTGAAAATCCCGCCAAAGGCGGGGGTGGAGGGAACCCCATTCTGATACCTAACCCGTAGTCTCTTCTACCACCAGGAACAAATTCACCATTTATGGTGAGCTTCGAACCATATTATGGTGAGCGTCGAACCATTTATGGTGAGCCTCGAACCATTTATGGTGAGCGTCGAACCATTTATGGTGAGCCTCGAACCATTTATGGTGAGCTTCGAACCATATTATGGTGAGCCTCGAACCATTTATGGTGAGCCTCGAACCATAACTTTAATGGTGAAAAGGATAGCTCCACCGTTTATAGGAGATGAATATATGATGTTTGCGCAATTCCGTAGGTCAAGCATGTCCTCTGGCATGAACTATATAGGTCATACCGAAGGATTGCCTGATAAAAAAGATCCAACGCACGGGATTCGCGCCCCCAAGTGTGAACCGAATGGTTCATACCTCACGTATGTACCATCTGGTTCATTTGCGAGCATGGCTGAAAAAAAAACAAAAACGACCACCAGAAAGCCCAGAAAGCCCAGAACCGCCAGTATCGTAGTTTGTAACCTGCTGACGCACAGAAACCTAGCAAGCAGGAGGGCTGAAAGAAAAAATGAAAATGATCCCCAGAAAGCCCAGAAAGCCCAGTTTCGCAGGTCAAGCATCTCCGTTCTGACGCATCGGCTGCTTCCTGAAGGCGCCTATCCAAACGTTGACCCGATCCAATGGCCGACGTAGTGAGTTATGATTATCACCACCACAGCGATGAGCAAATGCTCGCCGATTACTCTCCAGGGTTTTTCTTTTTGCTCTTTCGCAAGGTAATAGCTAAAAATTGCCAACAGAGATAGTCCCCACACGATGCTAACCACAACTGCAGTGGTGAGAGGAAATAACAGAATAGGCACAACAAATGTCATTGCAAAGACGAACTTAGCTACGAAAGTGCAGATCGTTGTTTCCCATATCTCTTTTGTTGTATGTTTGTTCTCCGATTCTTCTGAAACATGAATACCCAAGGCATCCGAGAACGCGTCCGCTATTGCTATAGTCAATATACCACCAATAACTACCAGCTTAGAGTGGGTGCCGGAATGTAAACCCACCATCAGCCCCAGCGTTGTGATTATTCCCGAGGTTAAACCAAAACTAAAACCTGTTTTCAGCGAATGTCTCATTATATTAGTTTAATACGTCAATTTAAACAACCTTTTAGCTCCCGAGCGATTTCGGACAACGTCAGAATATATGAAAAAACCTATTGGGGTAGCCGCCCCGCTTAGCGGGGCGAAATTAGAGAATTGAATTTTAATGATTTACGCCCAAATGGGCGGCTACCGCTTAAAAAAATGGTTTTCACTCAGCCCATCATTTTGCGGATAAAAGAAGTCCCTCCTTATCGTGATTTGGGGACATCTTTCCTCTCCGCCTCTGGAGAAGATTTCCCCTTGCATCCGCTGAGCCAATGCAATTGTGGATCATCGTAAAATCTTATTCATAATGTTTTTGAACCTTGTGTTACTTAATGGATGGTCAGCAACCAATTCCCCATTATATATTATACTGAAAATCGCATATGCTGAAGGAACGTTTTGCGATTCCTTGCAACTTTTTAGCTCGATTACTTTCGGTTTTATACCATAATCCTTCTGCGCAGTTTCACAGATTTCTTTAACAGATTTAGCCACATAAGGACATTGATCTGATCGAATAATCGTCAGGCTCGAGCTATATGACTTAAGTCTTTTATCCCAATCTCCTTTGAATTTGGGTGAAGGTGTATCCTTTTTAAATTTTTTCACAAGTAACTCAAAATCGGGTGGCGTTTCCTCAATAATCTCAAACCCATTTTTTACGAATAATTCCTTTCCTGCCATCCATGTGCCTTTACGAGTGACTACTGCTACACCATGCATGTTTTTCTTTTTTGCATCTTTTAAACATTCTTTCAGCATAAGTGTTCCATAGCCTTTCCCTCTGTATTTCTTGTAATTAACCATCATACAGTGAACTACCATGTATCCATTTGCTTCAACCGCTCTCCAGGTATACTTGCCTGGAATATATTCAATAAAACCGACAGCCCCTTCTTTAGCTGAATACAGAACTTTAAATTTCAAACCTTCGGAAAAACGTTTCTTCAGCCAATCTGTCTTTCGTTTGTATCCTTCCTGCTTAATGCTTTTGTAACCACAGAATCCGTATTCACAAATATTGTCTGCGTTTGTGTCAATTATTTCTATTTTTCCCATCATTCATGCCTCCTCTAAATCTTGTTGCCGAGTAACTTACAACCTTGCTTGTTTTGAGAATAACTTCATTATTTCAAATGACATTTAATACTTTGATCCTACTCTTTACGCAAAAGTGTAGGCAAGGTGTGAGCCATCTGGTTCATACCAAGCTTCGCACTTTGTCTCCCCGCCAAAGGCGGGGCTACGTGCTTTATCTGTTTAATCTGTTGGGCATCTCACTTCAAACGTGAATTAATGTTTTGATGCCCCCTTTAACAAAAACGTGTAGACAAACCTTCACACTTCGTCTTCCGCCGAAAGCGGGGCTACGTGTTTTTATCTGTTTAATCTGTTGGGCATCTCACTTCAAGCGAGATTTGATATTTTGATATTCCTCTTCACCAAAAGCAAGCTCTCTTTCCCCCAGATTGAAAGATTCGATATGCTCCTCCACTTTTGCTATCCGATCAGCAGTTGGAGGATGGGAAGCTAACAGTTGATCCAAAGCAGTATCCTTTCTGCCTTTTTCCATCTCCTTGAATTTCCCGAAAAGCTGAATCATCCCTTGGGGATGGTATCCTGCCCTGGTTATGTAATATGCCCCATTGAAGTCTGCCTCGAATTCGTTTTTCCGGCTGTAACCTTGCATAATCAACACCAAACCGGCACCTATCGCCTTCTGGGTTAACTCGCTTGATTCTCCTAAAGCTATGGACAGGAGCACCTGCAAACCCAAAACCTGCTGGAGTCTTTTTACACTATGCCTTGCCACCACATGTCCTATCTCATGCGCCAGAACGCCGACTAACTGAGCCTCATTGTCCATGGTCTTCAAAAGTCCCGTGTATATGTAAATGAATCCACCGGGGCAGGCAAATGCATTGATTTCGGGAGACTCCAGAACTTTAAAATGATATTGGATATCCGTCCTGTCAGAAACTTTGGCTATCTTTTGCCCCACCCCATTAATGTAATCCGCTAAAACCTGATCATCGGTTACCTTGTTCTGAGACTCAACGTCTTTGGCTACACTTCTGCCAATGGAAACTTCTTGTGAAGTGGAGATCAAGATCAGGCTCTTCTTGCCACCGGGACCTGTGGTGGCACAATTTAGCAATAATAGAAAGAGACTGATAAAGACCCAAAAGGTTAGATGAATTTTTCTCATGATCTGATGCATCCCTCCTTTATTTGGTCCAGATTAACCCTGCTTTTTCGCTATCTCTGAGCTTGAAATAACTACCATCAAATATCCCCTCCCACAAATTACGGTCTCTGTCAAATTATATCACATTTTTATTGTTTTGCAAAGAAATCTTTAAAACTTTTAAGCGACGGTTCTACATAATTTTTGGAAAACCTTTTACCGTTCAAACCTCTCCTGAATCCTTTACTTCAAAAGAAGAGGATTTTTCCCTCTCCATTTTAAGGAGATTCATATGAATGTGCGTCCCGCACTTTGCGGGACGAGCTTCGCAGGGTTAGGTTGAAAATCCCACCAGAGGCGGGGGTGAAGGTTCGGTTTTTATCGTTGACGGGACAACCTAAATCACTTATCATTCAGCATAGGCTGATCTTCTACAAAACAAAAGAGCGAAAAAATGGTCAGAGGTTCAAACAAGTTCATTGTCTTATCCAAATTCATGAGTTTTGTTTTAAGGCACAAGCCCCAGAATTTTGGCTTGTTTCCCGACCAGTATGGCTTTGTAAAGATAGAGGATCTCCTGACCGTGCTTAAGGATCGATATGGAGACGTACAATTCTCGGACATAGAAAGGGTAGTGCAAAGTTGCCCCAAGGCGAGATTTGAGACCAAGGGTGAAAGGATCAGGGCAAGATATGGGCATTCCATCGATGTAATGCTTGATAGAGAACCATTCCAACCTCCTGATTTTCTTTATCATGGATCTAGCCCTGCTATGAAGGATACCATTATAACGGAGGGACTCAAGCCCATGAGAAGAACATATGTTCATCTCAGCAAAACTAAAGAGGAGGCTTTTTTAGTCGGTCGGAGAAAATCCAAAAATCCGATCATTTTTACCGTGAAAGCAAAAGAAGCTTACCTGAGGGGGATGAAGTTCTATGATATGGGTGTGGTGGTTCTAACAGAGGCGCTTCCAGCGGAGTTTATCCAACTTCCGACAAATTAATAAGGTGACCAGACTAAAGGAGAAGATCTAAACATGGATAGGAAAAAATCTCCTGTGGCAAAAGCAACAAATCCTATCTGTCCTGGGGAAAAGATAAACTTAAAAGGGCTATGGATAGAAGACTTCGAAAAGCTGTTAGGGGATCTGGGAGAGAAAAGATATAAAGCCCGTCAACTGGCTTCATGGATTTATGCAAAGGGAGCCACCGATTTTGCCCAGATGACCGAGCTTTCCAAAGACCTACGGGAAAAGCTCAGCCAGATAGCATTCATTGATAGCATCAAGCTAACCAAGAGGCAGGTTTCACAGAAAGATCTATCCGAGAAATTTCTTTTTGAACTATCAGATGGTGAGAAGATAGAAACGGTTTTAATGTGGGAGGGGAAGCGGGTAACCATATGTCTTTCCACTCAGGTGGGATGTCAACTTGGTTGCACGTTTTGCGCCACCGGGAAGATGGGTTTTAAGAGGAATTTGACTGCTGGCGAGATCGTTGATCAGATTATTGCACTACAAGATCGCCACATCACCCATGTGGTGTTAATGGGAATGGGAGAGCCTCTTCTAAATTATGACCATACCCTCAAGGCACTAAAAATTATGAACAATGAAATGGGGTTCTCTTTTGCCGCCAAGCGAATAACTTTATCTACCGTCGGTATTCCTCCTATGATCGAAAAGCTGACTGAGGAAAAATTAAAAATCAAATTAGCCATCTCTTTGAACGCTCCAACAGACGCGAAAAGAGACAAGCTCATGCCCATCAATAAAAAACATCCTTTAAAAAAACTGCTTGATGCGGTAAAATATTTTATTAAAAAGACAAAAAGCGGGGTTACCTTTGAGTATGTCCTGATAGACGATGTTAATGATTCTGAAAAGGACGCCCAGGAATTATCGAAGCTGGTTCGAGGCATCCGGTGTAAGATCAATCTGATTCCTTATAATCCAGTTCCAGATTTGCCTTTTCAGAGACCCTCTGAGGAAAAAGTATTAGCCTTCAGGGATTATCTTTACCCTCGCTGTCCTGCAGTCACTTTAAGATTAAGTAAGGGTGAGGATATTCTCGCCGCCTGCGGACAACTGCAAACCTCATCTTGAGCTATATTCAGGGAATCCGTTGCATCGGGGTACCCTACCCCGATGCAAACTTAGTCAACGGCGGTGGGTTCGGACAAAAAAAATCAGTCGGATAGTCCCGCCGAAGGCTGAACATATCCAACCTACAAAACAAACCTCTCCCCCTTTTTCCCCCTCTTCACTACGTGGAGAGTGGGTTAGGGGGTGAGGTCAAAACACGTATATGGTTAGAGAAGATCCAGCCTTTTTTGCCTCTATATGCTTCCACCCGATAATTGCCTGGCTGGTGAGTAGAATATTCTAAAGTCCCCACCTTTTCCTCTTTAATAATGTTACCATCACAGAGAAGCCTGATCTTACATTTTCGTGGAGTGTGAACGAAAAAAGAAATCTTTTCGGATGAAGAGATACTATCCCCTATACCGACAAGTTGATTTCTGCTTTCTGCATGAAATAAAAACCCTTTGGCATCCCCCCGGCGATAATTGGAAATGAAAAGATGACACCCTCTTATGGCATCGATCACCTGTCTTTTGGCCGTCTGATTATCCACAGATAACGGCTCTTTTGTGGTCAGATGCACCCTCAGGGATTGAAATTGAACTTTGTAGGGGAAGATTACAAATGTAAAGGGACCAAATTTATAAGGGTAAGCATGCACATCCACGCCGCTGATTCCACACACCTTTCTCTGTTTATTCAGCTCATCCCATATTTTCAAAATCTTGGGGGTAGGGCTGGTCAGAAATCTGCGGGGAGAAAGAAACATCTTGAGTTGATTGAGTCGGTTTATCCCCTCCATCCATTCGGACATCTGATTCCAGATTTCGACACCATCGAATCCTTCAGCATCCCAGGCGGTCCAGGGATAGGGAGGAAATTGAGGCAGGTCTCTGGTCTCATCCGGATGGGCGATTATTCCCAATCCACCCATCTGTTTTACCCCTTTAACGTACTCCTGTGCGGTGAGCTCCCCCGGCAAAACCTCGTTTACATCGAATGCTAAAAAATGATTTATATTGTTCTGGTCATGTATCTCGTAGCCGATGAGAATAAAAGTTTTTCCATGCCATCCCTCCAGTCCCAGATGAAGAGAGTTTAAAGTCATGTGATCGGCAAAAAGAAGAAAGTCCAGACCCAGTTCTTGTCCTATCTTTATTACCTCCGGAACAGGTTCGCTCCCATCCGAATCGGTTGAATGAATATGGGCAACCCCCACATATTCATGCCAGTTCGATATGTTCTGAGGATTAGGCAAAGTTACTCCTCTATGGAAGGTGAATTTATATCTTTTGCGGTAAAGCTTTTTTCTCGAACCTATCCGGAACTTTCAACAATATGACAAAACCTATCACCATCATTAAGATCAAGATTCCCACGGCAAAGCGATATTGAATGGTCGAAATTACCTGAGGGGAGAGAGTAACACCAAAGCTTTCAAGAAGTGAGCCCACATTTTGAACTATCGGATTATCGGCTTTAAAATAAAGAACCGCCGCACCCCAGAGAAGTGGCCCCACCACAGCGGCAACTTTACCGGATAAGGCATACAGACCAAAAAACTGTCCCAGCGTATCCTTGGACACCAGCCCGGTCAAAAGGGGACGGGAAGACGTCCAGGTCGATCCCAGACATATACCTATCAAGGGACCCATGATCCAGAAAACCGTCTTGTCGACTGTCAACATAATCACCAATAAAGAAAATATCCATCCCAAAACAACAAATACCAAAGTCTTTTTGGGTCCGATTAAATCAGTAACATAGCCACACAAAAATGAGCCAATCACCGCAAAGGTAGTGGCCACGATAAAAAACCATATCTTTACTGAATCGGGAAAGCCCATCACCACCTGAGCATAAACTGCCATGAAGATAGTTATGGTGGCGATAGCATCCGCAAAAAAATAATAAGATAAAAGAAACATCAAAACTCCGGGAAATTTTTTGGTGTTGGATATCCCCTCCCATACTCGCCTGAATGCCTCCTTTATCTTAATTTTCTCCGGAATTTGTGGCGCTTTTTCTTTAACCCATAGAAATATGGGCAGGCTGAACAGAAGAAAAAATAGCGCGGTGGGGATAAATGCATTCTGTCTCCCACCCTGGGTCAAAGGGAGTTTAAAGCCAAAGACATGACCCTCCACAAAGGGCTTGACCAAAAGCAAACCCAAAATCGCCCCAACGTAGCCCAGTGCCACACCCCAGCCAGAGACTTTGCCAATGCTCTTCGGTGTGCTTATCTGGGGAAGAAGGGCATTGTAAAAAACCAATCCTCCTTCAAAACAATAATTGGCAAAGGCAAACAAAATCAAAGCCAAGAAAACTTTTGCGGCAACGTCTGTCACCACATTGCTGGTTATTCCCAAAACAAAGGTTGTTAGAATACATCCGGAGGTTAAAACTAAAAGAAAGGGCAATCTTTTTCCTTTGGCATCGGATATTGCGCCCAGAGCCGGCATGGTTATAGCCACCAGAAGCATGGAGGCGGCATAACTGATGCCATAGTATATATCCTCCATCTTATTGTCCACCACCAGCCACTGAGCGAAATACATGGTAACTATGTTCATGGAGAAAATGGTGTTGGCAAAATCGTAGATGGCCCAGCCAGCGATAGCTCGTCTGTTTTGCGGTGAGAAACTATTCATCATCAGACTCGGATGTTTAAGTGTTGTTGTGGCTACTGTTTCCTTTTACCTCTCCCCCTTTCCCAGACGGGTCTCCGTGTCCCCCTCTCCATTTTATGTTGAAAATCCCGCCAGAGGCGGGAGAGAGGGGTTCACCCTGAAGGGATTCACCCTGAAGGGGAAACAAGGGGTGAGGTCCATAATTCAATCTTATCTTGTCGCTATTAGCAAACCCAACCCGATGCCCACAATATCTGCAACCAAATCCTTATAGCTGAATCTTCCCTGAGGAGTTTTCTTATCATAAAGTTCTTTTCCCAAGCCGAGGTTGAATGTCAGAGTGACGGAGAAATACACCGATGATTCTTTCTTATTATTGTAGAAATCCCGGAATACGCTGTAGGATACTCCCGACAGAAAAGCGCTCACCCCCAAGTGTTCCACCTTGTCCCACGCAAACCATTTATCGGAGATTTTTTGAGTATCGGATTGAAAGAAGTTATCAGAAAAAGAGACATCCTGAGTTGGATCAGCCCAGGAAAGCTGAATCAAAAAGGAAAACGAAATCAAAAGTAAAAGAACTTCTTTGAAAGGGAAACGGATTTCTGCCATGGCTGAAGTGTGAAGTTTTTGGGATTTAAAAAATATCATCCGCAGGGCTAAATGCCCTTCAGGGTGTCCTTCGATCCCGAAGATCTTCCTTCGACACTGAGTCTCAGGACGAAGTGCAGGATCGAGGGAAATCCCTTCAGGATGAACCCTGCTCTATGATCAATCACCTAACATATGAACCAACTTGGTAGCCGCCCATTTGGGCGAAAAATGTACGCCTCGCCCTAGGCGGGGCGGCTACCAAATAAACAAAAGAACCACAACCTATAACCCCAACTCTTCATCGATGCTTTGCATTCCTTCCAGAGCCAGTTTTATAAACTCCTCGAGAGGCAGCCCTAAATTTTCACAGGCTTTAATATCTTCTCTGTTTGCTCCAGCCGCAAATCTTTTTTCCTTGAATCTGTTTAAGACGAACTCAACGGTGACATTCTTTAATTTCTTGGTAGGGTGCATCAGCGCAGCAGCCACTATCAAGCCGCTCAATGGATCCGCCGCAAAAAGTGTCCAGTCCATCTTGGATTTTGGCTCCACCTTCCGGGGATGAGATTTTATGGCATAAAGTACTCTTTCATCTAAGTTGTAATCTTCCAGCCATTCGCAGGTCAAAAGGGAATGGCGATCAAAATCGTTCACCGTCTCATCGTAGTCTAAGTCATGCAAAAGACCGGTCAGGCCCCACATCTCTACATCTTCTGAGAAATGTTCTGCCACCCTTTTCATGATCGCCTCCACCGCCAGCATGTGCTTGACCAGATTTTTCCCCTTGACCTTAGATTTCACTAAATTCAAAGCTTCTTCCCTGTTCATACTTCACCTCGTTTTTGTTGAAACACGTTTTGAATTCGCCCTCTTTTATATCTTGAAGCCCTTATTGGCAGGGCTAAATGCCCTGCCCTATCGAGAAAAACCATTTAACTCCATAGAGGCGGGAATTCATCCCGCCTCGAAATGTAGCTTTCCCAGCAAACTTTATCATTCAATTTGCAGCGTCAATCAAAAAATTCCCAGTAAAATCCCCACCACAAGCTCCTCTCTGGCATAAAGTAGTCACCTGTTAGTCGATAAGTCTGATCGGTGATGTTACGGACTATATAATAGAAATGAAAATCCAAAAACCTGATGCTTATCTTGCCATTGACTATTGCCACACCCGGCTCCTTGTCCTGCTCGTATTCATCCATAAATCGGTAGGATAAGATATTTGTTTCCAATCTCAGTTGCAGTCCGATCTCTCGTTTCAAAAACTCATCTTCAAATTGGATATAGCCGAAAAGAGAATGCTCTGGAGAGTGGGGCAGTCTCATTTTTCTGTTTGAGTCTTTACCCTGTTTGAAGCAATATGAGATATATGAGTTGAGATGATCGAAAAACTCAAATCTCAGATTTACATTCGCTCCCCAGATTTTCGCCTCGGAATTGACCGGTTTGTAGTGTCCATAGTGAATTGTAGTATCCACATTTGACCAGAAGATGAAATCGTCTAAATGGCAGTTGAAGATATAGCCGCTTATTTTATAATTCTTTTTTCGAAGGTCTGCTCCAAAATCCACTGTAAGAGATTTCTGTGATTTTAGGCCGGGATTCCCTTCTTCTGCGTAATCTGCGATAGTATCTTTGAAGCCCGAAGAAAAGAGAAGCCAAGTTCGGTCCATAAGGGTGGGATAGCCGACAGATCTTCCCAAAGTCGAAAACAGATTCACAGCCTTTGAGACGCTGTATGATACCCCTCCGCATGCGGAAACACCCGCTTCCAATCCCTCCTCCTTTCCTAACCTGGAAAACAGAAATAGTCCCAGCTTTGGATGCAATTGGATCATATCCGCGCCCAAAAGATAGCCACCGTAAACTGTTCGCTTTGTCGTCAGAGCCTCCAGACTTCTTCTTTCTCCGTAGCCTTCAATTTTCATGTGGTGCGTGTCTTTCAACTTCAAAGTCTGAGTTGCAGTCAGACCAAATATGTTCTCGATCTTTTTGCTTCCAAAGTCATACCATTTGCTTTTGACTTCTTGATTTTGCTTGTCATAGCGGAAATCAATATTCAAAAAACAGTTTTTATTTTCCTGCATGATAAGAGAGCTAACCGTTCCCCAGTTATTTACTTTCTTTCTGATATCATGAAAACTCGCATCAGGGAAAAGAACCAGTCCCATCTTGGTTTTATATTGATAAGCTGAAAGTTTGAGGTCTATTCTCTTGTTTAGATTGAAGGTGGTTTTTCCCCAAAAGGAGAAGCCATCATAATCAGCGTTGGTCAGATAACCGTCTGACTTCTTAAATTCAGTGGTAAGATAGAACTTTCCCCGGGAACTGAGAGCTCTTCCCAACTCTACTTGGGTTCTATGAAATCCATAGGGACCTCTATTGGCGGTCACTTTGGAGTATGGTTCAACCCCGTCGAAATCCTTGGTAATGATATTTACTCCCAAAATCCCGGCACTCATTCCCCATAAGTTAGCCAATCCCGCAGGCAAAAATTCCACTTTCGAAACATTGGACAGAAGAATTGAATTCAAATCCATATTTCCCCTATGAGGAAAGTACAGGTCTTGCTGTTGAAACAGATTACCATCTATATAAATGCTGAGCCCCCTTGTATTCCCAGCAAAAGAACCTAACTCTTGCTGTCCTGCTGAACCTATCTTTACAACATCAATCAAACTTCTCATATCGAGGACCTCGCCAAAGCTTTCTCCAATGGAATCGTCAATATCCCGGGAAGTGATTTCGCTGGATAAAGAAAAACGGCGAATAAGCTCGTCTCTGAATTGATCGCTTTCGACAAATCTTCCTGTGTGGACTATTTCAACCAATTCGAGGCTATCTTTCTTGATGAGCGAATCCAGGGAATCTGTCTCAGTGGTGTAAAGAGAGTCCTGGGGCTGGGAAAATGCTTTAGAAGACAACAAAAGAACGAGAATGAGAAATGACAGTTTTTCTCTCAATCAAGCTTCCTTCGGAATGGAGTTCTTTTCTTGAAGTAACTTTTCCACCGCTTCTGTCACCATCTCCGGTTGGATTAAATCCATGCACTCCCTGGATTTTTTCTTGCATCGTTTTTCACCGTGTAAACTGCAGGGACTGCATTTGACATCAGCACAGATTACCACATTTTCAGGACCCAAAGGAGCAAACCCCAATTTCGGATGAGTGGGTCCAAATATGACCACCACCGGCACCTGCAAGGCTGATGCTATGTGCATGGGACCAGAATCATTGGTAATAAGACAATCACAGCGTTTGATCAAGCTCATAAATTTTCCTAATGGCAAATCTACTGCTTTAATCAGCTTTATATCCGGTAAGTCTTTTTTTATCTCTTCGATCAACTTTTTGTCTTCAATGTCGCCCAGCAACATGATTTTGTAGTTGTATCTGTTAATCAAAGACCGACAAACCTGCTCAAATTTCCATTCATCCCATCTCTTGGTCTTCCATCTTGCTCCCGGATGCATTCCTACCACAATATCATCTTTTTCAACCTCTTGTTCAAGCAGAAAATGATTTGAAAATTCCACATCATCCTGTCTCAGGAATATCAAGGGATTCCTTTCCGGTGCGTATATCTGTATATTTTTTAAAACTTTCAGATAGGAATCCACCGTATGAATTGATTTCGTTTTAAAAAATTTAAAATGAACCATCAAGAATCGGGACAGCCAGCGTTTGCTATATTTTAGTTTGATTTTGGACTTTATCATATGACGAACGAAAAAACTGCGCAGATTAGCGTGTAGGTCAACCAGTAGATCAAAATCATTAGTTCGTAATTCCTTAATCAGTTTTAAAAATCCGGAAACCCCTTTATGTCTACTGATTGGGTCGAATTCTATCAGAGAAAAAATTCGGGGATCAGCACTCAACACATCGGCGTATTGAGCTTTGGTAAGAAAGAATATCTTGGATTGGGGAAATTTAGTTTTCAGCGCTCCGATCACCGGAGTGGTGAGTATTACGTCTCCCAGAGAACTGAAACGAAGGATTAAGATTTTCTCGATCTTTTTTTCCATTGTGATGAAGAAGATAGAATCCAGCGTCGGAGCTTGTCCTAAACCATTCGGTTCAGGGCTTGTCTCCGACGAAAAGTTTCATCCTGCGAAAATCAGAAAGAAAAATCCCACTGCGAAGCAATAAAACCCAAAATACTGAAATTTACCTTTTTTGATTATGCTCAAGAGAAATTTGATGGCTAAATACCCAACTACAAAAGCAGTGACCGCACCAGTCACATAAATCTTTAAACCCTGGCCTGAGTCGGCGTAACTTAACACGTCTTTCAGTTCAAGCAAGGACGCACCCAAAATTGCAGGCAAAGATAGGAGGAACGAAAACTCTGCCGCCCTTGACCTCTCCACCTTTTTGAAAATTCCTGTGCTGATGGTCAGACCCGAGCGTGAGATGCCGGGAAGCATGGCTAAAGCCTGTGCCAACCCCACCAGCAATGCATCACCAAAATTTAGTTTTCTTCTTGTGGCTTTAAAAAATTGGGTGAAAATTAAAACCGCGCCAGTAACCAGCAACATCACAGACACAAAGGTGACAGAAGAAAAACTTCTTTCCACATAATTTTTAAATACCATTCCGGCTATCCCGGCTGGGACCGATCCCGCTACAATCAGCAAAAACAGGTGCCAATCCTCACTCCCGGATGATGTCACCTCTCTTATGAAAATTGATTTAGCTTTAAGCCACACTGCTTTAAAGATGGACCAGATGGTGTGTCTGAAAACGATCACCACGGAGAAAAAAGTTCCAAAATGAAGAAAAACCTCAAAGCTGATATCGTCAAATTTGACACCCAGCAGGAACTCACCTAAAACCAGATGCCCGGAACTGGATACAGGGAGAAATTCGGTTAAACCCTGAACGATTCCTAAAAGGACTGCCTCAAGCAGACTCAAAGCCCCTCACCTTAAGTTTGTGAGCTTGTCAAACTATTCAAAAAAACTCTAATGATCCAGAGCCTGGATTGGTTTCCCCAACTGAGGGGTTAAAATATATTATAATTCACCCCCCCTACGAAACCCACGTTGTCATCTATTTCCAATTCGCCGACCAGATAGATGCCTGACGAAAGCTTCAGTTCTGCTCCTAAAGCTAAAGCTACATCCAAGTCACTATCACTTGAACTTCCTGCGTCCCATCCCCCATACCAGTGCCACGATCCTTTGAAGCTGGCCCTTTCCCACCGTATGTTAAGACGACCATAAGGGGTCACGCTTTTTCCCTGATGATATTTAATCTGATAAGAAGCGATAATATTCCCCCCCAGCGTGAAGATACTGAAATCTGATATCTTCAGATATTCCGTTCCTACTCCAACAGAGACATCCAGTGGATCCCCGGAACGTTGCTCCATGAACCAGTATTTTATGTCGCCACCTACGGTGAGACCGGAATTGCTTTCACCATACCCCGGGTTCAGATCGATCATCCCCATTTTAAAGCCTAAATCAAAGTATCTTGCTATTCCATAACGAAATTGTCCGAATATGGAGAAGGCATCGTCATAAACGCCCAGGTACGCTCCTAACAAAGCATCTCCTTTATGTAGAGTAGGCGCCGCAGTGAGCTGGCCCAAAAATTGAGCCGAAGCAGAGGGGATTGAAAAAAGAACTGCGACTATTACAATTATAAAGATTTTTCTCATGCCCATCCTCCTATTATGATCAACACCGCAAAATTATAACATACAATTTCCCATTTGTCAACTTCTGCTTAATAAAGTTGTCCGCAGGATCCATAGGAACATTTTGAAAACCTCTCCCCCTATCCCCCTATCCATAAAATGGAGAGGGGGAACAAAAGGGGAGAGGTTTTGATCTTCACTATTTCAAAAAAGATGACTCACTATTTTCCGATACACATCTTACAGACTTAGGGACAACTTTGAACACATCTTCGTAAATTTTAAGGAAGGTTAAAAGTCACTCCTGCCAGGATGGTAGTATAGCGGGTGGGTTCATTTTCTGTCTGAATGGAGGTGTATCTTACCTCAACTAAAAACTCCAGAGGAAAGGCGGGAAGCGACAAAACAAATCCACCTACTCCGTGAAATCCCACTCTACGCTGGTCCTCAGGCACATATAAGGAGTATGTTTCATTGGAGATCCCGTAAACCAGTTTGTGTATTCCCACACCTGCTCCCACATATGGCTTCAGCACCGGGAAAGAGTAGATATACTTGGCGGTGGCATTCAGGGATAGATCATTTATGGAGAAATCCGTTTTGGTGAAATTCTTCAAAACGATCTCTTTTTCTTTCCAGGCATATTCCACTGATGCTTCCAGATGTATTATGCGAAAGGTCCCGATCTTAAGATGCACTCCCACCAGGGGCATCTTCTCAAGCCAGTCCTGATCCTGGGTAGGGATCAAATTCAAATTATCATTTTTGTAATTCTGTATCATGCCACCTTTTATTCCTATGCCCAAGCCAGTTATACACCATGCTTGGGAAGCAAACAAAAGAAAAGTGGAAAACCACAAAATAAAAAGCCACTTCTTCATTTTCACTCCTCCCGTAAAGTTCGGTATTTGTGAATAAAATGATCTTCATTTCAATCCCATAAACCCGATCATCCTTCCCGCCTTCTCTTTTTCCCGTCTGTATGAATAAAACAATTCCTCATCACAAAAAGTGCACTTGCCGGTGACAAATATCTTATCCTCTTTTACTCCACAACTTACCAATTGTTTCAAATTGGCACAAATCAAATTGAGCGTAACTTTGCTATTTTGGGTTCGGCTTGTGCATTTCCTATCGAATAGGATCGCCACATCGTCCGAGACCTGATAACAACAACTCCGGATACATGGACCAAACAAGGCTGTGAAATCAGCAGGTTTACAGCCAAGCTGATGCTTTGCCTTTTCTAAAGTCCTCTGGACAATTCCGAGAAGTGTTCCTCTCCAACCAGCATGGACAAGGCCTATCACCCTTCTTTTCTCCTCCACCAGAAAGATGGGCAAATAGTCAGCCACCCACACAGAGATAAAGATATCATTTCGATCGGTCAGAAGAGCATCCCCTTTGTATCTTCTTTTGAGTTTATCTTTTGAAGTTATGACCTCACATTCGTCTCGGTGCATCTGGGAAAGAGAGATAAGTATTCTTTTCTGTGAGGTGATTTTTTGTAAGAATTTTTCTACCTCTTTTGTTTCTGCGTTCAGAAGATTTTTTTGGTTTTTGACGATGAAACCATGAAGAATGAAAGGATAGGTATCCAGTGGAGGAAAGGATAGCCATTTGATACTCCGAGTCGAATTGACCACGAAATTACTTGATCTCATCTTTTTGCGTTTCCTCTATCCTCTCCAATCCTTTAGATCTTTCCACCTGGATGACCCCCTTGACTTTTTTTATTTTTTTGATGGTCTTGTTGAGGTGGTTTATATTTTTCACCTCGATGATGAAGCTTCCGGAGGAGGTGGTCTCCCGTCCCTTTATCTCTGCTCCCCGAACATTTGTGTCAGCATCTGAAATAGCCTGGGTGATGTCCCTTAACATATTTTTTCGATCCTCTACCAAAACCTCCAGCTTCACCAAAAAAGCTTGATCTTTTCCCACATCCCACTTCGCCTCCACCACTCTTTCGTCCTCCATCAACATCTGTAACGCATTGGGGCAATCAGAACGGTGGATGGAAACCCCACGCCCCCGGGTGACGAATCCCACAATCTGTTCTCCTGGCACAGGTTGACAGCAAGAAGCGAAGCGAAACATCATGTTCTGTATTCCCCCGATCCTGATCCCCTTGGCACCTCCTCTGGCTTTATCTACAAATTTCCCAATGACTGAAGGTTTGGCTTTCTTCTGTTTTTCCGGTGGAATGAGTTTGGTGAGGATATGTTTAATGGAGGCATTTCCATTTCCCAATGCAGACAACATCGCCTCGGAGTCACAGAAATTCAGCCCCATGGCCAAATCGGAAAGTTCCGAATCAGAGGGAAATTTTTGGTGTTGTTTCTTCAACTCCCTTTCAAGGATCTCCTTTCCCAAATTGATGCTCTCCTTGTGCCTTTTCTGTCTTAACCAGTGTCTGATCTTGCTTCGCGCTCTGGTGGTCTCAACGATTTTGAGCCAGTCCTGGGAAGGTGACTGATGGGGAAAGGTGATTATCTCTATCTCCTGTCCGCTGGAAATGACAGTGTTTAAGGGCACCATCTTTCCATCTACCTTGGCGCCAATGCAATGGTGCCCAATCTCGCTATGAACTGCATAGGCAAAATCTAAAGGGGTAGATCCTTTTGGAAGTTGCCTTAATTCACCTTTGGGAGTGAATACGAATATGTCATCCCGGAAAAGATCGATCTTAAGATACTCTAAAAACTCAGACGGATTGGTCAAATCCTTTTGCCACTCTAAAACCTCCCTTAGCCAGGTCATCTGTTTATCTGATTCGTCTGGCTTCATCCGCCCTTCCTTGTATAGCCAGTGAGCCGCTATTCCATAATCCGCTGTTCTATGCATCTCGTGAGTTCTTATCTGTATCTCCACCATTTTCCCGCGAGGACCGATCACCGTGGTATGAAGCGACCGATACATGTTGGACTTGGGTAGAGCGATGTAATCCCGAAAACGATCAGCCACCGGCATCCACAGGGTATGAACCATGCCCAGAGCATGATAACACTCACCTTCTGAGTCCACCAGGATGCGAATGGCAAAAAGATCAAAAATCTCCTCGAAGGGCTTTTGTCTCTTTTTCATCTTGCGATAGATGGAATCAAAATGCTTGGCTCTTCCAGTTATTTCCGCTCCTATCCCTGCTTTCTCTAACTCTCTTTTCAAAGGTTCGGTGATCTCCCGGATATAAGCTTCCCGATCCTCCCTTCTGGCACTGATCTTCCGAACCAATTCGTCATAAGCTTCTGGATCAAGGTATTTCAAAGACAAATCCTCCAGCTCCCATTTTATCCTGGCCATTCCAAAGCGATGAGCTAAAGGAGCATAAACCTCGCGAGTTTCGGAGGCTATCTTTCTTTGCTTGTCTTTATCCAGAGAATCTAACGTTCTCATGTTGTGCAGTCGATCAGCCAGTTTGATGATGATTACCCGGATATCTTTAGCCATGGAGAGAAGCATCTTGCGGAAATATTCCACCTGTTCCTCTTCTAAGCTCTTGAACTTAAGTTCACTGATCTTGGTGACTCCGTCCACCAAATCAGCTATCTCATCCCCGAACTCCTCTCTTATCTTTTTGATAGTCACATCGGTATCCTCCACCACGTCATGCAGCAGTCCTGCGGCGATGGTGGCAGAATCTAAGTGCTGATCCGCCAGGATAAAAGCCACCTCCAGGCAATGCTCTAAATAAGGCTTTCTCGATTCCCGATACTGACCGCTGTGAGCCTTGGCAGAAAACTCATATGCCTTCCTGATCAGGGGAATATCTATGTTGGCGTTGAATGATTCCACCCCTATGATGAACTCCGCCAGATTCATTTATTCCACCTCTCCGGTAATTTTAGGCTCAATTTCTCTTTCAAGTTATTATAAAAGAGAACTCTGAAAAAGTCCAATAGGATTCACCCTGAAGGGAAAGGTTTTATTGGAGTGTCAAGCTTTAGCTTGATTTAGAACTTCTTGCAACATAACCAGCTTTTACATGATCCACTTAAAGGGACTGTTGGAAGACCCTTTTGGCAGGGCTAAATGCCCTGCCCTATGGACGATAAATAATTGTCTCCCATAGGGGCGGGAATTTTCGTATGAATGCATATGCATATCCCGCCCTGAAATGTGCGTTTTTCAATAGTTCCTAAAGGTGAACACTCCAAGTTCTTTTCTCCTTGCAGTCTTTCAGAGACCTCTTTAGTTCTGCATGACACTGCTTTTCTTCTTTAACACCGCACAAACCTTAGAAACGATCTGCTCGGCTCCGATCTTTTCCATGCAATTATAATGGGGACAGCTTTGGGGTTTGCACTTGAGGCAGATCGGAACCGGTGGCAGGACGACCTCATGACCTTCTCCATAGGGTCCCCATCTTATGGGACCGGCGGCAAAGATAGGACAGAAGATGGCCACCGTTGGGGTACCCAGTGCCACAGCCAAGTGCATCGGCCCGGTGCTGTTGGCAACCACAACGTCACAGCTTTTTAAAATAGATGCTAACTGTTTTAGGTTCGTTCTGCCGGTCATATCAATGGCGGTGTGCTCCATGTTGGTTTTTATAAAATCGACCAGTCCTTTCTCCTCCTTCGTGCCGGTAAAGACTATCTTTGCGTCGACTTTTTCCACAAGTTTGTCTGCCACCTCGGCGAATCTTTTTGCTGGTAAATTCAAAGAGGAGTTACCACTCCCCGGATGAATCGCCACCACGATATTTTCCGGAGTGATTTTGAATTCTTCTATAATTTGATGGGCAAACTCATCCTCCTCTGAGGAAAGATACATCTTAGGTAAGATCTTTTGTGGCCTTATCCCCAGAGGACGCAATAGGTCCAGATTGTATTCTGCTTCGTGACGCAGATTTATCTTTCTGTGAACATAAATCTTCCGATTAAAAAATATCTGGTAAAATCTGTATCCGGTTCCAATCCTGTATTTTATTCTAGCAAGAAAAAGCAAAAACGCCAGTCTTAATGTTGGTCGAAGCAGGATGCTCACATCAAATTTCCTCTCCCTTATCGCTTTGACTAACTTGAAAAATCCTTTTATTCCTTTGTGGCAATTTTTGTGATCGTCTATTATCACATCGTCAAGATTAGGGTTATTTTTAATCACGTCTGCGGCATATGAAGAGACCAGCATAGCAAGATGTGATTCCGGGAAGCGGGATTTTATCGCCTCCAGAACCGGTGTGGATAGAACCACGTCTCCGATCCGATCGGTTCTTATCACCAAAAATCTTTCCCTTCCTGTTATCTTAAGCTTTCTCATTTTATCTCAAGTCAAGGGAATGGTTAGCATTTACATAAAATATACGATATCATCCATCATGGAGCATAGACTCTTTTAAGACTTTTGAATTCTTTTTTTGATCCACCCCACCATAAGATTGGTTCAAGTGCCAGAGCTTCACATATTTGGAGAAAACATGGAATGCAGAGGAGACAAATAAGATCAGTCCCGGAACACCATCCAAAAATCCGCTCTTAAAAACATACATCTTAAAGAAGGTAACCGGTGGTCTGAAAAGGATGTCGGAAAGCTTGGCTTTTCTCCCCTGTTTGTGAAGTTGAAGGGCATCCAAAGAAGTGTAATGGTTTAATTTCTTTAGATAATGAGCAAACTCTGGATCGGTATAGTGCAAAAGATCACTTTTCAAACTTTCTGTCTTACCGCGCACTTTCACCTCCTCATGCACCAAACGGTTGGTGAAGTTTCCCTCACTTTTTCTGAAGAGTCGCATGACCAAATCCGGATACCATCCACCATGTTTGATCCACCTGCCCAAGAAATTTGATCTTCTGGGGATAAAATAACCATCCAAAGATTCTTCGGATTCAACTATTTTTTGAACTTCTTCCCGCAGACTTTCTGATACCACCTCATCTGCATCCACGGAGAGTATCCATTCTCCGGTGGCTTGATTTCTGGCAAACTCTTTAGCTGGACCAAAGCCTTCCCACTTAAGGTCATAGATCTTATCCGTAAACTCAGATGCGATCTTTTTAGTATCATCCGTGCTGTATGAGTCCACCATCACAATCTCATCTGCCCAGCTTACACTTTGTAGGCATCTTTTTATGTTTTTAGACTCGTTATGGGTGATGATGATGCAGGAAATCTTATTCAATATCTTTCCCTTCCGCTTTGAGATTTAAAACCGTGGTCAACCCCAGGATGAACATGATCAACATATTCACCTCCGCATCGGTATAATAACACTGAAATAGGCTGGCAAAAAGGAAGGCGACGATGGCAACCATTCCACCCATTTGCACCGAGTGACTAAAACTATTTTTATTATTCCTAAACACCGCCCTGATGGTGGAATAAAGGAAAACCGTCCAGATGCTTAAGTAAGCTAAAAGTCCCAAAAGACCAGAGTTGACTGCCACGTTCAAAAAATCGTTATGAGGGTGGCAAGTCGCATCGTAGACTCCGTCCACTTTATATTGATTGAACAACCTGCCAAAGTTGCCCAGACCGATTCCCCAGATGGGCTTGTCCTTTATCATGTTGACCGAAGTCTGCCATAATCTTATTCTGGTGGACTCAGGCTTATCCTTGGAAAGATCGATCTCCCTGATTCTCTCCCAACTGGTAGGCTCAATCACATAGATCAGCAAACAAAGGAGAGATACCCCTAAGATCAAAAAAAGGATAAACTTTCCGCCTTTCAGAAAACCAAACGTCAAAATACCC